>Ga0164315_10002729_pt1 | contig 13577 bp, 9 predicted proteins | sample GuaBasSedimGuay6_FD_113737 | JGI IMG/M metagenome (GOLD analysis project Ga0164315, IMG submission 113737) | Subseafloor sediment microbial communities from Guaymas Basin, Gulf of California, Mexico - Guay6, Core 4569-2, 0-3 cm | ecosystem: Environmental > Aquatic > Marine > Hydrothermal vents >... | reverse complement strand
ATGATCTCCGACCAACTATAAGTCCCCTGTCCCAATCCTGGATAGCTCCGGCTACAATTTCAGATGCTGAAGCAGAACCTTCGTCTATTAGAACAACCATTTTGCCTTCTTTAAAACATCCCCTGTGGGTAGATTTATATTTCCTTTTGGGATTAGAAGTTCCTTCGGTATATAAAACAAGATTACCGGCATCTAAAAATTCATCGGACAAGTCAATGGCCACATCCAGGTATCCTCCTGAGTTGCCTCTTAAATCAAGTATCAGATTTTGCATTCCCTGTTCCCTCAATTCTCCAATGGCCTTGCGAAATTCATCCATTGATGTTCGGGCAAAGCGATTCAGTTTAATATATCCGGTATACCGGCTTGCCATAAAATAGGCATCGATACTATTGATAGGAATTCTATCCCGGGTAACTGTATAGTCGATCAGTTTTTTTCGACCTTTTCTCAAGATACTAACTTCAACTATAGTTCCCTTGTTACCTCTTAGTCGTTTAAAAACATAACTGTCATCAACTGAAATACCGGTAGCATTCTCCCCATTAATTTTAACAATCTTATCTCCTGCCAAAATACCAAGTTCTTCTGCAGGGCCTCCGGGAACAGGAGCAATAACCATAATGGTATCTTTATGCACTTGAAATGATACACCAATTCCTTCAAATCTTCCTTCAAGAGGTTCGTTGGCACGTTGAAGGTCTTGTTTCGAAATATACTGTGAATGTGGATCCAGTTCTTTTAAGGTTGCAATGATTGCCTTCTCCACAAGTTTTGATTCCATAACAGTATCAACATATGCAAAGTTGATTATTTGCAATGCAGAAGCAAATTTTTGAGTAGTTTGTTTGGGATCGCTCCGTTGTGAAAAAGTGAGATTGCAAATAAAAACCAATAAGATCAACACTGGTAATCCAAAAAATAATCGTCTTCGTTTAAACTCCATAATAAACCTGATTTACAGGATGGAAAAAGATTTCTTTAATTCTCTTTATTAATAAAACAAAATCTTATACGTCAAAAATACGATAAAGATTTACTTTTGTCGACGCAATTTAATGTAAAGGTAATAAAATACAGAAAATCATGCAATTATATGTTGGTGAAAGCTTAGGATGAAAATTATTAATGATACATATTCGAAGCAAGAAAAAAGAACATTCAAACTTCATTTGATATATTCAATTCTGGAGGGTATTATCCTGGGTGTACTTGCCTTGAATGAATTTGTTTTTCTGAAAAGCTTAAAAGGCACAAATTATGAATTGGGATTTTTGTTTCAATTCAGCATGCTTGTCTTCATTTTTCTTGTATTCATCAATGAATTTATAAAGCGTACCCAAAACAAACAAAAGTTGCTGAGGTGGACCGGTGTTTTAACTCGCGGACCTTTAGTTTTGCTGTTTTTCTTTCCGCACGACACATCCCAGCTTACATCAACACCAATATATCATTACATATTTTTGGGTCTATTTTTTATTTACTATTTTGGAAATACCATTATCTATCCTTTGACCAATCAATTTCTCAAAAATCAATATGCCCATGAAAAGTTTGGAAAGCTTTTTGGCTATGCCACTTCAGTGAATAAAATTGTAATGCTTGTGGCTACTTTTTTATATGGATTACTGCTCGACAAAGATCCCAATGCATATACGTTTGTATTACCTTTTGTAGCCCTGGTAGGGATTGTTTCCGTGCACCTATTGTCAATGATTGATTATCAAACAACAATAAGCAAAGTAAAACAAATTACATTTTTTAATTCTATCAAAGCTTCTATCAAAACAATGTTCCAGATATTGACAGGCAACAAACCATATTTTCATTTTGAAATGGGATTTATGTTTTATGGATTCTCATTTATGATTACAGTTACTGTAATTACTATTTTTCTTGACAGGGCATTACATTTGAATTATTCCAGTGTTGCGTTCTATAAAAACGCCTATAATATCCTGGCAATTATTTTACTTCCATACACAGGCAAACTACTGGGCAAAATAGATCCAAGGCTTTTTGCAGTTATAACCTTTGGTTCGTTGTCACTCTTTATACTCTTCATGATGCTGACCGAATATTATCCCTCCCATAGTGTCATATTGGGAATAGAGATTTACCCCATGCTTTTTATTGCCTACATTTTTTATGGGGTATTTGCTTCTACCATGGCTTTGTTGTGGTTTATCGGGTCGGCATATTTTTGCAAACCTGAAGAAGCAGGCGAATACCAATCTGTACATTTATCACTTACGGCTGTACGAGCAATGTTTGCACCGCTATTAGGTGTTCTGTTTTATGAATTGTTTGGATTTACAATAACTTTTTTAATAGCTATTGCTGCTTTGCTGATAGGAGTTGCAATTATGATCTGGTCATATCAAAAAGATAAAAATAATGTAGGAGAAGGAACAAGTGCCAGCTAATACAATCTTGCTAAATAATTGTAATGATCATCTTCAAAAATCAATTCACAAGTAAATCCGTTTTTTTGGGCATACTCATACAAAGTAGAAAAATCAACATATAACCATTTGAACAATTCACCCGTCAATTCTTTGTATACAAACCTGTATTCCACTTCTCCGTAATAGCCTTCATTCAAATTCAATAAAATCGAACCATCTTCTTCTTGATACAGGTACATCAAGTCAGAAGAATCAATCAATAGCTGACCTCCAGGTTTAAGCAAAGACTTTATATGAGTCAAAATTTTATCCAGGCCATTTAAATCCTGAACCAATCCAATACCATTCATCAACATCAATAAAGTATCAAATTGTTTATCAGTAAAATTAAATATATCGGCATGGTAAACATTATTGATTTCCCGTTCAGATAACAGTGCTACTAATCCCTTTCTGATTTCCAGTAAACTTATAGCATGTCCCTTTCTATATAATTCTATTGAATGGCATCCGGAACCAGCCCCAACATCCAATATTTCGCCCTGACATAAATCCAAAGCAATTTTTTCAATTTCAGGCATCTGGTTCAATTCCCTGAAGAAATAACTTAAAGGGACAATTTCATCATCTGCTTTATTGGAAATAATTTTAATTGTAGCATTTTTATCACCCAGGTAATAATCCCAGCAGGCTTGTTCAAACGGATCATTGTATTTTCTTTTCATCTGTCCAATTCCAATCTGTTCCACTATTTCAAGCTTTCACCACAGTTTTTACAATACTTTGCATCATCTTCATGCGTATTACAATGGCAATTTTCACACATTTGTGTGTTCGTATCAGAAGCTTTGGACAATTCGACAGATATGATCCCGGTTGGAACAGCAATGATGGCATAACCAATTATCATAATTACAGAAGCCAATAATTGGCCGACAAAAGTATGAGGGGCAATATCGCCATACCCAACCGTTGTAAGCGTAACTATTGCCCAATAAATGCCTAAGGGTATGCTGGTAAATCCATTTTCAGGCCCTTCAATCAAATACATCAATGAACCCATTATTACCACTAAAGTAATAACGACCTCAAGGAACACAACAATCTTGTGACGGCTGTTCCGCAATGCGATCATTAATACGGCAGAGGCTCCCACATAACGAGCCAATTTGAGTACCCTAAAAACCCGCAATAAACGTAACATGCGGATAACTAAAAGGAACTGAGTTCCTGTTAATATCAAACTAAGATAAGTAGGCAAAATAGCCAGTAAATCTATAATTCCATAAAAACTAAAAATATATTTGGATGGATGTTTTGTGGTGATAATCCTCAGGGTATATTCAATCGTAAATAAAATTGTAAAGAACCATTCAGCATAATAAAACAATTCGCCATAACGGGCATTTAAACTGGCAACGCTGTCCAAAATAACCACTAATACACTAATAACAATGAGTATCAGAAGTGTTACATCGAAAATTTTGCCAATGGGCGTATCAGCTTCAAAAATAATTTCATGTAATTTTGATTGCCAGTAAGGCAAACCATTATCAGCTTTAGCTTTGATCATCTAATAATTTTTACGCTCAATTGTTTTTCAAACGACTCAATGTAGAACTCATGTGGATATTTGGACAAAAATACAAAGAATTCCTTTTAGAACTTTTCATTTACACCTAATCCAAACAAAGCAAAGTCATACTTGATTGGATCATCGGGGTTCAATTTCCTTAATATTTCTGTCAAGTCTTCCACTGCTTTCCAATCATTTGCCTTGCGGGTTAGCATTCCTAATTTTCTTGCCACATTGCCACTATGGACATCCAAGGGACAAAACAAGTCTGCTGGTTTTATACTTTTCCATATTCCAAAATCAACACCTCTGTTATCGGCTCTTACCATCCAGCGAAGAAACATATTCAATCGTTTAGCTGATGAATTGGACAATGGGTTTGCCACATGTTTTTCTGTTCTGTGTAAATGTGGCAATTCAAAAAATACCTGCCTGAAATTTATGATGGCCTTTTTAACTGACATCCCATTTTGAACAGGCTTACTAAAAATGACCTCCATTCCTCCACTATTTTTATAGATATTTGATAAGGATTCCAGGAAAAAAACACAATCAATTCCATTGAATGTTCTGTGGACAAAGGAGGAAAATCTTTTCAAGTCAACTGTTTCAATACCAACAATAAACTCAAAAGGAGCATAATCCATCATTTCAAGGAGTTGATTTGCATTTTTGATGATGGACTTTCTGTTGCCCCATGCAATTGTAGCAGTCAGAAAACCTGCAATTTCAATATCTTCTTTTAAGGAAAATTGATGAGGAATAGAAATAGGGTCTTCAGGAATAAATCCTGGATGGTTATAGAAATCGGATTTTTCATCGAGAAAATCCTTTAATGCTGTAGCTGAGAGATCCATAACCTAACCTATACTTCTGGCATAGGGAACTACCCGTTGATCAGAAAACTCATTATTGAGAAATTTATAATAACCGGCAATGGCAATCATTGCTGCATTATCAGTTGTAAATTGAAGTTCAGGAATATACACCTGCCAACCACTTTTTTTACCAATTTCGAGCAAACGATTGCGCATTTCCGAATTTGCCGATACCCCACCAGCTATTGCAATTTCCTTTATCCCTGTTTTTTTAGCTGCTATAACCAGCTTATCCATCAAAGTATCAATGATCACTTTTTGAATAGAGGCACACAGGTCATTTGTGTTCTGTTGAATAAAATCAGGGTTCTTCTTTAGTTCATCCCTGACGAAATATAAAAAAGAAGTTTTTAATCCGCTAAAACTATAATCCAATTCTGGCATTTTTGGTTTTGGAAATGTGAATCTATTAGCATCACCCACTTTAGCTAATTTGTCAATTTCAGGTCCGCCAGGATAAGGCAATCCCATAATTTTAGCAGCTTTATCAAAAGCTTCCCCAGCTGCATCATCAATTGTTTTACCCAATAAAGTCATATCCTGGTATGTATCAACCCTCACAATCTGTGTATGGCCACCAGATATTGTCAAACATAAAAATGGAAAAGTGGGAGAATTGTTATTTAATTCATCCGTTTGAATAAAATGTGCCAGTATATGTGCTTGCATATGATCTACCTCAATCAAAGGAATACCCAGGCTTAAAGCAAATGATTTTGAAAATGAAGTCCCAACCAGCAAAGAGCCCAACAAACCCGGTCCCCGGGTAAAGGCTATGGCAGACAATTGTTTTTTTTCTATCGCTGCTTTTTTCAAAGCGGCTTCTACAACAGGAATAATATTTTGTTGATGAGCCCTGGAAGCCAACTCTGGTACTACGCCGCCATATTTTCGATGAACCTCCTGGTTTGCGATTACATTGGCAAGAATCTTGTTATTTTCTACAACTGCAGCCGATGTATCATCACATGAAGATTCAATTCCAAGTATATATTTTTTCATTTTGATGCTTTGCTTGTTACACTAGGTTTTTACACAAATAAATGTTTGTAAATAAATAATAATTGTATAAAAAATCACTTATTCTTAGTGAATTTAGTACTTTGGTAGAAACCGTTTTAAATTTTGTAAAATTATTAAAAATAAGATTGTTAAAATATCAGTTTATTTCTTAACCGTAATAATGACATTATTGGTGGTGTCATCATTATTGGTTAGGCATCCTTTTACACAAACGGTTTTAGCTAAGCTCGCCACATCCTATCTCACAAATAAATTACAAACAAAAGTAAATATTGATCGTCTTGAGATCACTTCTTTCAAGAGTGTATCCATGAAAAATTTACTTATTCATGACCAACGAAATGATACCCTATTGTACACTGGAAAATTTTCAGTTAATCTAAAAGATTACAGTGTCAGAAATACAAAATTTAATGTTGCAACAATTAATCTTGAAGATGCAGATATCCGCCTCAGAAGATATAAAGAAACAGACGAGCTTAACTTAATGTTTATTGTTGACTATCTGAAAAAAGATACGCTGGATGCCTCACGCATTTTTGACACTTTAGACAAACCCGACAAAAATCTTTACCTATCACTTGAAGGTTTGACAATCAGCAATTCAACATTTATATTTGAAGATCAAATAAAGGAGCGAAAACACAAATGGATTGATTTCAGGGATATTGAGACACATATCAATGATCTTAACTTAAGCAATGTTATATTTGAGAATGATACCCTGATGGTTGATATCAATCAAATTTCTTTGTTTGATAAAAGTGGTTTTCAGCTGGATAGCATGAACTGCCAATTTACATTCAGTCCGAATATCCTCCAGGCACAAAATTTAATTATAAAAACTCCTGTCAACGATATTGATCTGGATCTGACATTTTTATATGATAGTTTTCTAGACTATAATGATTTTATAGAAAACGTTTATATTACATCAACGATCAGGCCTTCAATTATAAATTTGGTGGATGTGGGATATTTTGCCCCTGTGATGTTTCAGTTGGATAACCAAATGAAAATCTCAGGAAATATCAAAGGCACGGTTGCTAATTTTAAAGCAAAAGATTTCAAATTTGCATATGGAGGAACCACTCAGTTCAGGGGAAATGTTCAAATGAATGGACTTCCTGATATAAGGGAAACATATTCCCATTTGTCCATCAAGGACTTTTTCACAACCATTGAAGATGTCAAAAGGCTAAATTTACCCATACCGGATTCTCATATCAACCTGCCCGAAATTCTGACAAACCTGGGAAGAATAAAAGTGAATGGAAATTTTACCGGGTTTTACAATGATTTTGTATCAGATGGTTCATTCATAACAGATATTGGACAGGTACGAACAGATATCTTAATGGTGGTTAATTCGGAAGAAGACATTGAATATCAAGGAAAAATTGCAGCCAATGATTTTAATTTAGGGAAACTCTTGAATATCCAGAATTACGTTAATAGTCTTGATTTAAATGCTGAGGTCATTGGGTCAGGTGTTACATTCGACAATATGACACTCAGTATGAATGGAGTAATCGATTCACTGGAATTTTACAATAACCTGTATAATGAAATAAATATTGCGGCTGGTTTGATAGATAAAAAATTTGAGGGAAGTGTAAATATTACAGATGAACACGGAAATCTTGATTTCAATGGAATTATTGATTACAGTCAGAATATTCCCAGCTATAACTTTATTGCGTCCTTGGATGATGCCAAACTTCAAAAAATCAATTTGTCCAATCGTGATTCGTCTATGAGCTTGTCGACCAATTTAAATATCAACTTAATTGGTGACCAGATTGATAATATGCAAGGAATTATCAAGATCGATAGTACAGAATATACTGAATCGGGGCAAACTTATGTAATGAATGATTTTACCCTGAGTATTACCCGCGATGAGTCAAGATATGCCTTAATCCGGCTATATTCCGATTTTATTGATGCTGACATTGAAGGTAATATATATTTGCGAGAACTACCTCAGCAGTTTTATAAGATTGGAAACCAGTATTTAGACACCCTGTTTTCAGACAGGTCTATCATTGATTCAACTCTAAATGTTCAGGATTTTATATTTGACATACAACTAAAAAATACGGATCCAATTACCCGTTTATTTTTGCCTGAGCTGCAAATTGCAGATGAAACCCAACTAATTGGAGGATTCAATTCCATCATAAAAAACCTTTTTTTGGATGCCTATTCCAGTGAGATCGTTTATAATAAAACGGTTGTAAAAAATCTTTCACTGGAAACTTATACCCACGAAGATGGATTTTTTGTTAGCACGATGGCAGAGAAAGTACTACTTACCGATTCTATCTACATGGATAGTCTTAAAATGACCTTCAGAGCCAGAAATGATTCAGTTTTTTATGCCATTGATTGGCAAAATGACAATCAGCGATTTGAGGATTATGGTGATTTTGAGGGGTACTTATCAATATTCAGTCCTTATAAAATGAAACTAAAGTTTAATCAAGGGAATTTAGCTCTCAACAATAAATTATGGCAAATAGAAGAATCAAATCTAATACAGATAGACAGTACTGATCTAAATTTTCAAAAGATTGGGATGTCTAGTTATGAGCAGGCTGTTTATATTGAAGGTAAAATTACTGAAAACCTAAATGACACCCTGGAAATAGGATTCAATAATTTTGATTTAATCACTTTACAACCACTACTTCGACAGATTAAAATTGACGCAGATGGACAGATTAATGGGCAGATAAAAATTATCGACTTTTACAATTCTCCCAGTTTTTTAAGTGATTTAACCATCTCTGACTTTTACTTTAATGAAGAAAAACTTGGTGAAGCAAAAATCAAAAGTACCTGGGATCCCAATGATGAAGCATTTAATGTTTTAGGCGAGATCATATACACCGGAAACATTGGAAAAAGTAAAACACTTGAAATATTGGGAACTTACTATCCAAACAGAAGTGATAATAACTTTGATATCGGGCTTACACTGAATAATTATAAATTGAATACCCTTCAGCCATTTCTGAAGTCATTCAGCTCTCGCCTTGAAGGTATGGCCAGTGGTGCGGCAAGGATTACAGGATCAAAAGAAAAACCGCAGTTACTTGGTGAAATTAATTTACATAGAACGCAATTAAAAATTGATTATACAAATGTTGTTTACTCATTAGCCGATAAAGTATACCTTGATGACAATGTTATCTATTTTAAAGATATAACTGTGTACGATTCCTTAAATAATACAGCCAAGGCAACTGGCTATGTTTATCATGATCACCTAAAAGACTTTCGCTTAGATCTCGAATTTGATGCAAAAAACCTGGTTGGCTTTCATACCACAAGGGCACAAAACGAGTTGTTCTACGGCTCAGCTTTTGCCACCGGACGAATAAATTTATATGGACCACTTGATAATTTAAACCTCGATATTATTGCCAAAACAGAAAAGGGTACCGACGTTAAAATACCCGGATCTTATGGAATAGAAGTAACAGAGAATGATTACATTGTATTTGTAAATAAAGATGCAGATACACTGGAAGACAAATCAGACTATGCTGTAAATATGAATGGTATATCATTGTTTCTCGATTTAGAAATTAACAACAATGCCGACATCCAGATGTTTCTGCCCTACAGTATGGGAAATATTAAAGGCCGTGGAAAAGGAGATATAAAAATGACCATCGATCCAAGTGGCAACTTTACAATGGATGGGGATTATGTCATTAATCGGGGATCTTTCTTTCTAACCCTTCAAAGTATTCTTAACCGTAATTTTGAGATTAGAAGAGGCAGTAAAATAAGCTGGTCAGGTGATCCTTATAATGCTAAAATCAACCTTAAAGCCGTATATAAAGTAAAAACAAAACTGGGCCAGTTTGGACCTGAACAGGATTCCGCCACAAGGGTACCAGTTGATTGTGTAATTGCTTTATCAAACCGCTTGTTAAATCCTGAAATTAAATTTACTATTGAATTTCCTGATCTTAAAGATGACACCAGGCAATTTATTTATGCCCGGCTTGATACCAACGACCAGGCCATGATGAGCCAGCAAATGATATCTTTACTGATATTGAATAGTTTTACCGATCCATCAGGTTCATCAGGAACTGTTGGATTTAACACTTTTTCGTTACTTACGAATCAACTCAATAACTGGTTATCAGGAATCAGCAATGATTTCGACATTGGAATTAACTACAGGCCGGGAGATGAATTAACAGCCCAGGAAGTTGAAGTTGCGTTATCCACGCAATTATTCGATGACCGTGTTTTAGTTGATGGAAATGTTGGCATGAGGGACAGTGATGAAGCCCAAAAAACAAATGAAATTGTGGGTGAAGTAACTGTGGAAGTTAAAATTACCCCTGATGGACGGTTCCGGGCAAAAGCCTTTAACAAATCGAACAACGATTATTTGTACAAAAGTTATGCCCCCTATACCCAAGGTGTTGGGGTGTTTTATACACAAGAGTTTAACCGACTAAGAGACCTTTTCCAAAAGAAAAACAAAAAGGAAAAACCAAAGAAAGAAAAAGATCAGGAAGAGCAAAGTATGCTTGACCAATATCCACTAAGATAAAATGATTATTATCTTTGTCAAAAATTTAATCTTTTATCTATGATCCAACGAATTCAAACATTATTTTTACTGATTGCATTCATTGCAACTACTTTTCTTTTCTTTTTTCCGGTTGCCAGTATTACAGAAGTAACACAAGTTCAATCCGAAGCATTGGAAACAGATTATTATGAATTGGGTGTCACTGGTTTTATAGATCCTTCACCTACAAGTGTACCTCAGCTGAGTAATCATACCTTTATTCCATTGATCATCATTGTTATTATGGAATTAATCTTAATTGGCTTTACCATTTTCAGGTACAAAAACAGGTTGCATCAACTAAAACTTGTCAAGATGGGAATTTTTCTAAATATTATTTTAGTTGCTGGTATTTTTCTCAATTACCCCAAATTATTTATCAACTCTCAAATTGAAATTGAACCAGGTACCGGAGCTTATTTCCCATTAATATCACTGATCTTTTTAGTGATGGCCTACCGCTATATTTTAAAGGATGAAAAATTGGTAAAATCGGTTGATCGCTTGCGGTAAATCAATTTCCATTTTTATTAATTTCTACTATTTCCAGGTCTTTTATCTGATTGCCTGTTATTACAAACCTAACCAATGTGATGACCTTATGCATTCCTGATTTCCCGGCTGCACCCGGGTTGATATGAAGCAATTGATATTTTTCGTCATACATAACTTTCAAAATATGAGAATGACCTGAAATAAACAATTGAGGTTTCTCTTTTTCAATCAACTCTCTCACACCATTTGCATATCTTCCTGGATAACCACCAATATGTTTCATAACCACTTTAACATCCTCACAGTTAAAGATCAAAGTTTCAGGGTATGATTGTCTCAATCCCTGTCCATCAATATTCCCAAATACTGCTTTGAATGGTTTAAACATTTCAAGCTTTTGGGCTGTTTCCATATTTCCAATATCACCCACATGCCAAATCTCATCGCAATCCTTAAAACTATTAAAAACGGAAGGGTGTACAAATGTATGTGTGTCAGATAACAAACCAATTCGGGTCATATGCTGGTGATCATTTAGAGTATTTACAAAATGGAATTATCCACAAGACTACTAAATATATTTCATCTTTGGATATTTGAACAGGAATTTCAATTCAATTTATTGAACCTGTCCGGGAGTTGGGATACTTCCTCCAACCGACTTCCTGGCAATATCGAAAGTAATTTCAAGGGACATCCACGACCTAACAGCCATATCGTTAAAAATTGCCGGATTCCATCTGAGCAGGCGCACTACCCTGATAGCCTCTTCTGTACATCCTCCCCCCAATGCTCTATCAACCACAATGTTTGAAATTCTACCACTGGTTTCAATTACAAATTTCAACTTTACTGATCCTGAGACATTTTGCTTAAAAGCGGCTTCAGGATATTCAAGGTTACTGCCAATAAATTTGCTAAAATTTTGCTTGGGATCTGTAAAGACTGGCATGGGAATTTTGTCAACCTTTGCAAACCGATAAATTTTACCACTGGTATCAAAAGGTTCAAACGGATACTCAATCTGATCATAGCCCCTGTTCTTAACCAATTTTTGATATTTCCTAATATTAAATTTTATGGTAAACTTGTGTTTGTAAGGTATGGCAAGCCCCACCTCTCTTGCTGGATACCATAATATCTTCCTGCAAATCCTCATGGCTTCCAGGTCTAATTCTTCCGACACCGATTTCGATACTTTGTAATCAGTAGCTGAACCATCTGCATTTACCAAAAAAACAATTTCAACTTCGCCTTCCACATTATTTTTCAGGGCTTGCCCGGGATATACCATTTCCTCTTTGATGAACTCCCTGGTAAGCCTTTTACCACTGTAACATTGCGGTATTTCTACTTCCTGGGCAATCATATTGCCGGGGATGATTAAAATTAGCAGGATCAAATTCCACCAATCAATCAATTTGTGATTTATTAATGTTTTCATAGTGTTGGTTTTACGCCTTTAAAATTAATAATAATTCTGGAGAAATAAGGCTATAACTTAAAATAACTGACTGAAGTACAATATTTGATAGTTTTCAGCCTATTCAAGATACGATTTATAGAAGAGAGAATATGTGAAATGATTTCGTAATTTTACAGAAAAAATAAATGGAATTTCTTTATTTGGCAATTGGATTATTGGTTGGGGCTATTATAGTATGGTTGGGCATGAAAGGTAAACTTACATCCCTAAACAGCAATTTTCAGCAACAATCAGCAGAAGCAGAACGACTAAAACAGGATGAAATAAATTCGCTTGATAAAGAAAAGAGTATTCTGAACGAAAAATATACAAGTCTTCAGGAGTCATATGAAAGAACCGTTGCCGAATCAACCGCTGAGCGAAACCGGAATGAAACACTAACTGCTAAAATAGCTACTGCAGACGCTGATTATAAAAACCTGAAGGAAAAGCTGGATTCTCAGAAAGCAGAACTGGAAGACATTCAAAAAAAGTTTACCACTGAATTTGAAAATATCGCCCATAAGATCCTTAAAAATAATTCACAGGAGTTTACACAGGTAAACCAGAAAAACATAAACGAAATATTAAATCCATTAAAGGATAAGATTCAATTATTTGAAAAGAAAGTTGAGGATACATATCAAAAAGGGATCAAAGACCAAACAGACCTGAAGGCGGAAATTAAAAAATTATATGATCTGAATTCCAGGATCAGCCAGGAGGCAAACAACCTTACAAAAGCATTAAAGTCAGATTCGAAAAAACAAGGAAATTGGGGTGAGTTTATACTGGAAAGAGTTCTGGAACGTTCGGGCCTGGTAAAAGGCCAGGAGTACGATACACAAATTACAGCCCGCAACGAACAGGGTGATTTGATCCGTCCTGACGTTATTGTTAAGTTGCCAGAAAACAAACATATCATTGTTGACTCTAAAGTTTCGCTGGTGGCTTATGAGACGTTTGTAAATACAGATGATTCTGAACTACAAACTACATTCCTTAAGCAACATGTTGAATCAATTAAAAATCACATTAAGGGTTTAAGCGAAAAGAACTATCAAAATGCTACACTTTTCGATACCCCGGATTTTGTATTGCTATTTATGCCCATCGAATCAGCCTT
>Ga0164315_10002728_pt1 | contig 13580 bp, 10 predicted proteins | sample GuaBasSedimGuay6_FD_113737 | JGI IMG/M metagenome (GOLD analysis project Ga0164315, IMG submission 113737) | Subseafloor sediment microbial communities from Guaymas Basin, Gulf of California, Mexico - Guay6, Core 4569-2, 0-3 cm | ecosystem: Environmental > Aquatic > Marine > Hydrothermal vents... | reverse complement strand
CCTCGGAAGCTAAAACTGCTAAAGCATTAAACCAACGAGTGTGTCCTGAAATGGAATCAACTATGCTGCTAACTGTATTTACATAAGTATCATTTAGTGGCCAATCTGTTGGATCGTTAATGGGGACATCATTTTTAATGCGGCGCTCAATGGCTTTAGTATCAAAATACTCATTAGGATCAAAAACAACATCTTTTTTATCAGTGAAGAATACCCAATAGGAATCCTGTGCCGATAAGCAGTTTCTAGATGAAAAACCGATATTAAATAAGAAAATAAAAACTAATATTTTTTTCATTTTGATTATATGGATTATAAATGTTCTAATTTTGCTAAGATAATAAAGATTAAGATTGATATGACAATTCTAAAAAAAGAACGTGTGCAAATGCTAAAATATTTGACGAGCTTGATTCAGAATAATAATCGAGAATGGTTTCAAGAGCATAAAGAGGATTATAATTTGATGCGAACTAATTTAGAGCAATTGGTGATTATGCTTGGTGAGGGCCTTGCTCAAATTAAGCCCAGTTTTAAGTTTACAAAATCGGGCGATTATACTTTTCGTATTTATCGTGATGTGCGATTTTCAAAGGATAAGAGTCCTTATAAAAATCATATTGGAATCTATTTAATTAATGGTGGTCGTAAATCACCAATGGCAGGCTATTATGTACATATTCAGCCTGGTGAAAGTTTTGTGGCTGGTGGATTATTTAGACCAGACAGTAAGATACTTCGAGCTGTTCGTGATGAGATTTACTACAACCATAAGGATTTTGGGGAAATAGTTCTGCATAAAGAATTCCAGTCTTTTTTTGGCAAATTATGGGATGAAGATAAATTGAAACGGGTGCCGCGTGATTTTCCTAAGGATTCTCCAGCTGGCGAGTGGCTGAAATTCAAATCCTATATTGCTATGAGGAGTTTGACGGATGCCGATTTTCTAGGTGATAAATTTATCGAAACAACATTGGATACTTTTCGTAAGATAAAACCCATGAATGATTTTTTAAATAATGCAATTGCTTTATCACAAGAAGATAATTATGACAAATAGAAGACTGTTTTATATATTTTGGATTGTACTAATTGGGGCTTTACTATTTGCCTATAGTAAAAGCTATGATAATGAGTTTCACTTTGATGATTCGCACACAATTATTGATAATCCGTATGTACGTGATATTAACAATATTCCTCTTTTCTTTTCAAAGGGTTCTGAAACATTTAGTTCATTACCATTGAACCAAATGTATCGTCCTGTAGTTACATCAAGCATTGCTATTGATTATTGGCTAAGCACTAAATTCTCGGCTGATGGTAGTGGATATGATCCGCATTATTACCATTATTCTATGATGCTTTCGTTCTTTGTTTTGTTAGTATTGATGTATCTTTTGATAATAAAGTTGTTTGATAAAGCACAAAAAACTACATGGAATCAGTGGGCAGCTCTTTTTGCAACAGCTTGGTATGGATTGCATACCGTAAATGCTGAAACAATTAACTACATTATTTCTCGATCTGATTTATTATCAACGCTTTTTGTAATTGCTGCTTTTGTTATTTATCTTTACTTTCCTGCTAAACGCAAATGGGGTTTGTTCTTATTACCTATTATAATTGGCCTCTTTACTAAATTAACAGCAGCCATGTTTTTCCCACTATTGATTGTTTATTTTGCTCTGTTTGAATACCCATTATTAAGAGAAGTGCAAAGTAAGAATGAAGATAAGAAGAAGCTGATTATTAGACTATTATTACAAGCTGGATTTCTAATCATTATAATAATTGTTGGTGTAGGTTTCATCATTGGAATGCAAGGTGATTCATTTACACCTGGAGGAACTTCTCGTTGGTTGTATTTGATTACTCAACCTTATATTTTGTTTCACTATTTTGTTTCCTTTTTCTATCCTTATAACCTAAGTGCTGATACCGATATGGGATTAGTTAGTGGTATTTTGGATTGGCACCTTTTAGTGGGAGTATTATTTATTATAGGCATTGTATGGTTTGCCATTAAGAAAGGCATACAATATAAGTATGCACCTTTCATTTTTGGAATAATATGGTTTTTTATCTCATTGGCACCTACATCAAGTCTGATTCCTTTGGCTGAAGTAGCCAATGATCATCGTATGTTTTTTCCTTTTGTGGGTTTGATGATATCTGTTGTATGGTTTATTTTTCAGTATATATGGAATCATAAGGACAGAGTCTTGGCATCACGTAAATATCAATCAGCCATATATATGGTAATGTTATTAATCCTACTTGGACATATTATTGGGGTTCGTCAAAGGGTAGAAGTATGGGATAATGGAGAGTCATTGTGGTTAGATGTAACTAAGAAAAGTCCAACAAATGGTCGTGGATGGATGAATTATGGTCTTAAGTTAATGAGTGATGGAAATTATGAAGGAGCAATGAATGCGTATGAAGAAGCATTAAAGCATGCTCCAAAGTACTCATATCTCTACACAAATATTGCAATCTGTCAGAATGCTATTGGTAAAACTGAAGAGGCTGAAGAAAATTATAAACTAGCTATTCAATATGGCTATTATAGTCATAAACCATACTATTTCTATGCTGATTTTCTAAAGAAAAAAAAGCGCTATGCTGAGGCAATTCAGCAGGTACTTTATTCTCAAGAATTGGCACCTGAATATGTTTATTCTTTTTATCTTTTGATGGAAATCTATGCTGCAGAATATGAGTGGGATAAGTTGTCAATAGTGATTCAAAAAACATTGAGTATTTACCCAAATGATAAAACAGCAATTTATTACCAAGAGATTGCAAATAATCGTTTAACACAGCTAGATGTTTTACGAACCAAAGCGAAAGAATTTCCAACTGTGGATAATTTCTTGAATCTAAGTCTGGAGTACTATAATGTTGGAGACTATGATTCTTGTATTTATGCTTCGAATTTGATATTGGAGCTTGACCCGAATAGTGTTTTAGCCTATAATAATATTTGTGCTGCCAACAATCAACTGAGAAGATGGGATTTGGCAATTATTGCTGGAAAACAGGGGCTTAGTATAGATTCTGAAAGTCAATTTTTGATAAATAATCTGGCAGTTTCTATACAAGGTAAAGAGAGTCAAGAGTTGTGGAAGTATAAAACAGCTGATGAATTAATCGCTATCAGTTTAGAATATTATACGCAAAAGAACTATCAATCATGTATTGATGCTTGTATGGCTTCAATTGAAAAAAAGCCTAATAATGCAATAGCCTATAACAATATATGTTCAGCATTTAATGCAATGCAAGAATGGGGCAAAGCTGTTGAATATGGAAAGTTAGCCGTAAAATATGGCCCCGATTTCCAGCTGGCTAAGAATAACTTAGCCTATGCTGAGAGTATGTTAAATGTGGGTAAATAGTTTAACTCACTTTCCAAAAATAAAACTTGGGCATAAGAATAAAAATATATAGCTTTGCCCAAGTAAATAAATTAATAAACCTATGGAAGAGAATAAAGTAACAGCCGTTTTTGGTTCAAGTACAAAGCAAATGCGATATTCAAATAAGGCAATTAATAAATTACGCCAATATGGACATTCTGTAGTTGCATTAGGACTACGAGAAGGAGTTATTGCAGATGTGGAGATTCAAACCGGACAGCCAGAATTAGAAGGAATACATACGATATCTATGTATCTTGGGTTGCAAAATCAACCAGAATACTATGATTATATTAGAGCATTGAAACCTAAAAGAGTGATTTTTAATCCAGGAACTGAGAATTCGGAATTTGCTAATTTGCTTCGCAACGACCAAATTGAAGTGGTTGAATATTGTACATTAGTTATGTTAGATTCAGCAATGTATTAGATTCTAAAATAGTTTATTATATACATTTACTAAAGGAAAGCACCAAACTAAGGAATCGTAAAGCCGAATTTGTCAAGGAGTTCCTTTGCAGTATATTTTACATGTACAACCTTTGTCATTACTACATCAGTAATTGGTTTGTCATTTGAATTTGTAGGTACTTCAGCTATAGTTGATACAACACTTAAACCTCCTATTGTTTCTCCAAATACCGTATAATCTCCATCTAGGGAATGAGTGCCATCTATATTTTCAACAATATAAAATTGGGAACCATTTGACTGTTTCAAAGGATTATTATCTCTTGCCGCACCTACAGCACCATATTTATGTTTTAGATTACTATTAATCTCTGCATCAATTTTATATCCAGGGCCACCCGAACCTGTTCCTAGAGGATCTCCACCTTGAATTACAAAATCATTGATTACTCGATGAAAAATCAGACCGTTATAGAATCCTGCATTTGTAAGACTATCAAAATTGTGTTTATGTAAAGGAGTTTCATCATAAAGCCAAATAAAAATATCACCATAATTAGTTTGAATCTTTACTACCTCGTATTTAGTCTCTGAAGCATCATCTTCTTTTTCATCTTCATCTTTTGTACATGAGTTTGTAAGAAATAAAGCAAATAGTAAAAGAATAGATGCGATGGATATTTTTTTCATAATAATCATAATTTTAAGTTGTTATTAATTAGTCAAAAGTAAGTAAAAGATTGGAACCATAATATATTTCTAATTTTGCAGAGTTTTTTTGCAGACACTAGTTAACACAAGTTAATATTTTAGTGGTATGGAAGAAGGGAAAATTAGTACTTTTGGCAATCGATTAACGAAAATATTTGAATTATGGACTTAAGTGGAGTTTTGGCTGTTTCGGGAAAGCCCGGTTTATATAAAATGGTTGCACAAAATAAGAATGGTTTGATTGTGGAGGAGATGATGGGAGATAAACGTTTTCCAGTTTACTCTACACATCAAATTAGTGCTTTAGAAGAGATCAGTATCTATACATACGAGGAGGATGTTCCTTTAGTTGAGGTGTTTGAGAAGATGCATAAGGTGTTGAATGGAGAGTTGGCAATGTCGCCCAAGTCAAGCAAGAATGAGTTGATGAGCTTCTTTGAGAAGGTATTGCCTTATTATCATCAAGAGCAGGTATATCCTTCGGATGTTAAGAAAGTTATACAATGGTATAACCTTTTCCATAAGCAAGGCTTATTAAAATTTGATGATAAGAAAGAAGAAGAATCACCAGTAGAAGCCAAGACTGATACTGGTGAGGATATTTCTGAAAAATAATTTATTGAATCCCGTTATGTTTTAATACGGGTTTTTTTTAAGACTTTTTTATGCATATAATTAAAAAACGAGCTGAGGATTTAACCGTAGTTGAGAATCGAAAAATCAATAAGGATTACTATGTTTTAAAATTGGCTTCAAAAACAGACCTACCAAAAATTCTTCCTGGTCACTTTGTGGAGATTCTTGTGGAGGATACACGTAATGCATTTTTACGTCGCCCGATTTCAATTTATGATGTTCAGCCTGAGTGTAATTCATTCGAGCTTCTGATTCAAATCGTTGGAGAGGGTACACGTTTATTGTCGAATCTTGAAGAAGGTGAAACTGTAAATGTTATTTATCCATTAGGAAATGGATTTAATATTAAAACCAATGCAACAAATATTTTGCTTGTTGGGGGCGGTGTTGGAGTTGCTCCTTTACTTTATTTAGCGAAACAGCTTAATGAAGTAGGAATTCGACCAAAAATACTACTTGGAGGACGTGCAGCATCAAATATTATTGAAGTGAATAATTTTGAATTATATGGTAATATTTATATCAGTACTGAAGATGGAAGTGTTGGAGAGAAGGGGTTTGTAACTCAACATTCAGTGATGAATGAAGCAATTGACAAAATATATACATGTGGTCCAGATCTCATGATGAGAGCTATAGGAGATATTGCTTATAAGCGGAATATTGATTGTGAAGTTTCACTTGAGAATATGATGGCTTGTGGTATTGGTGCTTGTCTTTGTTGTGTTACAGATACTAAAAGTGGTCATAAATGTGTATGTACGGACGGACCAGTATTTAACACAAAAGAATTAAAGTGGAACCTAGCTTAAACCCTTGAATATGAACTTAAATACAAGAATTAAAATAGGGGGCTTAAATCTTAAGAATCCAGTAATGACTGCTTCAGGTACCTTTGGATATGGGCCAGAGTTTGAAGACTTTATTGATATAAATCGTTTGGGAGGAATTGTAGTAAAAGGAACCACACTCCATCACAGAGAAGGAAATGCATATCCTCGTATGGCCGAAACACCCTCAGGAATGTTGAATGCGGTTGGTTTACAAAATAAAGGTGTGGATGTGTTTTGCAAGGAGATTTATCCAGAGATTAAGCATTATGACACTAATATTTTGGTAAATGTGTCGGGTTCTACAGTGGAGGAATATATTGAAACTGCTGAGCGAATTAATGAACTGGAACATATTCCAGGTATTGAATTGAATATTTCATGTCCCAATGTAAAAGAAGGCGGAATGGCCTTTGGCACAAGTTGTCCAAGCGCAGTCGCCGTAACGCATGCTGTACGAGAGGTGTATAAGAAGACCATGGTGGTAAAACTCTCGCCAAATGTGACTAATATAGCTGAGATTGCTAAGGCGGTAGAAGGTGTTGGGGCTGATGGAGTTTCTTTAATCAATACACTTTTAGGAATAGCAATAAATTCTGAAACACGAAAACCTTTGCTATCAACAATTACAGGAGGACTTAGTGGTCCAGCAGTTAAGCCAGTTGCTCTACGAATGGTTTGGCAGGTTTCAAAGGCTGTAGATATTCCCATTATAGGTATGGGTGGTATTATGAATACAGCAGATGCTATAGAGTTTATTCTTGCTGGAGCATCGGCTATTCAAGTGGGTACAGCAAATTTTATTGACCCAACAGTAAGCATGAAAATAATAGATGGAATAGAAGACTATATGCGGCGACATAATGTAAGCAATATTAACGACCTTATTGGTGCAATGATTGAGGACTAAATAGTATTTAGTTGCACTATTTAAAAGCAAAAAAGACCGAAGAATGAAGTTTTAGCTTCGCTCTTCGGTCTTTTTATATTGACTATGTCTAATATCTTTATTTCTTAAGGCATTAGTTCGCCTTGTACATTTAATATGATTTGTGAGTTTACAGGATCGTTTGTTACCACAGTAATTGTTTTATGTTGACGTCCTCTGCGACCTTCTGTATTAAACACAACTTCAAGCTCACTACTCTTTCCTTTCTTGATATGAGTTAACACTGGCTTTGTTGCTGTACATCCACAACTAGCCTTTACTTTGTGAATAATAAGTTCTTGTTTGCCTTCATTTTTAAATACAAAACTAAACTTTATGACAGTTCCTGCTTTAACTTTCCCAAAATCATAGGTGCTGTTATCAAATACAATCTTTGGGGCTTTCTTAAGTTGCTTTTCAGTTAGCTGCGAAAAATCCTGAGTAAGATTAGCACTTACATTCAACATTTTCAATGGTTGAACAACATCATTTGTACGAATGCCAACACGGTCGTAAACCAATCCAAAATCAAGCTTCTTAGTAGCATCATAAGTTACTACAATATATCCTTCTTCTTGAGGTCTGAGTGTACTAGGAATAACTTTTACAGTAATATGAGAAGGAACCTGAGTGAAGCTTATCTCCATTGGAGAAGTCCAGTTATTGAAAATTTTCAAACTATCGGTACGAATCTCAGTTGTCTTCATCTCATTAAATGCCAGATGGTTTGACATCATTTTTAGATTGCCAACAGAAGTAGGGTAATAGTCTCCTTTTGATCTTTTCTTCGGAGTAACCGTACCCTTAATAAAAAGCACACTATTAGGACGATCAGGATCGTTAACTGTAACAGTTACTGATTTACGAAATGGACCAGGACGATGTGCAGTGAAATAAGTAGCAGTAACATATCCTTTCTCACCAGGTTTTATAATGTTTTTTGAATAATCCGAGGCGGTACAACCACAACTCGTATTAACTTTTACAATTTTAAGGTCTTCGGTTCCCACATTAGTAAAAACAAATTTTGCAACAGCCTTACCTTGCTCTTCCTTAATTGTACCAAAATCATGGGTAGTTTTTTCGAATTTAATCTTTCCATTTTGGGCTATTAAACTATAACTTAATGCAATAAGTAAAAAGCTAATTAGGCCAGTTTTTATCTTTATCATTTTAATATTATTTACAAATTTGATTATTTATTATTGAACTGTCAGAATATAGACATCATATTTTGAAAATGGTTTAAGATTTCAAAAAATAAATATATATATATGCGCAAAAGTATGAATTTAATTATAAGAATAATTGAAATCTTTTTTGTTTTTTTGTATTCTATAAATAAAATAATAAAATATTTTATCGTTATTAGATATCAGTCTTTTGTATCAAACTTATAAATAGAATTATGAAAAAAATACTATACTCAATTGTAGTACTGTTGTTCAGTTTTCATGCATCGTCTCAAGATTTATCCAATCAATCTGGAGAAAATCAATATTATAATGGGGATTACTCGGGTATTTCAGTCCAGAAAATTAAGTTGGCCAATGGTTTGAGTGTTTATCTTAATCCTGATCCTAATATGAAGGATGTTTTAGGTGCAATTGTGGTTAAAGGTGGATCAAAGTATGATCCTAAAGGTGCTAGTGGTACTGCACATTATTTTGAGCATATTATGTTTAAAGGAAGCCAAACACTAGGGACGGTTAACTATAAGAAAGAAAAAGTATATCTCGATTCCATACGGGCTGCTTACGATTTATTGGCTTTAAGTAAGGGTGACCCAGTGTTTCATGCAGGTATTATGAAGAATATCAACCGCTTATCGCAAAAAGCTTCCGAATATGCAATCCCAAATGAGTTTAATAAGGTTCTATCAAGTATAGGTGGGACGCGCATTAATGCATATACCACATACGAGAATATTGTATATCACAACCATTTTCCTGCTGAGAGCTTAGAGAAATGGATTGCCCTCCAAGTGGATCGTTTTAATAGTCCTGTTTTCCGTTTGTTTCAAACAGAGTTGGAGACTGTTTATGAAGAGAAAAACATGTCAATGGACAATATGTTTCGACATTTGTTTCAAGAAGTCTATAAGAATTTTTATCCAAATTCTGTTTATGGCCAGCAAACGGTTTTAGGTTCTATAGAAGACCTAAAATACCCTTCAATTTCGAAGATGGAGACCTACTATAAGGATTATTATGTTGCCAATAATATGGCTTTGGTTTTAGTAGGTAATTTTGATGCCGAGATGACAATCCAATTATTGGAGAATAGTTTTGGAAAATGGCGCGATGGACAATTTCAAAACCAACCAGATAGTCGTGAGCAAGCTTTTGAGGGTAGGGTTGAAGTAAAAGAGAAGATTACTCCTGTAGCGGTTGGTATTCTTGGATTCCGGACTGTTCCAAAAGGTCACCCTGATGAATTGGGTCTGGAAATAATTAATGAATTGCTAAGTAATGGAAAAACAGGATTATTAGATGTTCTAGTTTCGAATCAAAAAGTTATGGAGGCTGGTGCTTTCTCTGATTTGCATTATGATATTGGTGGGAACTTTGTGTATTTTGTTCCAAAGCTAGTAACTCAGTCATTAAAAAATGCCGAGAAATTGGTGTTAGCTCAATTGGATTCTCTGAAGAATGGAAACTTTAGTGATAATCTATTTCAGGCTGTTTTGGTAAACAAACAAAAGAATATGCTCATGAACCTCGAGAATGCAGATTATCGTTCTCATCTGATTATCGATGCTTATATGAGTAACCAAAGTGTGAACAAGGTGTTGTCGCAAATTCTTAGTTTAGAGCAGGTTGATAAGGCAACTATCATTAAACTAGCACAAAAGTATTACGGTAGTAACTATTTGGCTTTTATGTCGAAAATGGGATCTAAGAAAAAGACCAAACTTGAAAAGCCTAATTTTAGTCCATTAAATCCAATGAACAAAGATGCAAGTTCGAAAATGGCAGAGAAGATTAAGAATATGGATATGCCTGAAGTAGAGCTCGATTTTATTCGTTTCAATGAAGATGTTCAGATTTCTGATATTTATAATAACCTTCATTTATACTATACTTCAAATCCGATGAATAATGTTTACAGTATAAATTATAATATTGGATTAGGTACTTATGATCAGCCAAAATTAGAATTGCTGGCTTCTTATCTAAATCAGGCGGGAACAACTGATCTAAAATTTACGGAATTTAGAACAAAACTACAGACAACAGGAACTAGCATAAATATGTATGTAAGTGATAGTTATTTTCACATTTATATGAGTGGGTTTGACAAAAATATTTCATCAGACTTAGAAGCTCTTAAGCAATTACTTACTCACCCTGAGCAGAATGAGAGTATATTGAAGCAATTGGCCAAAGAGGAGAAGTTAAATTATAAGGTCGTAAAACAAGATGTAGGAATGCAATCGAAGGTGTTAAATAATTATGCCCTATACGGAGATAATTCACCTGACTTGCAACGATTAGGAGTGAAGGATGTAAAGAAAGAGAGTGTGGAAAGTTTACAGAGATTGTTAATTAAATTACTTAAGTATGAGACTAATATCCATTATGTGGGTACAACCTCAAATGAGCAGATGAATTCAATGCTATTGGCTAATAATCCTTTTTCTGTAGATTTGAGGCGAAGTACTAGCCCAATTGATCGTATTGCACGAAATATTAATGATAATCAGGTCTATTTTATGGAAAATAAAAAAGCAATACAAAGCCATATTCGTTTTAGTATACCATCCAAAAAAGCAGATGCTACAGAACGCATTTATGCTCCTGCTTTCAACCGTTATTTTGGATTGGGGATGTCTTCCATAGTTTTTCGTGAAATAAGAGAGTTTCGTTCATTGGCCTATGGCACTTATGCTTATGTTAGTACCCCATTTAATTTTAATAATCCGACTCGCTTTAATGCCATGATGACTACTCAGGCAGATAAAACAAATAAAGCAATAAAAGTGATGTTAAATCTTATGGATAGTATGCCTGGGACAGGGGAGGATATAGAGCCACTTAAGCAATCGATTCTTCGTTCGTATAATTCGCAACTACCAGGTTTTCGCCAAAATTCCATTTTGGTAGCGTATTGGATGCGCCAAGGATATACTCAAGATCCCCGAATTAATCAAGCTGAAAAGATTAAAAAGCTAGGTGTGGATGATATTATGCGTTTTTATAATAGCTTTGTTTCTGGTCGATCTCATAATATTTCAGTAGTAGGAGATAGCAAGCGTATTGATATGGAAAAGCTAGAAAATAGAGGGCAGTTCACGAAACTAAAACTTAAGGATATTTATAAGAAGTAGTATTCTATGTTAACACAGGCTAGTAGTTTGTATTATCTAAAATCAAACATCTAATATCTTATTTCAATTACCTATATTTGCGGACCGATGGAATTAGTGAGTCAATACAGTTTTTTATGGATGCTTCCGATAGTATTACTATCCTTGGCCTTAGTTGCATTACTCTATTATAAAAACCCTCGAGAGAGTTTTCCCATATGGGTAAATATTGTTTTAGCTATATTTCGATTTTCCGTTTTTACTTTATTGGGTTTCCTTTTATTAAGTCCTTTGCTAAAGAATTGGAAAACAGAGATTCAAAAGCCGATTATTCTATTTGTACAAGATGAAAGTCAGTCTATTGCATTAAATACCGATTCCAGTTTTTATAAAAGTGAATACCCTCAAAAAGTTGAGGAAATGATTGCCCAATTGCAAAATGATTATGAAGTAAAAACATTTTCATTTGCTGAAAAGCTGCAAACCGAGATTCCTTTTTCTTATCAAGGAATGAGCTCAAATATGGCTAAGGCAATGGAGGCAATATATGATCAATACAGTCACCTAAACATAGGTGCAATGATTATGGCTACGGATGGGATTTATAATAAAGGACAGAATCCCTATTATTATGCTCAGAGGATGAAATTCCCAATGTATTTTATTGGATTAGGTGATACTATTGTACAAAGCGATTTGATGATTAATCGACAGGCTTATAATAAAACAGTGTTTTTAGGTAATAAGTTTCCAATTGAGGTAGAAGTCATTTCAAGGAAGGCAGTAGGTAAGAACACAGAGTTACAGCTGTTAAATAATGGAAGGATTATTGACCGGAAAAAGATCCAAATAAAATCTGTTAACCAAAAGAATGTGGTTCGATTTTATCCTGAAGCCAAATCTAGTGGATTACAGGACTATCGATTGCGTTTAAAACCTATTGACAATGAGATAAATATTCAAAATAATTATGCTCGTATTTTTGTAAATGTAATTGATAGTAAGCAAAAGATATTGATTCTTTACGATAGCCCGCATCCAGACATTGCAGCATTAAAGTCAGCATTGGAAGCTTACGAAACTTACGAAATTGAGGCAGTTTCATTTAATAAATTCAATAAACGATTGAAAGCTTATAATTTGGTTATATTGCATCAGTTACCCAATTTGTCTCAGACTTCCTTACAGCAATTACAGGAAATAAAGCAGGCACGAATTCCATTTTTGCTGATTGCAGGAGCGAAAACCTCTTTACGGAATATGAATGCATTGCATTTGGGCTTGGAGATTCAAAATCAAAGAATGAGTATGAATACGGTAAATGCAGTATTAAATTCTAAATTTTCAGCATTTAGTCTTTCTCCCGATTTGCAAGGCAATATTGGGAGTTTTCCGCCTTTATCGAGTCCTTATGGTAAATATAAAGTTTCTAAGTCTATTCAAACTCTGTTTTATCAACAAATAGGTTCAGTTAAAACAGAGATCCCTTTGATAGGACTGTCCAATAAATCTGGTTGGAGAAGTGCGTATATTTTAGGTGAGGGAATCTGGCGTTGGCGATTACATAATTATTCCCGATTCAATAATCACGAAATATTTGATGAGCTTATAGGTAAAATAGTACGTTACTTAAGTTTAGTTAAGGAGCAGTCAGAGTTTGACCTTGAAGTAAAAAAGCAATTTGATGAGTCAGAATCAGTTATATTTGATGCTGTACTTTATAATGCATCATATGAGCCGATTATAGATTATGAAATAGAGATGACCATTAGCGATGAGAATGACAAAGATTACCCCTTTACATTCAGTATTCGTGATAGCTCATACTTCTTAAATGCAGGAAGATTTTCATCAGGAATATATCGTTATAAAGCCCAAGTAAATATGGGGGGTAAGATTGTTAATCGTAATGGACGTTTTACGGTAAATACGACTAGTCGTGAGGCGATACAGCTTACGGCTAACCATCATTTACTAAATATGATTGCCAATGAACATCATGCGAAGGTTTTTGGTAAGAATCAAATAGATCAAATTGCAGATGATATCTCTCAACGTAAGGATATAGTGAGTATTCAATATAATCGTTTGAAATACAGTGACCTTATTGATTTGAAATGGTTATTAGGGATTATTATTTTGTTGTTAACGGTGGAGTGGTTTGTCCGCAAGCAAATGGGGTCATATTAAACCTTAAATCCGCAGGCATGTTTGTTGCGAAAAGCCAGAATGTGCGTCAATATTGGTGTAGCGCAGGAAAAAGCAACGCAGACATAGCACCCGTTCTGGTGAGTAGGTTTTTTTGAGCATTGCCAATAGTGGCGTGCAGT
>Ga0164315_10002727_pt1 | contig 13581 bp, 9 predicted proteins | sample GuaBasSedimGuay6_FD_113737 | JGI IMG/M metagenome (GOLD analysis project Ga0164315, IMG submission 113737) | Subseafloor sediment microbial communities from Guaymas Basin, Gulf of California, Mexico - Guay6, Core 4569-2, 0-3 cm | ecosystem: Environmental > Aquatic > Marine > Hydrothermal vents >... | reverse complement strand
GCAGGTACTGCCTCGTCACGAGCCGCTTGAGCTTGTTCTCTATTAAGCTTTGCACTCTGGCCAGTGGGCTCAGTAGGTGTTCCTACAGCATACTGCTCAGCGAGAGCTGCGGCAGCTTCTGCAGCTACCTGAGCATTGTATACAACCTCCACATCAAGAGCTAGAGTCCAGTTTGGGTCAGCTACAAAAGTGGGCCCAGAAAGGTGGGCTACATTACAAATATACCAGTTGCCCCATTTATCCGCTACTGTTACTATATCTAGCTCTTTATACTCTATACCAGGTGCCCAGTTACCTATCCAGTTTACTGTAACCAATTCACCGTCTATAGATAGTTGCATCTCTTGTATCATCATGACCATCTTATCCATGGAATCCTCATGGATAACCATATCAAATGGATCATTATTTACATAATCTACACTCTGTACCTTTTCTTGGTTACGTAGTATTCTCAGGGTACCCGAAGTAGCTGCTGGCAATAAGTGACACTTGCCACCGTCTACACCATCTACCAGTGTTACTGTATAGTCTACATTCAGCTCTAGTGGGTGATATATCCCTGCTAAGTCACTAAGACTTAGTGATAGGTCTTCCTCATTAAATAGTTTAAAAAGAAAATCATAATCCTTTGGCCCTATGTATGGGTAGTTAATTATAGGGAGGGTAGCTTCTACTGTCATTTGTTACTCCTTATTTGCTCTGTTCTCAGAAGCATAGGGGGACATCCCCGATATTTCCATAGCACCTTGGTATACATCTCCACGAAGTATATCAGTAGCACCTATAGCAGTTCCTACTACAGCCTTACCTGGGATACCTGCATATTCCATTATAGCTGCCATTTCTCTTATAGCTAATAACATATCTCTATAATCTACATCTTTTAACCCTGCCATCTTACCGGTCTCTCTAAAGAGTCGGGACTTACCTTTAACCAAGGACTCTACTGGGGAAGCTATTGGTGAGAGTTGTATACCCCTACCATAAGTGTGTCCTTTAATAAAATCATTCATACCAAACTGCCAAACAGGGCCAGCCAGAGGTATAGCAGAGAGCGGAGAGGCCAGCACTGCAGTAGCCAGGGCTTTGGCATCCTCTTCATCCGAAGCCCCTCCTTGTGCTACTACCTGAAACAGTACCGGGAGCAGAACACCAAACAAGGCCATCTTATTACTAAACTCTGCTCCAGTTACTTTACCTGCCTGCATACCTTCAAAGGCTATATCCATCTTTTGGGCGTACTGTCTCTGGGAAGAGGTAAACATAGTCATGAGTTTCATGAACTCATTACCCATCTGGGCAGGGCTTAGGTTAGTAAGCTCACTAGACTGTTGTGTATTCCTAGAGAATATCTCCATCTTTCTAATAGCTTCCTGTTGTCCTACCCCTTGCTTACGTAGGTGCTTATAGTATACCCAACCACCTGCATAGATAGCGCCTATATCACCAGCCTTGACAAACATCATTATCATCTCATTAACTCTAGGAGTCATTACACCGCTTAAAATATCGGTGTATTCTGAGGATCTTGTCAGTAGGGATATATCACGATCTATATTATCAGCTCTATTCTGTAAGAACAAAGACATAGCCTTTAGTTCCTCAGCATGTTTCTTGGGATGGGCTAGGAACTCTATAAGACCTGCTACGTACTCTTTAGATCCCATCTGTTCTGAGTAAGCTGCAGCAGAGGTAAGCTGTTTAAGTACTGCTAGAGGCTTTCCACCTACCATACCTTTTGCTAAGTTAGCCCGTATGGATCTAGCGAAGTTATCGAAACCTGTATTGGTTCCTGTAGATCCATTAGTAGCTATGTTAGAGCGCACACCATCAAGCAGTACTAAGAAGCCTTTGCCATAGGTATCCTCTATAGCTTCTCTTACCTGCTTGTTTTCAAACACCCCATTGACAGCCATAAGCTTTTCTGAGAAGGCTTTGAAGTGCTCCATCTGCCGTACATAGTGGTTGAATACTCTTACATCACTCTGGCGCTGTGTTAAGTTAGTATTATTTACCCTTGAGGTCAGGCTCCTGGCACCAACTTTTTTAGTTTGTACCTGCTTAATGTCTGCTAATAAATCACTTATGGCACCGTCTTCACTAGGGCTGAAGCCCTCTCTTAGGATAGGGGAATAGAACTCGCCTTTAGGTAGGTTGGTACCATATACCTTACGGTATACTTCATTAACAGAATCATAGTAATTTTTATAAAACTCTAACTGATGTGCTACTAGTTGCCTGTCCTGAGCAGAGAGAGAGTTAAACAGTTTTCTGTAGTGCTCTTCTGTCATACCGTCTTTCTCAAATACCTCTCTTATAGTAGGGTCTTGTAGCTCCATAAAAAGCTTTCTTAACTCTGCTTTATTTCCACGTATTGTTCTTTCTTTACCTGTAGGCTCTCCTTTCTTATCGAGTATAACATAGTAGGCTACATCTACTTTGTCTGCCCTTTCCTCGTCATAGAGGAATCGCTCTGCAGCCTTTGTATCTGGCTTACCATCTTCATCCAGTAGATTAAAGATAGAAGAGACACTTTCCAGCATAGCGGTATTATGCTTACGCCTACCTGCGTTGGATAGGTTCTGCTGGTCAATCATCTCAGTAAACAGAGAAGCAGCACCCTCTCCTAACTCTGTCTTGAGACCCATATCAAGCATGTTCATCATACCTGTAAAGTCCAGGATCATATGGTTACGTACCTTGTCATAGGTACGCTTAAGACCATTCTTAACACCTTTGATCTTATTATCATAGGCATTACGTTCATCAGGGTGCATCTCTTTATCGTTCTTGCGTACATTAAGAAGAGACTCCACTATTACCTCTGCAGTCTCCCTGGAACCCTCCATGATACTTTCTATCTGAGCCGCCCTTGCTGTCCTACCTTCCTTAAGAAATTCCTTAAGATCTGTATTAAGCTCATCAAGAGAAGCGGCATCCATACGCTCCATACCAGCACGTAGAGCCATAAGCTCTCTCTTCATTGCTTCTATAGTAGTTGGTGGGTATGTGTTAGCATCCAGCTCAGCCGCTGCTTCTTTAGCGTCTGCTACTGGCATTGAAAGTATAGCTGCCATTTCATTTATTACTTCTTGAAAAGGTGCTGTGAATTTACCAGTAGGCTTTCCACCTACCTTTCTTTCTCTGGCTCCTTTGACAGTACGTTGTACTGCTTTCTTAGCCTTAGCACGACTACGCATAGTAGCAGATCTGTTAGCTACCCTACGAGCGGTAGCCTGGAACTTGGCCTTAGCCTTAGCATACCCGTCATTTCTTCCTTCGATGGCGGCTTTCCTAGCTGCTTTAACTTGTTGCTTAAGGGACTCTTTGAAAGCTGTATGTTCATCCACTACCTTACCTGCCCTTAAAGGCTTCTGTCCAGTAGCTTCTCTGATATCTGATTTAACACCATGTTTAGCAAATAGTGTATGTGTATCCTGTGCGGTGTTGGCTCGTTTAAAGTCCTGCATAGACTCTTTACTAGGAGCAAAGAACTTATCGAATATTTCAGCCATCTGAGGACTTACGGGAGAGGTACCGGCAACAGAGGTATATGTCTCAGCTATCCACTGCTTGAACCTATCGAAGGTCTGGGCCAGCCCCTTAGTAGGGGCCTTGCCTGTCTGTACATACTCTACGAAAGCTTCTGCATAGGCTTCCTCTGCCTCTACATTCCAGTTACCTTCCTTGACCCCTAGGGCATCCTCAGTAGCTTTTAACTCTGCTTCTGATAAGTCCTTACGGAAGACATGAGATACCTCGTGTACTATGTCCTTAAGGTTGGTCTGCTGGAAGGCCCGTACTATCGTTTCTCCATCCTTGACAAATTCGACAGATCCTGTCACAGCTCCATTTTCGCTTGTGGCGGTGCGGAGTTGTAAATTATGATCTTTGGCAAACTGCTCTTTTGTGCGATTGGTGGCGGTGGCCCGGGCTTCGATTAAACCGTCAATTGTGGCCGCTTCCCTACGTCCGACCAGAGAAACCACACCATTCATGAAATCTCCGTACAGGTCTCCGGTGCTACGTAGGTCAGCGTACATATCATCTATGGCCTGATCGGTAGCAGTCTCATCACCTAGCACTAGGTTATCAAACTCTTCTGAGGTGACAGGAGGCTCTACAGTACGTTGCTCCTGTTCTGCTATCTCTGGTTCTGTTATATCTACAGAGGGGATGACATCTCCTTCTTCTGTTACTACTGTATCTACTTCTGTAGGTACAGTGTCTTTAATATCTACTGGCTGTCCTAAGTCGTCCCGTATCTCTTCACGTAGAGGTACTGGGTCTACTGTATTTTTTATAACAGCCTCAAGTTCTTTCTTAAGCTTTATTTCATCTGCCTTGCGGTTCATTGTCTCCGCAGTCATACCTATAGAGTTTCCTGCAGCACCTAAGGTGAGTATACCTGGGAGGACTTCGATGAACACTTCCTTCATCTCCTCTAGCATTTGTTCTTTAGTAGCAGGTGTGAAGTTAGTACCATATAGATTATTGTTCAATTCCTTTGATACGTTCTCTCCAAGCATCTCTATTAACTGCTGTCCAGATTCCTGAGCAGAGCCATACAGCCCTATCTTACCAGTACCTGTTATGAGGGTAAGGGCAGTTTGCTTCTCTGTAGCCTTAACTGCCCCCGCTAAACTCTTAGCAAAGATAGCTTTTACTCCTGGCACTTTCTTCATGATCATACTAAGCTGCATACGTTCAGAGACAGTGATAGCAAGGGCAACAGGTATGGATGAGTAGTAAGCCACTTCGGGGGTCATCCCTTTGGCCTGCTTATCCATAGCAATAGCACCCAAAGAACCGTGGTACATTTCTCGCAACATACCGTAAGAGCCGCCCGCTTTCATACCAATAAAACCACCAGGAACAGCACCGACACCCCCAGCTACAGCTCCAGTAGCAATACCGGCGACTAGTCCAGCAGCAGCCATATTAGAAGCACCCTCTAACATAGAGTGTAGCTGACCAGTAAGATCTGCAGTACTCCTAGCCCACCATTGGTATGTGTTACCTATACGGGGGTCCATTGTAGGGGTACCTGCTACCTCTGCACCGTACCTAGAAATAGCCTCTTCCACTGCGGGTATATCCCCTGAGGCATAGGCCATAGAGAAGTCTACTGCAGCATCCTGCTTATTCTTAGAGTTTACATGGCGCTCTGTGACAGCTTTAATCCGCATGTCCAGAGCCTCTTTCATAGTAGGGTCTTCGTAGATATCAGGAAAGGCGTTCTCTTCTGCAGCTATCTCGTTGATAGGTGTGTCTTCGAGTTCACTCCTGGCTACAATGTTATAAGCTTGGGCATTCCTTTCACCCTCAGATTGCTCTGTTAACTTATTCCACCATCCCTCTAGTGGGTTGTACTCCTTAGGCTCCTCTACACCAGAGAAACCAGAGGGAGTGCCGCTAGGTATGCTGTCAATTAAAGAAGGGGCTACAGGTATATCGCTAGGTATATCATCTATCAGACTACCTGGATACTCGCCTACTCTTATTATCGATTGCTCTGAGACTTGTACCATTCCTGGAACCCCCTATCTGAAAGTGCTTCTGTTACTTTATTAGCTTTCTGTCCATCTGACATAAGGTCAAAACTTTGATTGCCGTCTCTAGCTATAAGCAGCTCCCGTATATACTGCATAGCCATAAGCTGCTCTGTAGGAAGTCCTGCGTACTTATCTTTATACTTAGGCGGGATAGTGGCTATAGCCCTTTCTTCAATAGAGACAACCATACTACCGCCCCTAGATGCCGCGCTCATATTAGCTTGTATAGCCTTTCCCTCTGTTGTAGGTACCATAACAGAGTGAGCACCCCTACCTCGTTGTATTATCTCTTCACCACGTGGGTTTAATGGTGCTTCTGTTGTGGTTGTATCTCCGTAGGTTTCGTACTTACTTGGTTCTTGTTTATACGTATCCTCTGGTGTACCTTGCCCTATTAGAGCAGCAGGGTCGTACCATGATGAGGATATACGATGAGCTATAGTAGACATAATACTACGCTTAACACCTGGGTTCTGGGTAGAGAACTCTAGCATAAACTCACTATAAGGTCTATCTTCATTACCTGGACGTGCTCTCCACTTAGTGGCTTCTCGTAGCATTGATTGTACCGCCAGTTGCTTCATCTGGGCAGGTGTTCTATTAAGACCAGCCATACGTTCTGTTATCTTCTTAAGGTCTTTTTCCCCCAACATACTTTGGAAACCTACACTATCGGTCTCTATATCATAGTACATATTAGTCATATCTACCAGAGTAGATATCTCTGACTTAAGGGCCTTATACTCAGGGTCTGCCTTATTTGTAGAGAACCGCCTAGCCTGCTCTATTACCTGCATAGCTTGCGTGGTAGTTATCTGAGGAGACTCAGAACTAGCCATATCCATAACTAAGTCATAGAACTCTGGGGTAAGCCCATTCTCTGCAGCCTCATTCAGATCTAGGTGATTGAGGTTGTGTATCCTCTTCTCTTCCTCTTTGTAAGTTGATGTTATCTCTTTATTTTTATTGTTAGCTAGGCCATACAACATAGACATAGACTCAGCAGGCATATCTGACCCACCTATCTGAGCTACTAGCTCATTTATCTCTACTGGGGTATTTGCCCCCATTATACCTTTAAATATTACTTTCTTTTCTGCTACTATACCTTCTCTTTTTATATTGTTTGATTCTGTCCACAGGGTACTGTCAATGAAGCTCTGTATCTTACTTACAGTAGCCTCGTTACCCATAAACATTCCAGTCTCTTTGGACAGGTCTACCGTGTTATTAAAGGCAGTCTTGGCAAGCTCATACCCACCAGTGTGCATGAGACTACGTAGTGACTCTTCCCAGTGACCTTCTAATACAGCACCTGCCTTATTCATGTCATCAGGCCATGTACGCATAACTTGATCAGTATAGATACCTATATTCTGTATAGTATCAATACCACCCCTAAGAGACTCTGTGAGAGCAGTACTACCTCTGTATTCTACCACTGACTGTTGTCTGCTTATTGCCTCTTTTCTGTCTGCGTTGGCAGAAGCATCTATAGCTTGCTGTTGTTGTAGTAACTTAGAAGAGGCGGATAATTCTGCAGCCTCAGGTAGTTGGTTACGTACCTTCTCAAAGAAAGCTACAGCAGCATTTTGGGCCGACTGCTTAGATCCTCCTTCTGAGGTGAGTGTGCCGTTGTATATCTTACCAATAGCAAAGTTAATACCTTGCTCCATTAGGCGTACTCTACCAACCTCCGTAGGGGATTTACCTGCGGAAGCTACTATGTCCACCCACCCATCTTGTGGGTTAGCTTCAAACTCTTTATAGGCTTCCTGTACACCTACTTGTCGTACTTGCTCTTCGGCTACTTTAAGTTCCTTAGCATTGTGATCAGCTATACGAGATCTATATTTGTTCTGTGTTTGTTTGAGTCTATGAGCAGCCTTGATGCGTACACCTGGGTCTAGGTTGCCCATTATACCGTCCATAGACTCCTGGGTATAAGAGTCAGCAGATGACCGTGCGTCATTAGCCTCTATACCCTTAAGGTGACTATATCCAGGGACATTCTTACCCTCAGCGTCTGCATATCCTACCCATTTGTTACGTAGGTCATCATCATACTGGAGTACAGCCTCATCAGCCAGCACACCTTCTCGCCTATCATTAAGGCGAAAAGCAGCATTAGATAAGGTGGTCTGAGCGTCTACATAGGATCGAGCTACCTTGTTAGCGGCTCCTAAAGCAGAGTTCAATATGTTGTCTTTAGTGACCCCAGGGATAGGTTGTGGTGTAAATTGTACCTGACCAGCACTGACATTCATACGAGGGGTGCTTATACTACCAGCATACCCACCACTAGATATAGTAGATGGTGACAGCTTTCCACTACCTTGGTTGGTCATCTTTTGTGTCGGTAAACTGACTTGAGGCATTACATTCTCCCTGGAATAACTGTTTGATCCATTTCAGTTGCTTTGGTATTTGCAGAGTCTGTTATCATAGAACCACCTGCTTGGCCTGCAGTACTAAATAGACTACTTACCATATTGTTAGTGTTCTGATTATCTCCTGCTGCTATATTCTGTGAGACAGCATTACTAGCAGAGGAATGAGAAAAGTCAATAGATTGACCTGCAGAATCCCTATCCATAAGAGCACCGAGTAGCATAGCGGATGCTTGGTTATTAGAGCTAGTTCTTGTTGCATACTGGCTCATCTCACCACGCCATTCAGCCTCTGCTATAGCTACATCACCCTGCCACTTAGACTGTGCTCTGGCATTGGTTATATTGGCCGCTTGTATATCCGCATTATGAAGCAATACAAAGGAATCTAATTCTGCCATAGTCTTCTGGCTCATTAGCACGTCTGCGTTACTCCCTTCACCTATAATAGTTCCAGAGGCTCCTTGATTAACTACAATATTGCCTCTCTCTAGGTTCCTCTGCATGTCTAGTAGATTAGAGTCAAGACCATAGCTCTCCCACATAAGGGATAAGTCCTCTTCCATCAGTAAGTCGTTATACTGGGTGGTAGTCTGTATCATAGATACATTATAAGCTACCTCTTCCTGAGACATAGCTATAGAAGTGTCAGACTGGGACATAATCATACCAGCATTAAACGCAGTCATAGACATAGAGCTGTTAGCGTTTTGTGTACTAATAGCCCTGCTCTGATCTGCGTTGTACTGTGCCCATGCAGCGGAGGATGACTGCTGTGCATCAGCACTAGCGCCAGAGAAATACCCAAGAGCACCTCCTATCACAACTCCTGCAGCGGCACCTATAGCAGTCCCTACCACAGGAACTACAGAACCTACCATAGCCCCACTAGCAGCACCGGAGGCTGCACCTGCCACAAAGCCTGTACTTGCACCATTCATTCTTGAACCTCCACTGAATCTACCACAGATACTACAGTCATGGGTAGTGGTTGTTTCTGTCTAATAAAGTATTCTACCTCTCTATCAAACCCTCCCATAAAAGTAAGGTGTTTAATGCCAGAGAACATCGGCACTGCAGACCCTGTAGGATCTCCAGGTACTCTATAGATGATCTCTTCCTCACTGTCTCCGTCCTCAGAGTCAGTCTTACCAATAAAACCTCCTAAGGTATTATGGAACTGTATATCTACGTGAGTAGTACGTTGCATACGGCCTATAGAAGTACCACCTTCTGATGGTACGTCAGCTAGATTAGGACGGAGTTCAGACACATAAGGCAGTCCAGCAAGTACCTCTGTATAGGTATTGTTTAGAGTTACCTGACCGTTCTCTACAGTCCTTGGGGGATGTACAGTACCATCAGCTAATAGGCTAATCTCTTTACCCTCTAAGTGGTCTAGCCCTGATAGAATAGTACCAGTTTGTTTTAAGGTAGAAGCATTTCCTGGTAAGTTAGTTATCCAGCTATCCATAAACCTACCGTCAATAGCTTTATCAGAGTAGAACTGAGGAGAAAACCTCTCCATATAATACTTGTCCACATCATCTATAACTCGGTGTACTAGAACAAATACTATATCTTCTCTAATATTACCAGGGATAGTAGCAGTCTTTAAGTACTCTCCATCCGTGTGGTGGTGATGCCATCCTACCACTTTATGTTGTCTTTGGTAGGTAAGTCCTATCATATCACCATCTTCACGGATACACCACACTATACCATTAGGTGTCTGCTGGTAAGACCAATCAGTTATACCATATAGCTCAGTTAAGTGAGGGGCAAGAATAGATATATCGGAGTTCTTATATGAGTCATAAGATAGATCATATACAAACTCATTAACAGTCCTTCCATGACGTTCCACAAACAGTGTAGTAAGCCCTACCATAAGAGGGTGGAGTCTATCACTACCATTGTTTGTCTGCCTAAGGGCCAACACATTCGTTGGGGCAATAGCATTAGTTGTAGACCCTGTTACAGTCCACTCGTCGCCAAGAGTACCTATCTGAAAGGCTTTACTAGACTGCATCCAGTTTAGCTTATTCTGAGTACCGCTGGCGAGTGGTACTGCTATAGGATCATCTGGTGGTATGGGACTATCACCAGAGGATAGGAAGTTATAGAAATCACCGGACTTAGACATCCAAACTGTAGTAGGCTTAAGTAGGTTATTACCATAGACCAACCTCTGTTGGTGAAAAGACACCAGTTCAGGCCAGCCATTAACACCCGACCAATCGGTAGGCAGATTAGCGGAAGGTATAGCAGAGACAGACCAAGATGTATGACTGTTCCTTACTATGATATGAGGGGAAAGACCTGTCTGAGCTACATAAAGTTCATCAGAAGACTGTGCATAGGTAAACTCCTCTACACCGAACCCTGCAGGCATATCTAAAGCTACTATGTCAGTATTACCATCACGTAGTATATACCCATCCTGAGTAAAGAACACACAGCGAACTATACCAGAAGCCATCTTGAAGAATACAAGAGCGTATGCCTGTGTTTCATTAAAGATGAAAGGTACTAGCTTAAACTGAGGGTCTGCTACATCCACACCCAGAGGTGTAATATCCCACAGGAACTCTGTCCCTGGCCTGTTTGTTGCAGGACCTTGAGACAAGCAGATAAAGTTAAGCATAGTCTTACAGCCGTTATTGTACCTACCTAAGTCGATACGAGCGTCCATCAAAGGAGACAACTCACCTGCTGTGAAGTTATGCTTTAGCCTATGTATCTTAGCCATTACTCCCTCTCTGTACTTAGATCTATACCCAGATTATCAGGGTACACAAAGGTATCGTTGTTGTGGTCGTCATCTGGTTCCCAGTTATTACCTATGTTAGCATCTGACTCCCAAGTTTCTGCTTGCAGTATGTTATACTGAGTATGTAGATCCTTAGCGAGCTGCTTATCTTGAGTAATAGGAGGGCAGATACGAACAGAGATACCAAGAGCAAGTAGGTTAGAGAAAGTACTGGAGAACAAGGCTTGATTAACCTCTTTCTTAGTATAGTATAATCCTACTTTTTCTATATTGGTATACAATTTATCTGCCTGTATATACCACTTCTGCCTAGATCCTAGTGGAGATATATCTCTAGGGTTCTCACAGTCGTTGGGTAGCTGGAATACTCTCATACCTTCCGGTACGTCATGTTCCACTATTACCTCATTAAGGTATGTAAAAGTACGGGCGAATGGCCAGTCGAACTTAGAGAGCAAGTAATCTCTGGTAATATTGTAAAAGATATCACACAGCCTTGCTCTCTTGTTGTTCTCATCAAAGGATCTAATAGAATCCTCACCTAGCGAGGCCAGCGCTAGGTTACATATTTGAATCTTTGATATGGCCATGGTTGTTAGTCCTTACGGAAACGAGCGTCAAGTATCTGCTTTACTACGTCGGATTTAAGCATACCGTTCTCGTAGATAATTTCGATATCGAACTCTTCTTTTATTACTTCTTTAGCCTTAACCAGCTCCCAGTTAGCTTCCATAAGCTCTGCTTCGGAGGCATTAATAAAGTCTACCTCTCCAGGAGCCGCAAGAGAGCGGAAGAACTTAGGACACTTCTGGAACTCCTGTACATCTCCTGGGACATAGAGGATAGCCTTACCAAAGTCATTTCGTATCTGACACTTTTGTATACATGTACATTTCATATTATAGCACCTTATGTACTACGCCAATTTTCCAAGTACCGCCATCGAAACCTTCAAGGGCGAACTTAGCGAATCTGGCTGTGTTTGTTGGTACTGCAAAAATAACACCACCAGTCATGACAGCAAGAGGCCCCATAACTATAGTCATAGCTACACCTCCAGGTCCAGTGCTAACGGTATCAGTAAGCATATCAATTCTAGGATTACCACTGGACTCTGTGAGGCCCTCTCCAGTAACCATAAGCATTATAGGCTCACCTAAGCTTCCAGCATGTTGGTGTGCGAGTAGATCCATGTATTCAGAGACAGCATCAAAGGCGATACCTTCTTCATACAATAAGTCATCAAAAATCATAATAGTCTCCAAAAGGTAGGGGATTGGATACCCCTACCTTGAATATATCAACAGTTAATAATATTAACGGTTAGTTTGTACTCCGCAAAGAGATACAGCGGAAGACCACGTACCTACTGTAGGGGTAGCAAGAGCAACCCGAAGGTAACGAAGAGAGTTAGAGGGTACTGTAAACTCAAGTAGTCCCTCAGCAACAGACCAAGGGATGGTCTCAAGTGCACTAAAAGTAGTACCATCTGCAGAATCTGACAGTATAACAGAAGTAGAATCGAGATCAGAGCTACCGTTTACAAAGATACGGATAGCGTTACCTGGACCAGGACGTACAGCATCGGTATCTACGTCCGTAGGGGTACCACTAAAAGCCAAGCCATCAGCAAATGTGGCATGTGCATCCATTAACATAATAAAGCCCTCCTAAGGCTAAAGATTATAAGTTAGGGCTTATACTGCGTCAGGTACTCGTGCTTCCGTTTCAAGGATAGCATCACACTGACGAATAGGTACTCCACGGAAGGTAACTACCTCTTCTCCGAATACCTCTTTAAGGCCAAGAGCTGCGTTAGCTTTCTCAACAGAAGCAAAGTCGAGCATAGCAGATACAGCAGCACCACAATAGAACACCTTGTTCCCTTTAGTAGCGGAAGGCATAGCATGCTTGGCTTTAATCATTGCTTTGTAGAGCAAGATTTGATAGTCGGCATCATCAAGCTTAAGAAGATCAATGTTAGCAACACGTACAATGTAGCGCCAATCACGTACACAAAGGCCCATGTTCCAGGCGTAGTGTGTGCGATAACCCTGAAATTTACCGCCAGTGTTGTCCTTAAGGGTAACTTCACCGAGGTCCTGTTGCTCAAGTCCACCGTTAGAACCTTTAGGGTAGATACCGTGTACAGTCTGCTCGCCCCAGGAAACCAACCATAGAGAGGTAAGGTCAGTACTTGAACCACTATCATCCATGTTGATAATGTTGGAGAGGTGGGCAGAGGGTGTTACAGCCAGAGGCTTACCAGCAAGGGCCATGTCATCATACCGAGGAGCCAGCCCAAGAAAACGATCAGGATTAACAGAGGTATCACCATAGAAGATTGTCTGGGCCATTTCATTAGACATACCCTCAACATGTGGAGTGTCCTCAGACAAGCGCCATTCTGCAGAGTTACCGTTAAGATCGGCAAGCTTCTTGTCAACTTCTGCGTAGTCTTCCAGTAAACCGATAGTGTCATCGACCTGGGAGGTGGCAGATTTGGTGTTACGAACACCGTAGTTCAATCGACGCCAGGTAGGTACAGGGGTATCAGACCGGACAGTAGTACGATGGCCGGTAGGTAAGTTACCCTCAATCATAGGAATGTCCTGGATGATTGGGTTTGTCTGTACAAGCAATTCAGCGATATCGGCAATACTTCCATCAGGGTCAAGGCGTTTCGCTACATTGACCAGCGTAGGCATCTCACCTACCTTAATTGGTTCATAGACCATTTGTGTTTCTCCTAAATAGAGTTATTGGTTACTTTTTACCAGCCATGCTTGGGTACATGTTATCAGCTTTCTGCTTACGAGTTTTGTTACCAGTAGGAGCGGGGTTATGACTCTTAATAAAG
>Ga0164315_10002726_pt1 | contig 13584 bp, 11 predicted proteins | sample GuaBasSedimGuay6_FD_113737 | JGI IMG/M metagenome (GOLD analysis project Ga0164315, IMG submission 113737) | Subseafloor sediment microbial communities from Guaymas Basin, Gulf of California, Mexico - Guay6, Core 4569-2, 0-3 cm | ecosystem: Environmental > Aquatic > Marine > Hydrothermal vents... | reverse complement strand
TGTGACTGTTCCGACATTGACGATATCATCGTTTTCCTGAAAAACGGCAACTATACCATTTCAAAAGTGGCAGACAAGCACTTTGCAGGTAAGGACATCATCCATGCAACGGTCTTTAAGAAAAACGACAGCCGTACCATCTACAACGTGGTATACTTTGACGGCAACTCCGGAAATGTGATGATGAAACGTGCCCCGGTGACCGGGATAACACGAGATAAGCAGTACAATATTGGCAAGGAGCATGCACATACCAAGGTTCTTTACTTCAGTGCCAATCCCAATGGTGAAGCGGAAGTAGTCAAGGTATACCTGAGACCAAGACCACGGCTGAAAAATCCCATTTTTGAACTTGATTTTGCTGAACTGGCCGTCAAAGGAAGAGGTGCCTATGGGAATATCCTCACCAAATTCTCGGTCCAAAAGATTGTTATCAAAGAGAAAGGTGTATCCACCCTGGGTGGGAGGAAGATCTGGTTTGATGAGGATGTGATGCGGCTGAATGCGGACGCAAGAGGGATATTCCTGGGCGAATTCACCGGGGAGGATCAAATCCTGATCATCACCAAATCGGGACACTTCCGGACCACTAATTTCGATCTCAGCAGTCATTTTGAAGATGATGTGCAGATCATCGAAAAGTACAGGGAGAATAAGATCTGGTCGGCGGCCTACTTCGATGCGGAGCAGAACTATTACTATCTGAAGCGTTTTCTGATTGAATCCGGGTCCAAACAAACACGGTTTATCGGAGAGCATCCCGAATCAAAACTTATAAGAATCACCGAGGTGGAATACCCACGGCTGGAGCTCAAATTCGGTGGAAAAAACAAGGACCGCAATCCGGAGATCATTGAAGTTGCCGAATTTATCGGGATCAAGAGTAGCAAGGCCAGGGGCAAACGACTCTCCAATTACGAGGTCAAGATAATTCAGGAGCTGATCCCTGAGGAAATTGAGGATCAGGAAGTGGAAGTTAAAAAACCCGAAGCCAAGAAACCCGAAACCAAGAAACCCGAAGCCAAGAAACCCGAAACCAAGAAACCCAAAATTGAAACTCCAGCTCCAAAGACCAAAGCAAAAGTAGCGCCGAAGAAGCCAAAAGAGACCAAGCAGGATCCGGATGAGGTTCCCCTGGAGGTGGTAAAACCAAATGAGGAGAAACCAAATGAGGAGAAAACGGATGAGGAGAAGGATGACAAAAAGGGTTCCGCCGGACAATTCACCTTAGAGTGGTAATATGCATACCCGGATATTTTTGATCGGTTTCATGGGCTCAGGTAAATCTACCCTGGGGGCGCAACTGGCTCGCATCATGGGCTACCAGTTTGTTGACATGGATCACCTGATTGAGGAAACCGCTGAAATGAGCATACCTGAAATTTTCAGTGAACACGGGGAGGAAGTCTTCAGGAAGTGGGAGCACGATATTCTGCTTGAAGTATGCCGTCGTGAAAAGCTTGTGATCTCCACCGGAGGTGGTGCACCCTGTCACTCCAAGATAATGGATCTCATGAATGCCAATGGAACTACTATATACCTGAAGCTAACACCTGAAGCTTTGCGAGACCGGCTGATCCAATCTAAAACAGAACGGCCGCTGATCAAGGGAAAATCCGAATCCGAACTCCTGGAATTTATCACAGGACTCCTTGAGCAAAGAGAAAAATTCTACGAGCAGGCCACCCATAGTGTGAACGGTATAAGCCTGCGATCCGAGGAGTTGGCTAAATTGTTGCTGAATAGCTAAGTAGATTTCCTATATTTACTTCGTGAAACTCTTAAGTCGCTTTTTGTTTACTGCTGCCATCTTGCTGGTGTCCCTCATGATCTTCAATGGTCAAAAAAATGAGGACCCCAACCGGGTAAGAGAGAATCCGGATATTGAACACATAGAGCTTCAGGCAGAAATTTGTTTCACGCGCATCGCAAGCTCTTCAATTTTCTCATACCAGCGGAATTCAGAAGAGAGAATTGTGCCCGTTTCGGAAAGTTTCAATGATCCTGAATATCTGATTCGTTTGAAAATTCAGATAAAAATCCATCACGAACTCTTACCTGAACTAGACCATCAGTCAGGCCACTTTCTTCAACATCATTCCCCTTTCGAGGACCCACTCATTGCCTGAGTCAAGGCCAAGCCTCAATTTTTACAGCCAATGGTCGGGTTTCAATATGTGAACCCCAGGCCATTCAATATTTCATTAGAAACAAAAAATATACAGACATATGAAAACTTTAAAATATATTGCTCTGGGAGTGATACTCACATCCCTGGCATTCAGTAGCTTCTCCTTTTCTCCCTCCAAAAAGAGTTTTGCCCAGGCAGAAACAGTAACATTCTGTGAAACCTATACGCAGCAGGAGGTCATCTCAAAACTTGATCAGGGCGATCAATTTTTCACCTGGGTCCAACTGGAAGATACAGTTCCTGAAAGTTCAAGGATAGGCAGGTGTCATCAAGACAATTTGGAAGATCTTTGGAACTATGTCCAGAGTGAAGCCTTTCGAGCTAAAGTTCAAGAGGACCTGATCATAGTCGAAGGAGCTGAAGCAAGAAATCAATTAATTTCTCTCTATGCCATTAAAAAGAGTGCATCGAAGGATATGTTTCCTTCAGGGCGGGATCTGGAAGAAGTAAGCGTCAGCTTAGATGGCGATGAGGAGAACTACATGCTCTTATTCAGTTTCTCAGAATCAGGTGTTGAAAAATGGGCCTCCATGACACGTCTGAACAAAGGAAGGGATATTGCCATTTTATTTAATGGCAAAGTGATTTCTGCACCCAGGGTTCAGGAGGAAATTAAGGACGGAAAATGCGCGATTAGCGGGAAATTTACCGAGAGTGACATCAAGGAGATGAAAGCAATTCTTGAAAACTAAAACCCAAAAGTGAAAGGCGTCCTCGGGGGCGTCTTTCTTAAAACATTCCCATTAAGAGCTCTTCGTTCTCCAATCCGCGAATGTAATTAGATACATCTACTCCGGATAGCTTATTCCTTATGGTCTCAGGATCATGGATGATTCCCACCAGCTCTTGCTCCAGCAAGACAATATCCCTCAGAGAAGTAAAGTCACCTACTATCTTTAACTCCTTGATCACCCCTTTTACGACATTCATATGGAGCTCCAGACTGCCCCCTTTAAAGGAGATACTCCCGCAAAACTGGTATTTGGGGGAGTAGCCAAAGTTCCACTCCCAGGTGGAGTATTTCGAGTCGCGCAGAGCCTTAATTTCCGCAATATCAGTTCGGCCTAATTGATAAGGCCTGGCATCTTTATAATTTTGGAGCATATGAGCCAGAATTCTCTCCTGGAATATTTCCACATCTACGCTTTCTTTCAGATGATCGCTGATATTGGTGACCCTGGACCGAACTGATTTCACAGCCCTGTCGGTAAACCGCTCCTTATCACTCTTCAAAGCAGCACTCAGTTTTCCCATTTCTGAGGAAAACAGCAAGGTACCATGATGCAGAACCCTTTGCTTGAATACATGACTTGCCGTACCGGATATTTTCAGCCCTTTAAGTAACAATTCATTGTGCTTACCCAACCTGACTTCCAGTCCCATCTTTTTCAAGGCCTCAACAATGGGTGTAGTAGCCCTCTTGTAGTCCACCAGCTCCCCTTCTTTTCCGCTGGTAAAAAAAGCAAAATTGAGATTGCCCAGGTCGTGAAAAACTGTGCCTCCACCGGTAATCCTCCTGGCCACCAGGATCTCATTTTCCTGAACAAAGGGCAGATTAATCTCAGCCAGTGTGTTCTGATGCTTACCCACCACGATGGAAGGCCTATTCCTGTACAGAAGAAACAAATCCTCCTGGAAAGATTTTAGCAGGTATTCCTCCGCAGCCAGGTTAAAATAGGGATTGGTATATGGACTGATAATACAAAGCATACAGGTTTACAATAAAGGCATTATTATGCAATTTCCTGGACGACCCACCAGTTCTGCGGTAATTTTGAGCGTACCCATCTGAACAAGTAGAAAAGTAACATGCCGCATCCCGCTCCCCAGATTCCACCGAAGAGCACATCCCCTGGATAATGCACCCCCAGATATACACGACTGTAAGCTACCAGCAGGGCCCAAATTATCATCACCACGGTAAACCACCTCTTCCTGATCCATAAAAGGACCAGAAATGCCACTCCAAATGTATTGGCCGCATGGGAGGAGATAAATCCAAACTGTCCGCCGCACTTGTTATTGACCAGGTGAACCAGCCCCTCCAGTGAGGGCTCATGGCAGGGTCTGAGCCTTTGAAAAACATTCTTAAAAAGATGGACTGATGTCTGGTCGGCCAGGGTAATCCCCAGGATAATAAAAAGCACCATGAGAGCTAGCTGCCATCTTTTTTTCCAGCCCAGATAAGTAAGTAGAAGAAGATAAAAGGGCCACCAGGTGGTCTTGCCGCTGATCCACCACATGATCCCATCCCACACCTCATTGTGCCAGCCATTAATGGCCAGGAATATCTGTGTATCTAGCTGTAAAATCCATTCCATAGCGGTAATCAGGAGTTCAACATATCCCAGATGGTATCGTTAAGAGCTACCAATCCCAGGTTTGCAACAGCCGAAATAAAATGGTAGCTGACATCAGGAAGTTCTTTCTTGATTTCGGCCGTGAGCTCCTCATCGAGGAGGTCTGATTTGGTGATCACCAGCAAGCGCTGCTTATCCAGCAACTCGGGATTATACTCCTCCAATTCATTTAGCAGGATTCTGTACTCCTCTGCAATATCATTGCTGTCGGCTGGTATCATAAATATCAGCATGGAGTTGCGCTCAATATGTCGCAGGAACCTGTGTCCAAGTCCTTTGCCTTCGCTGGCGCCCTCAATAATACCTGGAATATCGGCCATCACGAAAGAGCGGTCATCCCGGTATTTTACAATGCCTAGATTTGGTACCAGAGTGGTAAAAGGATAGTCTGCAATTTTGGGCTTGGCAGCTGATATGGCCGCCAACAGGGTGGATTTCCCTGCGTTTGGGAATCCCACCAGTCCCACATCGGCCAGTAGTTTTAACTCCAGAATAAACCACCCCTCATCTCCGGGCTCCCCTGGTTGTGCAAACCTCGGTGTCTGGTGGGTGGAGGACTTGAAATGGTCGTTGCCCTGTCCGCCCCGGCCACCCTGAATTAATACCTGCTCCTCATTATGAGAGGTCACTTCGAACAATACTTCCTTGGTCTCAGCATCCCGGGCTACGGTTCCAAGAGGAACTTCAATATAGGAATCCCCACCACTTGCCCCGGTCTTAAGAGACGATGCGCCACTCTCACCATGAGTGGCAAATACATGTCTTTTATATTTCAGGTGTAAAAGGGTCCACAGCTGTTCATTGCCTCTGATGATCACATGTCCGCCCCTGCCACCATCGCCTCCGTCCGGCCCACCCTTACTGGTGAGCTTGTCACGGCGCAAATGTGCAGAACCAGCTCCTCCCTTGCCTGAACGGCAAAAGACTTTTACATAGTCAACAAAATTGGCATTGGACATGTGTAAAAGACATAAATACCTGTTACGATTTCACTTTGGTTATTACTTCCACAATGCGACCAAAAATCTTATCCACGGAACCGCTACCCTCTACAGCAGCATGCTTATGCATTTTGTCGTAGTAGTAGGTTACCGGAATGGTTTGCCTGTTATAGACATCGATGCGGTTATTAATAGTCTCCAGGTTATCATCTGAACGTCCGGTCTCCTTTCCCCTTTTCAGAAGTCTCTTTACCAACTCTTCACGGGCCACCTCAAGTGAGATCATCACTCCCACGCGCTCATCATAATCGGTCAGAGCTTTGCGAAGCTCTCTGGCCTGATCCACGGTCCTCGGAAAACCATCGAAAATGAAACCCGGGCCTGCCTGGTGCTCTTCAATTTTATTCCTGATCATTCCGATCACAATCTTATCAGAAACCAGTTCACCTTTATCCATAATCTCCTTGGCCTTCTTTCCCAATTCTGTCTGAGCAGCTACCTCTTCCCTCAACAGGTCTCCGGTTGAAATATGCACCAATCCATATTTCTCAATTACCTTTTCCGACTGTGTTCCTTTTCCCGATCCCGGAGGACCAAATAATACAATATTCAGCATGTTTTTTTCAGTTTTTTTTGACGTCACCAAAAATAGTAAACATTTGCCTCATTCATCCACAAGTTGGTAGATTTCCCTGAAGTTTCTACCATAGCCATCATAATCCAGCCCATAGCCCAGGATGAAGTTGTTAGGTATCTCCATCCCCACATAATCCAGTTTCACCTCCTTCACCGTGGCTTCTGGTTTATGCAGAAAAGTAGCCACCAGAATCTCGGCCGGCTGGTACCCCGATAGTTGCCTTATAATCGTCTCCAGGGTCACGCCGGTATCAACAATATCTTCCAGTACCACAACCACGCGGTCCTTCAGATCGCGATTGATACCAATCAACTGTTTGACACTTCCGGTCGATTCTGTACCACTATAGGAAGCCAGTTTTAAAAAGGTAATCTGACAGGGAAAAGTGAGCTGCTTATACAGATCGCTTGCAAACATAAACGCTCCGTTCAGAATACCCAGGAAAATTGGATCCTTACCCGCCAGATCACGATTCATCTCCATGGCAAGACGTCTAACCTCTTTTTGAATTGCCTCTTCAGCTATAAATGGTTCAAAATACCGATCATGAACCTGAACAATCTTACTATCCATAGGTCATATTTTAGATTAAAGTACACATCAAAATGCAGGAATAAAAATAATTGTAATTTCGTTAACTGATATACACCGTAAATCTACATAAACAGATGAATCCTAAAGTCAGTATTATTATGGGAAGCACTTCAGACCTTCCCATCATGGAGCAGGCAGCAAAGCTGCTGGATGAATTTGAAATCCCTTTTGAAATCAATGCCCTGTCGGCCCACAGAACACCTGATCAGGCCATGGATTTTGCCAGGAACGCAGCAGGAAGGGGGATCAGGGTAATTGTTGCAGGAGCCGGCGGAGCAGCCCACCTTCCCGGGGTAGTGGCAGCTCTAACCGCCCTGCCTGTAATTGGAGTTCCCATAAAGGCATCCATCTCCATAGATGGTTGGGATTCCATTCTAAGCATTCTCCAGATGCCTCCGGGAATCCCGGTTGCCACAGTAGGCCTGGATGGAGCTAGAAATGCCGGAATCCTGGCTGCCCAGATCCTGGGTACAGGAGATCCGGAAATAATGGAGAAAATGTTGAAGTTTAAAGAAAGCCTTGCTTCTAAAATTGTCAAGGCTAACGAGGAGTTAAGGGGAGTTAAGTTTAAGTTTAAAACCAACTGATGATCCAATGATATCTCCACCATGGTGGATGTTAAAAAGACCGGGAATTTTAATCCCGGTCTTTTTTTTGTCCCTGCTTCATGGGACTGTCACCTGCCAGGTTCAATGGCCAGGGACTGCTTCAGCTGCACTTGGGGGCAGCTATGTATGCATGCAGGGATATATGTGCACTCGCCAGAACCAGGCCGGACTGGGTTTTATTGAACAATCCTCGGTTTCCATACAGCATGCCAGGCCCTACCTGCTAAAAGAATTGGGCATTTCATCCTTATCAGGACAATTCATCACAGGAAGCGGAGCCCTGGGTCTAGCTCTGTCCACCATGGGGCTCAGAGGATTCAGGCAAAGCTCCCTGTGGCTCGCTTACGGTTTGAGACTACATTCCAACATCAGTGCAGGTGTAGGTATTTACTTCAGGAATTCAACAATTCCAGAACATCTTGTTTACGCTCCCGGAATAGGTTTTTCGCTGGGCCTGCAAATCAGGATAGAAGAGCAGTGGCAACTTGGTGCCCGGCTTTTTCATCCCGCTGCATGGAGCACCCAATCCAACTTATCCGAAGATCAACTTATGAGCATCGAAGCTGGTCTTTCCTACTCTTTCTTCAAGGTAGCCCAGGTTTATTCTGAACTGCATATCAAACCAGGAGCTTACTTCACACTTTGCAATGGAATAGAATGGATTCTTAAGCCGCAAATCAGTTTGAGAACAGGTATCTGCAGTCAGCCATTCATATTTACATGGGGCATCTCCATGAGGTTCACAAAGTGGGTCGCGGATTTCTCCTTCCAGTACCGCGCCGAAACGGGGCTGTCGCCCCTAACATCCCTGACGCATGCCTGGTAGGAAATTTGATCTCTTCCTACTGCTAATTGCATGGATCCCGGTTCTCGTGCAGGCACAGCAAACACCCATTAGTTTACAGGATGTGGAGGACCTGCTATACAGGAATGAATCTGCCCTTATCCCCGAAAGTCTGACAGGTGAATTTCCTGAATCCCTAAGTTTAACAATTGACCTGAACAATGCCTCATCAGAAGAGCTTGAAGCTTCTGGCATTTTTACCCCCTACCAGATTCATACGCTGCAGACTTATCTTGAAAAATTCGGACCCATCTATTCCATCTATGAAATAGCAACACTCCCGGGCTTTCATCCTTCGCGTGTAATGGAAGTGGAACCTTATGTATGCTTAAATCCCAAAAAAAACACTACAGTGAGAAATCATGGTCGATATATGGTTCTATTCAATTTGGAAAGATCTTTTCCAACAGCAGAAGGTTTCATGGACAATCCCAGCTCAGGCGACGAGGCCCTATATACCGGGCCACCACTTAAAACAATCCTACGAATCAGAGCACATCCCTGGAAAAAGCTTTCCATGGCTCTTAGCTATGAAAAAGATGCCGGCGAACTTTTTCTCTATCGGAACAGACCCCAATTTCTTTCGGGCTACCTTTCTTATGAAGGAGAACGCTTTGTCAAACATTTGGTGGTCGGTAATTATAAATTGAACCAGGGAGTGGGTCTGGTCAATGGAGCTGGCTTTTTACATCGGGTCGGAGACTTCCGTATCAACCAACTCTCTCTCTCCAGGATCAAACCCTATGCCTCCCTTACCGAAACCAGATATGAACAGGGATTGGCCTGCAAGATGGGAACAAACAAATTCCAATTCTTGGTGTGGGCATCTTACCAAAAATTCAGTCTCTCCCCATCGGCATTCGCAGAGAATCCAAAGACTGACAACTGGTTGGATTATCAGCGGACCACAGGGCTCTACCGGAGCAAGAGTGAACTGGAAGCCAGGGAGCTGGCTTACAGAATACACTCAGGAGTTCAAATGCACTACCGGCACCAGCAACTTACAGTGGGACTTATGTATGGAAGCGAATGGGTGGGCCCAGGCATTAAAGCCATGGCACTGCTTAAGGAGAATCCCGACCCATCCCCACAGCAAAAGGTCAGCCTGCATGGAAACTGGTACAGGAGGAAAATTCAGGTTTTTGGAGAACTGGCGGGCAGTGAATTTCGCTCCCTGGCCTTCCTGCTTGGCACCCGATACCACTTCAACGATTATGTGCAGGGGAGCCTGCTGGTCCACCATTATGGAACTGAATACCGGGGCTCCCTGCCTTCCTCATATAGTTCTGGCAGTCACATCCGAAATGAACAGGGACTGGCTTTCCATCTTCATTTGGAGACCGGAAAATACATCACAGCAAAAATCACCGGTGAACTGTTCCGCTACCCGGTGCCCAGATATCTTACCAATGTCCCCTCACATGGATACAAATTAGATCTCTCTTTGCAAAATCCAGGAAATAAAATGCTACAGTGGAGGGCCAGGGTGGTAAGCAAATCCTGGCAAACAAGCCCGGCAGATCTTACATCAAAAATTCGCTCCCTGCAGGATTCCAGGGTGAACAGGTTCGACGCTCAAATAATTTATAATCACCTTGAAAAGTTCAAATGGCAGAGCAGGCTTGTCTTATCGTACTACTCACAAAAACAAAGCTCTTCTCCAGCTTATGCAATAGTGCAGCAGGTAACACTTGCTAGCTCGCCCAATCTGAAAGTGAGTACCCAGTTTGTGCTCTTCCATGTAAGTGACTGGGAGAGCAGAATCTATCTCTATGAACCAGGCTTTTATTATAGCTTCAGCTTTCCAGCTTACTATGGAATCGGACAAAAAACCACCCTCCTGCTCACTTTAAAGCCTGTGGATGAAGTCTCTATTTCAGTAAAAATATCTGGGATTGTTAATCACGGAACGCGAAAATGGGATACAGGGATTCAGTTACGCTTTAAGTTCTAATCAAACTTCATATCGAGCAGGTTGATCTGGAGATTAACCCGGCCCCTGAATTCATTCTCCATCAACTGGTAACAGATATCAAAGGGAGCCCCCTTATTAATCTTTCCAAAAGAACTTCCCAGGTGAAATCCTATAGCAGGAAAAACGCTGAAGGGATTCTCCTCTTGTATCAGGGTTAATTTCAGGTGCTCTCCATTGCTCCCCACCGTACGGCCATAGCCGTTATCGACTACATTCTCAGAGAGAAATACGGGACTGATGTTTTCGGGACCGAAAGGCTCGAATTGCTTTAATATCCTGAAAAACTTTTCTGTGATATCTGTAAGTTGCAACTCTGTATCTATTTCCACCACGGGGATTAACTGGTCCGGATCGATGGTATCTGAAACAATTTTCTCAAAGCGCTCCCTGAACTTGGGCAGATTGGGGACCTTCATGGTCAACCCCGCTGCATATTTATGTCCACCGAAATTCTCAAGCAGGTCGCTGCACGACTCTATGGCGTTGTAGAGGTCAAAACCATTCACCGACCGGGCCGATCCAGTAATCAGTCCATTGGATTTGGTCAGGATCACTGTGGGTTTATAAAAATGATCCAGCAACCTGGAGGCTACAATTCCGATTACACCTTTGTGCCATTCGGCATTGTAGAGTACCGTAGAGTTTCTTTCCTTAAGCGACTCATTGCTCTGAATCATATCAATGGCCTGACGGGTGATCTCGGTATCAATATTCCTGCGATCCAGGTTGAAATTGTCGATCCTTTTACCCATTACCTGAGCATCGGTCGCTTTTTCACAAACCAGCAGATCAACCGATTTCTTACCTGATTCCATTCTACCTGCCGCGTTGATCCTTGGACCCATCTTAAAAACAATATCCTCAATGGTAATGCCCTTTCTATCGATTCCAGCCACTTCCTTGATGGCCTTCAAACCAATGGAGGGATCATCGTTGAGCTTCTTCAGTCCAAAATGAGCCATGATCCGGTTCTCACCTGTAATAGGAACAATATCGGAAGCTATACTGACCACCACCAGGTCGAGGTAGTCGTAAATCTTGTTGGCATCCAATCCGGCCTTTATTCCATAGGCCTGGACTAGTTTCAATCCCACTCCACAACCTGAAAGATCCTTGAAGGGATAATTACATCCCTCTTGTTTAGCATCCAGTACTGCCACTGCATCGGGGATTTCAGCACCCGGATTGTGGTGATCGCATATAATGAACTCCACTCCCTTTTTACTGGCATACTTGATCTTATCTACTGCCTTGATCCCACAGTCAAGTGCAATGATCAGGCTGAAACCATGCTGAGCCGCATAGTCGATTCCTTTAATAGAGATTCCATAACCTTCATCGTAGCGATCTGGAATATAATAGTCGATATCTTTGAAGCGATCCTTGAAGTAGGAATAGACCAGGGCAACAGCAGTAGTCCCATCCACATCATAATCCCCATAAACCATCACTTTCTCACCTGCCTGAATTGCCTCCTGGATACGCTGGATGGCCACATCCATATCCTTCATAAGAAAAGGATCGTGGAGATTAGCCAGATCGGGACGAAAAAAATCTTTAGCCTCTTGGTAGGTATGTATATTTCGTTGGGTAAGCAACTGGGCAAGGGGCCGGTCAATACCCACTTCACTAGCCAATGAAGCAATCGCTTCTTCACTACCCGGTGCTTTTATGACCCAGTTTTTATTCATGATTTTTTGGAAATTCGGCAGGTAATCTTCCCCCCTCTCCCTGCAAAATTAACATAATCTTTTTTATACCTTTGTGACCTGAAAAATATATTAGAATAATGCACAATCCCGAGCTAAGCGAACAGGAGCAAATCAGGAGAAACTCCCTGGAAGAAATCAAAAAACTTGGCATCAATCCTTACCCACCAGAACTGTTTGAAATCAGCCATAGTGCAGCTGAGATCATATCTGGTATTGAGGAGAATGAAGGAGCCATGCAAGATATTACCCTGGCTGGAAGGATCATGAGCAGACGCATTATGGGAAGTGCCTCCTTTGCTGAAATTCAGGACTCCTCGGGACGTATCCAAATTTACCTTCGCCGGGACGATCTCTGTCCGGACGAGGATAAAACTTACTACAATACCGTTTTTAAGAAGCTGCTCGATATTGGTGATATTATTGGCATCAGAGGGTTTGCATTCAAGACCCAGGTGGGTGAAATATCGGTCCATGTTAAAGAGCTGGTACTTCTCAGCAAATCTATCAAACCCCTGCCCATTGTGAAAGAAGCCGATGGAAAGATTTATGATGCGGTCACTGATGCTGAATACCGTTACCGTCAGCGATACGTTGACCTGATTGTCAATCCCCAATCCAGAGAACTCTTCAGAAAACGGACACAGATTTACACCTCCTTGAGGAATCTGTTTAATGAAAAAGGTTACCTGGAAGTGGAGACTCCCATCCTACAACCCATACCCGGCGGTGCTGCAGCAAGGCCTTTTACCACACACCACAATTCACTGGATATTCCACTCTACCTCCGGATCGCCAATGAACTTTACCTCAAGAGATTAATCGTAGGGGGTTATGATGGTGTCTATGAATTTTCCAAAGACTTCCGGAACGAAGGGATGGACCGGACCCACAATCCGGAGTTCACAGTGATGGAGATCTATGTGGCCTATAAGGATTATAACTGGATGATGGATTTTACAGAGGAGATGATTGAAAAGGTAGCACTCGATCTGCATGGAACCACCACAGTACAGGTAGGTGACCAGGAGATCGATTTCAAACGTCCATTCAAGCGCATCTCTATGCTGGATGCCATCAAAGAAGCTACCGGTTACGATATCGCTGGAAATGATGAAGCCAGTCTGAGGGATGTTGCAGATTCTCTGGAAGTGGAATTGGACGACTCCATGGGCAAAGGAAAGATCATTGATGCCATCTTTGGAGAAAAGGCCGAACCTCATATGCTTCAGCCTACTTTTATCACAGATTATCCGGTGGAGATGTCGCCCCTCTGCAAAAAGCACCGCGACAATCCCGAGCTGACCGAGCGTTTCGAACTGATGGTTAACGGCAAAGAGCTATGCAATGCCTACACCGAGCTAAACGATCCCATCGACCAGCTGGAGCGCTTCCAGGACCAGTTGAAGCTCTCTGAGAAAGGGGACGACGAAGCCATGTTCATTGATATGGATTTTGTACGCGCCCTTGAGTACGGCATGCCCCCTACCTCGGGGTTGGGCCTGGGAATGGACCGCCTGGTGATGTTAATGACCAACCAGACCAGCATCCAGGAAGTGCTCTTCTTCCCGCAAATGAAACCCGAGAAAAAAGCCCTTGAGTTGAACGAGGATGAAAAGGCAGTCATGAATCTTTTGAAAGCTAACTCCCCCATTGACCGGAATGAATTAAAAGGCCAAACCGGACTAAGTAACCAGAGGTGGGATAAGGCAATAAAAGGACTTA
>Ga0164315_10002725_pt1 | contig 13584 bp, 10 predicted proteins | sample GuaBasSedimGuay6_FD_113737 | JGI IMG/M metagenome (GOLD analysis project Ga0164315, IMG submission 113737) | Subseafloor sediment microbial communities from Guaymas Basin, Gulf of California, Mexico - Guay6, Core 4569-2, 0-3 cm | ecosystem: Environmental > Aquatic > Marine > Hydrothermal vents... | reverse complement strand
TTAATAACAAGTTAAAATAATTAGATTTACAGCTCCTAATTTTAACAATATATAATTACTATGACCTCGTTCTCTATTTTACTACAATCCGTCTAATAATAAATGGTGGATTTTAATTTTTCAGGAAGACCTGATGGTTTAGGCAATAGAATTGAAGAAGTAATTAGGCTTGATGCAATTTGTACTCGAGAGAATCAAAAAGCTAACTACGTCTGGAATAATAAGGTTGTCAATCGTAGTTACGAGATTTTACTTACTTCAAAAAATATTAAAATAGCTGAGAATGAAATCCCTAATATTCCCTCTAAAAAAAATTCAGTTTTTTCTGCACATCTAAATCAAGAAGAAATACGAAGTGCTGCCAAAAACATTAAACCGAATTTTAATATAAATTTCGAAAGTAGCAAAAAACCAATTGGTATTCATATCCGTGGAACGGATAGAATTGGCAAAAAGAACCACCCTCATTTTATGAGGGATCAAAATGAATTTTTTATTTATTTATCAAAAACAATTGCCCTGGCAAATCAAAAAAGGCCAGAGTACATATATATTTGTTCAGACAATGAAAAATATCGTGAAATCTTCATTGAAAATTTAGATGAAAGCATAACTGTCATTCAGCCAATATGTGATAAAAGTTTACCAACAGAATATAGAGACTTTTTTGCCCTTACTTTATGTGAGGAAATTTATATGTGTTCAAAATTTTCTTCATTCGCCCTCACCGCTTCATTGATTGGAAATATTCCTTTAATATCTTTCGTCCTTGACGAAGATGTGAAGGCAAGGTACAAGGCATTGTTTCGCTATGAGTTGGATTTGCCAGATAAGATAAATATAGTTTTTAAGGATAATTTCGTGTCTAACTATCAAGCTGGCAAAATAGAAACGAGCAGTAAGCGATTGCTAAAAAAATTTAAAAATGCCTTTAAGTCCATTTTATAATAAACCTTATAACTGAGTGCCTCGACTTATTTATCAGTAAGACTACAAGTTAAGAGCATCTTGAATAATTCTGGCAGTTTTAATACCCGCAGATTCACTGGTCATCTCAAATGTATCTGAAAACAATAGCTTTTGTTTATCCTCAAATTCGATCGACCAATGCCCAATGGTTGTTAAAGCATTATCCAGCTCTTCAATAGATTTCACGACCTTGCCAATCTGCCACATTTTATAATTTTCATCATGTTGCCAATTAACATTGTGGGCATTGTAAAAAATAACTGGTCTCGTTTTATACATAAATTCATAAACCTGGCTCGATACATCACCTAAATAAATATCACTACCCAGTGTGTAAGACATATTGGTGCTATTAATGCTACCTAGATCAATAAATATGTTTGGAGCATCGGTAAATTCCTTAATTGCCAATGTTGATTCTTTGTAGGCCTTCTTATTAAATAAATTAAAGTGTGGCGCAAAAATTAAATTATACTCAGGATGTTCTAAAAAATAATTCAGAATATTCTGGCCTGCAGAATGCCATGATGAGTATTCTTCAATAAAATGAGGGCAATAAAGCACTACCGGGTTTGAATTATTAAAATGCCTACTCTTGTCTAATCCAAACTTAACGACATCAAACTTGCTATAGCCACTTATCTTTATCTCAAATTTACGATCCGGGAAGGCTTTACCTAATCTGTTAAACTTCTTTTTGCCAGCTACTAAAGCCAAATCAAATATGTTATGCGTCTCTTTATACCCGTGATCTCTATCTCCGGCACCATGACCTAAAAGAACTAAAAGCGGCTGTTTTGCTCCTTTTCTTGCTTTATAAATATTCCCAGCCGTATGATCGGTAAAAATAAGTGCATCATATTCAAGAAGTTTTTCAATATGCTTTTCGTGAATATAAAGTGCGCTGGGTTGCTGTCTTCGGGTAATTTTCTCAATTACTTTTCGGTACAGGTATGTGCTAAGCATAACAAGCTTAATTCTCTCACCACCTAGCCTATCTATTAACTTTTTCAAGTAATCATGGCTGCCTTCGTAGGTCAGAATATCAACCTCGATTCCATCCAGTTTCGAAAGCTCTACAGCCGGAGATAAAAAATGATGAATGTGCTGTAGCTCATCAAAATAAACAAAACCAATTTTCTTGCCCATATTTCTCCTCTACGTTTGAGTATATATTTCCATTAGTTTTTTAACACTGTAGTCAATTTTCATCTTTTCAAGGTCCTGGAAAATATTATTATCTTGTGATAAAACATGTACAATAGAAGCAGCTAATTCTTCACCATCTTTTGGATTAAAATATCTACTCTCTTCTCCCCCTGCTTCATCTAAACAGCTAGAGTTTGAAGCAATGACGGGGGTGCCACTAAAACGTGCTTCTAAAATTGGTATACCGAACCCTTCATAAAAACTAGGAAAAATAAATACTGATGCCAGCTGATAAAATGAAGAAAGCTCCAATGGCGATGGGTCCGCAATATCACTTGCAAAAATCAATTGCCTCTCTAATTTATTCTTTCTGGAAAATTCTACTAACCTCCTTTTATAGCCAACCCCATGCCCTACTACCACCAAAGGAATATCCAACTCCCCTCTTAGCCTGCTAAGTGCTTCTAAAATAATGAGCACATTTTTATTTTCATTTAAGGCCCCAACATATAATAAAAACTGTTCAGGCAAAGACCACTTGTCTTTTACCTTTTGCAGCTCAGAGGATGAACGCTTATCATAAAAAACCTCATTACAACTTTGGTAAACTACACTTATCCGGTCTTCGCTGAGCTTGAAAGTCTCAATCAAATCATCTTTTGTCTGATTTGAGATAGCCACAACTTTGTCGGCATTATTGACAGCAAATTTTACTTTATTAAAGTAAATCCAACGGTCAATTGGTTTATAAAACTCCGGGTGCTGCAAGAAAATCATGTCATGAATGGTGACAACAGATTTGGTGTTAGATTTTTTTATATCCTTGGGAATCTCCTGGGCAAGTCCATGAAAAACGTCAAGATCACTGCTCCTGGCCTCTGTGCCTAATTTATAGGAACGCCAATAGCTGCTTAAATTCTTATATAAACCTTTTGGTGTTTCTACGTGAACATTTTTACTATTCAATAGTGTTGGTGACACATATTCATTACTAATACGGGGGGAATACAAATAGTACTCGTCATCCGGATAAAATTTCTCCAGACCATACAAAAGATTTCGGGCATAATTACCTAATCCTCTGTTATTCAAAAAAAGCCTCTTTGCATCAAATCCTATCCGCATAATTCAAATCTAAAATAGTCTGAGATAGAAAAGCAGTAGAATGACAAAAATCTCTTGATTTGATAACCATTCACATAATGTCAGCTAAAATATATTGTAAATCATGATCGTTTTACCCTCATTTTCGTACATTAATAAATTAAAGCTCAAAACTTATGCTGGTCAACTACATCAAAATCGCCTTTCGTAGTCTGTTAAAAAACCGTGTTTACTCTTTCATTAACATATTCGGCCTAACAATAGGCATTGTCAGTGTAGTCCTGATTATGATGTTCGTAAGTCATGAGTCCTCCTTCGATAAATTCCATGAGAACAATGAAAACATCTACAAGGTAACCCTTGAAAGAATGTATCCTACTTACAATACCTTCTACGCAATTATACCTCATTCTTATGCTGAAGTAATGCAAAAAGATTTCCCTGAAGTACAAAGCGTTGTGCGTGTCTTTGGTGGTGGCAATAACGAAGTGGCTATCACAGTAATCAAAGACAATAATGAAGAAGAGGTTTTTGAAGAGGCCGGCCTTCTGAGGGCAGACAGCAATTTTTTTGATTTTTTTAGTTTTAAGTTATTAAATGGTGAAGCAGATAAGGTGCTCTCCAATCCAAATGATGTAGTACTTACAGAATCTATTGCCCTAAAGTTTTTTGGCACTCTTGATGTCATCGGCAAGCAATTATCTATAGGACAACAGAACATTAATGTTACAGGCACCTGTGAAGACCCGCCGGTGAATTCGCATATCCAGTTTTCAATGGTGGTTGCAGCAACTGGCAATCCGTTCTTGCAAACGGTTAATTATATGGGCTTCAGCTCACATACATACCTATTAATTGATAAGAATGCCAGTCCTAATGCTCTCGAAGATAAATTTGATGACATGGTTGCAAACTATGCCGCTGCACAAGTAGAGCGTTCACTAGGTACCTCCTTTGAAGATTATATAGCTGCCGGCAATGGTTACAGATATTATCTTAGACCAATTACTGATATCCATCTAGACCCTGAAAATATTGAAAGCAAGTTTGCCGGCGGCGGAAATAAAACATTTGTTTTTATCCTCGTTTCTATTGCGGTACTTATACTAATTATTGCTTGTATAAACTTTATGAATCTGGCTACTGCCAGGGCTAGTGAAAGAGCCAGAGAGGTCGGAGTGCGTAAAACTTTGGGTTCTTATAAGTCGCAATTAATCATGCAGTTTTTATCTGAATCAGTTGTTATAGCTTTCATTTCCATGATCCTGGCACTTATTATACTACAATTAGTCCTGCCATCATTTAATGAAATAACCAACCTCCATCTATCACTTGGGCTAGAAGATGTATCCTTAATAAGCGGAATCGTGGTATTTTCTTTATTGGTTGGCCTCCTTGCCGGCATTTATCCGGCCTTCTTCCTGTCATCTTTTAATCCTGCTTACGTTCTTAAAGGCTCAATGGCCACAGGTAAATCTGGTGTATGGTTAAGAAATTCTTTAGTGGTCTTTCAATTTACAATATCTATCATTTTAATTGGTGGCACAATCACTGTATATAAACAATTACTGTTCATGCAGAATAAAGACCTGGGTTTTGATACAGAACAAATACTTGTCCTGAATAATGCTTTTGCTTTAGGTGATAAGGCGAAGACCTTTAGGGATGAAGTGGTAGCACTACCGGGTGTTGTTGCAGCAGGTGTTGGCAGCTTTGTTCCCGGAAGTGGGTATATAGGATTTCAATTTCAACTTGAGGGTAGTGATGAAGTAATCACCACTAATTCTTTAAATGGTAATGAAGACTTTCGTAAAGTTTTGGATTTGAAGTTAAGTGAAGGTCGGTTTTTCTCAGAAGATTTTGATGATTCCCTATCCGTCATTCTCAATCGGGCAGCCGTAGAGGCTTATGGACTGGTAGATCCTATAGGAAAGAAAATCTTTGGTAATCAGCTAAATCCTCCAGCTAAGATCCCATTAACCATTATTGGTATAGTTGAAGATTTTCACTTCATGTCTTTGAAGAATGAAATCACTCCATTAGTTATGCTTGACAACGACGGTCCATTTGGGTTTCTTTTCAATTTTGCTATTAAACTTAAAACGGAGGACATATCATCAACCATTGAGCAAGTTGGTGAGAAATGGGAATTGCTTACTGAAAATCAACCATATAAATATGACTTCCTTGATACCCGTCTAAATGACCAATACAAAGCAGAACAGGCATCTGGTAAGCTCTTTGGCATCTTTGCCGTATTGGCCATATTTATTGCCTGTGTGGGCCTATTTGGCTTGGCGGCATATACTGCCAACCAAAAAACTAAGGAAATTGGTATTCGCAAAGTCCTCGGAAGTTCTGTATGGCAGGTAGTACTACTACTGACTAAGCATTTCACTATTTTGGTTATTGTTTCAATTGTGATTTCCATGCCGGTAATATATTATGCTATGGATAGCTGGCTAAGCAATTTTGCCTATAAAACCTCGATAGGAATTAGTACCTTTATAATAGCTGGTGCAGCAGCAATGCTCATAGCCTGGATAACAGTAAGCTACCAGTCGTTAAAAGCTGCCATAGTAAACCCTGTTGACTCGCTGAGCTCGGAATAATACCTGCACGTGACTTTTAAAAGGGTTACACATGAACATACTTAATGCAGAACAGACAAGATTAGCAGATGCTTATACAATCGAGCATGAACCTATAGCTGACATAGATTTAATGGAAAGGGCCTCTACAAGTTTTGTTGAGGCTTTTTATAAGGACCACACTCCTAAAGTGGCAATTGTTGTTGTTTGTGGTACTGGCAATAATGGCGGTGATGGGCTTGCCATTAGCAGAATATTAGTAAACAGAGGATATGATGTTAAACCTTTTGTTGTTCGCACAATCGAAGGTGGCTCGCCAAACTTTAAAGTTAATTTTGACCGGCTCAACCCTCAAGCTACAATCAAGACTATCTCGGATAACAAGAGCATACCAGACTTCGGAAAATTTAATATCATTATTGATGCGCTATTCGGATCTGGCCTTACGAGAGTTGTAACAGATTTATATGGAGATGTTATCAGGGCAATAAATGATGCAGCTAATACAGATGTAATTTCAGTAGATATTCCATCAGGTCTTTTTGTGGACAAGCCAGTAGATCCTCAAAACCAAGGTGCGATAATTAAAGCAAAAACTACCATTAGTTTCCAAACGCCTAAATTATCGTTCTTCATCCCTGAGAATCATCAATATGTTGGCCAGTGGATAGTTGTTGATATTGGTCTTGATAATGAATTCATTAACATGCAAGATTCAGGTTTTTGTACAATTGAGCATTCTGATGTAGAAAAAATATTGCCTGAACGTAATAAGTTTGCCCATAAAGGCACTTTCGGACATGGACAATTATTTGGTGGAAGCACTGGTAAAATGGGAGCTATTACCCTCGCCGCAGAAGCTTTTTTGAGAACAGGGGCTGGTTTGCTTACTGTTACAGTACCTTCCTCCGGGGTGAAAATTATGCAAACCAGCGTACCCGAAGCAATGGCATTAGAGCAACCCGGAAAACGTCATATCTCTTCATTTACCGTTTCCCCTCTTGCCGGAACCTTTGGCATTGGTCCTGGATTAGGCAAAGATGAGATAACAGCTAAAGCATTCAGGAATTTTCTCGAGGCAAATAAAAATCCATTGGTGCTCGATGCTGACGCTCTTAATATACTTAGTGAGCACCCCGAGTCAATATCATTTTTACCCGAAGATACTATTATCACGCCCCATATAAAGGAGTTTGACAGGCTAGCAGGGCCATCTGAAAATAGCTGGCAAAGACTTGAAAAGGCCAGAGAGTTCTCTCTACAGTGGAAAATAATAACTGTACTAAAAGGTGCGCATACAGCAGTTATAAATAAAGATGGCAAGATATACTTTAATACAACCGGTAACCCTGGCATGGCAACAGGAGGTAGCGGTGATGTTCTTTTAGGAATCATTACCTCATTGAGAACACAGGGACTCTCTGCTATTGATGCTACAATTGCCGGGGTATACATTCATGGACTCGCCGGAGACATTGCTGCAGAGACGAAAAGTATGACAGCCACACTTGCCAGAGATATTATTGAGGCCCTTAGTGAAGTATTTCTTAAATTTTCGCGGTAACCTTTTGTGCCATTTACCGTATTAACATAAAAAGTAGCTCGGTAAACGCAAGTTCGGCCCGATTATTGTGTCCTATTTATGTGTTTACGGAAGTAATTATGAAAAAACTGTTACTCGTATTTGGAATATTAGTGTTGGCTTTCACTAGTTATGGTCAAAGTGGACAAGATTTTTCATCTTTTGGAGATGAATTGCTTGTTCAAAAAAACAAAATTGAGATCTATCCTAACCCTAGCGTAGATTTTCTTAATGTACAAATCAAGAATTCTGACCTCTCTAATACAGTACTTATAATTCATAGCATTATTGGTAATAAATTTGAAATAGAGGCAGAAAATGTTGGCCCTGACGAATTCCGTTTGGATGTCCGAGACCTGCCAAAGGGATATTATTTACTGTCTATAAAAGATGCTAACACTAAATTCAGTAAGACCTTTAAGTTTCTAAAGCGCTAGGTACTAAGCTCCGCGCTTCTCCTTATTTGTACTACCCAGAATATTATCAACCCAATAGGCATTAAAGCACTAGCCAAATACATTAGTTGTGTATAATTGGCAATTATTGAGCCTGTCCGCGTAATTATAATTCCATTAAAAAAAAGAACTACCTCGCTAGTTATTAACCCTGTGACAAAAATTATCAATCCTAATCGTACAAGAGAGTTGGCCTTGAATACTTTCACCTTGACAAAATATGTAATTATTAACAAGGTTAGAAAGCCCAACATCACCATATGAATGTACCCTATTGCTGTAAATAACCTTGTTTCATAAACATAATCGGCGATAAGTGGTATCGCTGAAAGTACCTGCATCAACATCTTAAGGCTATAAGCAACCATGACCAGGCTAAAGATAAACTGGAAGAATTTAGACTTAAAGGTTCTTAAGTAAACTGTAAGAAATGGCCATCCATAAAACAAGCCTATTAGTTGTAAAAGGGCAGCCAAGCCGGCAGTCATATAGATCCAACCCGGAGGGTTGGTCCATAGCATTGACAGAGCATAGGCCGGAATAATTGGGTATACAGTAAATCGATAAAAATTAGTCGCCCTTCTGCTATCAAAATCTGTTCCTGTGTTTTCTAACCACTTTATCAGTATACCAAATACTGCAGCAACGAAAAACCCATTATACAGGAAGTGTAAATAATAATAAATAGACAAATTATACAGCGTACCGTGAGATTGGCCAAAAACCATAATAGGACCCAGTGCCCATGGGCCAAAACTCGAAATAATCAGGAAAAACAAGGCCCATCTAATCCAATTGGCCGCCACCGAGTTATCTTCATGTGCTTTTAATTTTCTATAAAACTCATACACAAACCAGTAGGAAGCAAACAAGAAGAGCGTGCTAAAAGTTATTGAGACTAAAGCATATCCTTGAAAAGGAAAACTCAACATCATGCCAACAACTGTCAGCAAGGTAAAAAGCAGTATTTTGTTAAATTTTTTACCTTCAGACGGTAAAAACTCCTTCACCATCGCTGTTGCTAGGGCGAGGTGCATCCAGCCCAACAAGGCAACATGAGAGTGGGTGTGTAGTAAAAACTTATAATTCAAGCCTTTAATCGGGCTGAAATTATAATACCGTAGCACCCATCCGGCGATAGCCGAAAACACCAGAAAATGTAGGGCAATTCTAGCCCACCTACTTACAAAATAGTCTTTTCCCATTTGCCTAACCTACTTTCATTTCAAGTCTACTATAGAGAATATTTCTACAGAGCTTGTCTATTTTGGCATTTTTCATAGCCCACACACACTGAATGCAGCCCAAGTCTGAGTCAGCTAAATTACCCCTAGTTCTTTACCCACTTCCGTGAACGCTGCAATAGCTTTATCTAAATGATGCCTCTCGTGAGCGGCTGATACTTGTGCCCTGATCCGTGCCTGTCCTTTAGGTACTACAGGGAAGTAAAATCCTATCACATAAATACCTTTTTCAAGTAGCTTTTCAGCGAATTGTTGAGATAAAACAGCATCATAAAGCATAATTGGTGTGATAGGGTGAATCCCGGGCTTGATGTCAAACCCTGCTGCAGTCATCTTTTCTCTAAAATATGCGGTATTACTCATAAGCTTATCACGAAGCTCTGTAGTCTCGTTAAGCATATCGAATACTGCAATTGAGGCCCCAACAATAGAAGGAGCTACCGTATTTGAAAATAAATAAGGCCGCGATCTTTGTCTTAGTAATTCTATAATTTCTTTACGACCGGAGGTGAAACCTCCCGAAGCTCCACCTAAGGCTTTACCCAAAGTACCGGTTATAATATCTATTCTTCCCATACAGCCTCGATACTCATGAACACCCCTGCCGGTATCACCCATAAAACCTGTTGAGTGGCACTCATCAGACATTACCAAAGCATTATACTTATCTGCCAGATCTGCAATCTTATCCAATTGGGCAATATTACCATCCATAGAAAATACCCCATCAGTAACAATGATTTTCTGATTGGCCCCGGCTGCCTCAGCCGCTTTTAGTTGCACCTCCAGATCTTCCATATTATTGTTCTTGTAACGAAATCTCTTAGCCTTACAAAGCCTGACACCATCTATGATACTAGCATGGTTCAAAGCGTCCGAAATAATTGCATCATCAGGACCCAACAGCGGCTCAAACACCCCGCCATTGGCATCAAATGCTGCAGCATACAAGATTGTATCTTCCGTGCCAAGAAACTCAGAAATCTTATCCTCCAGTTCTTTATGGATATCCTGGGTACCACAGATAAACCGTACAGACGACATTCCATACCCGTGCGTATCAATTGCCTTCTTTGCTGCTTCTATAACCTTCGGATGTGAAGAGAGTCCTAAATAGTTATTAGCACAAAAATTGGTTACCTCCTTGCCATCTGAAGTCTTAATATCTGCTCCCTGAGGAGTAGTGATTATACGTTCATTCTTATATAAACCGGCATCTTTTATTTCTTGTAATGTAACCTGTAATTGAGGTTTGAGTTTATCGTACATTGGATTTATTTTAAATTAAAACTGTTGGCTATATCGAATTCAATATTCCCTTCACAAATATAGGTAAAGCTTCCATTTAAGGTCTTCGAAAATTCGTTTACCTTCTATCCATTTTAACTTGTAAAATACCACCATTCATCCTTATTTTTGATACAAATGAAAGAGCAATGAGCAATATTCTAGTTATAGGTGCAAATGGCCAGTTAGGGACGGAATTGGTTACTGCACTACGTCTTAAGTTCGGCAATGAAAATGTTCTGGCAACAGATATTAATGAGCCTGAATTTAGGGATGGTAAATTTGAAATACTTGATGTGATGCAAGCTGAAAAGCTTGAAGAAGTTGTAAAGAAGAATCAGATCGATGAGATTTATCATTTAGCTGCCTTCCTCAGCGCAAAAGCTGAGCAGTATCCTCAGTTTGCATGGGATCTGAATATGCAAGGCCTACTTAATGTTCTAAATATTGCCAAAGAAAACACCTCGATAAAAGTTTATTGGCCAAGTTCTATAGGTGTGTATGGCCCTTCGACGCCAAAACAGAACACCCCACAAAATACTTTGATGGAGCCCAATACTGTCTACGGTATTTCTAAACTCGCCGGCGAGCGTTGGTGTGAGTATTATCATGAGAAGTACGGTGTTGATGTACGAAGTTTACGCTATCCGGGTCTAATTGGCTATAAATCTTTACCAGGTGGTGGCACAACTGATTATGCCGTTGATATTTTTTATAAAGCTATACAAGGCGAGGCATACGACTGCTTTCTTAAAAAAGATACTTACCTGCCAATGATGTACATGGAAGATGCAGTGAACGCAACGATGGCCATCATGAATGCTCCTGCGGAAAATATAAAAATAAGGTCGAGCTATAATCTGGCATCAATGAGTTTTAGTCCTGAAGAAGTGTATAATAAAATCAAGGAGCAGTACCCGGATTTTGCGATAAGCTACAGTCCTGATTTCAGGCAAGCTATAGCGGATTCATGGCCTCAATCTATTGATGATTCTGACGCCCGTAGTGATTGGGGGTGGCAACATAAATTTGATTTAGATAATCTGGTAGAAGTAATGTTGGTTAATCTAGAACAAAAACTAGCAACTACCTGATAAATAATTTCATTCTAAGGTTGTTTTCAAATACCAGGCTTTATTAAATAGCTCAGGCAAGACCAGGCTCAAGAAATGAACCCGGCTTGCTAAAAATAAGTTGAACACGTCAAAAACCAATAGCCAATTAGCATCAAATATCTTTTACCAAAACAACTCTAGTTATAGCCCTCACAGACCAGGTTCAACTAGCTCCCCTGATCTGAAAAAAATGTTGAGTGCATCAAAAAATAGCCAACTAAGCGTCAAATATCTTTAGCATTCATAGTTCCAATTAAAAGCTCTGAGCGAGGCCGGGTTCAACAAGTGAACCCGACCTGCAAAAAATTAGTAGAGCATATCAAAAACTAATAGCCACTTAGCATCAAATATCTTTTCTAAAGCAATACGTTTTAGGTAAAAGCAAGTCCGAACTAGCGTTCGGACTTGCTAACAAACAACCTTCATCGTTTAGAAGTTTGCTTGGTACTAACCAAAACCAATAAGTATAGTGGAATAACCATGCCAACGGCACAAAGTGGCCTAAAACAGCACAAAACACTGTTTTAAGATTTAATAAATTCCCAATATGGGAAATATTTGCCAAAATAGGTAATAGAACTACTGTGTATTCACTGCTAATTCAAGAAAGAAACACGGAATAATCAAGAGGTGTTGCAGCTATTTAATCAATAGTCTATTGACAAATGCGCCATTCTTAGTTATAATTTTAACCAGGTAGCTGTCGGGTGCCAGACTGCTAACATCCAGCGGGTTCAGCCAGCTATTAACAGATAGTTCTAATTTGATCAAGCCAAGGTTATTATAGAATAAAACTTGTGCTTCTTCCTCAAGGTTAAAATTCATTTGAACAGTAACTACTCCGGAAGATACCGGGTTAGGAAATACATTTGCTTGAAACTTAACACCTTCTACATTTACAAGAGCATAGTCAAAAATTTCTGTGTAGCCATCAAAGTCTATTGAGCGCAGTCGGTAATAAGATATGCCTACAGCGGGATCATTATCTGTGAAATTATAATCAATTCTCTGGTATGATGAACCATTACCTTCAACCTGAGTGATCTCAATAAAATTCAGACCATCGAATGACTTTTCTATTGAGAAGTAATCAAAGTTTTCTTCAGAAGCTGTAGCCCAGCTTAATTCTACTTTTTTATTTAGGATTTTAGCGTTGAAGTAAATTAACTCAACAGGGAGAGCTCCATTTGAATTTTGATCTAAATCTCCCGGACCCGTCAGCGTACCATCATTCCCAGACCAAACATTATTACCGGCACCAAAACTTATTTTAGTTGAATTACCACCACCTGTAGCAATAATGGTTCCATTCGCTGTTACCGTTATTAAGGAGTTAGCGGTTAACCTAAGTTTTTTCTCAATAGCTAACTCTGCATCTACGATTATCGAAACATCAACATTAATTAGTACATCTGAACCATTAATAGTTATATCGTGATTTATGTGGATTACATCTCCGGCAACAATAGTGAATGAGGTCCAAAGTGCTCCAATCCCCATCGGACTTGTACTCCAGATAGTACTACTCTGCCAATCTCCAGTGCCAGTTGTATAATAATCAGTAGCATAGGATCTAGTAGCAGCAATTAACACTACTATTAGCCCAACTAAATATCTTTTCATACTATTCATGCTATTATTCCAGCCTGCGAAAGTAGTTAATTTTATAGAAGAAATAATTTTAAATTTTGAGATTTATTCAGGAGAAAAATTAAAGATTTTTACATTCGACTAAAAACTCTCAGCTTAGCCAGTATCAACTCGTGATCCTGGCTTGCAAAAAATAGTGAGGGCATCAGAAAAATTGCCAACTAAGCATCAAATTCTTTATTGTAATTTTTTAGGTAAAAGCAGGTCCGAACTAGCGTTCGGACCTGCTAACAAACATCCTTCATCGTTCTGAAGTTTGTCTGGTACTAACCAAAACCAATAAGTATAGTGGAATAACTATGCCAAATCAGCAAAAAGCTATTTACTAACAATAGAGCTGCTTTTGGCTAATAGAAATGTCCCAAAATGGGAATTATTTCTCTGATTGAAAATAGCAACATATCTTAAAAGGTATTGGCTTACTACATTACAGGATAG
>Ga0164315_10002724_pt1 | contig 13585 bp, 9 predicted proteins | sample GuaBasSedimGuay6_FD_113737 | JGI IMG/M metagenome (GOLD analysis project Ga0164315, IMG submission 113737) | Subseafloor sediment microbial communities from Guaymas Basin, Gulf of California, Mexico - Guay6, Core 4569-2, 0-3 cm | ecosystem: Environmental > Aquatic > Marine > Hydrothermal vents >... | reverse complement strand
GCTGGACCTGAAAAAGTAGATACTGAAACAAGTGTTGAACAAGAATCATACTTTGCTGAAGGTATAGATCCAGAAATTGCAGAGATCTTTATTGAAGAAGCCAACGATGTATTAACCGAGCTAAACATACTTATTCCTGATTGGGAATCTCAACAAGACCCTGAAATATTAAAAGTAATCCGACGCCATTTTCATACACTCAAAGGTAGTGGCCGCATGGCTGGGGCGACTATTATTGGTGAGTTAGCATGGGCCGTAGAAAACATGCTAAATCATGTTATGGAAGGCACACAGTCAAATTCCCCAGAAACAAAACAACTAGTTACAGATAATTATCAAATTATTCCTAGCTTGTTAACTCGTTTTATACAAGGTGACATGGCTACATCAAGTCAAGTTAATGAGTTAATAAAACGTACTAATAATGTGTTCGAAACAGAAACAGAAACAGAAACAAGTATCTCTGAACATGATGAGTTACAACAAATCTTTAACACTGAGGCAACGCAACACATTGCCACACTCAAACAAACACTTATCAAAGCAGAATCACCTTTCAGCTTAGATAAGGAACTATTACGAGCAGCACACTCACTCAAAGGCTGTGCCAATATTGCCAAAGTTACCCCTGTAGCAGTTGTTGCTACCCAGCTTGACCAAATTTTCCGTTCAATTTATGAGCAAGATAGTACTTTAGATGAGCAGCAACTACCGTTATTAATAGCGACTATTGATGGGCTTGCTCAACTTATTGAGCATCATCAACAAAGCCCTGATACTGAAGAGCCTGATATTCTTCCACTAATTGATAATCTCAATCAGATTACACCTGCTGTGAAAGAGGAAGACGTTCAGCAGAAATTAATTGATCCCGAATTTCTGGTTGTTTATCTGGAAGAAACTGACGATTTATTAGATCAATATGTTCAACAAATCAAACAGCTTCAACAGCAACCGGATAATGCTGATACTCAACAAGCAATTCAGCAAATACTTGCCACACTCACCAGCAATGCTCAACACGCAAGTCTGACAACTATTGCTGAACTGTATCAATTGCTTGAGAAGCTGACACAGCAATCTGACAGTAAAAATACAGATGTCTTTACTCACCTTGAACATGGCTATGAAGAACTTAATAATCAAATTGAAAGCCTAATTCAGAACAAGCCCGCTGCTGATATTAATGAGTTTAAGCAACAGGTTGAAGACTATCTAAATCAGGCAGTAATACACGAATCAGAACAGAGCCAGGAAGACAACAGCGCAACCACTGTCGAACAATTTACTCTTCCAACTGGCGATACAGAGTTACTTGAAGCATTTACTGAAGAATGCACTGAGTTACTTGACTCAAGTGGAAATGCGCTTAAAAATTGGCAACAAGATCACAATGATCAAGAAGCAACCATGCAGCTGCAAAGAGATTTACATACAATCAAAGGTGGTGCCCGCTTAGTGGGGGTTACCCCACTTGCTGATCTCACGCACCAAACAGAATCCCTTGTATTGTCAGTAACCGAGAATGGTCAAAAACTTAATTCTAAATTTTTCAATTTATTGCAACGCTGTCAGGATCGACTGGCTGACATGCAAGTTCAACTAGCGAATAAAACAGACATTACGTCAGCCAATGACTTATTAACTGAAATTGCACAATTCTCTGGTCAGGATAAGTCTGAACCGTCACATAATAAAGTGGCAGCCATTGACACAAGAATAACCGAAGCTGAACCGGCCAAGGCGTTACCTGAAACAGTTATTTCAGAAACTAAAGCGACACACCAAGTTGAACAAGTTAGGGTTCGAGCAGATTTACTTGATTTCCTCACCAATTTTGCTGGGGAAGTAAATATTTCCCGTGACCGCGTCAGTCAACAAAATGCGGCTATTCGACGACAGCTAATGGAGATGGATACCACAGTTGCACGTTTGCAGGATCAATTGCGTAACCTTGAAATTGAAACTGAAACACAGATTCTATTCAGGTATGAGGATGAAACACACAGTAAGAAATCAGAATTTGATCCGCTTGAGCTCGACCGTTTCTCCATGATGCAGCAACTATCTCGTGGTCTGACCGAAAGTGTTAGTGATTTGAATGACATCGGACAATCACTTGATATCTTAGTCCGTGATACTGATGCTATCCTGTTGCAACAATCACGGCTCAATACTGACATACAACAAGGCTTAATGAATACACGTTTACTACCTTTTAGTGGACTTGTACCTCGTTTTGAACGTATCGTACGTCAGACTAATACTGAATTGGGTAAAAAATCAGAACTTTCTGTGCTAGGGGCCAACCGAGAATTAGATAGGACAATCCTTGATCATATTGTAGCCCCTATTGAGCATCTTCTAAGAAATGCCATTGCTCATGGTATAGAAACACCTGAGACACGAAGCGAACTAGCTAAAAATGAAACAGGTAAATTAACGCTCACTATCGCACGTGATGGCTCTGAAGTGCTAATAACCTTGGCAGATGATGGTCAGGGCATCAACATTGAAAACATCAGGGAAAAAGCCCTTAAACAGAATTTGGTGAACCCTGACAATATGCCTAGTGATGAGGAGTTGATTCAATTAATCCTTTCCTCTGGCTTCAGTACTGCTGAAAATGTATCTCAGCTTTCTGGCCGAGGCGTTGGCATGGATATAGTGAGTAGTGAAATTAGAGCCTTAAAAGGTCGTTTATCTATCCAGTCTGTGACTGGCCAAGGTACAACATTCAGTATTCGTTTACCGCTAACCTTATCAATCATGCAAGCGCTACTGGTTAACAGTTATGACCAACAATATGCTATTCCTCTTGCTACAGTTCATGCTGGTGAGCGAATAGCGGTTGAAGATATTAAGACATTACTGGCTCAAAAAAACCAACCACACTACGAATATAATGGTGCTTATTATCCTTTTATTCCATTAGCCAGACTACTTAATCAACCCTTTACCCTGCCTGACGATCCTAAATTACAACTACCATTATTGTTATTCAGATCAGGGGATATTCATATTGCCTTGCTGATTGATTCAATTAATAGCAATCGCGAAATTGTACTTAAATCAGTCGGAGAACAATTAGGTACTATTGCCGCTATCAATGGTGCAACTATCCTGAGTGATGGTCAGGTAGTATTTATTCTCGACATACCCACTTTGGTTAATACTACCAACTTGTCTGCAAGCAATGAAATTCAGGAAATATCAAGATCCATCATAGAGCTTGATGAAATACAAGATCGAACACCTCTTGCTATGGTAGTCGATGACTCTATTACTATGAGGAAAGCCTCTGGTAATCTGTTAAAACGTCATGGTTTTGATGTTATTACAGCTCGTGATGGTATCGATGCTGTTGCCCAATTAAATGAGCAAGTACCTGACATAATTCTACTGGACGTTGAAATGCCACGTATGGATGGCTTTGAATTTGCCACGTTAGTGCGAAATAATGATCAATATAAGGATCTTCCAATCATTATGATAACTTCTCGTACTGGTGATAAACATCGTGACAGAGCTATGAATATTGGTGTGGACTCATATATGGGTAAGCCTTATCAGGAAATAGACCTCATTGAGACAATGCAAGGTTTACTCGGTGACAACTACCCGCAAGCAAAACCGTAACAAGTCAATATTACAGGAACATCAAATGGCTGACATTTCTACCGACTTTATTCCTTGCGTGTTAATTCCATTGCATCAGCACTATTTATTATTGCCAAACACCACTATTGCTGAAGTCATTCCAATGCCTAGACTCAGTAATGTTGAAAATATGCCTGACTACTGGGTTGGACAACACGACTGGAACTCACGGCAGCTACCAGTCATTGATCTGGAAGCACTTGTTGAAAATAATTCATCTGATACAGATGATGCCAACAAACTATGTATACTTCATGGCATTAATACTGATGCCAATATCAAAGTTTATGCGCTACCCTGCTATGGAGTGCCACAGCTTATTCACTTAAACGAAGCTGCTCTCAAGTTAGCCCCCGATACTAGAGAGTCTGAATTTTTACATTATCAGATCCAAATTGGTACTAAAATCGCTTATATCCCGAACCTTGATGCTATCGAGGCTTCTATTAGCCAACAACAGTAAACTTTAATATCTAAACAGCTTCCTAAACCTACAGTTTCCAAATCATTTAATTCTACAAACGCTATCATCAGACTTTTTTAGTTTATGATAGCGCCATGAATTTTATCAAATCAGTCATATTTGGTAGTTTGTGGCTATTGCTTCTTCCAGCATTCGCTCATGCAACTGACAACAAATCATCAAGTGTGCAACGTAGTATTTTTCAACAAGCTCACAATGCCTTAAATACTCATCAAATAAGCAAATTCAATACTCTTAAGCAACAACTCGAAGACTATCCCTTACAGCCCTATCTGGATTATCTGTATTTACGTCACCGATTAAGTCATACTAAAAACAGTGTTATCACCCAGTTTCTATCTGACAATCAAGATACATTCTATGCTGATAGATTACGCAACATCTGGCTAGATCGCCTTGCTAAGAATAAAAAATGGCAAACATTTCTGGATAACTATCAGCAGTCTCAATCAATATCCAGACAATGTTTACGTTTACAAGCACTGATAGCAACAGACCGTCAAGAAGAGGCATTTGCAGAAATACCCGCTCTCTGGCTGGTACCTCGTTCACAACATAAAGCCTGTGATCCTGCATTTAAGATCTGGCAGGATCATGGTTTATTAACTGATGAACTACGCTGGCAGCGTATCAGATTATCATTACAAGATAATCAGTTTTCATTAGCTACTTTTCTTGCTAAACCCATGCAAGATTCTGACTCTGTAAAGGCGTGGATATCTCGCTGGCAGAAAATGCATCACAATCCTCTTTCACTATTAAAACAACTGCCTGGAATGCCTCCAGCCTCAAAACAGACTGTTAGTCTATTTCAAGACATTGATATTTCGCGCGAAATTATTCAGCATGGCATTGCTAGATTATCACGAAAATCTACCGATCAGGCCTTTGAGAACTGGCAACGCATTCAACCTACTTATCGATTTAGTGAGCAAGAGAAACTATTTGTTCAACGTGACATAGCTAGACGGTCAGCATTAAGGCATGAAGAGCGTGCATTAGAATTTTTTGGTGATATTCCTGCGGAACCATGGCGAGTACGTGCAGCTTTATGGCAACAAGATTGGCATGCAGTGCAACAAGCCATTTTTAGTCTTAATCATGATCAGCAGCAATCTCCTCGTTGGCAATATTGGCTCAGCAGGAGTCAAATTGAACTAGATGATGAGCTAACTGCCTACAAAACCTTTCAAATTTTAATGGCAGATCGCGATTATTATGCTTTTCTCTCTGCCGATCAATTGGATAGACCTTATCAAATGAATCACAATCCAATTGTATTTACACAAGATGAGCTTGATAAACTTGCTCAACATCCTGCAGTAACTCGCTTGCGAGAATTCTATGTGCTCAATATGACTATTGAATCACGTAGACAAGCCTATAAGTTAATACAAACACTATCTATGCGAGACTTGGAACTCCTTGCTATCCTCACATACCAATGGAACTGGTACAATCAAACTATTGCACTGCTTGGCAAGGCAAAATACTGGGATGCTTTAAACCTACGTTTCCCAATCGTTTATGACACTGCGATATTAAAAGCAGGTAAAAAGAATGGTATCGATCCATCTTGGTTATTTGGCATCGCACGTCAAGAAAGTGCTTTCAACCCCAATGCCCACTCACATGTAGGTGCAGCAGGCTTAATGCAACTAATGCCTAAAACAGGTAAATTAATTGCCAGATTGATTAATCGCCCAATGAAAAGAACATCTGAACTATTGAACCCTGACAGAAATATACAATTGGGTAGTGCTTATTTACGTCGAATGTATGATAAAAACCAGCATAATCCAGTCTTAGCTACGGCATCATATAATGCAGGACCACACCGAGTAAAAGGCTGGCTTCCCGAACAGGAAATGTCTGCAGATATATGGATCGAAAATATTCCATTTGATGAAACCAGAAAATATACCCGTAACGTACTCAGCTATGCGGCAGTCTTTGATTACCAGCGTAAACAAAAAATTAAACCTTTGTCTGATCGAATGCCTGCAGTCCAGGCTAAAACACCTTAAACTACAATGATGGAAACTTATCTCGTTGGCGGCAGTGTCCGCGATCAACTACTCGGCTTACCGATCAAAGATCGGGACTGGGTTGTGGTTGGTAGTAGCCCCAAAGACATGATAGATAAAGGCTTCCAGACAGTGGGTAAAGATTTCCCCGTTTTTTTACATCCAAAGACTCATGAAGAATATGCCCTTGCTCGTACTGAACGAAAAATAGGGCCTGGCTATCACGGTTTTGTGGTTCATGCCTCACCAGATGTTTCGCTTGAGCAAGATCTGGCACGACGTGATTTGACAATCAATGCTATCGCACAAGCGGAGGATGGCACCTTGATTGACCCCTTTAATGGTCAGCAAGATCTGCAAGACAAAGTACTGCGTCATGTATCCCCAGCGTTTACCGAAGATCCAGTTCGAGTATTACGTATTGCTCGTTTTGCTGCTCGTTTTGGTTTCACTATTGCTGATGAAACTAAACAACTTATTCAACAAATGGTTGTAGCCAAAGAGCTTGACTATTTAGTGCCAGAACGTGTTTGGCAAGAATTAGAAAAGGCGTTGGCAACAGCAAAACCTTCCTTGTTCTTTTTCGCACTACGCGATTCAGGGGCTTTGGCAAGCATATTCCCAGAAGTTGATCGGCTTTTTGGTGTACCTCAGTCACCTAAATGGCATCCTGAGATTGATACTGGTATCCACGTCATGATGGTGATTGATCAAGCTGCCCGTCTGACAGAAGACATTACAGTACGATTTGCGGCACTTTGCCATGATTTAGGTAAAGGCACTACACCGAAAGACATCCTGCCACGACATATTGGCCACGAGGCAAGAAGCATTGATCTCACAAAAAACCTATGCCGTCGACTACGTGTACCTAAAGAAGCCGAATCGCTCGCTTTAAAAGTGGCCGAATATCATACTCATATGCATTTGCTGTTTGAAATGAAGCCGGCCACAATCTTAAAAGTCATTGAAGCACTCGATGCTTTTCGTCGACCAAAACGATTTGAACAATATTTACTGGCGTGTGAAGCTGATTTTCGCGGTCGCCCTGGCTATGAAGATGAAGCTATGCCTGAGCTTGAACTGTTTAAACGTTGTTTCTCCACAGTTCAGGCAATTCAAGTCCAACCATTAATTGAGCAAGGACTACAAGGAAAAGAAATTGCTGATGAACTTCGCAAACAGCGCATTGATACTATCGCTCAACTTCGGGAAAATGCTGATTACAGCTAGTAAGACATAACGTATAATTTATCGTTTATTAAATAACATGAGACAACACCTATGAGCAGTAATATTTCTGCCAACTGGACTAGCGTCAATGCTGCTTGTCAGCCTTTAGTTGATAGCTTAATAGCTGATGCCCAAGCGCTTCAGCTTGAAATCAGCACCTTAAGCAATGGCACCCGTATCGTTGATGCCGGCATCAACTGTATTGGTGGTTTAGAAGCGGGCCGGTTAATTGGTGAAATATGTATGGGTGGGTTAGGGACCGCTACATTAGGAACAAATAGTGGTTTTGATAATTGGCCATGGTCCGTTAATGTTCATGCAAAGACTCCTGTTCTAAGTTGTCTTGGCAGCCAATATGCTGGTTGGAGTTTATCGCATGAAAAATTCTTTGCTCTAGGTTCCGGCCCTGGCCGTGCACTAGCAGGTCGTGAAGAAGTATTAAAAGAATTTGGCTACAAAGATGAAGCAAAAACAACAACTATCGTATTAGAAGTTGATTCATTACCACCTATTGAGGTCGCTGAAAAAGTGGCTGATAACTGCGGTATTAAACCTGAAGATCTAACCTTTATTTTGACACCAACATCAAGTCTCGCTGGCGTAATGCAAATAGCCATCCGCATACTTGAAGTGGCAATGCATAAAGCACATACATTACATTTTCCAATGGAAAAAATTATTGATGGCTTTGGTGTTACACCTGTTGCACCACCGGGTGGAGATTTCATGACCGGTATGGGCCGCACTAATGATGCCATTCTTTATGGTGGCATGGTGCACTTATTTGTTAAATCAACAGATGAAGAAGCACAAGACTTAGCTGAAAAGTTACCAAGTAATACCTCTTCAGACTATGGCCGTCCATTCGGTGAAGTATTCAAGTCTTATGATTTTGATTTCTTTAAAGTTGATCCAATGTTATTCAGCCCTGCAAAAGTCATTGTTACTAATGCGAATACTGGCAAGAGCTTTACCGCTGGCGAGTTGAACCCTGAATTATTAACTATTTCATTTGGTTTATAAGTTTAATTATTCTAGAGCAGCATTAAGCAAACTTGATGCTGCTCTAGATATTTAATATCAATCAATGTCTCCACCTAAAGTTGTCATCTTCAATGATACCCACGGCTGGCATAGCGAACAGCTAGTTAATGCTTTGCAATCACTTGGTATAACTGCAGTTCTAACTGATCTAGCAGAATGTACCATCGATCTAGACCATCCAACCGGTCTTATTATCCCTGGCTTTGAAGATCAACTTCCTGCCGCTGCAATGGTGAGAGGTATCGCACCAGGTAGTCTTGAGCAAATCACCTTGCGTATGGATGTATTACATACTTTAGCTGAACTTAATGTACCCGTATTCAACCCGGCTAGTGCAATTGAACATACAGTGGACAAGGCAAGGACATCACTAAGATTACATCTTGCAAGACTTAACACCCCAAAAACATGGGCCTGTGAAAATAGTATCCTCGCCAGAAAAATTGCTGCCCAACAATTTTACAAAGATATCGCCTTAGTTATTAAACCTTTATTTGGCTGCCAGGGTAAAGGTATTGAAAAAATCACAAATTTAGATCAATTCGATGCTATCAAGCCTGTCGGTAATACATTTTATATGCAGGAATATATTGCACCTTTTGAACAAGAGCTATGGCAAGACTGGCGTTTAATGGTTATTGATAGTCAAGTATGTGCAGCCATGTCCCGCCGCTCTCAACACTGGATAACCAACTTTGCCCAAGGCGCTGACTGTTTTACCACAACTGTCACATCTGAAATGGAACAACTTGCAATCGATGCAACCCGGGCAGTACAAGCTGACTATGCCGGTGTTGATTTAATTCGTAATCAAGATGGTAGTTATACGATATTAGAAGTAAATAGTGTTCCGGCTTGGAAAGGACTCTACCAAGCAACAGGTATTAATATCGCACAGCATCTTGCTCAAGCATTAGCCACTCGCATTCAAACATCCGTAAATACTACGCTGGGCCATGCTAAGTACTAGTATTATCCATAACTGTATAGTGTGGGCCTGTGAACAGGAAGTGTCCGCACCCAAACCTGGCAATGTTAATTGTTTAAGTGATGGTCATAATATGCAAGTCGCTGATTTTATCAATAGTGCTCATGCTATAGCGCCTATCATGTCTCAGCCTAATATCACTGTGGGTGAAATGATCTTGCAAGCCATCACAGCAACCAGAAAGATAGTTGACTGTAATACCAATCTTGGCATTGTGTTGTTATTCGCCCCACTTTGCGTCGCCATACAGCACTGTACAAAATTTGAACAATTGTCGAAAGCATTAGATAAGGTGCTAAACAATCTCTCAATTGATGATGCAAAACTATGTTATCAAGCTATTCGTTTAGCTGAAGCTGGTGGCATGGGAAAGGTTGAGCAACACGATATTCAATCCAGACCAACCATCACCCTAAAACAAGCAATGGAAATGGCAAAAAAACGTGACTCAGTCGCAAGACAGTATGTAAACAACTATGATGAAATACTTTCTATTGGTTTACCTAATTTGACATCTGCAATAAATTGTGGGGAAAGTGTTGAATGGGCAACCGCTTTCGCGTATCTTAGGTTTCTATCTAGCATTCCAGATACCTTGATATGTCGAAAACAAGGTTTGAAATGTGCCCAACAGGTGACAGAAAAGGCAAGACTTTTAACTGATAAGATAAGTAAAAACAAAAAGTTAAGCCAATTGAGTGTCGATATCATCCTATGGGACAATGAATTAAAACACAAAGCGATAAATCCGGGGACAACTGCAGATATGACCGCAGCAACGTTGTTAGTCTACGCATTTGAACAGACGTTTTGTTAAACGAATTTCAGTATCATTAAAATACTGAGCAGGGTGTACGTTTCCTTTAATACGTATAACCTCACCTTTCTTAATGAGTAAGGCGAGGGGAAAATGGGCCTTTTTATAATATTTTTGGAACAGGAAAAATAACATGCCAGTTATCGATCGCGTACTTGTAGGTGAATCCTTGGTCATTGAAGATGGTGACCTAGACAACGTTGCTCACATTGACTTACTAATGGGCCCACGTGGCTCAGCTGCAGAAGATGCTTTCTGCCGCACAATGACAGACCAAAAAGCAGGTGTTAACGGCTTATTAGCTGTTGTTGCACCAAACTTAATGGTTAAACCAGCCACAGTTATGTTCAATAAAGTAACTATCAAAAACATGAAGCAAGCCGTACAAATGTTCGGCCCAGCACAACGTGGTGTTGCCATGGCTGTTGCTGAATGTGTTGAAGATGGCACTATCCCAATGGCTGAAGCTGATGATTGCTTCATCTGTGTTGGTGTATTCATTTCACCAACTGCTGATAGTGATGCAAAAATCCAAGATTGGAACTATCGTGCAACTAAAGAATCAATCAAACGTGCTGTTGCTCGTGAGCCAAAAGCAGCTGACGTTGTAGCACAATATAAAGCTAGTGAGCATCCATTTGCTGCCAGCTAAATTGTAAGCTCTGATAGATAACCACCGTTCCTTTTAACAAAGGAACGGTGGTTTATTATCGATTCAAGAAACTGTTAAGTGTTGAAACACTTAACTTGCCATTGTGCAACGCACTGGCAATGAGTACACCTGCAATACCTTTCTGCTTCAAAACTGCTAGATCCTGCTTATTTCTAACGCCCCCCGCTGCAAATATTTTTACATCCGTTCGCCTCGATCTAACTTGTTGTAGTAAATTGATATCTGGGCCTGCTTGAGCTCCAATATAATCCAGATTCATCACAATAACATTTTTTGGCCAAATATCTGGTTGCCTCCATAAATCAGGTTCACCCAAGAACTCCCCGTATTGGAAGTCTAAAGACAATACTGAATTTCTTTCTGCTTCTAACAAGTTTAAGTCTTTCAATGTTTCACTAGCAATTATGAACTTAATACGCTTGGCCTTATTCAGGATAGCCCACTGTTGCTGTGTTTGAATTCCCATATCGATCCAGAATATTATTTCTGGAAATTTTTCCATCAAAAGATGATATAGATCTAAATCAGGATTTTGTTCAAAAATAGCATCCAGATCAGCCAAATAGAATTGTTTGAATGGATAAACATCTAACAGATCTGCAATCACTTTTTCTGGTTGAACATGTTGAGTAAGCACGGACTCTAATGGTGGGTAACGCTCACGGTCACCACTACGTGCATGTACAACAATTCCCCCCATTAAATCAATGACCGGTATAATTTCCACACAATTTCCTTTACGTCTATCCGATGAAACTATTTGTTTACGAACATATCACTAGTGGCGCTCTTATCGATCAGGACCTTCCTAGCTGTCTCGCTCGAGAAGGTGATGAAATGTTATCTGCTGTACTCGCTGATTGTCATGCCTTACCGCAATTGGAACTGTCCATTCTACGCGATGCAAGGCTGCCCAATATCAGCAATGCTATCGATGATGACGTACGTCATCAATGCAACAAGGTTTCTAGCCCATCAGAGTTCCAACAATTATGGCTACAGAACCTGAAACTCTGTAATGCAGTTTTTATTATCGCACCTGAAACAAATAATATTCTGACCAAGCTTCAGCAACAAGTTCACGATCATGGAAAAATGATCTTAGGTTGTCAGCCTGCAGCCATTGCACTGACCACCAACAAACTAAGCTGTGATCAACAACTTAATCATCACAATATAACTACATCCACAAGCTGTCTAGCAAGTAATTGGCCACAGCAACGATTTGTACAGCCTGATGGTTATATTATGAAACCAATTGATGGTGCAGGCTGTGTTGATACGTTAATATTCGATTCAGTTTCTGAACTGGAACAGCATCTTTTCCAACAACCCATTGAGGTCTTACAGCACAATCTTATCCAAGCCTACCACCAAGGAATAGCTGCAAGTTTATCATTATTAATATCTGAAAATGATGTGCTTGTGCTAGCGATAAACCAACAACAAATTAGCCGTGAACATAACAAATTGATATTTAACGGTTGCGTGGTCAATGGTATCAGCCCTATAATTTTCTCTATATCTGAAGCATTGTTGCTAGCCAAGAAAATCCAGCAAGCTATTCCAGGTCTATGGGGATTTGTAGGAATTGATCTTGTGTTAACAAATCAAAAGGCTATTGTCATTGATATCAACCCTCGCCTAACAACATCTTATGTTGGCCTGAAACAATCACTATCAACAAACCCTATGGAACTTCTACTTTTGATGAAAGAGCAAGGTATGAAATCTCTACCACCGATCATGCAACATCAACAAGTTGATATTATTTTATGACAACTAATAATTCATTTATTACGGGCTGGGACATTGGTGGGGCCCATCTCAAGATAGCACGAGCTGATCATCACGGAAATCTTATTTCAGTACTCCAAATACCATGTCCACTCTGGCAAGGAATGGAGTATCTAGACCAGGCGATCCAATCTGTTCACCAGCAACTTGGCAATCAGTACGATTTAGCAGCTATAACTATGACAGGAGAACTGGTAGATCTTTTTCCTGATCGTCAGACGGGTGTAAAACAAATTCTAGATTGTATTAATAAGTTCATTCCAAAAGAAAATAGTTTTATTTATGCCGGTAAATTGGGCTGGCTAGATCCAAGTAGTTCTGAACACAATTGGCTCCATATAGCCTCACAAAACTGGCAAGCAAGTGCTAACTTCGTTTCTAAAAAAATAGCTAATGGTTTGTTTGTTGATATTGGCAGTACTACGTGTGACATTATCCCGATAAAACAAGGACGAGTTATTGCCTCAGGCTTTACCGATCAGCAACGACAAACCAGTCGTGAACTACTGTATACCGGTGCAATCAGAACACCACTCATAGCGCTGAGCAACATTGCACCGTTTCATGGTGAATTAGTTAGTCTCGCAGCTGAAGTATTTGCAACAACAGGGGATTGCTGGTGTTTGTTAGATCAGCTTTCTGCTGATGCTATTCAAGATAGTAGTGCTGATGGTAAACCCTGGCATAAAGAAGATTGTGCTCGCCGTCTTGCTCGCTTATTAGGTGCTGACGCTATAGAAACAGATCAAGCACAATGGCAACAACTGGCACAGTGGTTTGCACTGCAACAAGTTCATCAAATTAACAATGCCTGTCTGCAAGTCTTATCAGCACACCCCTCATTAACATCAGACTATCCAAT
>Ga0164315_10002723_pt1 | contig 13587 bp, 8 predicted proteins | sample GuaBasSedimGuay6_FD_113737 | JGI IMG/M metagenome (GOLD analysis project Ga0164315, IMG submission 113737) | Subseafloor sediment microbial communities from Guaymas Basin, Gulf of California, Mexico - Guay6, Core 4569-2, 0-3 cm | ecosystem: Environmental > Aquatic > Marine > Hydrothermal vents >... | reverse complement strand
GATGGTTTCCCTTGAAAGTGGCCTGTCTGCATTCTGAAATGTAAGGTCTTTGTTCCGGGTAATTTCCATGGGCAGATCCGATGGCAAAATTTTGTTTCCCCTGGAGCGCACCACGGAAAACTGAATCACATTTTTTAATTCCCTGACATTTCCAGGCCAATGGTAATCAAGCATGATTTCAAGGGCTTCATTGGTAAGTTGTGGAACTGCATTCGTGCTTTCCTGTTCAGCTTCCTTTAAAAAATGGGCGGCCAAAAGGGGGATATCGCTTTTGCGCTGCCTTAAAGGAGGTAGATGGATGGGGATGACATTGAGTCTGTAAAAAAGATCTTCCCGGAACCTGCCGGCAGCCACTTCCGCTTTAAGATTTTTATTGGCTGCACTGATGATCCTGACATCAACGGAGACTTTTTTTTCTCCTCCGACTTTTTCAAAAGTCCCTTCCTGTAAAAATCTTAAAATTTTTACCTGGGTCTTTAAGGGCAGGTCAGCCACTTCATCCAGAAAAAGCGTTCCCTTATGGGCCAGCTCAAATCTTCCTTTCCTCTCTTTGATGGCTCCTGTAAAAGCCCCTTTGACATGCCCGAATAATTCACTTTCCACAATCCCTTCAGGCAGGGCTCCGCAATTTACAGGAACAAATGCACCGTTGCCATAGGCACTGATGTCATGAATGGCATAAGCTACCCGTTCTTTTCCAGTACCTGTGTCACCGGAAACATGGACCGGGTAATTGTACAGGGCAACATCCCTGATCTGCCTGAAAATGTCCTGCATGGCTTTGTCTTTGCCTATAATACCTGCAAAACTGGAAATGTTTTCAGCTTTTAAGGAGAGGTTAAAGGATTCTGTCACATCCCTGAAGGATGCAAGTACTCCTTTGAATATCTTGTCAGGATTGACTATGGCAGAAACGGTCATTTCAAGCTGGCGTGTAGAGCCGTCTTTAGTAATGATATTTAATGGATATTCTTTGGCACCAAAAGGAAAATCAGGTGTGCAGCCATCGCAAAAAGAACATTTTCCTCCGCAGAAAGGTGCCTGAAAAACTTTATGGCAGTCGTTTCCAATAACCTCTTCCTTTAGATATCCCGTAATCCTTTCTGCTTCCTTATTAAAAGCGGTAATGATTCTATCAGGTGTATGGACGATGATACCCAGTTTAAGGTTGTCCAGAACAAGGTTCAGATTGTCCTGATCAAGAATGGATCGTGTCAAGTCGGTCATTGTGTCAAAAGTCCTTTCAGTTTTTCCAAATCATCCATTGCACTTTTCAATTCCTGAGAATAAACGGATCGTGTATCATTATGACTTAGAGGATTGAGAATATGTTGCCAGTCAGAATTAAGCTTTTTCAAAATAGTTTTGTTTTCACTACTGCTTTTTGAAATTGCTCTTCCAAGCAAATCGGAAAGACCAAGCTCTTCATAATTGTAATCTTTCAGTGTTAAATATTCTTTAAGAATTTTTTCAAAATATTTTATAAGGCATAGCGCACAAATTTCATATTCGCCTTTTGCATAATACTCTTTTGCCCGTTCTATTTCTGATTTATCTTGCTTTAGTATTGCTTTTTGTATCTTCAACTGAATAATCCTTTAAATTTCGGCGTAATATATTGCAAAGACTAATTTTATCACTAAATTTATTAATTTACACGTAACCAACTATTTGCCCTATTTATTATTCATTATTTCATCATATTCTTCTTTAGTTATCTCAACAACTGAGATTCTATTTTGGCTAATAATGTTGGAATTTATTAAAATTTCATATTCTTTTAACTGGGTATAACTGACAGGTTTTTCAAATGTTATCATTGGAATTAAATCTATAGCTAACCAATCTCCTTCTGATGTCATATCTTGATAAGCGGTTTCTTTTATTTTCATTGTACCGAATATTTTTTTCCCGGCAGTACTGCTATACCATAATGCCATATCATTTTTTCCCATTGCAGATATATTCTTTTTTGCCGCATAGTTCCGTATCCCATATAATTTGAAGACACCTGACATCAAGACATCTTCCCATTTTCGGGTCTTATAAGGGGAGCGAACAAACCAGTATTTCATTCTTTAGTTTCCTGCCAGATATAGTAAAATGCTTCCGGTAAAATTGCTTTTAATCGATTCAATTTATCATACGGAGAGAGAATCGTAATATTTTTTATTAAGTCTATTTTATTTGAAGAATATCTTATTTTATCGAAGGATATACTTTTACCCATTTTTATTGAATTGGCAATGTAAAAAACTTTTGCTGCTGTAATTTTAGCGTCTGTATCGGTATTAAACTTGTCTTTTACCAGATGACTTCCCATCTTTTTTATACCATCCTCAATATTATCAGTATCTTCTGAATTCTTAAAACCTTTTAATCGTATCTGACAAAGATCAAGACAGATATCAATAGTATCCTGTAAAACTTCTTCTTTTGTGTATTTGTTTGAATGATACCCATTCTCTTTTTCAAAAGTTTCTTCAAAAGCAATTTTAATATTCTCAAAATTTGTAGCGATATTAAAAAGTTCTCCAATATCAAATAGCTGTTTGGCAACCTGCATCGTCATGCTTTTGCCTTTTTCAGTTGCGAAAGGCACACCTATTGTATGTGGAGCGAAAGCAGTTAGTTTGTCGCCTAAGAGCCCTTCTATTGTTGGTACTTTGACAGACAATTTCATATTCGTTTCAAAATAATTGCCGTGTATGGATTTGTTTTCTATAAATGAAATATGGGATAGGTCTTCAAAAACAATGTCCAGAAGTATATAATCTTCCTTTTTAGATCTATCTGAGGTATAAAAAAATTGGAAATGTTTGCGGTTTGGAAGGCCTCGGTCGCCTCTGTCATCTTCTTTAAATTTTGTAAATGGTACATTTTCTGGTATCTGAGCAAGTTTTTTTTTGAACTCTTCTGAGTCACCGTCAAAGATAATATCAATATCTATAGATAGTCTCTTTATTTGTGGTACATGAAGCAGAAGACAGGTGCCGCCCTTAAAAATAAAGTCCATTTTTGTCTGAACAAGATAACCAAGTAATGCAAAAGCATGTATGGCTTTTTCGATTAAAACAGGATCTCCTGACAGTTCCTTTTTTTTTGTATTTATCCAATCCGCAGTGAAACAATATTTTTTCATAAAATCTTGCATCAATAAACTATCTCCGATTTAATATTATTTGGGCGTGGTTGATTATATTTGTATTTTTCAAACCATAGTTTGCTATTACGATCAACCAACTCCACCTTTTTCTTTTTGTTGGATTTGGTTGATCATCCCCGGATATTCAAATTTCCTCCGTTTTGAATAGGAAACAAGGGCAGACATATTAATCCTCCCCGAACTCAAGGCATTTTTAACAACTTTTTCCCCTCCCGATTTTTCCATGATTTTAAAATCTCTGTTTTCCATTAGAAAATCTATTAGAATTTTTTCGATCGGAGCAAAATTTTTTCTGTTTTCGGGTTGTTTGGTTATTGAAGGCCGTAAAACTACCGTTTTTTCATTGAGTTTAAAAAATTTTGCAATTTCCGGTTTGGTTGGGTTCTCGTAAACACTGTAACCCGCCTCTTCTAAAATATCAGCAGTGTTTTTGATATAATCAGAATCAGTATAAACAAAAATTATAAATTTTGATAATATATGATGGGTAAAAGAGTTTAACTGTGCTGTTGACCAGCAGGAAAAAGAGAGCAAGGGAAGTTTTTGGTTGATGTCTTTTATTATATCTTCTATCGGCTCTTTGTCCAAGTCAAATTGTTTTTCTATTGATGAATACCATCCCTTGCCGGCATCAAATATTATCTTATCTTTTGCAAGAGAATAGAGGTAAGTTTTAAGAGTAGAATTTGTTATTTGGATTTTTTTTTCTTTGAGTACTTTTTTGACATCAGCATAGCTAAAATATGAGGATAACTCCTTGAGAAAGGGAATGATTTCTTCCTGTAGATTAATTTTTGCTGCCTGTTTTAAGTTTGGATATCTTCGAGCATACCAATTCTCGATTTCTTTTATATCGTCTTTATTTAAACCATAAGCTTTATAAATTAATTTGTCGATTTCAATTTGTTCCTTGCTGGCGTAGTCATAGCGGGGGTTTTGTTTTTGCATCTGAATAATGTTATTAACAAGAATTCCTAATTTTTGTTTTAAGAATAGAGGAACGATAAATTCTTTTAATTCATCTACTTGGGTATGTACAGTATGACCGATAAAATTTTTTGTCTGAAATCGTGTGTATTTTGTTGTTAATAAACCTAAAAATAAATATTTATTAAAAGTGTTTTGAAAAATCATGGAGCCTTCTGTATCAAAACATGAATAAGCACCTAAACGAAAAGTTGGACTGTAAACACCAGTCCGGGAAAAACTTATAGATTGTGTAAAATAGGTGTCAGGACTACGGAAAATAGCACAAGCCGTTTTTTCGTAATGCGCGCTTATTTTTTTATTTTCCTTTTTGTCTCTGATCCTTTGAGCAATAGTATAAGTTTTCATCCTATTTACTGCCCATTCACTCCAATCAATAAAGTAATCAGTCGGCACATTATAGTTAGGCAGCCATCCACCTTTAGCATCGCTGGCACCGCCTTTATCGTAAGGAATAATATATCTACCACTAAAGTGTCTTTTATCTTCCTTCTTGTCTTTTGATATTCCTTTATCAATAACTTCTAATCTTAAAGCATTGTTGTTTTGTATTGTTTCCAAATCATCTTTGGTTAATAAAAATTCTTTATATGTATCAATACTCCTGTAATTTCCTCTGGCCTGAGGATTTTGAAACAGATAGGTATCATTGTCGCCTGTTGCTAATCCCTGTTTTACCTCTGCAATATTCCCCAGCTTTACAACTTCGATATCTTTATCATTAATATGTATGGTTCTAACCTGAACTTGTTTTCCTTTAATATTTTTCCATTCGACTTTAACACGATTGTTTTTATCATTATTATCATTCATAAAAACAAATAATTTCGGGCTTGCTACAAAAAATGGTAAATTGCTGTTTGTATTTATTAAATTCTGCGGGTAGGTATAGATACCATATTCTTCACTGCTTTCACTTGTCCAGTTGTCGCCATTCATTCTTAAAATCGGCAGGTTATCTCCTTCTTTTTCAATATCTTCTGTTATTTTTGCATCCGTGGTCTGGTCAAGCAATTCTAAAAATCTATCGTGATTATCGTGTATGCTGACAGTTGTAAGATCTGCCATTGTACATTTGTGTGTATCCTCAATTGATTTTTCCAAAACAATTTTGACGGTTTTTTTCTCACACAAAATAATTGCAGTGTTAACGGTTGCCTTAAAGGTGTCGGGATGTACCCGTATCATCTTATGGATATAGTTTTTCACCATCTGCTTTCTTAATTGCAGATGGGTTTTGATTGTCATAAAAGTATCACTTACAATGAAAGCAAGAATTCCATTGGTTTTCAGAGGGGTTGGACGATCTGACGATTTGCTATAATATCCATTTCCCAAAAACCTTGCAATGAATGCCCCATAAGGATCTTTACTTCCCAAAGCAAGATTTTTTTTTACATCATTCGATATTTTATCTCCACCATAGGGAGGATTGCCAATTACAATATCAAAACCACTTCCTTTCAGTTCAGGATAAAAAACATCCATATTGAAAAAAGGAGCAGAAATATTGCCATGTTTAAACCATTCTTCAAGATATTTTTTATTGATTAATTTTTTACTTGCTTTGTCAGTTACCTTTTTGCCCGTTATATCCTGTGCGAAATCAGGGTATACTGAGTTTAAGGCATCGGTGATAGTTTTTAACAGGTCATTTCTTTGTTTAATTGTAAGATTGTCATTCTGATAATACTTTTCTTTAGCCTCAATGAGATCAGCAATTATTTTTTCGGAAAAATAATCTTGATCGGTAGAGGTCTCTTTCAAAGTGTCAGCACAAATAATTTTGGTTTCCAGATTTGGCAGTGGAGAAATATGGTAATTATGTTTTACGTCCTTTAAATCAATATCCTGTTCTATAAGCAGCGATATGAAAAATCTTAATTTGGATATCATCACAGCCATGGGCTGAATATCAATACTGTAAATACTGTTTCTTATTATTCCCAATTTCCGGGCATAATTAAATTCATGCCTGGCAAGGTCTTTTTTCGTTTGTTCTCTAAGTTCTATCGGTAACCGGCATATCTGTTTTTCAATCCATAGCTGGTTATCAAAATCAACTACTTTTAATATTCGTACCAATTTATGTAGTATGCCCATCGGGAAAGCTCCGGAACCGCAGGCAGGATCTAAAACCTTTATTTCATCTATCGCCTGAATAATATTCTTTTTAAAAGACATATTATCATTTATACATTTTTCATTATATACTAGCGCTTGAAGCTTTTTCATATCGACATTATACGTTGAAAAGAAATTTTTAAAGTATAGTAATAGAGATTCGTTGACCATGTAATCAATTATTTTTCTTGGTGTATAAAATGAACCGGTTGCTTTTCTGGCAGTTTTTGAAACTTTATCGTTCGGGTCAATTTCTGCCAATAAATTTTCAAATATCAATCCCAGAAGCTCAGGATCAAGGGCTACTTCTTCTTCAAAAGAGGTGTTTTCATCAACTGTGAATTTGTATTGTTCAAATATTTTGTTCAGTCCTTTTGTTTGTTTTTCTTTTTCGTCAACTTTTACTTTTATCTCTTTCGCATAAAAAAGTTCATTAGGGACTTTTATTTTGCTGTCGTCAATTCTGTCATTACAATTATCTTCTTCCAGCTTTTCAAATAATCCACCGTTTAAATAGGGAATTTTTTTAAAAGTATCTATTTCAATAGAAAGTTGTCTCTCATAATAAAAGGTTTTTCTTTCTTTTTGTTTAGTGTTCAGAGAAGCAAAAAAGATATTTTGGAGAATTGTTCTGTAATAACTGTTTTGTTTCAGGAATACTTTATTATCAGGATTTTTTTTAAATAATACATCAATTTTCTTCAATTCAATTTCTAAAAGCCTTTTATCTATTAACCCCATTTCCTTTAAGAACCAACTAAAAAGAAGACGGCTTATAAGCCTGACAGAAAAATGTTTAACGTTTTCTTTATCATTTTTATAAAATTCAGGTTTGATAGGAAGTTTTATCGTATCTAAAGCATAATAATACCAGGTCGATACTTCCTGATAAAACTTCTCATTAAGTTTTTTTAAATCAAGCGTTTTTTGCCAGGCCTTTTGCAATTCAATAAAATTATTTAAGGGATGTTTTTTCCTTAATTCCTCCAGGCTTAGGTCAAAAAGAATTTCAATATGTGCTCTGTGCGGTTTTTTCGTATTGATATCTTTAATCAGGGTTACCTTTTCCAGGACATCACGGCTTTCATCTATTTTGTGCAGCCTTCTTTTAATAATGGAAAGGGTTATATGGTTATTATATTCAAAAACAAGCATAACCGGCATTGAAAAAACCCGGTTTACCTGCCGTGTGATATCTGAAAGAATTGATCTGCTGTAATTGCCGGGTTTTAATTTTATGGCAAAAAAGAGATAGGCATTGATGATGGTGTTATCAAATTTTTCAGTATCAAAGATATTGCCCTGGCCGATCATTTCCATGTCTGTCAACTGGAAAAGAAGCTCTATTTTCTCCCAGTTATCGGTTTGTGCTTTGGCCTGGAACTTTTCCAGGTTGGTTATTTTCTCGTTCTGCTCAAGAAAGTTTTTTTTAAATTCCTTGTAAGTTGGATAATCGAGTCTGCTCTGACGACTGGTATTGTAACCCAGTGAATCAAAAAGTATTATGGCGTTATCAAAAAGATTCTCTGAACTAAAATTTTTAATCGCGGTTTTTATTCTCTTTTTAATCGCTGTCATATTTTACCTTATCACCAGCCAGGTTATCAGTTCAAAGTGTTCGCCGGTTTTACCTTTTTGGGCCTGGGGAATAAGCAGAGCATCCCGATTATTGGTCAGCCGGATATTTGCTCTTTTTTTGAAAATTCTGTCTATTTCTGATATTGCGGTTTTTAATAATTTGTTATAGGAGCCCATATTTGAGCCATTGTCGGTTTCATTGTTAAAGATATTACACAACTTTTCATAAGGCGTATCTTTTGTGCTTGCAAGAATTCGGAAAATTTCAAGAATCTGTTTGGGGTGGGTATAGTTATAACGGACTGTATTGTCATCACGAATATAGACAAGGAAATAAGGAGAAAGAGGATTGACTGTCTCATTCCCTTCTGTATTTCCATTCTGTTTTAAGCAGTAAATAACACCGGGTCTTATGATTTTTTTTGCCGTTTCACTTATTTCTTTATACTTACCCTTACCCATCTTAGAGTATCGTCCCACCGGAGAGGGCACAACCGCATAAAGGCCTAAAGGTGAACCTTCTATTCGTTGTTTGTTTTTTTCTATATAATTTGAAAGGTCTATTCTGAAATCATCAAGGGTAAATTCACTTAAAGAGATATTTTCTTCAAGTTCTTCCAGGTCCAGAACCTCTTTTTTAAGTTTTCTAAGTTGTCTGTTTCTGAAGTTAAGATCTTCTTCTATTAAACCGCGAATCTGGTCAGGTTCCAATAAGTTTTCTTCTCCGGTTGCGGCAATATCTACAAGGGCCATTCTTGCTTCAACCCGGTCTTTAAGGTTTATATAATTATTAAGATCATCCGTCGGCCAGAAGTTCATAAGTTGAATCTTGCTGTTTTTACTGCCAAGTCTGTCTATTCGCCCAAATCGTTGAATGATGCGTACGGGATTCCAGTGAATATCATAGTTAATAAGATAGTCGCAATCCTGTAAATTCTGTCCTTCCGATATACAATCTGTTGCAATGAGAATATCTATCTCCTCATCCTGAGGCATTTCTCTTATTTTGTCTCTGTTTTTTGAAATCGGGGAAAAATTTGTAAGAATATGGTTGAAAGCATTTTTCCCCAGTGATGTTCTATTGGTCCCTGAACCGGTTATAAGAGCAATATGCAGATTTAGTTCGCAAGTTACATATTCCTTTAAATTATGGTGAAGATATTCTGCTGTATCGGAAAAAGCAGTAAATACAACCACCTTTTTATTCCCTTTATTCAACGGGGTTTCAATTTTGTTTTTGATAATATTTTTTAATTGCCAAAGTTTTTTGTCTCTATCCGCAGTAACAGCAGTTGCTGCATTTTTTAACCGGACAAGAGCATCCTTGTCACTTTTTAAGTCATCCAACCATAACGTTAAATCAAGATGGTCTAAATTATATTTAAGTTTTTTCCCAATACTGTTCGCCTCATTCAGCTCTTCATCCTCACTTTCGTTTATGTCAGGGGTTTCGATGTTTAATTCTTTTTTTGGGTTTTTATTATAAGCTTTAATCCGGTTTTCTATAGTTACAATTTTCTCAATCGTTCTCTCCATGGAAATCTCAAATGATCTGATAGAACTTTCCAATCGCTTGAGAAAGTTGATTTTCATCATGCCAATAAGAAAGTACTCTCGAACTTTTTGTGAAAATGCAACGATTGTTTCCCCGGCTTTTTCTTCATAATAGGCTTTATATTCATCTTTAACATATGCAGCCGGATTAAAAAGAGATAGCTTATAGGTCATTATTTCTTTATTAATTCTGTCATAAGAGGGAAATTCATCGTTTATATCTATGTCAGGTGCTTTTGAGATAACTGGAAGCCTTTTTGGAAATGCGCCTATTCTTTCCATTTCTGCTTTATAATAAGTTTCAATGTGTTTTCTGGAACGGGCAATGGTAAGCTCATCAAGAAGCTTGAAAAAGGATGAATCCAGTCTTTCCAGTAAATCTGTTACATTCCTTTTGCTGTTCTTTTTTGGGTCGGCCCAGTTTGTAAAAACAGTTTGAGCATTCTTTATTGTCAGGGCTAAATTTTTTACTCCTGTTTTTTCACTAAACGCATCTTCCTTTCCACCGGATATAAAATAAAGCTGATTTCTTAAATCCTTAAGATTGTTATTGACCGGAGTTGCGGAAAGCATGAGTACTTTTGTTGTAACACCGGAATTTATTATATCATCCAATAATTTTGCATATCGACTCTTTTTTATAATATTACCATCTTCATCCCGTTTGCCTTTGGTGTTGTTTCTGAAGTTATGAGATTCATCTATGACAACAAGATCAAAGTTTCCCCAATTTAATGTAGAGAGTTCAATATTTCCGATTGTTCTACCGCTTTCCCGGCTTAAATCTGTATGGCTGAGAACCGTGTAGCCCAGCCGGTCTTCAAGCAAGGGATTTAAAAGACTGTTATTTTGGGCCTGGTAGGTTGTCCAATTGTCGCTTAGTTTTTTGGGGCATAACACAAGTACTTTATAATTAAGAAGTTCAAAGTATTTTATGACAGCCAGTGCTTCAAAAGTTTTACCAAGTCCTACACTATCGGCAATAATACAGCCATTATGCTTTAAAATTTTATTTACAATCCCTTTTACGGCATCCTTTTGAAAAGAATAAAGCATCTTCCATACTTTGGTCTCGAAAAAACCGATATTTTCATTTAAAAGACCACTCAGTTTTTGTTCTGATAAAAATTGATCAAAGAGATGATAAAGGGTTTTGAAATAGATGAATTCCGGTTCGTTTTCTGTATAAAGCTGCTCTATGTATTTCAATACTTCTTTTTTTACATCTTCCACCAGGCCCGTGTCATCATTCCATATCTCGTCAAACCAATTTATAAGGTCAGCCCTGTCTCTATCATCAGTAACCACCATATTCAGTTCAATATTGGGACTGCCTCCAAGACCTAAACCATTAACAGTAAAATTGGAGCTGCCAAGAGCGGCTTTTTGGACACTGTTTTTTTTTTGGATATGGTACATTTTCCCATGCAGAAAATTTGGTTTAACCATTGATTTTATGTTTACTTTTTTGCTGATCCAATCACTGCACTCTTTTGCAACAGATTTTTGTTCCAATCGGTTTTCAAGCGGAATTATCAGTTTGTCGTCTTCAATTTTAAACTCTTTTCTATTTATAGTTGTCAGGTCAGCAGTTTTTATAAAAGTTGGTTCCCCAAACAGGAAGTTAAGAGATTTGATGCCATCCAATTTGTTTTTAAGTTTTTTGTATGCATAAATAGTAAAGAAGGCGGATATAATGGACAATTGACTGCCTTTATCTACCTGATCTTTCAGGAAATCACCAACGCTTCCTCTTTTATGGTTATCTCTTATTGAGGATGGTATGTTGTTTGAGTTGTTATTCAAATTAGGTCACTTTTCTTTTGTTATATCTATTGAATATCTACTGACAAGGTAAATGACACATTTGTGTATCAGGCGCAATGTTTTTCTTAAGGTGATGCAAAAATTTATTAAATTTTGATAAAAGAGAATAAATGGGGGGAGTGAGATTCGGGAGGAAAGAGGAAAACCAAACCCGAAGATTTAAAAAAATCTTCGGGTTAAAAATTTATTCCCAGGTGATACAGTCTTTGGGACAATTTTTTATGGCTTCATGAATATCTTCATCTGAGTAGTCGTCAAGCAAAAGCACTTCAACAAAGTTGGCATCATTGATGGCAAATGCATGGGGTGCCAGCTCAACGCAGATTTCGCAGAGAATACAGCAACTCAGATCAACAACAGGGGTTTTCATATTATTTGAAAAATCGATTTAACAGTCCTTCAAATGCTTTTCCGTGGCGGGCCTCGTCCTTGCACATTTCATGTACAGTATCATGGATCGCATCATAGCCCAGCTCTTTTGCTTTTACAGCAATTTCTTTTTTGCCGGCACAGGCACCATATTCGGCAAGAACTCTTGCTGTCAGGTTTGCCTTTGTATCGGCCTCAACCACTTCACCCAAAAGTTCTGCAAATTTTGATGCGTGTTCCGCTTCTTCAAATGCGATTCTTTTATAGGCTTCAGCTACTTCCGGATATCCTTCACGATCTGCCTGGCGGCTCATGGCAAGATACATGCCCACTTCAGTACATTCACCCATGAAGTTATCCCTTAATCCCTGAAGGATTTCGGCATCAACACCTTTTGCTATACCGATTGAATGGCCGTCAGCCCAAACCAGATCACCTTCCTGTACAGAAAATTTCGCTTTTGCCGCACCACATTGAGGACATACTTCAGGGGCATCGTCACCCTTATGGGAATATCCGCATACTGAACAAACATAAGTCTTCATTGAATTGTCTCCTTTTTTATTGAATTATCCCGCCAGCCTTTTTGGATATGTGCATGCTTTTCTTTCTGCGCAAGAGCGAGGAGCCGGTATCCGGAGTCCAGAAGGATACCGTAAAGAACACCACAACCAGGGTCTTCCCTCTGCTCGTACCCTGTTTGCGCAAGTTTGATCATTTGCTGCGCAAGGTCAATGGTTCGGGCAATATTTATGTCACATTTTTTTTTAAGCATAAGTTTGTCATTGTTATTATTTGTTTCACACATATCCGGCTAATTTTGTTTGTAAGGTTGTTATTCAATAAGCATGCCATAAAATAGATTATGCAAATATTTTGCAACTTTAGCAGAACAGGGCCATGTCTGAAATGGAAGTTGAAATAAAATTCCAGCCAGTAAAAATTTCAATTTGATAATGATCTGTAACAATATTTTCAGGTAAAAGGCTGTAAGAAAGGCATTTGGCGTTGATCAGGGCTCTTACTGCGTATCCTCTTTTAACAGGATCAAAAGAATGTAAATATCCAAACAAAAGTTCTTTTGTTGTTTCGTTCAAGTCCTTGGGATTTGTTCCAAGGTATGTCCCTATTCCCCATAAAACCCCCCTCTGAAGCGCTTCATGTTCAATATAATTTCCATCCGGATCAAGGTATGAAAAAAGAATGGATTTAAATTCCATGGCAAGTTCCGGGCTTTGCCAGAGGATTTCTCCCATGGCCTCAGGTGATCCCCATCCAATTCCACCGGATTCATCATTCAGGTTCCACATGATCCGTCGCAGAACAATCCTGGCTTTTTCCATATTTTTTTGCCCCATTCGTGATCCAAGGGCTCCCATTGCAGCAATGCTTCTGAATTTTATTAATTCGTCTTTATGATAAAAATGAGAAAAAAGGTGCCCAACCAGCTGCTCATCAGGGATCTGCTCCAACATTTCCATGGCTGTCTTCTGATGGGATTCTAGAAGAATTTTTCCTACTTTTTGTTTTGTTTTTCTTCCATGGGGTTTTGTCATAACTCACCTTTTTTATTAAAATTTTAAAAACTTATGAAAGCATAAAATATGCCGGATAATAGAATGCATGAGTATGCTAAGGTCTGGCAGGGTTGTTGTGGACAATGGCCAGTAGGTATGTCTCAAATCATGGGACATTTTTGTTTCAGGAGACAATAAGACCATCGCTGAATTCGGTAAAGGCTTTAATACTTCAAGTTTTAGTAATATGGTGCTTTTTTTAAAGGACATTCAAATTGTGACGCAGAGAGTCACAAATTGAATATTTTATATGGGATTAAACAAAGAAAATAAAAAAGATAGTTCTCTTTTTGATTTAGTGGTATAAAAAAGACAATTATTTATAACGCGAATAGGATCAGGTCTAAAATATGGAAAAATATCTTAAGCCCACATACTATATTGACAGTGATCATCCGGTTGTGG
>Ga0164315_10002722_pt1 | contig 13590 bp, 1 predicted proteins | sample GuaBasSedimGuay6_FD_113737 | JGI IMG/M metagenome (GOLD analysis project Ga0164315, IMG submission 113737) | Subseafloor sediment microbial communities from Guaymas Basin, Gulf of California, Mexico - Guay6, Core 4569-2, 0-3 cm | ecosystem: Environmental > Aquatic > Marine > Hydrothermal vents >... | reverse complement strand
GTGCGCTCGACCACTTTTTGCTCAAGTGTCTGATACAATAGCGCATTTTCCAGAGAAACAGCCGCTGTCGAAGACAGAATTCCAAGCACTTCCAAACGATCTTGCGTAAATGCACCCGTCGTCAAATTATTCTCTAGGTAAAGCAGACCAATGAGTTTACCTTGAGTGACAATGGGCGTACACAAAACCGATTTCGGGTGATGTTCAATGATATACGGATCAGCGGCAAAGGTTGTCTCGGCCGAAACATTGTTGAGCACCTGAGTTTCAAGTGTGCGCGACACATAGTTAATCAAGGTGATTGGAATCTCCCGGCTTTCCGCCACTGGTATGGATTGCAGCACCGTCGCACCACCCATGTTGTTGGAAATCAAGGTTTTTTTATCATACTGAGCCTCAATCACCAAATTTGCCTCTCTTTGCAAAATGAGAGTGCCTTTTTCGGCCCCAGCGTTTTCAATCACCACCTGCATCATCGTTGCAAGTAATTGAACCAGGTGGATTTTCCCAGAAATAGCTTGCGAGGCTTTCATTACGGTCGAAAAATCCAGAAATGCAGAACCCACCATGCTAGTCCCAAACACGCTTGTGGCTAGGTAGGTCATCGTTTCGCCCCTACTAAAGTGGGTTACTTCTGGTTTTAGGATGGGGGCCAGTAATTGGGGGTAGCGTTTTTCCAAATCCGCTACTTTGGCTTTCGCACCCCAGCGAGCATAACCATAGTAGGCTTCTGTCAGATAGACTGGGGCAATTTTTTCTTTACCCCACGCCAGATAGAATCTGGCCGCGAGTTCATTGGCGAGGGCTTCTTCGTTGAGGTACTCATTTTCTTTAGCCCCGGCAATGGCATAGTCATAGTAGTCTATGGCTTCAACTTTTTCACCGAGAATGCGGTGCCACTCAGCCTCTACCAAATCAAATTTATGCCGAAAATTCATTGGGGCATGATGGGCCCATTTCTGCATTTTTTCCTGATTGGCAGCGACCTTTTCGAGAATGCTGTCTTGTTCAGACTTTTGGGCATCAGGATACACCGCCAACTGTGCCAGAGAATCGTAGAAATGGAATACTGGAAAAACCAATAATCCGGTCGCCCCTTCCAAATATTGTTCTGCATGTGCGGCATTATCAACCGCTTGCCGGTCGTGTTGAAACAGATAACAGAGGATAAGTTTGTTGAAATATAAGTAGTAAAGAGCTAACAGATCATTGGCTTGTTGATGCTGCAGCGTTTCCTCCTCATGAGATTCATCGCTTAACAGGAAAAGTGGTGAACCCGCATAATCCTCCGACTGTCCCATCAAGTTTAAGAGAGCCTGATGATGTATTTTGATGTAAAACAGAACACTTTCTTGTTTAAGTTGACCCACAGCCTGGTGGTAAGTCACCATTTCTCGCTCAAGCCCGGCGAGTTCTTTAGCCGTTAAATAGGAATAGATCAGGTATAAATGCACACACAAGGCAGCAAACTCAAAATCGCCGGTTTCTACACCACCTTGATATCCCTCTAAAAGAGGCTTCAAGCTTTTCCCAACAGGCTCTTTCCAATGCCTTATAAGCCCTTCAACTGTGTCGAAGACTTTAGCTTGGAGTTCTTTAACATCGAGCCGTGCTAATAGATTCAATGCCAATTGACCAAATTGAAAGCCTACTTCAATGTCTCCTACTATTCCACATAGAATAACCCCGTAAGCAGCATATCCAAGAGTAGAATCTGGCGCATTGCCATATTTGACAGACAATTGAACCTGTTTAAACACTATCAGCGGGAGCAGTTCAGGCATGGCTCGATAGGTGGCAGGTACAAGACTTGATAAAATCCGCATAGCAGCCTGTGGAGCAGCGGCTGTCATTAGCGGCTGATCATACAGTATCTGCATAGATTTTCCTTCCAAAGCGGATTGACTCTGTTGAAGTTCCAACATAATGTCTTCTTGGCTAGGCTTTTCAGGAAACGGTACCCCTAATAACTTCAGGATCGGCAGTGCCGTTTGGATCGCTTCTAGTTGCTTGTTCTGCGCCATACAAGCCTGAATACGAACCAGATAGATTTTCACCTTGTCTAGCAGTGATCGGCCTTGGGCAAGCACTATCTCACCTAATTGCGCTTGTCGCGCAAAATCGCCGCCTAGGTATGCCGATTCGGTCGCTGACTCATACAGTGCCAATGTCAGGTCATACTGAGTTTGCCAACTATCGGCCGTCAAAAGTTCAAGCCCTACCGTTGAATATCGATTTGCCGCCGCATAAGCCGTCGAAGCTTTCGCTTTTTCTCCTGCCTTCAGATTTAATTGCGCGAGTCCCTCTCGTTCGCTTTGAACCGTGATTAACGCCACCCCAAGATTTAACTGGTTGACAATATCAAAAATGTTCTCATCAAGCGTCTCTGGTAGCGTGTTGCTTTTCAGCCGTTGCCCTATTTTCAGGTGAGTTGAAGGTTTCTGCACTTCTGGAATTAAAGAATAGGCCGCTTGTTGCACACGATCATGGAGAAACTTATAGGAAACCGATAATGCTTGCACTTCTGCAATCTCAACAGATTCTTGGGCCTGAAAAAACTTGTAAAATTCACTAATGGGTAAAATAAGACCATCTTGCAACGCTTTCCACAAGTCAGCCGCTGTTTCGGTTTGGGATTTTTCATGGACGATGGCCAGTGTGGCTAAGTCAAATTGGTTACCAATACACGCCGCAAGCTGCAACACGCTTTGCGTCTTGAGGGGCAGCTTTTGTAACTGACTCGCCATAAACTCAACCACATCATTGGTCAAAGCCAATGCCTTAACTTGGACAATATCACACTGCCAATACCCACAGTCAAAATCAAACGCGATCAGGCCTTCTTCATGCAGAAATTTGAGAAACTGATTGGTAAAGAAGGGGTTGCCTTGGGTTTTCTGAATAACCAATGTTGTCAAAGGCATCGCCCGCTCGGGAGGACAACTGAGCGTATCAGCAATCAGACGGTTCAAGGATGGCTGAGCCAACGGGGCGAGGGTCATTTGATTGATCACCGCATTGGTTTTCTGAATGTCCTCCAATGTCAGCATCAAGGGATGGGCAGGACTGACTTCGTTATCTCGATAAGCCCCAATAAGCAGCAAATAGTGGGTATCCGTTTCGCTGATTAACAATTGCATCAATTTAACAGAAGCCGAATCGATCCACTGCAAGTCATCCAAGAAAATGACCAACGGATGCTCAGCGGTGGTAAACACGTTGATAAATTTCTGAAACAAACGATTGAACCGATTTTGAGCAGCACTGGCCTCCAGTTCCGGTGCCGGCGGTTGACTACCAATAATCTGCTCTAATTCGGGAATGACCTCAATAATGACTTGGGCATTTTCTCCCAAGGTTGTCAATATCTTGGTTTTCCACACTTGCACTTGGTCAGCACTTTCTGTCAGCAGATGCCGCATAAGCGTTTGAAAGGCTTGCACTAAAGCGGCAAAGGGAATATTGCGCTTGAATTGGTCAAATTTGCCCTTGATGAAATAACCCCGTTGGCGCACAATCGGCTTATGAACTTCATTTACAAGGGCCGTTTTCCCAATCCCAGAAAAACCCGCTACTAGCATCATTTCGGTGGCCCCTTGACTGACCCGGTCAAAGGCTGCCAACAGCGTCGCTACCTCAGCGTCCCGCCCATAGAGTTTTTCGGGAATATGAAAACGGTCAGAAATGTCGTGCTGTCCAAGCGGAAATGGAGTAATGTTGCCGCTTTGTTGCCATTGTTGCTGACAACTTTCCAAATCGCGCCTTAGCCCCAACGCACTTTGATAGCGGTCTTCGGCGGTTTTCGCCATTAACTTCATAATGATATCATTTACCATTTGACCAATGGCATGATTTGTCGCCATGGGCGGCGTTGGATTGACCGCAATATGGCAATGGACTAATTCCATCGCATCAGTAGATTGAAAAGGGATTTGCCCAGTCAATAATTCGTAGAAAGTCACACCCAACGAATAAAAATCGGTGCGGTAGTCAATCCCCCGATTCATACGCCCGGTTTGTTCTGGGGACATATAAGCCAATGTCCCTTCTAAAACATTAGGGCTTTGAATTTCTTGGGTTTCTCTTGGAAGTAGAGAAGCAATACTGAAGTCAATCAGCTTCACCAGCTGGCTTTCGGGGTTAATAACCAGATTTTGCGGTTTGATGTCCTTATGGATTACCCGGTTTTGATAAAGATACTCCAGAATCTTAACCGCAGAAATGGCAACACTGAAAAACGCTTCTAGCGTCAGTGGGTGGGAAATCATGTAATCGTGAAGGGAAACACCACCAAAATCTTCCATGATAAGGGCAAACCCATTGTAATAATTTTCGATGCCGTAGATCTGGACAATCCCTTCAAAGTCAAGATTTTTGGTAATCGTGTATTGATTACGAAATTGCACGAGTTCATTGAAAGAGGGATACTCGCTTTGAAGGAATTTAATCACGACGGGTTGGTGATTAGCCTCCCGTTGTCCTCGATAAATCAAGGTTTTTTGGCTTTCATAACACTTTTCGAACATGCGATAACCGGGCAGTGTTGGTGTTGTGTCTGTCATATTATTTTCTCCGTTTTGGAAAGTCACCTCAAGAAGGTAATACTTAATTAGTAACTGATGTTACGCACATTGCTTCTTGAAGTCATGAGCGGTGCAATAAAGCGGAAGTTCCTGACCTGGATGATGTTTGGTGAAAGGCCAACCAATCGGGGCTTGCGCGGGGGGCAACCACAAGGAATTGCCCCTACAATTTTTCAATGTAGGGGCAATCCTTTATGATTGCCCCTGGCCGACTCATTTTGAAGACTTGTCACAGCGCAATAAAGCGGAAAGTTCCATACCATGATAAAGTTTGGTGAAAGGGATTTCCCCTACAATATATAGCGTTTCCCGATTGCATGAAATACAAAAATAGGTAAACAAATTTAAAGGTTTTAAAGCACCGAAGGTGCGAAATTAATATAGCCAGTGTAACGACCTGGAACTCAAATTGTATTTGACGCAATCGGGAAATGCTATATCATTCAATGTAGGGGCAATCCTTTATGGTTGCCCATCGATTTCATTTTGAAGCGTTGTGCGTCATAGAGTTTTTTTTTAAATGAAATGCGAAGGCCGTTATTCGCTATTCGCTATTTGAGATTATCCCTGGCCGTGAAATGAAAGGGGCAGCCGCAAGGGATTGCTCCTATAATATGATATCACTATATGGGAATTCCTTTATGGTTTGCCGATCGATTTCATTTTGAAGCGTTGTGCGTAACATGAGTTAGTAATTGGTAATTGATAAAAAGTACTAAGAGCTATAGTTTTTCAGAAAAATAATTTAAGACAAGTGACGGATAGCATCCCTTCAAGGAATGCTATCCGTGAATTTATTTATCTGAACATCTCAGGAGTCCAAACTTTAGTTTGGGCACTGGTATTGAGTGCCATTAGTGTACCATACTAATGGTTGGTGGTGGGCAAGCGGATTGTTAGCTTGAGTGCTTATGTTTCTGGTCTGGAATTAGCGAGGCTTCCCTTCGGTTCGTCCATCATGAACAAAACCTCAAAAAACCGTACCCTTGTTCAGCTTGGCTACGATGAAGCCTTTTTGAACCTAAATATCTTATAAGTCAATATTTTATTTACCATATCGGTGTAGACTTTGGAACCCGGTAAAGCCAAAAATTCACTCATATATTTATTATCATCAAAAGCCGCTAAGTTTCTGGTTGCCACTTCATCGCATGATAACAACACATTGCGCGTGATATCTCGATCAACTTCGAGAATAAAGCCCATTTCCTGCAAAGTAGATAAATAGTCTGATATCCGTTCCGTTGGCAGTGTATCCGTGTACAAGAAATATCCCCCTCTGTTTAACACTCGATAAACTTGGGCAAAAAAAGCGGAAATATTGGGGTAAATAGAGGCTGATTCAACGTTAGTGACAAGATCAAATTGACCGTCATCAAAGGGCAAATTTTCAGCATCCCCTTCAAGAAATTGTACATGGTTGTAATTATAATTGGCTTGGCAAAATGCAATCGCATTGGAAGAAAGATCAATCCCCGTGATTTCTTGGGGATGAAAGTATTCCGCAAGAACCGAAATAGTCCCACCTCTACCACAACCCGTATCAAGTAGCCGACAACTCGTCAGATCGCAATCACCAATCAGCTCCAGCACTAATTTGATGGAATTTCTACTCATGAGGCGCTGGGGTAATTCAATGGTGGCATATTGTGGCGATTCATTAGCCACATAACCGTAATTTAAAAATATAGCATGCTGACCAAATGCCGTTGAATTGAGCTGTTGAGTGATGGTATTGTAAAATTGTCGGATTTGGTTTTTTACGTCATCACCGTTGATTTCATCAGGTGTGGCTTGATTCTGTTCAGTGGCGATTTTGCTCTGGTCAAGATGGGGCTTCAGCTTGTCAGCTATCACTTTCACATGAGGCTGGTAATTCATGGTGCTGTGATTGCCGGGCACGTCATAAACTTCTATTCCCCCGGTAGCTACCTTCTCCCACCCCTGTTCTGGATGTTCAGGCATAAAAGAATTTGGCTCTTTGGCGCGAAAATAAATAATTCGCCCAGAATAAATTTGTGCTTGATAACCAACAATCATTTGAATATGCTGCTTAAAAAGACGCAAAAAATCACGGGCGTGTTCTAACGCCATTTGAGGGACGAAATCTTTAACCAGTTTGCTTTGTGTGGCCAAAAAATATCTTAGTTGTTCTTCTTCGCTCAGTTGTTGAATCTCAGCCACTGAAACCATAACCCCCTCTCCAACATTCAACAAGTAAGCTAGAATAACGGCTTCATCCATTTCGGGCAGTTTGTTACAGTCATAAAGAGAGTCTATCATGGCGAGCAATGTGACTTTCTGTTCCTGCGCTTGAAGTTGTTGCGCGATCTCAAAGGCCATTGTACCGCCAAAGGAAGAGCCACCTAAAAAATAAGGTCCTTCCGGCTGACGAATACGCAATGCTTTAATATAATAAGCGGCCATCTCTTCAACACACTTAAAGTTAAAGGCTATATTGCCCTTCTCATCAACTTGTTGTAGCCCATAAACCGGTTGCTCTGGCCCTAAACAGCCGGCTAAGTCACGATAGGCATAAATCTGTCCCCCGGCTGGATGAATTAAAAACAAAGGTGGCTTAAGTTTATTACCGGCCTGAATTTCTACTAATGTAGACGGTAATAAGGAATCAGGTTGAATGAAGGCTTTATCTAATTGCTTGTTTGTGATTAAATCAGATAACTTAGCAATAGTCGAGGCCTTTAAAAAAGCATCGGGAGAAAGTGCCACTTGAACCACTTCACGTAACTTGGCAATCAGTTGAACCGCTACTAAGGAATCGCCACCTAAGTCAAAGAAATCATCATAAATGCCTATGGGTTGGATACCCAAAAATTGTCCCCACACATCTGCAATGGTCTGTTCAATTTGATTGCGTGGAGCCACATAGGCTTGATTTAATGCTGGCCGGTTATTCTGTGGTAAGGTTTTTAGAACGGTTTCAGCCAGTGGCAATGTATGTATCTTCTCCAATTCCGCAATATCAACGGTTGATATCATGACTTGAGGGAAGGCATTATCCAAAATCCGGTCAAAACTCTCTACCCCTTCAGAAGATAACAACCCAGATGTTTCTAAAAAGTTAGGTTGCCGAATTTCAGGGTTCAGCCATGGCTTCTGTTTCCATTTTTTCTCTGCTTCTACTGATATCCCCACTTCTTTCCAATCACTCCAGTTTATCGTGACGGTGAATGTGCCGTCTTTGGCATCTTTGTAATGAGTAAAGGCATTGAGAAATTCACAGCCGGCATTGTAGCCAACCTGACCAAATTTTGCTTGATAGAGGAAAGTGCCAACCGATGAAAAGAGAATCAACAAATCCAGTTCAACATCTTTGAATAGGCGATCCAGTACCAATGTGCCAGTCACTCTAGGAGCCACTATCCTTTCTATACTCTCTTTGGTGCGTTTTTGAATCACGCCTTCATAATCAGCAAGACCCGCACAATGAATAACCCCATTGATGTGACCAAAACGCTGTTGGGCTTGAACAATCACAGCTTGCATCTGCTCTAAGTTAGCCACATCCGCACTAGCGACTAAAACCTCTGCGCCTAATGCTTCCAGTTCTTGAACCTGCCGAATTTTGCCACTGATGCTATCTTGGGTGTCATGGCTGACTAACCATGGTTCCCACTCGTGACGGGCAGGAAAAGGGGAACGTCTCGTTAAAATAAGTTTGGCTTGTATGGTTTTTGCCAAATGTTTAGCCAGCACCAGTCCAATTGCTCCAAGCCCACCCAAAATCAGATAAACGCCTTTTTCCCGTAATCGAGGTGTCTTTCCTACCGGTTGCTCCAAACGGACGGGTTCAAAATCCGGTACCCAACGATAATTGCCGCGATAGGCGATAAGCGGAACAGAGGATTGGGCTTGTAGTTCTTCAATCAGCCGATCTATCAGTTTTGGCTCGCTTTGGCTTTCTGACTGGGGAAGAATAACATCAATGTGACAACAGGTGAGGTTGAAATACTCCAGAGGAATAATTTTAACGGGTCCTAGCAGCGTAGCTTTTTCTGGACACAGTGCCTCTTCTTCTCCGGTGACTGCGTGCATATTATTGGAGATAACCATCATTTGACGCGTTTTGGTAACATTCTGCTTCCCAAGTGCTTGTGCCAGAAAGATAAGGCTATATAAACCGAGATTTTGAGATTCTTCCAAAGACTCAAGACTTAATTGTGTGTTATCAACCGGGGTAACACGCCAACAATGAACAATTGTCGTGGGGATTTTGTCGATGGTGCTAAGTTCTTGGAGTAGGGCCTCGTAGTCATTAGGACCGTCCGGATTGAGGGTATAGAGGCATTCACCCTGCCTAGTAAACGCTTCTCCTACCTTGACACTAATAACATCCTGCCCCTCTCGTTCCAGTCGTTCTCCCAGTTTAGAACCTAACCCGCATTCATCGATGAACACAAGAACGGGGGATTCAACCGAACTCTCTTTGAGTTGACGGGGTGAAATAACTGCTCGTTTCCATGAAGGAATGTAGAACCAGTCGGCAATGTCTGGCTTTTTATCAGGCCCTTGAGAAGCTCGGATGTTCTGTGCCTGTTTATTATTGGTTGAATGCGCTTGGGCTTGTTTCGATGTAAAGTTGACCCATTTGTCAAGCTTAGGCTGTAGATGAGTTGTCGAAACCACAATTTGATTAAACTGATTAAGCTCACGCCAACAGAGGATACGTTGAAGCGCATTGCTCCCTTCTGCTGCTGTCATGAAGTTTATAGAATCAGTGAGTTTGTTAGGAACAACCTGTTCGGTACTCCAGTTATCCCAGTTGACACTCATCCAAGGAATGGAATGTGACTGATTCTGTTGATAAGCGAACGCATCCAAAAATTGATTAGCCGCTGCGTATGAACACAACGCTGGTCCGGCTATGACAGAAGAGAGAGAAGACATCAGTAAACAAAAGTCCAGTTCTCGCTCTTGCAAAATTGCAGACAAGACTAGAGCTCCGTGGGCTTTGGACTGAAAATGCTTATTGCCGTCATCTTGTTCAAGGTTTTGAATAAGGCATAATGCGTCTTTAGGTAAACCGGCTGCATGAATCACACCATTGAGCTGTTCAAACTGTTTCTCTGCTTGGGCAATCACATTTTCCATTTGGCGCAGATTTGCCACATCAGCACTAACAACCAGAACCTCAGCACCGAGTTCTTCCAATTGTTGCACTTTACGGATTTTCCCGCTAATACTATCCTGCTCATTGTGAGTGTCTAGCCATTCAGACCACTGATTCTTGGCAGGTAAAATTGAACGCCCCGTTAGGATAAGTTTGGCGTGGACGGTCTTGGCTAAATGTGTCGCTATCAAAAGCCCAAGTCTGCCAAGTCCGCCAGTGATAAGATAAACGCCACCTTCTCGCAAGCGTGCTTTTTCTGGGCGATCTTCTTCTAAGCGCATCTCTGTAAAAGTCTGCACCCAACGTTCAGTGCCACGATAGGCCACTATTCGCTCAGAAACCTCCCGTTGAATTTCACTCAGAATTTGGTTGACTGGTAAGTCTTTACTTTCTTTCTCTGACTGTGGAATGAAAACATCAATATGCCGGCAATTTAGGCTGTGGTACTCTTGCGAAATTGTTTTGATCGCGCCAAGTACAGTCGTTTTTTCGGGGCTGATAGGTTCCCCTTTTTTTACAGCGTACAAATGGTTTGACACCACCGCTATTTTCAACTTTTCAGTAAAATTCTTCAGTGCCTGCACAAGAAAGATAAGACTGTAGAAGCCTAAATTCTGAAACCTTTCAAAGGACTCAATCTCTAACTCCGGGAAATGATTTTGGGTAACATTCCAGCAATGGACAATGGTTTTTGGAATTTTACCCAGGTGTTCAAGTTCTTTGATTAACGCATGGTAATCATTGGAATCTTCAGGATTGAGGCTATAGAAGCGCTCGCCTAGCTTGGTAAAAATTTCTCCTACCTTGACACTAACAACCTCTTCTCCTTCAAGTGCCAGTTGTTTCACCAGTTGAGAACCCAATTCCCATTCATCAACAAACACAAGCACCGGATATTCCACCGAACTGTTACTGGAGGGTGAAAGATTTAACGGTTTCCATGATGGTACATAGAACCAATCAGCCATATCTGACTTTTTATTTTCTGATAGTTGAGTTTCTGGTTCATTCGATTCTACCCAGTACCGTTGCCGTTCAAACGGATACGTTGGCAAAGAAAGACGCTGACGGTGCTCCTTAGCATAAAATCTTGACCAATTGATGGCTATGTTTGCCATCCACAGTTGCCCCAACGTATTTAACAAAAAGGCACTGTCCGACTGTTGCTCTTTGGGATGGCGTAATGAAGTCAGCACTAACTGCCCGGCATTATCAGGATGTCGTTTAGCAAATGTGCTTAAAGTGCGCCCGGGGCCAATTTCTAGCAGAATCTGATGAGGCACTTTTAAAAGGTGTTGTAATCCCGCCGCGAAGCGTACGGTTTGACGCAGATGTATCGCCCAATAGTGAGGTGAAGTTGCGTCGGTGGCACTCATCCAAGTCCCGGTGACATTGGAAATAAAGGGTATTTTGGGTAGTTTTAAAGGGATTTTTTGCACATGCCCAAGGAAGCGTTCCAAAATAGGCGACATCATCTCGGAATGAAACGCATGAGAGGTATGCAAATGTTGACACTCTATGCCTTGTTCAGCCAATTGAGCCGCAAATTGTGCCACCGCCTCAATAGTGCCCGATACCACGCACTGAACCGGCACATTGATAGCGGATAAATTAAGGTTTTGATTGAGAAATGGGCGTATGTCTTGTTCAGAAAGTGGTACTGCCAGCATAGCCCCCGGCGCAACGGATTGCATTAATCGCCCCCGCGCTGCCACTAACATTAATGCCTCTTCTAAAGTAAATACCCCAGCTAAACATGCGGCCACATATTCACCGATACTATGTCCTATCATCGCTTTGGGCTGCACACCCCAAGCCATCCATAATTGTGCTAACGCATATTCAATGACAAAGAGGGCGGGCTGAGCAATTGCGGTTTGTTTTAAATCAGGGGAAAACTCAATATTTTGCTCTCCCCCCTTTCCCAAAGGGGGGATTTGAACAGTAGGATATAACACTGTCCGCAGATCAAGCCCCAGATGGGGTTTAAGAAATTCTGCGCAACGATCAACATATTCACGAAACACCGACTCTGTTTGGTACAGTTCCAAACCCATATTGACATACTGTGTCCCTTGCCCGGAAAACATAAACACCACCGAGGGCTCTTGATAATTTTCTAAAGTGTGGCTAACAATCCGTTTAGCCTCTCGGGTTTCCAGCGCAGTCACAGCATCTTCAAGTGTTTGACACACTAACAGACGACAATGGTCAAAAACGTGGCGCCCCACTTGATAGGTGTAGGCAACATCTGCAAGATTTAAATCAGGATGTTGTTTGAGATGCTCAAGCAATTGAGTGGTTGCTGTTTCCAGTGCGGTGTCAGTTTTTGCCGATAGTAGCAATAATTGCCAAGGCCGATTAATTTTTGGTTTTTCGGTTTCAGATGCAGGCTTGGGTGCTTCTTCCAACACAACATGGGCATTTGTACCACCTATCCCAAACGAACTCACGCCCGCACGGCGGGGAAAGCCGTTGGTTTTCCATTCGGACAGTTTGGCATTGACATAAAAAGGGCTATTAGCCAAATCCAGTTTTGGGTTAGGCGTTTCAAAGTGCAAACTAGGCGGTAGTAATTGATGTTTAAGTGCCAGTACGGTTTTAATTAAACTGGCAACACCCGCAGCTGTATCTAAATGTCCAATATTGGTTTTTGCTGAACCAATGGCACAATAGCCTTGTTTATCAGTTGTTGCCTGAAAAGCTTGCTTTAGTGCCGCAATTTCAACCGGATCGCCTAGCGGAGTTGCCGTGCCATGCGCTTCCACATAACTGATGGTTTCAGGTGAAATATCGGCCAGTGTTAACGCTTCTACAATAACCCGCGCTTGTGCATCCACACTTGGCGCGGTGTAACCAATTTTCAAAGCACCATCATTGTTAATTGCAGCTCCTTTAATAACCGCATGAATGGTATCGCCATCGTTCAGCGCATCTTCTAATCTTTTCAACACCACGATACCCACGCCATTGCCACCAACGGTGCCTTGTGCTTTGGCATCAAAAGCACGGCAGTGCCCATCAGGAGACATAATCATGCCTTCTTGATACAAATAGCCGGATTTGATGGGTAGTGAGATGGACACACCACCCGCTAATACCATATCGCATTGATAATCTAAGAGGCTTTTGCAACCCATCACGACAGCCACTAGGGAGGTAGAACAAGCGGTTTGCACCGTGATGCTGGGGCCACTGAGGTTGAGTTTGTAAGAAACGCGAGTGCATAAAAAGTCTTTATCATTACCAGTAAGAATTTGGTAACTGCCAACGGTTTTTCTGAGTTCAGGGTTAGCATAAAGGTTTTCTAATAAATAAGAGTTGCGACTCACCCCACCATAAACGCCGATTGCCCCTGAATAGGTTTTAGGATCATAACCGGCGTTTTCCAGTGCTTCCCAAGCACATTCTAAAAAAAGACGTTGTTGTGGATCGATAATTTCTGCTTCTCTGGGATTAAAGTCAAAGAAGGCGGCATCAAATTCTGCGACATTATCCAGTATGCCTTTGGCTTTAACATAATTAGTATCCGCTAACACGGCCGGATCAATGCCTGACGACAGAAGTTCTTGGTCAGAAAAAAAGGTAATGGATTCCACACCATTTTTTAAGTTGTGCCAAAATTCATCAATATTTTTGGCCCCTGGAAATCTACCGGACAGGCCGACAATGGCAATGCTTTCCTCTTCTAATTCATAAGTGTCTGAATTCTCCATTTTTTTACTCTCGGTAATGAAAACGACAAGGATTAGTTATAGGTATCCAGATAATTATTTAGTCCCCTTTAGGGGACTTGAGCTTTTAGACAACTGCTTTCGCGCCAAAATTTTTGCGCGCAAAAACTTTGGCGCGAAAAGCTGTTGGCTACAAACCAAT
>Ga0164315_10002720_pt1 | contig 13596 bp, 10 predicted proteins | sample GuaBasSedimGuay6_FD_113737 | JGI IMG/M metagenome (GOLD analysis project Ga0164315, IMG submission 113737) | Subseafloor sediment microbial communities from Guaymas Basin, Gulf of California, Mexico - Guay6, Core 4569-2, 0-3 cm | ecosystem: Environmental > Aquatic > Marine > Hydrothermal vents... | reverse complement strand
TCTCCCGGCGACGGTGATGTATTGCTGTGGGTTTCCGGTATCGCGGTAAACAGCGGTTTGAACGTCAGGGTTAAAGAGCCGGATGTCTCGCCACTGCAACTGCAGGGGCCGAAGTCGCCACATGTTGCCCGTGATTTGTTTGGCGACTGGGTCCTGAATATGAAGTATTACTGGTCCCAGGAAGCGACGCTCGATGGCATACCATTATTGATCTCGAGAACAGGCTGGAGTGGTGAGCTTGGGTTCGAGATTTACCTTCGTGATGGCCGTTATGGTGAGCAGCTATGGGAAAAAATCATGGCAGCCGGCCAGCCCTACGATATCGCGCCAATTGCGCCAAATACCATACGCAGCGTCGAAGGTGGCCTGCTCTCGTATGTATCCGACATTACCCGGGACGATGACCCTTTTGTCCTGGGCTTCGACTGGATGATCGATTTCGACCAGGAATTCGACTTCATCGGCAAAGCGGCGCTACAGAAAATTAAAACAGACGGACCGAAACGGCAACTTGTTGGCATCGAGCTGCATGGCGACCTGCCCGAGGGGTCGAACGGCGAATTCTGGGAGGTCGAACGCGGCGGTGAATCGACCGGGCACATTACGCGCGTAGTTCGCTCTCCGCGGCTGGAGAAAAATATAGGTTTCGCCAACGTGCGCGTGGAAGATGCCGCAGTCGGTACCGGGCTTACAACACAAACACCGTCCGGTGAGAAGCGGCTGACTGTCTGTGAGTGGCCATGGTTTCCGGCACAGAAAAAAATACCGAAAAGATTGTGATTAATTTCGGCGCTACGTAGCCGGGTTATTCGCGAAAATAAATGTTTTCAGCAGATCCCGGCAGGTATCCGGTGCTTCCAGCGGCACCATATGACCGCTTTGCGTGACGATGTGTACTTCGGGGTTAGACAGGTGGTCGACGAGTTCTTTAGTCACTTTGCGCGGCGCCATGCGATCCTGGCCGCCGAGAATGACCTGGATTGGCCCGCCTATTTTTGGCGCCACCACTTTGCCATTCTCATAGGCATCGCATGCCTTTAAATCCGTCGCCAGCTCGTCGGGTACATTTCGCCACATTATCTTCTGACCGCCCGACAACATCGAATTGCCGGGTATTGGGCCCTGGTGCAAATGGCCGGCCGAGCCAAAGCCCCACGACGTCATCATCGCGATCGCAGCTTGTGGATTATTCTCGGCATTGTCGATCAACGCCGGGTTCACTGGCGTCGCCAGGCCGCTGGCGATAAAAGAAACGCTGCGTAATTGCTGCGGATAACGCGCGGCAAATTCAAGTGCGATCAAACAGCCCTGTGAGTGCGCGACCAGCGAGATATTTTCGATGTCCAGGGTGGTCACGACATCATTCAGCCAGTCTGCCATGGCCTCGATGGATGTCAGCGCAGCACCCTCGGAGTGGCTGTGACCCGGTAAGTCGGGAACCAGCACAGTGTATTTGCGAAAGGCGAAGAAGCGCGAATGTAAACCCCAGAAAGTATGGTCGAGCCCGCTGCCGTGCAAGAAAATCACTGCCGGTTTTTTGTTATCGAACTCTTTGCCACCAGTGGTGGCGAAAACTTTTTTTCCATTGACCTCAAAATACATGGTCAGGAGTTTGCTATTTTCTTTGCTGCACGAAATCCGGTCTCGAAATCGGCCTGGATATCCGCAACGTCTTCAAGACCGACAGACAGGCGAATCATGTCATCGCTAATACCAGCTGCAACCAGCGCGTCAGCATCGATGCGGGAATGCGTTGTCGTGGCAGGATGAATGATCAGCGTCTTTGAATCACCAACGTTGGCCAGGTGGGAAGCCAGCTCAACGTTTTCAATAAATGCTTTGCCGGCGTCCCGGCCACCCTTGACGCCAAAGCTGACGATGGAGCCCGCGCCCTTGGGCAGATACTTTTTTGCCAGGGCGTGACTGCGATGCGCCGACAGATCGGGATGACTGACCCATGAGACCTGTTCATGACCTGACAGATACTCAAGCATGACTTTCGTATTGGCCAGGTGTTTGTCCATACGCAGCGACAAGGTCTCTATGCCCTGCAACAACAGGAATGCGTTCATCGGGCTCATCGTTGGACCAATATCCCGCATGGCCTCGGCGCGAATACGCATGGCGTAAGCGCTGGGCCCGAACTCCTCCCAGAGATTGATTCCTGAAAACGGCGCATAGTCATCGGTGATTGTCGGGTACTTGTCACTCGCGCCCCAGTCGAAGTTACCACCGTCGATCACCACGCCACCGATCGCAGCGCCATGCCCGCCCATCCATTTGGTTACGGAATGGATGGTGATATTGACGCCGTAATCAAAACAGCGGCACAGGTAAGGTGTATTGAACGTTGCATCCACCATGAACGGGATGTGGTTCTCGGCGCAGATCGCCGCGACGCCTTCAAGGTCCAGGATGTCGAGACCGGGATTGCCAATTAACTCGCCATAAACCAGGCGAGTGTTGTCCTGCAGCGCCGCGTGGAACCCCTCTACGTCAGTCGGATCCACGAAGGTCGTGGTGATGCCGAATCGGGGCAGCGTGTTTTTCATCAGGCTGATGTTGCCGCCGTACATCTGCGAAGAGGCAACGATGTGGTCACCCTGTCCGAGGATCGCCGTTATCGCACAGAAAGTGGCAGCCATTCCGGATGCCGTACAGACGGCCGCCGATCCACCCTCCAGTGCTGCGATGCGCTGCTCAAGAACACCGACCGTCGGGTTGGTAATGCGACTATAGGCATGGCCGCCGCGCTCAAGATTAAAAATTGAGGCGGCGGTGTCGGTGTCAGGGAAGACGTAAGATGTGGTTTGGTAAATTGGTGTCGCACGCGCGCCAAACTCACTATCGACGGTTTGTCCGGCGTGCAGGCTGAGCGTATCGAAATGATAAAAATGCGACATCACTGCTGTCCCATAAACAATGGCGGCTTCTCCGCTTCAGACTTGATCAAGTGCCTTGCCGAGCGCATCGATAAGGTCTTCGACATCTTCGAGTCCGGCTGACAAACGCACCAGACCGTCAATGATGCCAACGCGAGCACGCTCCGCTTCTTCGACATCTGCATGCGTCATGGTTACCGGGTGCGTGATCAGTGACTCCACCGAACCGAGATTCTCAGCCAGGCTCCATATCTCGACGGCATCCATCAGCTTCTTGCCAGCCTCGAGGCCGCCCTTTACCTCGAACCAGAGCATTGCGCCGTAGCCGCTCGCCTGGCGTTTGGCCAGGTCGTGCTGCGCAAAGGATTCCAGGCCCGGATAAGCAACCTGCTCAACCTTTGGATGCGCCTCAAGGTACTGTGCAATTGCCATGGCGTTGGCGGACTGTTGATCCATCCGCAATGACAGTGTTTTGCAACCCTGCAAGGTTAGCCATGCAACCTGCGGCGACATGATGCTACCGGTACTGTTCTGAATAAAGCGCACCGCATCACCATGCTCCATTGTCGCGCTGATCACGGCGCCACCCACGGTCGCGTTATGACCATCCATGTACTTGGTCGTGCTGTGGATCGACATGTCGGCACCCATTTCAAGAGGGCGCTGGAAGTAGGGTGTGAGGAATGTATTGTCGACCGCGTGGACAGCACCGGCTTTTTTCGCAATCTCTGAGATCGCTGCGATGTCCGAGCACTTCATGGTCGGATTCGCCGGCGTTTCGGTCAGGAACAGTTTTGTGTTGTCGCGAACCGCCGCCGCGACTGCAGACGGATCTGATCCGTCTGCGAACGTAAATTCCACGCCAAAACGACTCAGGACCTTGGTGCACAGCCGGTAGGTACCACCATAGGCAACATCCGAAATCACGGCATGATCACCGGCGTTCAGGAATGCGAGCATGACGCCCTGCACGGCCGCCATGCCTGTGCCGAAGCAGGAGCAGTCAACGCCACCTTCCAGATCGGTTAGCTTCAACTCCAGCGCCCTGACCGTCGGATTGCCGGAGCGGGAATAGGTAAACCCCTTCGTCATGTACTCATCAACGGATGGCTGAACGTAGGTTGTGGTCTGGTAAATCGGCGTCAATATTGATCCTGTAAGCGGATCCGGTGTGACGCCTGCATGTATCTGCCTGGTGCTGAAACCCATTGGTGTTCGTCCTTTACTTGTTCAGACAGTCAAACTGTCGTTGCGGGGCCGCAAATGATACACGCAACTATGATCATCAGGGAACTGCGTCTTAACGATGCGGGATGGTGGTATTCAGCTGTAATGGGTCGTCAGGGTCGACGTCGGGCATGAACTGCAGTTTGCGCTCATGATTGGTTAGCTTGTAGACCAGACCCAGCCAGTTATTGACGATCGCCTTGCCGGTATCAGTCCAGGTGTTGTCGACCAGTTGTGCCAACTCAGGTTCCGGAAACTCCGGCAGGTCGGCCTCATCGCGCAATGCCATTTTGCAGCGCTCGAGAAATTTATTCGCTATCTCAGCCGCGTCAGCGGAAAAGTAGTTTTCCGGAAATGGCGGAGCGGCCTCGAGCTCACCTTTGAGATAACGTGAGACCTCTCGTTTGTATTCTTTTAGCAGGCTCACCGCATCATATTCCGGATGCCCCTGAAAATAGACCTTGCGAAACTGATCCTGACTGACCGCAAGATGCATACCAACTTCTGCGCTCTCGACAAGTACGGTCAGGCCGGCGGCCTCGAGTTGCGAACTGGTAACCGCGTTGTAACGTGAATGCGGTGCATCAAAGCGCGTATTGATGTCACTCATTAACGGATGTTCGGGCTGCTTGATCCTGTGGCTGTAAACACCCCATTGTTTTTGTGGCAATGGTTTTCGATCAACGCCGTGCAAATGTTTGAGCAGCGCATGCGTTGCAAGACAGGAACATAGAATGGAGGCAACATTCGAATCAGCCCACTTTACTATCTCGATCAACGGCTCCCAAAACGGCTCTTCATCCAGGGATGGGTTGGAGATATTGGTGCCGGTAATTATCAGGGCATCCAGACCCTCATCCGCCAGCTCCGCAAATTCGAAGTAGTACTTGTCGATATGTTCACGGGCCTGCGCTCCGCGATTTAACTCCGGTATGGAAAACGGGTAGACGTAAAACTGGGCAATCTTGTTGCAACCGCCAACCAGTTTTATGAACTGCTGTTCGGTCGCTGTGAGCGCCGCATCGGGCATCATGTTGAGAAAGCCGATATGCAGTTCGCGAATGTCCTGCTCTTGTGCTCGCTGCAATGACAACACTTCATGGCCATGTGCACGCAAACGCGAAAAGGTGGGCAATTCGTTGTGGGCGACCAGGGGCATAATATTCGGCTACTGTTAAGCGGCAGTCATGAACAAAATACTATTATTGGTTAACCTGTACAAACATGGAATGAGACCGTACGGTAGTTCGGAAGAAAACCGACTTAATATGCGTTCCAATTGGAATTTCAAAGCGCGAGTTGTAATACGCGGCAAGCACTAATGTCAGGACAGATGTGACTCATTTTGAAAAACGATATTTGCACGCGGCGCTGACAGAGCTTTCTCTGGAAATTGGTGTGCACGATCTTGCGGCCCTGCAACAGCACAGTCATTTACTGGCAGCAGGTGGGCGGGTATACGTCAATGCAGTCGCCGGAGAGGGCACTGCAGCGCGAATCAATGCTGCAGAGCAAATCAAAACTTGTGGCTTCAGGCCCGTACCGCACATTGCCGCACGACGAATGCAATCGGAGCAGAAGCTCGACGATTATCTCGCTGGGTTCGTCGAGCGAGCTGGCGTTAACGAGATTCTGGTTATTGGCGGAGACCTGTGCGAGCCGCTGGGACCATTTTCCAGCGCCCTTGATGTAATTGAGTCTGGTCTGCCCGCAAAACATGGAATTAGCCGAATTGGCGTTGCCGGATACCCGAACGGCCACCCGGATATCGATACTGCAGTGCTCAATCAGGCTCTGCAGGAGAAGCTCGCAGCTTGTAAGTCAGCGACGATCGATCCTTATGTAGTTACGCAGTTTTCTTTTCAGGCAGCGGCAATCATTGACTGGTGCCGCGCGACGCATGAAAAATATCCTGGACTCCCCATTCACGCTGGTATTCCGGGTCCAGCCAAACTCGGGACACTGTTACGTTATGCACGAATTTGCGGTGTTCAGACGTCGGTAAGGAAAATGCAGGCGAACAAGGACCTGGCTTTTGAGCTGCTGCGACGCGCTGCACCGTGGGAACAACTAGAGGCGATAGGACAGTACCGTCTCGATACGGGTCAGCCACTAAGCGCGCATCTGTTTACCTTTGGTGGGCTTAAAGAAACTGCAAGCTGGTTGCAGCAGGCCGCAAAAGGCAGGAAGGGTAGTAGTGACGTGGTGGAATTCTAAAAGTTCGTTGAAAAAACCTACTATGGCTTTTTCAACAGCTTGCTAGTCCTGCAAGTCTTTCGTCGCGGGATAGTCCTCGCGGAGCGATTTCACCAGGGAAACAGACATCACCACGCCAACGACAAGAATCGGTAGCGAAACAACCAGTAAAGTCGTTTGCAGTACTTTGATACCGCCAATGAACATGAACGTTATGGGCAACAAACCGAGGGCGAAAGCCCAGAACACACGATGCCAGCGGGCAGGATCATCACCTGCCTTCAGGAACAACGTTGCGACCGAAGCCAGTGCATACGACGCCGAATCGTAAGTGGTCGCAGAAAATATTAATGCGACCAGGCTAAACACCGCGATTGCGACGGTAGACACCGGCAATTGATCCAATATGGCGATAATGGCCTGGTTGCCGCTTTGTGACTCGATGATTTCGCTAACAGCGACCACCCCCTCGAGTTCCAGGTACATGGAGTAATTTCCCAGGATCATATAGAACACCCAGCCACCAAGAGAGCCGAGCACCAGCATGCCGACGATCACTTGTCGAATTGTCCGACCACGTGAAATTCGGGTGACAAACAAACCGACATACGGGGCAAATGCAATCCACCAGGCCCAATAGAAAATCGTCCAGCTTTCCACAAAGCCGGAGTCGGATAACGGATCTGTCCAGAAACTCATGCGCACGAAATTCTGCGCCAACAGGCCGACACTGTTGATGCTCGTCTTCAGCAGGAACAGTGTGGGGCCCGCGATCAGCACAAAAATCAGCAAGCTGAACGCCAGCAGCAAGTTCGCATCACTCAGTCGCTTGATGCCCTTTTTCAAACCAAGCCAGACACTGCACGCAAACAAAACGACACAAAGAATTACAACGGCGAACTCGAGACCGAAAGAAAGCGGTATATCGAATAGCCGGGCAAGCAAGGCAGCGATCATCGGAGAAGAGAAACCCAGCGAGGATGCCGCGCCGCCAATCAACGCGATCATGAAAAGGAAATCTATGCCGCGGCTTACCGCACCATGCTCACGCCCCTTGAGAAAATAGTGGCAGCTGCTGCTGAAGCGAAGATAGGGCAGTTTTTTTACGTAGTAGGGATACGCGATTGCGATCGTCGGCAGGCAATAAAAGGCCCAGGCAGAAAAACCCCAGTGATACATGCCGTAGGTTGAGGCCCATTCGGCAGCCGCAGCGCTCCTCGGTTCGACGCCGAATGGTGGCGACTGATAGTAGAACGACCATTCGATACCGCACCAGTACATCAGCCCTGCGCCAACTCCTGCGCAGAAAAGCATCGCAACCCAGCTGGGAGTCGAAAATTCCGGGGACTCGTCGGCGTCGCCAAGTTTTACTGCGCCGAAACGACTGCTCGCGATCCAGATAAGGAGACCGATACAGCCTACGCCGGCAAGCAGGTAAAAAATGCCGAGTTCGTTGGCAATGAAATCGTACATCGACTGCATTAATTTGCCGCTGGTGTCCGGCGACAATGCGAGCGGCAGACAGACGAGGAAAATAATCGCAACGCAGGCACCGAAGTTTACCCAGTCCGTTTTGCTCTGTTCCATTAAAGCTCCAGTCTGTTTCTACCTGCTTATGCGCAGCTCTTCCCTGTAGAGCCTGCAAAGTTCAGGTTCAGGGGCATCTATTGTGCGCACGGGCTTGTTTATTTCCTGAACGCTGAAACCAGGTTTCGAATAGTCAGGCCAGTTCGCCGTTGTCGGACCATTCGGGTTGCCGGTCTTCGCAAATTGCAGCCAGTAAGACATGGTAGCGGCGGTAACCTGCAGATCAGTTTCGCTGATTTCCATCCATTCATCATGCGTGCCGAATACATAGGGTAACTCAACGCCATGATAGGCCTGCCACAATTTACCTGCGCGGCCTTCCCGGGCTCGGGAAAACGAGTACATCCAGGTATCTGTACCTGCTGCTGACATTTCCTGTGCGAAAAATTGTCCCGGGCACAACATTCGGGCGGCGGTACGCAGACGGTCCATCCGCAGTCGAATATCCGGCTCAGCTGCAACCGCATCCAGTGCCGCCGCGGCATGTGACGGAAAGAATTCCTCCGCCATCTTCCGTTCACTCGCGGCATCGGCGTCCTCCGCTATATACGCATACCACTCCTCGGCATTGCTGCCGATGATCATTGGTCTGGCGCGAAAATTTCCAGATGAGAGTTTGCTGGAAACAGATTCACTTAACAGGGCGCCATCAAGTACAGGTGAGTGGTAGTAGCCCCGGGAGATATTGTCAGCTTGCTGCAAAAGTTCGTCCGCCGGAATTTCACGCATTTGCGCGATCGTTAGTGGCACACCGTCGCCCAATGCCTGCGCAAACTGGACACCGCGCTGCCGTTCATCGGCAAGAGAATGAACATCACGTAGTCCGAAGCCTGCCGTACTTTGCAGGATCACCTGTGCAAACAGGTCGTCGGTATTTTCCGCAAACATCAATGCAACAATATTGCCGCCACCGGACGATTCGCCGAATAGCGTGACTCGATCTGCGTCACCGCCAAAAGCCGCAATGTGATCCTGAATCCACTGCAGCGCCGCTACCTGATCCCATAATCCGAAATTGGCAACAACCGGACCCTGGTCCAGTTCCGGGTGTGCGAAAAAACCGAAATCGCCGAGCCGATAGGCAATGCTGACCACGACAACACCATGTTGTGCCAATGCATGACCGTGGTAGTTGGGCTCCCACGACCAGCCACTGCGGTTGCTGCCACCGTGAACGTAAACCATAACCGGCAGTTTTTCGCCGTCGCCAATGGCAGGGCTCCAGACGTTCAGATACAGGCAGTCCTCGCTTACCGGGAGATCGGCCACAACATCGCGCTGATTGCCGAATAGCTCCGCAAGGTCTCGATACCAGTCAACAATGCGCTGCTTTTGCATACAGGCTGGCGCGAATGCCGAGGCATCGCGAGAATCGTGCTGCGGTCGATATTCCTGCGGGCCTTGCCAACGCAGGTCACCAACAGGAGCTGCGGCGAACGGAATACCGAGAAAAGCAGAGACGTCAAGGCCAACCACCTGTTTCCCAGTGAGAGTTTCCCCATGGATGATGACTTTCGGCTCGGATGCAAACGCAAGACTCGAATACAACAGCAGGAGAGCAGTTAAAATTCGCACCATCATTCAGGCTATTTCGAGAATCACGGCGCCCCTTCGGTCACCCGTTTCTATCAGTTCGTTACCGCGGACGATGTCACTCAGCGGCAGCGTATGAGCGATACGGTGTTGTAACGTTTCTTTTTCCAATGCCTTGCTAATGTCACTGATAGCAGCCTGTTTGGCTGATTCTGGCATTGCGTAGACGATCACCATTCGCGTCGTCAGGTCCTTGTACATCATCTGCAAGAACGGCAGCTTTGGTTCCGGATTCTGCGTTGAAGAATAGGTTGCAATGACGCCGCCAACACGAATAATGTCGAGCACCGTAGGCAGGTTTGCGCCGAACTCGACATCCACTACGCGATCAACGAGTTCGCCATTGGTTGCGTCCATGACTTGTGCGCCCCAGTTCTGGTCACGGTGATTAACAACCGATGCCGCGCCGGCCGAAATGCAGGCCTCCTCATCGGCAGCATTGCTCGCCGTGGCAATGACGCTTGCGCCCGCCTGGCTGGCCCATTGAATCGCATAGTGGCCAACGCGTCCGGCGCCACCCGTAATGAGTATCGTCTGACCGGATACATCACCATCTGCGAAAACCGTGCGGTGTGCCGTCATCACGGGGATTCCCAGGCACGCGCCTACTTCGAAGGACGCCGCATCGGCCAATTGCTGTGCGCGTGACGCATCGATAGCGACATAGTCTGCTGCAGTACCGAAACGTCGGGCGAACTGGGCCTGGTACACCCAGACTCTTTCGCCGATGCGAGATTCCGGCACGGAGTCGCCAACCGCTTCGATTATCCCGGCGCCATCGCTGTTCGGAACGACCAGTCCCTCATCAAGCAAGTTGGGAAATGAACCGGCGCGCTTTTTTACATCTGATGGATTAATTCCGCTACAGGAAAGTCGCACCAGCACCTCACCCGGATCCGGCGATGGCGTATCCAGCTCGCCAACTTGCAATACGTCAGATGCCGCTCCAAATCTTTCAAACCATGCTGCCTGCATTGAATTTCCTCCAGGTTGTTATTTTTCTCAATCAAGCCAGTTTGCAAGACTTTCAGTGTGTCCGTCCACAGCGATGGACTGACCAGAAATTCTTGCCCCGGATTCGGCGGCAAGAAACAAGGCAGTATTCGCGACATCCTCGGGGGACACAAAAGTTCGCATCGAACTCTGGCGCAAATACACATCGCGAATTTCGTCTGTGGAAAGGCCGCGCTCCGTTGCGTCTCGTTCTATCACGGCATCTATTCGCTCTCCGGCAACACTGCCGGGGCAAATGGCATTGACGCGAATGTTATGCGGCCCCAATTCCATGGACCAGGTCTTCGTCAGTCCTATAACAGCCCACTTGCTGGCGACATAAGGAGAGCGAAGTGGGCAGCCAAACAGAGCAGCACCAGAGGCGATGTTTATTATCGAGCCGCCCTGATTCTGCTTCAGCATGGGCACCGCCTGACGTGTCATATAGAACACGCCGTTCAGATCGACGGCTATGCAACGATCCCAGTCGTCGATCGATACATCCTCGACGCCAGCAGTCGGCCCCGCGACTCCGGCGTTGTTGATCAGTATGTCCAGCCCGCCGCCACGGTTACGCAGATCAGAAAATACCTGCTCGACCTGTGCCGGATTCGAAACATCGGCCAGCGTCGCAGTAGCATCAGTATTCGCTGCCAGGAAATCATCCAGGTTCTCCGCCGACGAATCGCAGATGTGGACTTTGGCGCCCGCCAGCAAAAACGACTCGGCGATGGTGCGGCCGATACCTGCGGCACCACCGGAGATGAGGACCATGCCTGTGACATCTGCAGTGACGGTAGTCATCGGATTCTTGTTTGCTCGTCTGAATAAGTCATTCTTTTCGGCCAAAAACTCCATCGACCACCTGGAATACACGTGGTTCCAGCCTGACCTCGCTGTAGTCGTCCTTAAAGTAACTTGTAAACACGGCGACTACGTCGCGTCGCGGATTAACCAGCAATCCCTGGCCGGCCCAGCCACCCTTGAAAAAATTGTCGTTGGCGTAAATCTCGTCCCACTGGTAGATATTGTGACTGATGCCGCTCTCTCCGACAGATGGTAAGCCTGCATTCGCACGTAGCGCCGGATTGCCACCGGAACGCAGAAAATCAAGATGTGCATCCGTGATAATTTGCTGGTCGGTGACGACGCCGTAACTCGGTGTAAACAACAAACCAAAACGCGCTACATCCCGCATGCGCGCCATGAAACCGCCGTGTGTTACGGGTGTGCCATAGCGTGGCGCAATGTAGGATGCATCCGCTTCGGCGCCGATCTCATACCAGATTTCTTTCGTAAACGCGTCCTGGAATGGCATACCGGTCACCTTCTCGACCAGCCAGGCGAGAATAAAAGTGTTGAACCCCGAATATGAGAACCTCTCACCCGGTGCAGCGTGACTGGAAACCTGCAGGGACGCTGCGAAGTCATACGGATTGTCCGGTGCACTTTCGGTGCGGAAGCCGTCACCAATAGCCATGGAATAGAGGTAATAGCAGGACTCCCGGGTCTCATACTCATCCGAACAATCGAGGCCGCTGGCCATGTCCAGCAGGTTACGTACTGAAATGCCGGAGAAGCTCGACTCACTGAGTTCGGGTAAATACGAATCTATCGCCAGGCTGACATCAATCTCGCCGCGTTCTTCGAGAATTCTAATGACGGTCGAGACGAAGACTTTTGCGACGGACCAGTAGACCGGTTTTTCGTATTCCTGCATGCGCGGATACCGTTCAAAAACTATTTCCCCACGATGCAGGATGACTACGCCCATGGCAGTCGATTGCTCGCTTTCGATGAACGACTCAAAAGTCATTGGACCTTCCGGCGTATCGACAATGAATGCGGCGATTTCCGGCATTGGCTGCTTGACGAGCGGGCGCACCGGCCCGTTGCGATAGACATTTACGGTGGGAAATATCTGGTGCAGGTTCCTGAAGTTCCAGGCCATGTCCTCGCCGTTAACGGCCCACCAGATATCATCGGTTGGTAGTTTCCTCAGCTGGTTCTGGACTTGTGCGACTGTTGATGCAGATCTGAATGGAGATGTCGACGCTAATTGTGGCGCGACATCCGGCCTGGTTGTTGCCGAGTCAGTTTTGTTGCTGCAGCCTGCCAGCAATACAGTAAAAAAAATGGCAACCAGGAATCTGTTAGTCATTGCTGTCTCCACCAGACAAGCATATCGTGGCGATATTCATAGTCTGGAACGCCACTCCACAAGGTGAAACGCGAGTTTCGGCACAGTGCCGTCACAATTTACAATATTGGCAAGACATATTGGCAATTTCGCTCACCATCTGGAAGGGTATCCGCGATCATGCATGACACAAGATCAATACGTGAACTCATTGCCTGCCAAAAGCCAGGCTGGTCGCTGGAACAGCGTTTCTACACGGATCCGGAAATCTACCAGCTTGAGCTTGACTGCATCGTCATGCAGAACTGGACTTTTGCCGGGCATCAGTCACAGCTGCCGGAGGCTGGTGATTTCAAGGTGTTCAATATTGCCAACGAGTCGGCGATCATTGTCAGAAGCCAAAGTGGCGAGATCAAGGCTTTTGCAAACGTATGTCGTCACCGCGGCTCGCACGTTTGTCTCGAGCAATCCGGTCACACGCGGAAGTTCGAATGTCCTTATCATGGCTGGATCTATGACACGGATGGCAAACTGCTGGCTGCCCGGAATATGCCGGATGGTTTCGACAAGGCTGATTACAGCCTGCTCGATGTCTCGGTCGAGGTCGTGCATGGGCTGATTTTCATCAGTTTCTGCGATGATCCACCGTCCCTGAAAGGTGCACAGCGTGATCTCGCTGAGCCGATGGCGATGTTTGATTTCGAAAATCTGAAAGTTGCCGCGCAAAAAACCTACGCTATTGCCGCAAATTGGAAGCTGGCTGTTGAGAACTATCAGGAGTGTTATCACTGTGCCACTTCTCACCCTGAATACGCAAAGATGCATACGCTGATGCTCGATGATAAAAAACGTGACCGGGTGCAGGGGCATATGCTCGAAAAGATGACCGAATGTGGCCTGAAGAATATTTATCACGATTTCATCGATACCGCCGCCAGAGCGGGTGAGCAGGGGTATGGATATAGCAGAACGGCAATG
>Ga0164315_10002719_pt1 | contig 13596 bp, 8 predicted proteins | sample GuaBasSedimGuay6_FD_113737 | JGI IMG/M metagenome (GOLD analysis project Ga0164315, IMG submission 113737) | Subseafloor sediment microbial communities from Guaymas Basin, Gulf of California, Mexico - Guay6, Core 4569-2, 0-3 cm | ecosystem: Environmental > Aquatic > Marine > Hydrothermal vents >... | reverse complement strand
TTCCATCAACAAGCCGACAATCCAGGTGAGTTACGAATACCGGGATCACAGCGAGCCTTTGCTGAAAGATGTGCTTGTGTCGCAGTTGGAACGTAAATTTGAGTTATGAGTTATGAGTTATGAAAAAAAAAGAAACGCTTTTGATTGCTCTTGGCGGCAATGCACTGATTCACAAAGGACAGACAGGCACTGTTGAAGAGCAGTTTGAAAATCTGAGAGTGCCTGTCCGGCAAATTGCGAGGCTTTCCGAGAAATACAGGATCATCATTACCCACGGCAACGGGCCCCAGGTTGGCAATCTTTTGTTGCAGCAGGAGTGTTGCGATGCTGTGCCGAAACTGCCTTTGGAAATTCTGGTGGCGCAGACTCAGGGGCAGATCGGTTATATGATCGAATCAACTTTGGACACTACATTTATGGAATTGGGGATCAATGGCAGACAGCATTTCATCAGCCTGATCACTTATGTGGTTGTGGATGAAAATGATCCTGCGTTTCAAAATCCTTCAAAGCCTATCGGGCCTGTCTATACAGAAAAACAGGCAAATGCGGCACCTTATCCCACCCGTAAAACCGTCAAAGGATACCGTCGGGTGGTGGTTTCGCCTGAACCGGTCACCATTGTGGAGAAGCGGGAAATAAAAAAACTCATTGATATGGGGTTTATCGTCATCTGCTGTGGCGGCGGGGGCATACCGGTGATCCGGGAAGGCCGTGAATTTCATGGCGTGGATGCTGTCATTGACAAAGACCTGGTCAGCGCAAAACTGGCCGAGGAAGTCGGGGTGGATATTTTTATCATTGCAACAGATGTCCCCGGGGCTATCCTGAATTACGGCAAACCCAAAGAGAAAGTCCTTCGCTCCGCGAGTCTCAGCCAGGCGGAGCAATATCTGAAAGAAGGCCATTTTCCTCCCGGTTCCATGAGGCCCAAGATTGAGGCTGCCATGCGCTTCATCCAGACCTGCGGCAAAAGAGCCGTGATCACCTCCATTCAAGGCATAGAAGATGCGGTGGCGGGGAAGACAGGGACTGAGATCATCTCCTGAAAATGTACAATCTGTCAGGGACTGATTGGATGAAGACACGGATCCGGAAGAATTCACTCTGGGAAAAAAGCGGAAGGTCAGATTGTCGGACATAGATCGTGCGGGAAATCTGGAAGCTTACAAAAAAGACCTCAGACAGGATATTGAAAGTCTGGACAGCCTGCTGTCAAATCTCCGCCGTTTTGAAGAATCAGTCCGCAGAGAGATTGAGACGAAGAACAATCATAAGAGCAGAGACGACAAACTCGAAGTTCTCATTTCAAAAATAAATGAGAAGCGGGAAAGCGGAAAAAACCGGAATAATCAGAAGGTTCTTATTTTCACGGTATTCAAAGACACAGCGTTCTATCTGTTTGACCAACTGAAAGGAAGAGGATTTGTCAGATTGGCCGCGGTCAGCGGCGATGAGGCAAAAACAGATGATTCGGCACAGAGTCATAAGAAGTTCGAGCCGATTCCGGAACGCTTTGCGCCTCACACAAAACTCTTCGGGGAAAAGGAATGGAAGGCGTTTGAGGTTCCTGAGAATCTGTCCCAGGCAGAGGTTTATGAGAGATGGAAAACATGGGTTTCGGAAAGGCATCCGCACATCCGGGAGCAGCTGGAGCGTCCCATTTACATACTCATTGCAACCGACTGTCTGAGCGAGGGGCAGAATTTGCAGGACTGCGACTTCGTGGTCAATTATGATATTCACTGGAATCCTGTGAGAGTCATCCAGAGAATGGGACGGATTGACCGCCTGGGTTCTGTGAACAGCACCATATACGGCCTGAATTTCTGGCCTTCGGACAGCATCAACGCGTATCTGAACCTGCAAAACAGGATTGAAAACCGGATGATGGTGATGAAGCTGGCAGGCTCGGAGGTGGATAAGCATTTCACGGACAATCTCAGGGAGAGAATTGAGGACGCGCTGGAGCGGTCCCAGAAAGCCAGGATGATGAGACAGATTCAGGCTTCATGGGATGATATTGAGGTGAGCGGACAGGGACTGGGTTTTGAAGACTTTTCCCTGGAATCTTTCAGGCAGGATATGAATGCGGAACTGAATCTTTCAAGAGATAAATATGATAAGATGCCCGGAGGGATTTACACGGGATTTGAGAAGGATGCGGACATCTGCCCGAAAGACGGTGTTGTCGCCCTGCTCGGCTATCCTGCCAGACCTTCGGGCATCACTGACTTTGCTTACACTTCTTATGATCTGATTTATATCGACAGGAACGGGGATGATGTTCTGCTGAATCAGAAAGAGGTGCTGGATGCGCTGGCGAAACATAAGGAGAGGGATCGTTTTGTGCCGGAGGCGGTTGACCGGGGCGAGGAGTTTGCCATAAAACCATTGTCTGCTGCTCTGAAATCATGGCTTAAAAGGCAGGCGGCTGAGGAAGTCACAGATGAACAGGGCAATATTAAAACCAGGATGGGGAAATCTGCCAAAGATGTACTCAGAAAATTGAAATCAGGTGATGTGTCGGCTGTGAAAAGGATAAAGGAGAATACCACAGTTGAAGATAAATTTCGGCCGGATAACTGTGATCTGATTGTCTGGTTTCTGGTGAGATGATTCTGAGAGAGATATAATATAAGATGAATCTGTTAATATCAAACTTGATGATCAAGTTTTTTGTTCTTCGCTACAGGGATGCTGTATAAGAAAAGGATCAATCCTCTTCTTATACAGCATCCCTGTAGCGGAAAATTGTCAGTGAATTCAGTCAGCCATATAAAAACTTGATCATCGAGTCAAAGGGTGTAATTGAATGAGCCAGTTATCTGACCACGAAAGTGTCGGGTTTTGTTCCTCGGCCCTGAAAAGGAGAAAAATGGATAAGATACATCTGAAAAAAATCATCAGAAAAGGCGAAGGAATTTCTGTTGAATTTAAAAAGTCCCGCTCAAAATTGAACAAGGATGTGTTTGAATCAGTATGTGCTTTTCTTAACAGACATGGCGGTCATATTTTTCTCGGGGTTGAGGATGACGGCACAATCTGCGGGGTTGATGATGATGCTGTTTCAGATATGCTGAACCGTTTTGTGACAGCAGCAAACAATTCGCAAAAACTCTTGTCACCTGAAGTTTTTGAGACTGACGGGAAAAAGGTTGTTCACATCTTTGTGCCCGAAAGTTCGCAGGTACATAACACCGCCGGTAAAATATTTGACAGAAATGATGATGGCGATCTGAATGTAACCGTAAATCCTTCACATATTGCCCGGCTTTATCTCAGAAAACAGACAACCTACTCAGAAAACATGATTTTTCCGTTTGCAACGCCTGAGGATTTAAGACATGACCTGATTGCACGGGTAAGGATAAGAGCAAAAAATGAGAGCGGGGGTTCTCATCCCTGGTTTGAGATGAGTGATGAAGAACTGCTTCACAGTGCCCAGCTTCTCAGGAAAGATCTGCAAACAGGAAAAGAGGGCCTGACTCTTGCTGCGATTCTTCTTTTTGGCAAAGATGAAACAATCCTGAATGCCTTATCTCATCACAGAACGGACGCAATTCTGAGGCTGGAAAATCTTGACCGTTATGATGACCGGGATGACATACGCACCAACTTAATTGACAGTTATGAAAGATTAATGGCTTTTGTGGCAAAACATCTGCCAGACCCTTTCTTTCTTGACGGAGATGTGCGTGTCAGCCTCAGAAACAAGATATTTCGTGAGGCTGTTGCCAATATTCTTATACACCGTGAGTATTCATACGGTTTTCCGGCAAAAATGATCGTTGAGCCGAACCGGGTTATTTTCGAAAATGCGAATCGCCCTCACGGACATGGTCTGATTGACCCTGAGGCATTCACACCTTTTCCAAAAAATCCGGTTATTGCAAGAGTTTTTAAAGAAATTGGCTTTGCTGACGAGCTTGGTTCGGGTGTCAGAAACTTATTTAAATATACCAGTATCTATTCAAAAGGCGGTACGCCCCAGCTCATCGAAGACGATATATTTAAAATAATCATTCCAATTGCCGAGCAAGTACCGAGCAAGTACCGACCAAGTACCGACCAAGTACTTCTGGATTTTTGCAGTGTTCCAAAATCTGCCAAAGAGATCATGGATTTTATGGTACTGAAGCATCGGGGACATTTTCGTTCTGAAATATTAAAACCGCTTTTGGAAAGACAATCACTTTTTATGACAACACCTGAAAAGCCAAACAGTCCGAAACAAAAATATTATTCAAACAAAGATGAAATAAATAATGAGTGAAAATATATCTTCAATAATATCAAAGCTCTGGAGCTTCGCCAATGTTTTGAGAGATGTCAGAGGTTATTCAGCAAGAAACCTTTGGGATATGAAACGCTTTTATGAACAATATCAGCACAGCCCAAAACTGCGACAGCTTGTCGCAGAAATTCCATGGGGGCATAATCTTCTGATTATAAACAAAATAAAGCATGAAGATGCCAGAGAATATTATATTAAAGCATCCAAAGCAGCATCGGTCCGTCACAGATCACATCAGAGCCCGTGGGGCGGCATATTTGTGGCAGTATGCCGGTGCCACAAATATGTCGCCCCTACGGGGCTTGACGGGGCGGCGGGCCTGCCGGTGCTACAAATATGCAGCCCCTACGGGGCTTGGATCGGAGCTTCCCCGCATCCGTTATAATCAGAAAAATAAATTATTCGGAAAATAAAATGGCAAAACTTTGAGCCTTTGCGAGAGAGATAAAATAAAATGGATTTAACCTATTTCAATGATGAGAATTTCCATGCCTCATTAAAGCGATTTTTCAAAGAACTGAATATTCCCGTGAGTTATGTCACGGAAGAGCCGGCAACTGCTGAGGATATCCTGGAGAATACTTACAGACCGAATAATCCGGCCCATCAGCTGATGGATGATGTCTGGTTTCTGGGCATGGTGGATGATGCTGCGTTTGCCGGAAACAGGAGTTTGGATGCTTCGGAAATAAAATCGGATTATGACGGTGTTCTTATATTCGGGATTACTTTACATGAAAGAGACAATAACCGTCTGCCAACCCGTTCCCAGTTGGCGGAAATAGCCAGGGCCTTTAACAGGGAATTTTTTTATACACCCGTCATTGTGGTGTATAAGTACGGCAGGCTTATGGCTTTTGCCAATACAGAACGGCTGAAATACAGTCAGGAATGGCGTGAAGGTGAAAAAGCGGGAAAAGTCACGATGCTTCGGGATATTGACATAACAAACCCCCATTCCGGCCATGAACGGATTCTGAATGATCTGAAAATTCCCAAAACCGGAAAAAAGAAAGTTGATTCCTTTTCAAAACTCTATGCATACTGGCAGGATGTTTTCAGTGTCAATATTCTCAACAAGAAGTTTTATCAGGAACTTTCAAACTGGTATTTTTGGGCGGTCAGAGAGGTTTCCTTTCCGTCAGAACCTTCCAACGTGGACGCACACCGGAAAAAGATTGATATTGCCTTGCTCAGGCAGGAACATAATGCCAAAAATGTGATTCGTCTGCTCACACGATTTTTGTTTGTCTGGTTTGTAAAAGAAAAAAAACTGATTCCCGAAGAACTTTTTGACATTGACTATTTAAAAGATGAATTATTGAAGGAGATAAGCCCTGTCCGTGATGAGGGGCTGTTTAAAGAAGCAGATATTGAAAGTATTTATTATAAAGCCATCCTGCAAAACCTTTTTTTTGCATCTCTGAACTGTCCTGTTGAGCCTTTGGAAAAAGGAGATAACCGGAAAAGAGGGTTCCGTTTAAAAAATAATTTTGGTCAGCACAGGGATGCCAATTATTTAATGCGTTATAAAAATCAGTTTAAAAACTCTGGAAAGTTTTTGGAACTGATGAATAATATCGTTCCTTTCCTGAACGGCGGTCTGTTTGAATGTCTGGATAATAAAACAGACAAAATCTATATTGACGGGTTTTCAGACAATCTGGTGAAACCGCATCATCTGATTGTGCCGGATTATCTGTTTTTCGGATTTGATCAGGAGGTTGATTTAAGCGGCGTTGTGGGCATCAGAACCAAAGCGTTTAAAAAAGCCCGTGTCAGAGGGTTAATTTCCATTCTTGAATCCTACAAATTTACGATTGCCGAAAACACTCCTATTGAGGAAGATGTGGCCCTTGACCCCGAACTTTTGGGAAAAGTCTTTGAAAACCTGCTTGCCAGCTACAACCCTGAAACCAAAACAACCGCCAGAAAGCAAACAGGTTCTTTCTACACGCCAAGAGAGATTGTCAGTTATATGGTGGATGAAAGCCTGATTGCTTACCTCAAAAATAGTCTGGAAAATTGGAATATTGAAGATGAGGAACTGGATAAGCAGCTTCATGACCTGCTCTCTTTTGATGCTATAAATCCTTTTGCTGAAAATGATGACTTGCAAAAACAGATCATAGATTCTCTGGACAATTGCAAAATTCTGGATCCTGCCTGCGGGTCAGGGGCTTTTCCCATGGGAGTATTGCAGAAAATGGTGCATATTCTGCAAAAAGTTGATCCTGAAAACAGATACTGGCAGGAGTTGCAATTAAATAAGGCGGTGAAAGAAACAGAAGGCACTTTTGCCATAACAGATAAGAAAGAGCGGGAACAGAAATTAATTGAAATCAATGATGCGTTTGATGAAAAAATTAACGGTCCTGATTATGCCAGAAAACTGTTTCTGATCGAAGACTGCATTTACGGCGTGGATATACAGCCCATTGCAACGCAGATTTCCAAGTTGCGGTTTTTTATTTCACTTATTGTTGATCAAAAAGTTGAGAAAGACAAACCCAACTTTGGCATCATAGCTTTGCCTAATCTGGAAACTAAATTTGTGGCAGCCAATACCCTGATTGGCATCGATAAACCCAAAGATCAGATGACTCTTTTTGAGAATCAGGAAATCAAAGGACTTGAACAACGTCTGAAAAATGTAAGACACCGGCTTTTTTCGGCAAAATCTCCGGCCACCAAAAGAAGGCTGAGAGATAAAGATAAAGAAATATGTGAAAAAATGGGAGAACTGCTTGTTGAAAATGGCTGGGCAAATGAAACAGCCAAACAGCTTGCCAGTTGGGACCCTTATGATCAGAATGCGTCTTCGCCATTTTTTGATTCGGAATGGATGTTTGATATTAAGGATGGGTTTGATGTGGTGATTGGAAATCCGCCGTATTTCAACATAAATACAATTGAGAAAGACTTCGTTAAATATTTATCAGCGCAGTATAATATTATTCATACAGGCCATAACGATATCGTTTATTATTTTATCTTTTTAGGTGTCAAAATGCTGACAAGAACAGGATGCTCTGTATTTATAACATCCAACTATTTTCTGGGTAATGAATATGCTCAGAAATTAAGACGGTACCTTAGCAACCATACATCAAAAATTATTAATTTCAAGGAACATATGGTTTTTGATGCAGCGAGCGTTCATACCTGTATTTCAATATCTTATAACGAGCCAAAATCTAATAATATTGTTTTCTTTGAAGCGATTTGTGATAAGCGAATTGCTTCAGGCAATATCGAAGATGAACTCAATTCATTTTCAATTAACCGCCATAAATTGAATGAAAATTGGTTAATTGCAGATCAGACACATACCAATATTTTTGAAAAATTAAAACAGGATTCAGTATTACTCGGTGACATTTCAATCATCGAAAAAGGCTCAACCTCGGGAAAAAACCAAGTATTCACTGTTTCTTGTGATTTTGCAAAAGAAATGAAGCTGGAAAAATCAGTATTGCGAAAGAACATTAAGAACGGCGATATTGGCAGATATACTTTGCACGATAGGGGAAATTTATTGATTTATACAGACAATAAAACAGTTATAGAATCTTATCCAAAAATATATTCCCACTTAAAGGCACATAAAGAGGCTCTCTCAAGCAGCAATGAGGTAAAAAAAGGCTTATACCCTTGGTATCGCTTTGAACGGCCAAGAAAGAAACAACTATTTGATACAAAGGAAAAGATTATCGTTCCATATAGGGCGGCAACTAATCGTTTTGCATATGATAATCAGCAATATTTTAACGATGCCGGTGACATCCGGGCAATTGTTATTAACGACACCGGATTTGACATCAAATATGTTTTAGCAGTATTGAATTCCAAACTTATTGATTGGTATTATGGATTTATCGGAAAGCCCAAAGGAAAAGTCAGAGAATATTTTAATAAACCGCTTTCTTTGATCCCTTTAAAAAAAATTTCATTATCAGATCAACAACCTTTAATTAATCTTGTCAATATTGTTCTTTATGGTAAAAGCACAAGCAACAAAATGAATACACTGCTTTATGAGCGTGTTATTGATGCTGTAATTTTTGAACTCTATTTTTCCAATCACATGAAAGAAAAAAAAATTGATGTGATTCAATTTGTAAAGCAGGATGTTGAAGAAGTAGTGCAAAATAGAGAATTTAATCAGCTGACAGACGATCAAAAAGAAAAGGTTGTCAACCAACTTCACGACAGATGGACACACCCGGACAGTGAAGTCCGTAACCGCATCAAACTCTTTGCCGTCCGCAGTCCTGAAATTCTAAAACCTGTTCTGGAGTCCAAATGAGAAAAGTTTTTCAGATTAAAATCAAAAATTTCAAGGCATTTCAGCAGGAGCAGAGTTTTGACCTGAAAGGTAAAAATGTTCTTGCCTATGGTAATAATGGTTCAGGAAAATCATCTCTGTTCTGGGCATTATATACCCTGATCCAGAGTAGCATCAAAAAAGATGAGGATATCCAAAAATACTTCAGAAATTTTAAAGAGTCAGATAAAGCAACCCACCAGAGCCTATGTAATGTCTTTGCTGGCGAGGGTGATGATTCCTTCATAGAACTGACCACTATTGACGAACATGGTAAAGATGTATATAAAATCTCCCATGGCACCATAAATACCAACAAGAACAGCGAAACATAATGAGGCGGAAGAAAAAAAGGAACAGATTGAATACATATGGGACTGGTTAAATCAAAATGATTGACTTGTCATATTAAACTTGACATAAGGTTACTTTCGATTCCTGATTTCTTATCACAATATTTGCCATTTTGCAAGCCGGGATTTATAAAAAATAATTTGATGGCAAAAGAAAAGTCGGACTGTCCTTCATTATGAAAAACAATACTCATGAGAATGATGACCGGGGTTCTGTGGAGACGGTCATTTCCAAGCTGAGCATGTTGCAAATCGCAATGTGTCAGCCGTCTGTTGGAGAGTAATGAGGTCGGACTGCGTGTTTTTTTGGAAGAATGGTCTGAACTTGACAGGAAGCAGAGGGAAACTGTTCTGCGTTTTTCGATCCGCCTCTGCTCGCGCTGGTCAGAACATACTGCCCGTGGTGCGAACCGCAAACTGAACCGTTTCAGATTTGAGGACCCCGTTCTGGGATCGTTATGCCGCAAGGCATTTGCCGACATTATATTGATATCGGAGAGGCAACTTTGGCACGTCATACAGCGTCGGTACATGCTTCCGGCGGACGTTTCCTGCCTTCGCCACATCAGAGTGAGGGTAAGACCGGACATCGTCAGATCGCCTTTCATGTCCGTCGCGAAATAATCAGCTTTTTTACGGAGATCGCATCGGCAGTCGGTGAGGAATCGCCGGGGAGACACAGTCAGAGAGATGAAGAGAAAAATATGCATAAGACCTCTCCGGACATAGCTGATAAGCCGGCAGTCTTTCTTCCGGCAATGTATTCTCTGAAACTTCTCCACCATCTTTACAGAGAAAAAACCGGTCGTGGAAATTTTCCTCCGGAATATCGTGTGTCGCGGGGTACTTTCGCCAATATCTTTCATTCGGAGGAACTGGCGTGGCTGAGAATCCGCTCACCCCGCGATGACGTCTGCGATGTCTGCCTGATCTGTCGCAGAAAAATGGCGGAACTGCTCAGAAAAGAAGGAACCGGAACAGCACTGGAAAAGCTCGGAGGAATCAGCAGCGACTTTGTAAAACACCGTGATCCGGCAATCGCGACACGGAAAGTGTGTCGGGACGAATGCAAAAAGGCAGGGGAGGGAGCGGAAAAGATTCGGAAGGCTTCGGAAAACGGGGCCTCCGAAAAAAAATTGCAGCAACTTGTCGGGGACTGTGAGGCTCATCACAGTTCTGATTTTTCACAGAGTCTCCGGTTGACTCAGATGGCGGACACTCCCGGTCAGTTTTATTTTCTGAGCCTGCGGACAGTCAGCCTCTTCGGCATTGTCGATGACGGAGGAACCGGTTCACCCCTGCAGACCAATATGCTGTATGATCAGAGTGTTGCCGGAAAAGGCTCCTCGGAAGTTGTCTCAATGCCATATTACTTTCCGGCCCGTATCCGTGCCCGTATGTCTGCCTCAAAAAAAATATGCCTCCATGCCGATAATTGTGTCGGACAAAACAAAAACAGTACCGTGATCCAGTTCCTCATCCGGAGTGTCGCAACCGGCATTGCTGATCATACAGAACTGAAATTTTTGTTGAAAGGGCATACCAAATTTTCTCCGGACGGAGGTTTCGGCATGATCAAAAAGCATTACCGCCGTGTAAATGCGTATACAATCGGACATGTGGCTGACGAGGTAAGAAAATCCACTGATTATAACGGATTCAGGGGAGGGCACAACCTGCTGAAATTACTGAGCCGGACACCGGCAGTTCTGTCCGGTCCGGAAGCCGGGCATAAATTTTTATATACCCCTCTGAGCCTTTTCTTTGTGTCTTTGTGTCTTTGTGTGAGATATCGGGGGCATGCTGAAATTGCAGCCTCCCCTGAATCCGTTATAATCAGAAAATCCACACGCGGAACGAAGCGGAATGATGCGATTATTCCGGAGAACAAAGATTTCGGGAACTGGAAAAGCGCCCTGCAAGATTTTTTTACTCCTCTGAAAGGGGTCAGTACCTTCTGTGCTTTCATATCTGATAAAAAATACCCTTTGGGAGAAGTCCGTGCATTCAGACATGAGGAAGAAAAGTCTGAAGCACACAATTTGCTGAAAAACGGCCTGCGTCCTGAAGAAATACTGAGTGACAGCACATTTGTCAGCTTACAGGAATATTTGCCGCCATTGGAACAGCCACAAATACAGGCAAAGAAACAGTGGGACATGTATGAAAAGGTGAGACCTTACGTACCTTCTGAATATCAGGACATTGTCTGTCCTCAACCCGATATTGATAAAAAAATAAGTCCTGAATTTAAAAAAAACAAAATGACTTGTCGATCATTTTAATTTAGCCAGTCCCATATGCAAATACCTGAAAATATATGGCCAGGTACTTAGGACATCAGATAAAAATGAAACTCAACATCAAAACCAAGATACTTCTCAACGGCGTGCTGTCGGTTGTTATTTCCATCATGCTCGTAACAATCATCGTGTCTCTCTTCCTGTGGGATCAAAGCGAGAAGCGGGCGCGTCAGCAGATTCGCCACTCGATCAAGGTGATTGATCTTGAGATGCAGAAAATGGAAGCCTATCTCATGGAAATCGCCGTCAAGATCGGCAATCAGCAGGAATATGCGAGCAAAGCGAATTTCATCCAGAAGAACAGGGATAACAAGGCCCTGGCAGATATGCTGGAAGGAGAACGGAGAGAACTGACAATTTCTCTGTACGAGGCGACTTTGACCAGCCGCGTTCCGATGCTGGTTCTCCACAGCACAGAAGGGAACTGGATGTGTTCCGTTTCCCTGAAAAAAAATCAGGTGCGGCTGAGTTATCCGTCAGACCAGGACAAGGGGACGATATGGGAGACAGTTGTCTTTCCCGGTAATCCTCCCCAAAGCGAACAATGGCAAAAAAAAACAGGGGTTGGGCGCATTCTTCACAGACACCCTCTTCCCCTGCCTTCAGAACCGGTGAAAGAAAGACAGTCATTTGAAAATCATCTGTGGCTGACAGCCAGTTCGCCGCTCCGGGCGCAAATTCTCAATCCTGAAACCCTGAAGGAAGAATCTGTTCAAAAGGGATTGGTAGAGGTTTCCCGCGATATGGATGATTCCTTTATCCTAAGTCTCTGCAATCTGACAGACACCCGGATAAATTTTTTCCTTGGAACACGCCTCAATGTGGGAACGCTGCCATCTTATAACTCCCTGGATCAGTTTGCGAAAAAAACCGGGTTTTTTCAAAAAACACTCCATGCACAAGGAATCATATACAAGGAACTCCACACAGATGAAGGGGATTTTTTTGAAGGTCTTGTCCCTGTTTTGGCAGAAGGTCGTGCCATCGGAGCATTCAGCGTCCTTCTTTCGCAGGAAGAGACCCGAAAAGCCCAGTGGCGGATGATCTGGTCACTTCTTGTTCTGGCTCTGATATGCATCCTCATTGTCACGCCCCTCACCTGGTTTATGGCGATAAGAGACATCATTGAGCGGGAACGGATGCAGAAAGAACTGGCGATGCATCGGGATCACCTTGAGGTGCTGGTGGAGGAGCGCACTGCGGAACTTGATCAGAAAAATATTCGTTTAAACGAGACGCTTAAAGAAGTGGAGAAAGCCAACACGGAAATTATGGACAGTATTCAGTATGCCAGAACGATACAGAACTCGCTCCTGGCGGATTTGGGAAGTATAAAGCCACATCTGCCGGACTGTTTTTTTATCTGTATCCCCTGTGAAATCGTCAGTGGAGATATTTTTTACACAGATGTTTTTGAAGACGGCTTGATTGTCGCGGTCATTGATTGTACAGGTCATGGCGTTCCCGGAGCATTTATGACCATGCTTGCGTTTTCTGCCATGAGAAGAATCACAAGAACCGAAAAATACCATGATCCCTCGGAAATCCTCAGACAGATGAATTACGCCATCCAGAAAACGCTTCAGCAGGACACACAATATGCGCTTTCCGATGACGGCATGGACGCGGCGATTTGTTTTGTCAGCAGACAGGAGCCAGCGGTCGGCGACGAGTCGTCAGACACAGCAGGTCGCAGACAACTCACTTTTGCAGGGGCAAAAATCAACCTGACGCACATTCATAATGGTGAACTGAGTGTCATTAAAGGCGACAGGCAAAGCTTGGGGTATAAAAATTCCGATTTAAATTTCAAATTCACCAACCACACGATTGATATTGAAAAAGAAATGTCTTTTTATATGTCAACCGATGGCTTTACAGATCAGTTGGGCGGAAAAAAGGGGCTTCGTTTTGGGACAAGGCGTCTCAAAAATTTGCTGAAAAAAAATAATAAACTGTCTTTTGAGGAACAGCGGATTTCAGTGCTTCAGGCTTTCAATGAATACAAAGGCGAGAATGAAATGCAGGATGATGTGACTGTGGTGGGGTTCGGATTTCAGAAGAAACCGCAGGGATATCCGAATAAATAAACTGATTATAACGGTTTTAGGGGAGCCCTGTGAATATGCCCTGACAATCACAGAGAACCGCAGAGGAGGCACAGAGAACCATATGGCTCCTCTGCGGCTCCTCTGCGGCCCTCTGTGGTTTTTTAAGGGAAGGTTTTTCTGATTCAGGTCTCCCCTGAATCCGTTATAATCAGTAAATAAATAATAACCAGATGGGATAATAATGCAAAAATCACTTGGCCGCCGA
>Ga0164315_10002718_pt1 | contig 13603 bp, 27 predicted proteins | sample GuaBasSedimGuay6_FD_113737 | JGI IMG/M metagenome (GOLD analysis project Ga0164315, IMG submission 113737) | Subseafloor sediment microbial communities from Guaymas Basin, Gulf of California, Mexico - Guay6, Core 4569-2, 0-3 cm | ecosystem: Environmental > Aquatic > Marine > Hydrothermal vents... | reverse complement strand
GGATGTTGCGGAAGTCTACGCTGCGTTTTTCCCGAATGACGAGCTTATAATTGGCGATGCTCACGAATATCTTTTGAACCATTTCGATGAACTCAATGATAGTCAATATAGGCAAGCGTGAACTTGAATACCCGGACATGAGGCTCTATCAAGAGATAATTCTTCTAAAGCATTGGTTTAAGGGAAAGTATGTGGTCGAAAATGTTATTCCATATTACGAACCACTCTTGAGGGCCCAAGAAATAGAAAGGCATTATTTCTGGACAAATTTCGATATCCCTCCATTTCTTAATAAAAGGGAAATTAAGATAAAGGGCTCTGAAATCCCGGAACTACAGAAACTTTTGGGTATAAACTTGGACGAGTTTAAGGTCAAAAATAAAAGACAAGTGCTAAGAAATTGCGTCATACCTGAACTCGGACGGCATATTTTAAACTCTGCATTCCGGTTTTATGAGCCGGAAGCTGAACAGCTAACCTTTTTTGAGTAATTTTATTTTTTTCCGGAAAAAGGTTTGACATGGATATTTTTATGCTTAATATTTCTAATATATTACTAATTTAACGAGGCTATCAAGATGGAATTAAGCGAAAAATTACGGCAGGCAAGGGATTTAATGGGAATGACAAGGGAAGAGTTGGCGGTTAAGTCAGAAGTCTCTTATAGTCATATTTGCCTTTTAGAGCAAGGGAAGACCACCCCGACAGTTTCGGTGCTTGAAAAAATTGAGGCTGCACTTGGTTTGAAAAAAGGTAAACTTTACGTTTGAGATAATATAAATGTCTGGATGGATCAGTATTCACAGAAAAATTATGAAACACTGGATTTTCCAGGATTCCAAAAAACTTAAAGCATGGCTAATAATTCTTATGGAAGTTAATCATCACCCCGAAGATGTCTTGATAAAAGAGAAAGTTTTCAAAGTAAAACGTGGAGAATCAGTCAAATCTCTCGATTCATGGGCTTATTTATTTGGCATGGGTTGGGATAAATCGGCGACACGGCGTTTTTTCAAACTTTTAGAAAATGAATCAATGATTGAGCTAAAACCGACACGCAAAACGACACACTTAAAGGTCTGTAATTACGAGGCTTACCAGAATAGGCGAAACGTAGATGAATCTCAAGTGAAACAGTTTTGCAACGAAAGTGAAACTCAACTGAAACTAAACAATAAAGGGAATAATGATAAACAATCAAATAATGATAAACAAAAGAAGGATAAGGAAAAGTTTGAGGAAAGTTTAAATCATCCTTATTTTAATAATACTGATTTTAAAGATGCCTTTGAGAGCTTTGATGAATTCCGGAAAAATGGGGGCAAAAAAAAGGATTGGACATTCAGGGCAAAAAATATTGCATTAAAAATACTTTTCAATGAGGTAATATTGGATGCGGTAAAGATGCTTAACAATTCTCTTTTAAATGGCTGGGCTGGAGTTTATCCCCTTAAGGATTGGGAGAAAAATAAAGGAAATAGGAAGCAAACAAAATCTGAGGAAGTAAACAGTTGGTTTGACGATGATCCTCATGAAGAAATTTTACGAGAGGCTAAACAATGCTGAATTTTACAGTATTTAGAGAAACCATGAAACCTTTGGGTGCTTTATTAAAGTTTAGCCAAGGGCATGATAAATCAACAATGCAGGCCTTTTATATTGCAGTAAAAGACCACTTTACCGATAGTGAATTCAAAGAAGTTTGCTTGAAATATCTCCAAATAGATGAAAACTTCCCTGCTCCGGCAAGTTTGATTAAATTAAAGGCGAAAATTCCAGTTCCTGATAAATTAACACTTTTTGATGCTTTTAAGGGGACAATCCATTGTAGCAAACGAGCTCCTTGTTCTTTGGAAGATTATGAAAGGTTAGAAAAAGAGAAGAATAGGCAGCCAACTCAAAAAGAACAGGAATTGACTTGTTGGGCAATCGAGGTTGGAAAATATTTCGCTGGGAAAATACCGCCAGATTTACAATATGTTTCAGAGGAGGATTTGAGTTGGATGTATAAAGATTGGTGTATTGCTTATGAAAAATTTATGAAAGACTATGAAGCCGGGAACTCAATCAGGATCGATTTTGATAAGTTACATGAAATTAGAATTAATATTCCGTCTAATTTTAATGATGTTTTAAGACTTGAGGAGAGGTATAGAGCATGAAAATCAAAAACCAGAGAGCAAAAGACAATCATTTATCAGAAAGTCTTAAATTGGAAAAAATGGAGGGAACCCCATTTGCTAAGAAAATCGAGAGATATTACGAACCGGAGATTAAATTGCCTACTGAATTTTATCTTTGGTTTGGCCGGCAATTCGGGATTATGAAATACGATGTTTCCGAAAAGTCGGAAAAGGGTCGCACCCTGGAAGAAAAGAAAACTAGCTTATTCCAACAGGCAGTCAGGGATATAATGGCTTTGACATATTGCGATTGGGAAACGGCAAGAAAATATGTCAAGTTAAATATTGACGGAAAATTCAAGCGGGAAAAATCGGAGTGGTTAAAAAACCAGGAAGCGGAAAAAGAACAGTTTGGAGGGAATTAAAATGGGCGACTTGCCAGCAACAGCTTTTCAGCCTTGGGAGCAGCCAGAACCAGAGTGGCATTGTCTAATTTGTGGAAAAGTTGTAACTTATGCCCTGAAGCAGGGTGAAATTGAAATATGTTCTGAAAAATGCTTTAAAGAATTTATGAAAAAGGAAACAGAAGGAATTTAACTTTATTTGGAGAAAATTAACATGAAGTATTTCAAATTTATCATGACAGTAATTGAAATTATTATCCCATTCTTTGGGTTCTGGAAAAAGATCAAAGCCGAGCAGAAACTGGCTTCCGCTGAAAACCGAGAGCAGTCGCATTTGGAGAGCCTGGCAGAGGTGGTTAATTTTTCGGCAAGTGTTGCACGGAATGTTGATCCAGATCACGTGCAAAACATTCCTGAGCTTTTGAGTCCTGATGTATTAACCGGTTTGATTCAGGAAAACCAGACTAAGGCGAAGATTAAGGATGAGGTTCAGCCTATCCTTGAGAAGCTGTGGGCCAAAGGGCTTGCGAAGATTAAGAAAATATAGGGACAAGGGTCGATGCTCCCTGCTCCGGTAGCTCCGGAAACTAAAGGCTCTGACAGCCCGGAAAGACGGGCATTTTTCGGGAGTGGTGGAAGGGGTAGACACTAAAGAGTAAATCTTTAATGTGGTGCTGTGGCATCCAGTTACTGCAAAGGTGATGAGATGGGAGCCGCTGGCCTGTATGGGCTGACGGTAAATAAGCACTAGAGTCCCATCATGCAAGGTTCGATTCCTTGCCTCCCGATTTTTTGTTTCACGTGTAACATCGCATAAATTACTTGGATTATATGATGGCAAATAAAATAAAAATAAAATGCAGAGCTTGTTTTGAGGTTTTAAAGGTGCTTGAAAATGATATTTTGCATAAAACAAACCTTTGCTCGGAATGTTACAGTGAAATTATCCTAGGGGATATAAATCCTGCTATTAATAATTGCATACAAAGAAATATTGATTCAGGATTAAAGGCTCATGAATGTCATAATTCAATGACAGAGGGGCAGAGAGCGAAAACAAAAGCATAAATTATGAAAGGGTGATTATGACAATATGGAATGACTTTAAAAAGAAAGTCCCAAAAAAGTCAGGAATCTATTGGGGGACTGAAGGCAGAAGAGTGTTTCTATTCAAGGTTAGCGTTTACTATGACGGTGGATGGGCAAAATTTAATATAAAGGGAAACTTTTTTCATAATGACCGTATTGGGAACATTGAACCTACACATTGGAAAGAAATAGGAAGACCAACAATCTCTAAAATAGTTAAAAGCCAAACGGAATCATTTTGGGATCAGAGACAAGTTGCTAAAGATTACGAATGTCGGATTGACTGCGCTTGATGGTGGGTTGCGATTACCTGTAACGCAAAAGATAATAAACTTTTTGAAAGGGAAAAAATGAAAACTAAATCAGTATCCGAAATTTTACATGACTACATGGAAGAAAACAATTTTACAGGTCTTTGTGCTGAGGATGGAGAATGCGGTTGCTGCGTTGATGATTTGATACCTTGTGAATCAGATTATGTAGGCGATTGTATGGTTGGATATAAGATCGAATTGGAAGATGATCCAGAAGGATTTGATTTCAGGATAAAGCCACACGATTTTGAAGGGGGAGAGGATGCCAGTTAATTTAAAGTCTACATTGAAAGATATGGTAAGGTGTTGCTTGGCAGCAAAGCCAGAGACAAGGGATAATGAAAACCTTTTAATTTCAAAAATTTGGCAAAAAGAATGCAGGGACAAGAAGATATTTTCACTTCCATCTTTTTTTGAAGAGTTGGAAAAAGGAACTTTCACACACACCGAAACGATCCGGAGGGTTAGACAAAAATTGCAGGAAGAGAATCCAGAGCTCAGAGGGGATCTTTATTTAAAACGGAAGAACAGGCAGAAAGATATTCAATCACAATTATTTGAGGGGTGAAAAATGAACGATTATGAAATGGTCACAACAAAAGAAGTTGAATCGGTTTGGGGCAATGCTAATTTCGGGCTTGATCCTGATAAGCTGGGCATTGTGAAAGATACTCTTTTAAAATTGTCAAGTGGTTATGCTACTGGAAGCACTGCAATGGCAATAGCAAGAGACTTGAAGCTATTAACAAAAAAAAATATTATAACAGGGAGAGGGCAATATTGTTTGTATGAGTTTTTCGGGAGGGAGAAAAGAATCACACAGAGGTTAAGCGAAGCATTTAAGGCAGGTGTAAATCATGGTTGCAATATGTGTGGTTATGGAAATGCCGAGCCAGATCCAAATATTTTTAAAAAGTTTATGGATGACTCAAAATGATACCATGCCAAGGAGTTCCGAATTATCCCGGCTGCCAGAATAAAGCTGACTCAGTCTATGAAATGAAGAATAAGAAGAAAAACCTATGTGCCCGGTGTGTAAATGCTATAAAGGCACAGGAGAAAGCACGGGAGAGCCTGGAAAAGAAAAAAAAAAATATTTGTAAGAATTGTAAATAATGGACATCTGGAAAAAGAAAAAATTTTATTTGGAGAAGGAAACAATGAGCAGAAGTCGCAAGTGGGATAAATTTAGACGATGGCTAAAGAAAGTATTCACCAGCCCGATCACAAAAGACGTTTTAAAAACAGTTGGTAAAATTGCAATTAAGGCTGTTATCAAAAAGCATGGGGGCAAGAAATGAAATCTATGTTTCCTATCTACTCGATGTTCGCAGCAAGCCTCGGTAAAATGAATAGAGTTTATGGGGACATAAAGTCTTTTAACCATGTTAATCGTGCTTGCCCCCCCGGAAAGCCTAAACGAGGCCAGAAGCAGAAACGGAAAAGAAAGAACCGGAGAAAAAAGAAGTGACAGCCAAGCAGCTCTATGAGTTATTCAATTCAATGAAAAAGGATTTTAATAAATGCGAGTCATGCGGAAAAAAAATAATAGGAAGGGGATGGTATATTAAACATGAGGGGTGGGAGGTTACGCATATTCGATTGTGTGACGATTGCTACAACAAACAGTTTGCGAAATCGAGGGAGATATGACACAGGACGAAATTCAAGTTAGAATGGATCTGATTAAAGAAAGAATTGAAGATGTGAAGGAAGCTGAAAGGGTTATGATAATGCGGAGGGTGATTGATTATCAAAACAAAAGGGTGGCTATGGGCATGAAGCCTTTGGACATCTGGGACATCTACAATCTTTTAAAGCACGATCCGAAGTCAGGGCATAAAAGAATAAAACAGAAAAACCAATTAATTAAATTTCTTTATGGAGACAAAAAAAATGGCGAAAAGAAAACAGATTGAAGACATGTTCGGAAATCCAAAGTTGGAAAATAAGGACTCAGAAAAAGAAATGCTTTTCAATGCAGGGTGGAAAGCATATTGCGAATTGATTTTACCTGGAAAGATTCAAGCGGTAAATGAGAATGCGAAAGCTGAGTCGTTGTTCTTGGGGCTGACACATTACAGAGGGTTGTTTAATGTCTGGTATCGGAAAGTTATTCAATTCAACCAGGAGGAAAAATAATGCCTACTGATTATCCTTGTGATGGGTGCGATACAATGACAAAAGAAACCGATATTGTAAATCATTATGATTTTAAATTTTGCAAAAAATGTTTTCGAGATTGTTCTGGCTTTGTTTATGCTTTTGGCGAAAAAACATTATCAGATAATGGCGAGGTAACAGAAAGGTTGCAGGAGATGCTTAAGAAAAATCATGTGCCAATTGTTGCTGATCTTAAAGCCGACAGTTTTGTTTGTAGAATTTGCCAAGAGAAAAAGGCACTTGATGATTTAGTGGGGACAGTTGGAAACGGCATGTGTCTTAGATGCCATAAGCAGAAAGATTATGACGGAAATTATATTAATCGAGTGTGGCTGATAGAAAAGCACTGTAAAAATTGTATTCACCATAATGTCTGTGGAATGATGGATATTTTAAATGAAAGACTTGGGAGCGAGGAAGCTGTAAAGTATCTTATAGACTTTGGCATTGACCCTGTCTTCCTTGAGGCCATAGGGAAAGTGGCAGCGGAAAATTGTACTCATTTTTCAACCTCACCAGAAGAAAAAACAGAGAAAAAAGATACACCTGTTGGGTTAATGAAAAATACCACAAAAGATAAACCCCTTTATTTGATAAGGGCAGGAAATGGAGGTAGCATTTGTATTAAAGAAGGTGGCGAGGTAAGCGGTTTCTTTACAAATGATCTCGGCCAAACTGAGAAAATGGAAATTAAAAGAACAAGGCATTATCTGGAAGAACTGGAAATCGAAGGGGGAAGCGATGAGTGAATTGAAAAAATGCCCTTGCGGGAAAATACCGGAAAAACTAATGATCTGTGCAAATGAAAATAAAAAGATAGGTGAGGCCTATTGTCCACATTGCCAAACATGGGGCGTTGAGTTTAGGTCGAACAATCTCAAGTTTAATCACCCCGAAGTTGTTAGGGTCGCAAGGGAGACATGGAATCTTGCACCGAGGGGAGGTGTGGGAAATAAGAGTGATTGGATAAGTGTTAATGACAGGTTGCCGGAAGACAAGGAGTCCATTTTGTATTATATACCATTGATTGATAAAATAATTTCAGGTTACAAAAAGGGGCTTTTCTGGCATGAGAGCAAAACATCGTGTAGTGTGAATACTGTCACCCATTGGATGCCGTTGCCGGAGAAACCGAAATGATTAAATGGTTAAAAATCAAAAGAGTTAAGCATTGCCGAAAGCTAAAGAATCAAGTCAGGCAAAGAATAAAACAGGTAGCTTTACTCGAGAAAGCCAGAAATGAATATCAGATTATGGAGGAAGAGTATATTTACGAGCAGAATTACGGAAGGGCTGCACTTTTAGTTCTGGAATTAATGAGAATGAGAAAGGATATAGAAGCCCTTGAATTTCAATTATTTGGGAGATAAAAAAAATGGGTTGGGCAGATTGCGGAACAGATAGCAAAGACAGGCCAATAGGGTATGCTTTCGATGCCACATGCGACCATAAGGACTGCAGTAATGAAATAGACAGAGGACTTGGATATGCTTGCGGTGGAATGCATGGCGAGGGCACTTATTCTTGTGAGGGGTACTTTTGCGGAGAGCATCTGGGTTATATTGATGCTGACGATTTAGACTTCGAGGTTTGTGACGAATGCAGAAAACTTTTTGAGGAAGATAGAAAAAAATACCCGCCCACTTGACAAAACGAAAAATCCCTTTAAAATAAAAACAGTCTGTTTACTGGCTGTAAACTAAATATCTTGAAGGGATTTAAATGCCTGAAAAAAAATACCAGCATTCAGGGCAACCCACGAAATGCAATCACGGAATTATAGATAAATTAACAAGTTGTATACTTTCCGGGATGACAATCGAGCGTGCTTGTGAATATGTCAACATTGATACCAAGACATATTATAATTGGTTAAACGCAGGCCGTAATTCGACAGAAGACTCGATATTCAGAGAATTCTTCCATAGTATCATAGGAATCGAGGCTAAATGCATCGAGCGACACCTAAAAAAAATCGACAAAAGCCCCGAATGGAAATCCTCTGCATGGCTTCTTGAACGCAGATTCAGAAAAGAATACGGCAAAAAAGAATCCCTTGAACTTTCCGGACCCGATGGCAATCCAATTGAAGTCCAGAAAAAAGTCGCTGAATATGATGAACTCCCCGAAGAGGCGTTACTTGAAATCGAAGCTATAATGCGGAAGCACTCCAAAAAGGACACCGAAGAGAATCCAGATGAATAGCTGTTGTTATGACCAGGCAGCCTTAGAAATATCCCTTATTAAGAAAAGCCTTCACAGATTCGCCATAAAAGCCTGGGAAGTGGTTGAACCGGCCACAGAATTTATTGATAATTGGCATATCCAATTGATTTGCGAATACCTGGAAGCTGTTTCCAAAAAGGAAATAAAAAAACTTGTAATCAATATGCCGCCCCGACACATGAAAAGTCTTTGTGTATCGGTGTTTTGGCCAGTATGGGAATGGCTGCAGAATCCGGCAAGCAGATTTGTGTTTGCAAGTTATTCCGGGAATTTAGCTATACGGGATTCACTAAAATGCAGAAGGATAATCGAAAGCCCATGGTTCCAGAGAAATTTTGGCAATATATTTAAGTTGACCACCGACCAGAATGTCAAGTCCAAATTCGAGAATGATAAGACAGGGGTCAGGCTTTGCACCTCAGTCGGAGGCGGAAACACTGGAGAGGGTGGCGATTATGTTTGCTCAGATGATCCGCATAATTTAAAAGAAATCCACTCTGATCTAATTCGGGAGGGTGTTATAAGATGGTGGAAAGAGGTTATACCTACAAGGACGAATGACCCGAAAAAGTCGGCTAAAGTTATCGTTATGCAAAGAGGGCATCAAAAAGATTTGTCCGGTTATGTCCTGAAAGAGCAGGGGTATACTCATTTGAACATAAAGGGAGTTGCCAAAAAGAAAACTTTCGTTGAGTTTCCGAAAGATAAATTCAGGAAAGAAAAAGATAAAAAGTCTTTTACCCGTGAAGAAGGCCACCTGTTATGCGAAAAAAGATTCTCACAGGATGATATTGACGAATTAAAAATGGCTTTGGGGGCAAATGCTTTTGCAGCACAAATTCAACAGGAGCCGTCACCAGATGGAGGGGCAATATTCAAAAGAAAGTACTGGCGGTATTATAATGTTAAACCAAATGAAGTAGAAACTACAATTCAGAGTTGGGACACGGCTTTCAAAGCAAAGAAGGAAAATGACTATTCTGTGTGCATTACGATGGTAAAGGCGAAAAACGGCTATTATTTACTTGACTTGTGGAGAGACAGGCTAGAATTTCCAGAGTTGAAGAGACAAGCTGTTGCACTTTATGAGAAATTTTCACCAGATATAGTGCTGATTGAAGATAAAGCCTCCGGGCAATCATTAATTCAGGAGATGCAACGTGATACAGTTATCCCAATTATCCCCATCAAGGTTGACACAGATAAAATTTCCAGAGCACATTCGGTCAGTCCAACTTGCGAGGCCGGAAATGTTTTCTTGCCGGAAAAGGGTAATTGGTTGGCGGATTTCCTTGAGGAATGCGAATTTTTCCCGAATTCAGAGCATGACGACCAAGTGGATGCCTTGACGCAAGCGATAAATTATTTCCTAGGATTTTATAAAGGCTATTCAGAGCCGAGGATCAGGAGCCTATGAGAAACCCATTCAGAATAGTTAAAGGCCTTATCGACCAGCTATTTGCCCAACAGAACGTCAGCCAGCAGGCATCAATTGTCATGTTGGAGCCAGGGGATCCAGTTTCCAATGCAAGCAATTATGAGGAATTGGTAAAGCAAGGATACGCCGGAAATGTTTATTCATTTGCATCGATTGGGCTAGTGGACAAGGCTGTTTCGGCTGTCCCATGGAAGCTTTTCCAGAAAAAAACGGGCGGTGACAGGGTTGAGTTATTTGACCATCCTCTTTTAAAATTAATTAATCGCCCTAACCCACAGATGGGAAGAAGCCAGTTTTTTGAATGGCTGACGGGCTATTATGAAATCTCAGGCAATGCTTATATTTATATCAACCGACCAAGAGAGGATGAACCTCCGACTGAATTGTATTTGCTCCGGCCCGATTTGATTGAGATTATCGCCGGAACTGTAATTAATCCAGTCCAGAAATATCTCTATGGAAATTCTCCCAACATCACGAAATATGATCCTGAAGACATTATCCAGTTTAAGGTTTTTAATCCCATCGATGATTTTTACGGGCAGAGTCCAGCTGAGGTATCGGCTAAGTCGCTTGATCAGAATAACGGATCGAAAAACTGGAATCTTGCTTTACTGCAGAATAAATGCAAACCCTCTGGTGCTGTATCGGCCAAGTCGAACCTATCCGAGCCTCAATTTAACAGGCTAAAGGAAAGTATTAAGAAAAATTATGGCGGTGAGAACAATGTGGGAAACCCGATGCTGCTTGAAGGTGATATGTCATGGATTCCATTTAGCATGAGTCCCTCTGAAATGGATTGGTCCGGCAGTGCTAAAATGTCAGCAAAAGAAATTGGCATAGCCCAAAATGTCCCGCCTGAATTAATTGGCGACAGCGAGAATAAAACATACAGCAATTACGGCGAAGCAAGAAAAGCACTTTATGAGGAAAAGGCTATTCCGCTTTTGGAATATTACAAAACTGAATTAAATGAATTTCTTGCACCGATGTTTGGTGAGTTGCTTGAGTTGGATTATGACATTTCAAAGATTGATGCATTACAAGAAGACGAAAACAAAAGATGGGACAGGCTTAATAAGGCCAAATTCCTGACCAAGAATGAAAAAAGAGTTGCTGTTGGATATGATGACAGGGACGATGGCGACGAGTACGATGACGGGGCAGCAATTGACGATGGCGAGGAAAACAGCGGTGATAGCGACGAAAAAAGCTTCCAGTTAGCGGATCAAGAGGCGAAAGAAATTTATTACAATGCTGTTGAGACAAAGCGAAATGATTTCGTGCCATCGGTCAATAAGCAGGTTGTTAAAAGATTCGATGCTGAGTTAAAAATGTTGCTTGATGTAATGAGCAAGACAGCGGTTTTATCCGGACTAATGGATAATGTCGATGCAGCCCTTGACGAGCATGTTGGTCAATGGACTAAATTGATTACAGCAATTGGCAAGGCAGTTGGTGAGCCGTTTGGTTTAGATTCATTTAATGAGATTATGAAAAATGCCCCAAAAGGATATAACCGGCCAAGCGAAATGAAGGGGCCGGAATTCTTTATCGAGGACGAACTGGATTATTATATCCGGAGCAGATCAGGCGAGAAGATTGCCAATGATATAAACAGGACAACCAAAACGCAAATAAGAGTTCAGCTGGCGGAAGGGGTTTCCGCAGGAGAGAGTATTCCGAAATTATCCAAAAGGCTTTCTGAGTTATATGCCGACAACATGACGAAATCCAGAGCAACGAAAATAGCACGGACGGAAGTAATCAGGGCAAGTAATGCCGGGAGTCAGGCCGGAGCAATGGCAACGGGTTTGGCATTAATGAAAGAATGGATAAGCACAGCGGATACGAGGACAAGAGATGCCCATCAGGACAGTGCTCATATTTCAGATGTTAAATTAGACGAGGACTTTATGGTTGATGGTGAGCCATTGGCTTTTCCAGGGGACGCTAAAGGAAGCCCTGGCAATGTAATTAACTGTAGATGCACACACGCTTTTTATCCAGTATAAAAAAGGGGAACGACATGGATTTTAAAAAAATTGAAATTAAAGAAATTGATGAGGAAACGGGAGTTTTTAAAGGAATGGCTTCGCCTTACGGGAATGTTGATTTAGGCGGTGACGTTGTGGATAAGGGGGCTTTTAAAAGGACTATTCAGCATCGAAAAGGTGTCGTTCCTCTTTTGTGGCAGCATAATTCCGATGATCCTATTGGGGTTGCGGAGTTGGAAGATTCTGAAAAAGGCTTGATGATTCAAGGGAAGTTGAACCTTGGGGTGGCAAAGGCTGTGGAAGCCCTTTCGCTTTTGAAACAGAAAGCAATTAAAGGCTTATCTATTGGATACGAAACAGTAAAGAAAGATATTATTGACAATGTAAGACATTTAAAAGAAATCAATCTTTGGGAGGTGTCGGTAGTAACGTTCCCGATGAATCCTAAAGCTAACGTGAACTCAGTTAAATCCGCTGAGTTAGCTGTCCTTGAAGAAATAAAGGACGGGATAAAAGCCCTTCGGAAAGAATTATGTGGACCTGATGACTCTGGTGAAAACCACTCTCAGGATACCAATGATACTGACGAACTCGGCACCAAGGATTTACAGGAAGGTCTTGACGACCTTATAACTGAAATAAGAAATTTTAAATAAAGGAAATTTAATGGGAGAACAGACATTAGATAGCCTTCATACTGAACTGAAAAAGGTACATGAAGAATTCAAAAAGGTCAATGACCGGAAAGATTCTGAAAATGCCTTGAATAAGGATCAGCTTGAAAAGATGAACAAGGACATGAATGACTTATCAGATTCAATTGATAAGAAGCTCAAGGACATCGAAAGCAAGCTGAATCGTCCTGAACGCCAGAACGGTGGACAAGGTGTTGACGAAAAAGCCCAGAAGAAAGCCCAGTTCTTTGAATATTGTCGAAAGACTGACAAGGGATTCACCCCTGAACAATTGAAATTGATGACGGTTGGCGATGATACCACAGGTGGTTATCTTGCACCTAAAGAATTCATCAATGATATGATAGCAGACATTGTTCTGTTTTCAAATATCAGATCAATTGCAAGAGTAAGGACAACCGGCCGAAAAGCTGTTGAAATTACTAAAAAAACTCAGAACACGGCTGCTGCTTGGGGTTCCGAAGCAGGCACAGAGGACGAGACTCAGAATCTTAATTTTGGTATGTTAGAAGTTCCAATCGCTAAGCTGGCTGCAAGATCAGATATTACCGATGAGGATCTTGCAGACCCTGATTACAGTATTGAGTCTGAACTCCGTATGGACTGGGCTGAACAGTTTGGTGTCGCTGAAGGTGCTGCATTTGTCAATGGTGACGGTGTTGGAAAACCTAAAGGATTTCTTCAGGAAACCCTTACGACTGTTACCTCAGGTACAGCTGCAACGGTTACTGCCGATGAGCTTATAACTACTTTCTACACTTTGAAAGATGCCTATGCTAAAAATGCCACTTGGGTAATGCAGAGACTTACAGAGGGTGCAGTAAGGAAGTTGAAAAACTCAACTACAGATGAGTATCTATGGCAGCCTGGCCTTCAAGCCAATTCGCCAAGCCTTTTACTCGGTCGGCCAATTCTCAATTGTACTGACATGCCAGCAATAGCCAGCTTGTCAAAATCAATTGTACTTGGTGATTTCCGGGCAGGGTACGGAATCTGGGATCGAATGAGCCTAAGTGTTCTACGTGATCCATATACAAGTGCCTCAACAGGTACAGTACGGATTTTCGCCAGAAAAAGAGTTGGCGGAAGAGTTCTCAAAACAGAAGCATTTGTTTTAAATCAAATGAAAACCTCTTAATCAGGAGCAATAAAAT
>Ga0164315_10002715_pt1 | contig 13610 bp, 9 predicted proteins | sample GuaBasSedimGuay6_FD_113737 | JGI IMG/M metagenome (GOLD analysis project Ga0164315, IMG submission 113737) | Subseafloor sediment microbial communities from Guaymas Basin, Gulf of California, Mexico - Guay6, Core 4569-2, 0-3 cm | ecosystem: Environmental > Aquatic > Marine > Hydrothermal vents >... | reverse complement strand
GCTAGAAAAATCTTTCTAGCTCAAACATGATGTAGTCATCTTTTCTAACGGAATGTGAAATGGGGTATTCAGGGCCTGCACTTCCAAAGCCTCGAGCCTCTAAACTGATTTTCCAGTCTTCAGCAATTCGACGGCTACCCTCTACGCTATAGGTCCACTCACTATTGTTTCTGCGATCCATTATAAAGCCAATTAGCAGTTCGGTACTTTGCGTATCATTAAACCCAAAGCGTGTGCCAAGATAAATGTCATCATCAAAAGGTGTTGTCAGCTCGCTTATGTCGCGATTATCGTACAGGTACTCGGCTAGCAACCCAAGATCTGCGCCTGTCTCAAAAACGCCGCTAAAAGTATATTCAAAACCGGTGGCCGCAGCTTCAAACCGGCCTGACCCCTGGCCACCGCGTGAGTAGGCTTCAAGTTTCCAGAGCCAGTTACCTTTTACTGCCTGGGTGTCGATGCTTGTTTGATCAATAATTTCATAATAAGCCAGAAGCTTTACAGGTGGTGCCCCGACACCGTTAAAAACAGGAACATATTGTGGATCTCTTGTTGTTCCATGAAAATGGGCTAAACCGATATCCCAGTCACCAATTGTCTGTGCCCACCGAACCGCAAAATCGATATGGTCATCTCCTGCTCCAGATTCATACAAAGCATGATCATTATCCACTTGTGGAATCAGCCTCAAACGACCATCTTCACCTGGAAAGGTACGTTCTCTGAATCCGGGTAGAACGAACAGATCAAAAGTGCCGTAATCTGCCGTGTAAGCCAGGTTGAGCATGGATTGCCCCAGCTTTTCTTCACCATTTATATTCTCAACAAAATCCGTCTGGTTGATAATATCAACGAGGTGCTGCGATTCGGTAACACCCCAGAAGACTTTTCCTACACCGGCTCTAATGGTCCAGTCACCCGTAAATTTTGTCCATAAGAGCTCACGAATATCAAAATGGGTTCGCTCTTCATCCTGGTCATCAACTCGAGCAAAAGGGGTGAAAACAATATTCTGTGAGCCATCATCCCACTCATAACGCCAGGTGGGCTCAATTTTGAATGAAAAATTGTTGTGGTAGTCCTGCGTTGGCGCAGCGCCTTTCTGGTAAAACCGACGATATTCAATGCCAACAGAACCTTCGAACGTGAATGGTGAATCATCTTCATTCTGAGAATCGATCGTATCAGCTATAAGCATGTCATTTGATAGTTCCATTGAGTCAGAATCCTCATCGAGACTGAGAGCATCATCATCTTCAATTAGCTCTAATGTCTCCTCTTCATCAAGAAGTAACTCCTCATCTTCTGCTTGAGCAGCGAAAGGGAGTGCAAAACTAAGAATAACTAGCAGAGGTTTAATATCCATTTTTATAACCAGATCGTGTTAAGTTCAGCACAAAATATAGCAGAGTTTACAGATTGTCAGGGTAGTACAACCGGAGTTGGGGCAGTCCACTCGGAATCACGGTGCTCAGCGATAACAGATGTGTAGATTCCACCACGGACATTAAATTCTGCCCGCACGCGCATAAAGCAGGGGTCACAAGCGGCAACAAGGTCGTCAAGTATCTGGTTGGTTACCGCCTCATGAAATGCGCCTTCATCTCGAAAAGACCAGATATATAGTTTAAGGGCCTTCAACTCGACGCATGACTGGTTTGGTACGTATTCAATTTTGATTGTCGCAAAATCGGGTTGTCCTGTTTTAGGACAAAGACAGCTAAATTCAGGGATATCGATTCGAATTGTGTAGTCGCGATCAATCTGTGGGTTAACAAAAGTTTCTAAGTTTTTACTGGGTAATGAAGACATATTAGTTCAGTTATTAGTACAATTAGCGGAGATGTTCGTGTGGCTAAGCTAGGTGTCACTGCTGCTTTAATAAAAAGTATTTATCCAATATAAACAACATAATAAACAATACAATTAATCTAATTTATATTGGTATAAAAATGCAAACCCTCAGCTCCCTGTCAACCACCTCGATATTTTAACAGCTATGCGTCTGGAAAAAATAAAGTTATCGGGATTTAAGTCTTTTGTTGAGCCAACAACCATTCCTTTACCGGTTAATCTGGTTGGAATTGTCGGCCCAAATGGTTGTGGGAAATCAAATATTATTGACGCGGTTCGGTGGGTTATGGGGGAAAGCTCGGCGAAGAATCTTCGTGGCGGCTCAATGGCGGATGTCATTTTTAATGGCTCCTCATCCAGAAAACCCATTGGTAAAGCCTCTGTTGAATTAATTTTTGACAATGATGATGGCACGATCGGTGGGGAGTACTCAAAATACAGCCAGCTTTCGATTAAACGCCAGGTCACGCGAGATGGACAGTCTACCTACCTGTTAAATGGTACAAAATGCCGGCGCCGAGATATTACCGATATTTTTCTGGGGACTGGTCTTGGCCCCAGAAGTTACGCCATTATTGAGCAGGGCATGATTTCTCGCTTGATTGAGGCGAAACCAGAAGAGCTACGGGTATTTCTTGAGGAAGCCGCGGGAGTTTCGAAATACAAGGAGCGGCGGCACGAGACTGAAATCAGAATGCGTCATACAGGTGAGAACCTTGAACGACTCAATGATCTGAGAGAGGAACTGGGAAAACAGCTTGAGAAGCTAAAACGACAGGCTAAAGCTGCGGAAACATATAAAAGACTCAAGGCCGATGAGCGCCGTTACAAGTGTGAGTTGCTAGCGCTCCACTGGAAAAATTTTGATGAGCAACTTCAAGTCCAGAACCTGGAGACGCTGCAATATGAAAGTGAACTGGAAAAAATGATCACCGAGCAGCAGCGACTGGATATTTCGACTGAAAAGGCCAGAAGCTACTATAAAACCTGCCAGCTTAATGTCGATGGCGTACAGGCAAACTTTTATGAATTGGGTGCTGAAATTGCCCGTGTGGAGCAAAATATTAGCCATGCTAAATCACTGCATAAGCAAGCTGAGCAGGAATTATTCAGAGCATCCAAAGAGCAATCACGATACATCTCATCTATCGATCAAGATAAAAAACAGCTGACCGAATTTCATCAAGAAAAGATTAAAATAAAGGCTAAAAAAGCGGAAACTACCGCTAAAGAGCTGCTAGCGATCAGTCATCAAGACAAAACAAACAGCCGAAACCATGTCTGGCAGTCTGAATGGGAGCAATTTATAAATTTGGCTTCTGAGCCTAAGGAACAACTCAAAACGCACCAGGCCAGGCTGCGCTTTCTGGAGCAACAACAGCAGCAGCTTCTGAAAAGGCAACAGCGCCTGAAACAGGAGTCTGAGCAGTTAAAAGATGAAGGCGTCTGCGAGTCACTAGAGCGCTCTCAAATTGAAATTGATCAGCTCGACAAGCAGAGCAAGCAGATGCAGAGACAGCTTGATCAATTCGATGAAGATATCACTGCTGCTCGTGAGTTAAACCAACAGCTTAACCAGGAAATCAGCCAGAGCAGAACAGAGCTTCAATCGGCATCCGGTCGTATTGCTGCACTTGAGAAAATTGTCGAGCACGCAACGGGCCGTGACCGACTTGAGCTTGCTAAATGGCTTGAGGAGCAAGGGCTCAATGGGGCGCCGAGGTTGATTGAGCTAATAGAGGTGGAAAATGGTTGGGAAAACGCCGTGGAAATGGTGCTTTCTGAATTTCTTGAAGCGATTTGTGTAAAGACGCCCAAGCCATTTCTTGGCCAACTTAATGGCTTGCTAAATGAGGGGGTTGCCATCATTGATAAAGCAGTGCCGGTAACTATTGCCCCCTCTAATCATCAGCGATTGTTATGCAAGGTAAAATCACCCTGGCCTCTTGGTGGGCTTTTGGGAACAATCCTCTGTGCAGAAAGCCTTGATGACGCCTATTTGCGAGTGAGTCAGCTAAAAGATGGTGAATCAATTATTACAGTTGATGGTATCTGGATGGGGCGTGGCTGGCTAATTAAAGGCGGTCAAAGGAGTGCGAAATCCGGGCTGCTACAAAAAGAAAAAGAGCTCAAACAGCTACGTAAAAAAGAGGTCCAACTGGTCAAAGTGACCGATGAGGGAAATCAGGCCTTACAAATTTCTTTATCACAACTGCAAGCGCTCGAAAATGATCGTGTTTCCCTTCGTTCGAAACAAAACCAGAACCTCAATTTATTAACCTCCAAAAAATCAAAGCAGGCAGGTCTGGTGGCTCATTTTGAACAAAACAGAGGGCGGCGGGAGAAAATTCAGCAGGAACTTGAGGAGATCAACCTTGAAGAGGCCGATACCACCCAAAAGCAGAAAATATCGTTAGCACAAATAGAAGAGACAGAGCTCAAAACGGCCGGTTTTGACGACGACAGGGTGTGTTTGATTACTCAAAGAGATGAGCTGAAATCGGAGCAAGAGTCGGCCAATCAACATGTTAGAGAATTAAGGGACGCTATACATAGCCTTACTTCGCGCTTTGATTCGCTCAAAGCAGCTGAAAACTTCACTATTAAAAATATTGAGCGGGCAGAGGCACAGCTTAAACAGGTCGAACAACGAATAGCAGAGATAAAACCACCTGGCGACGAGTCTGAGATAATAATTGCGAACCAGGAGACAGAACATCGGTCAATGATGCAGAAAAAAATGAGCGTTGAAGAGGCGCTCCAGCAGGCTCGCCGAGAGCTATCTATCATTGAGAACAGTATCCGGGAAAATAGTGAAAAACGGGCTCACTTAGAGTTAGCCATTAATCGGAAAAGAGAAGCCCTGGAGAAAGCACGAATTTCACAGGAAGGTAGGATTGTTCATCGAGAGACTGTGGTTCAGCAGCTTAAAGAGCAAGGGACGACGCCACAGGTTGTTATTGGAACAATGGTGGAGAGTGCTAACACCTTAGAATGGCAGGAACAGATTGAGCGACTATCGGGAAAAATTGGGCGGCTTGGAACCATTAATTTAGTCGCCATAGAAGAGCATGAAGCGCTCTCTGAGCGCATGACTTACCTGGGCGAACAGCATGATGACCTGGCGCAATCACTTACCATGCTTGAGCAGGCTATTAGCAAAATAGATCAGGAAACAAAAGCACTCTTTAAAGAGACATTTGAGAAAGTTAATGCCGGCTTTCAGCAACGCTTTCCAAAATTATTTGGAGGAGGCCGTGCCTATTTATCGCTTGATGACAGGGATCTGCTTTCTACCGGTGTCTCAGTGATGGCCTCTCCACCAGGAAAACGAAATAGCTCCATTCAGCTCCTTTCAGGGGGTGAAAAAGCGTTGACGGCTGTCGCGCTGGTTTTTTCCATTTTCGACCTAAATCCTGCACCATTTTGCCTGCTTGATGAGGTTGATGCGCCGCTTGATGATGCTAATGTAACCCGCTTTAGTGAACTTGTGAAAGAGATGTCCAGTAGTGTCCAGTTTCTATTTATTTCTCACAATAAAGCCACTATGGAAATCGCACAACACCTCGCAGGCGTTACAATGAGTGAACCGGGCATTTCCAGGATGGTCTCGGTTGATATTGATGAAGCCGTTAAACTTGCCGAGTTATAAAATAGATGGATAGTAATTTTTTTCGAATCGTTGTCGCTATTTCAGGACTGTTCTTAATTGCCGGGCTGCTGTTATGGGACTGGCTTCATAAACGGACGCTTAAAAAGACCGAGGCGCTTCTTCGCCAACAACGACAGCAGGAATTTGCAGAAGAGCCGATTGAATTAGAGCAGATGAAGATGGAGAGCAGCGGCGAAAAGGCTGAAATGCTGGAACTCCCGTCAATGACGGCCAGCCGGTCAACAGCAGAAATCCCTGAAAAGGTTCCGTTAACAACTCAGCCGGTAACCAAATCAGCTCCCAGTGTTATTCAGATTTCAGTGATTGCAGCGAATAATGGGCAGTTTGACGGAAACGAATTGCGCCTCGCTCTTGAATCGTTGGGGCTCGCACGGGGAGAGATGGGCATTTATCACCGGCATTTTGACCCGCAAAATAGTGATCGCTTCAGCGTTGCCAGTCTTATTGAGCCGGGCACATTTCCTGAGGATAGAAAACAGTCCTTCGAAACACCGGGTATCGTTCTCTTTCTTGAAGTGAACGAGCAAAGTGATCCCCTGGTCGTTTTTGATGAATTGGTACAAACCGCTAGCAGCCTGACAAAAAAGCTAGATGGGATTTTGCTTAATGAAAAGCATCAGCCACTAGCCGAAGAGTCACTTTCTGAAACTCGCAAATTACTTGCGGCACAATGAACAGAACCATTGATCCTCATGAGGCTGCAGAAAAACTGCGCGAGCAAATAAACAGGCATAACCGAAGTTACCACCAATTAGATGACCCGCAAATTTCTGATGCGGAGTACGATCTACTGCTGCGAGAATTGCAGATTCTGGAAGCCACTCATCCAGAACTGATTACACTCGATTCACCCACTCACCGTGTGGGTGCCCCGCCATTAAAGATTTTTGAAGAGGTGAGCCATGTTGTCCCCATGCTATCACTCAACAATGCCTTTAATGACGAAGAGGTTATAGAGTTTGACCGTAAAATCCAGGAAAAGCTTGACCAGGACAGCATCGATTATATTGCAGAACCGAAACTTGATGGGTTGGCCATTAGCTTGTTATATCAGGATGGTGTGCTGGTTCAGGCGGCAACACGAGGTGATGGAAAAAGTGGTGAAAATGTGACGGAAAATATCCGCACTGTACGTGATATTCCATTGCGTCTAACCGGTGACTTCCCGCCACTTTTTGAGGTGCGCGGTGAAGTTTTTATGGCCAAAAATAGCTTTGAAAAATTAAATAAGCGTGCGGAAGAAAAGGGTGAAAAACTCTTTGCGAACCCCCGAAATGCCGCCGCAGGGAGCTTGAGGCAGCTGGATTCAAAAATTACCGCAAGCCGTGCCTTATCATTTTATTGTTACGGACATGGTGAGTTTCCAGCGGGAAACCTGCCAACAAACCAGGCAGCACTCCTGAAAATATTCAAAAAATGGGGTCTACCCGTTAGCTCGGAAATAGAAACAATTTCCAGCATCGAGGGTTGTATTGCTTACTACAAAAATCTTGAAAGCAGGCGGCCGACACTCGATTACGAGATAGATGGTGTCGTATTCAAACTCAATGACTTTTCATTACAAAATATAATGGGGTTCGTTGCTCGAGCACCACGTTGGGCAATTGCACGTAAATTTCCAGCCGAAGAGGCTGTGACGAAACTGCTCGATATTGATATTCAAGTTGGTCGAACCGGCGCGTTAACGCCTGTTGCTCGGCTCGCGCCTGTTTTTGTTGGAGGCGTTACCGTCACCAATGCTACGTTGCATAACCTCGATGAAATCAGGCGAAAAGATGTTCGTATTGGCGATCAAGTCATTGTTCGTAGAGCAGGGGATGTTATCCCCGAAGTCGCTCGTGTCGTGCTTGATAAAAGAAACCCTTCATCCACACCTTTTCACTTCCCTGAACAGTGTCCTATTTGTAATTCAACGGTCGAAAAAATGGCTGGTGAGTCGGTTGCACGCTGTAGCGGGGGGCTTTTTTGCCCTGCGCAACAAAAAGAAGCCATTAAGCATTTTGCATCCAGAAAGGCAATGGATGTAGATGGCCTCGGAAGTAAATTGGTCGAGCAGCTTGTCGATCAGAATCTTATCCAGAATGTGGCCGATCTTTATATCCTGCAGCTCGAACAGCTCTCATCACTGGAAAGGATGGGGAAGAAGTCGGCGGAAAACCTGATTGCGGGACTGGAAAAAAGCAAACAGACGACGCTGGCTACTTTTCTTTTTGCATTAGGTATACGAGATGTTGGTGAGGTGACAGCACAAACCCTGGCCAATCATTTTGGCTCTTTAGAGGCTATTAAAACAGCAGATGAAGCGGCACTGCTTGAGACAGCAGATGTTGGCCCTGTCGTTGCGAAACATTTAATGACCTTTTTTCAGCAACCTCATAACCTCGAAATTATTGAGCGGCTGCGACAGGAGGCTGGTATTCGATGGGATGATGTGACCCTGGGTGAAAATTCATCACAACCACTGCAAGATAAGATCTTTGTTCTAACAGGAACACTTGAGAAATTCAGTCGCGATCAGGCAAAAAAATTACTTCAGCTGCTTGGAGCTAAAGTCACTAATAGTATCTCCAGAAAAACAGATTATCTGGTTGCGGGTGAAAATGCAGGTTCTAAATTAGAGAAAGCACTCAAACTCGACATCACCATTCTCGATGAAAATCAATTGAGTGAATTATTGCGTAAACCTTAAAGGGCATCTCTAAAACGCTATAGTGTGGTTGTTCTCGACAGAATGTAATATATTCGGTAACGGCGATCACATAAATATCAACTTAGCTACCCAGGTGAAATATGAACTCCAAAATATCTCTTCTAATATGCGGGCTTACTCTGGCTAGTATCCCATACTGCTTACAAGCCGAGACCCCGGTTAAATCAGTAGATCAGGCGGGCAATGTCACCTATTCAGACAAACCGGTGGTTGGTGCCGCATCGGTTAGCAAAGTCCCGATTGAACCCGGACCTTCGGGCGTTGAAATTGATGCTGCAAAACAGCGGGCAGGGGAAAAGATAAAACGGGCAGATCAAGCCCAGGTCAAACGTGATGCATTAACTAAAGCACAAGAGGCTGAGCGCAAAGCAGAAAAATCCAGCAGGGTTACCGTGGAAAAAGTCGAAGCTGGAGGGCAGTCATATTATGACAATAACCGTTTTGTCCGCCCTATAGTAAAACCACCAGGTGACAGGCCCGATCGTCCTGTTGGTCGCCCACCAGTCAATCGACCATCTCCACGAGCTACTGGTAGGTAATAGGGAAGCTTTTTATTTCTCAGTGAGTTCGTAGTAACAAACTTTGAGTTTGGTACTTTTCCCCGCTAAAGATAGAACAAGGCACTAATTTATGCCCCTCGCCGCCATGGGTGAGCGTGTCATGTACAATAGCCAGCTTTTCTTATAGAAGACGATCACCATAGGGATCTTTAATGTCATCGAATAAAATACCCATTAGTAACAACCTGTCCCAGGAGCTATCAGATTTATTGATACGTCTTGGTCTTGTCGCTTTTCTCGTCGTCACGAGTGTGAAAATTCTTAACCCATTTATGGGCATGCTGCTATGGGCACTCATTTTGGCGGTTACGCTGTATCCTCTGCACCAGAAGATCTCTAAAAGAGTCGCTGGCAATCAAGGCCGAGCAGCAACTATTCTGGTGATTTCAGGGATACTAGTGATAGGTATTCCCACTATGATCCTGGGCGGTTCTACAGCAGATTTCATCACCAGAGCACATGATGCTTTTCAAAATGATGCGCGGATAATTGCACAACCATCCCCCTCTGTTGCCGAATGGCCGCTTGTCGGTGGCAAAATCCATGATGCTTGGAGCATGGCAGCCACTGATTTACCTGGCTTTATTGAGAAGATAAAGCCACAACTGGCAGAAATATCCAAAACTCTTTTAGGTGTTGCTGCCGGTACGGTCGGTGGCATTTTTCAGCTTCTGTTTTCACTGATCATTTCCGGGATCATGATGGCTTACGGGCAGCCAGGAAGTGATGCCATGAAAAAAATTATTCGTCGTCTATCAGGGCCAGAAAAAGGAGAGCAGCTACATAAGCTATCTACAGCCACTATTCGCTCAGTGTCGATGGGGGTTATTGGTGTAGCATTTATTCAAGCTCTGTTACTCGGTGTTGGTTTTGTTTTTGCCGATATTCCGGCAGCGGGGCTGCTGGCAATTGTTGTCCTGGTATTAGGTATTGCCCAGTTACCTGCGACGATCCTTACAATTCCTGTGATTGCTTATGTGTGGTGGAGCGGTGACTCTATGATAAGTAACGTATTTTTTACAGTTTATTTCGTAGTTGCAGGGTTGGCAGATAATGTACTCAAGCCAATTTTCCTCGGACGAGGAGTGGATGCACCCATGCCAATTATTCTGCTGGGCGCGTTAGGGGGCATGGTCACAGGTGGAATGATTGGCCTGTTCACTGGTGCAGTTCTATTGGCTCTGGGTTATGTGATCTTTATGGACTGGGCTATTAACGAGGGAAAAAACAGCCATGACCCGCTTCCCGATAATGTCACAGAGGCTGTTCAGATAGACAAATAAATAAAGTGCTAAAATGCCTTTTCAGGCAACTAATGTTACGCTTCGCAATCGCTATTGGGATTCTAACGTTGGTTGCCTGTACCACCTTGGGGCCTGATTATCAGGAACCAAAGGTAGACTGGCTAGAGGGCTGGGAGACCTCATCAGCAGACGAGATTACATCTGATCAGCCTGCACAAAAACAGGCTGATTTACGCTTCTGGTGGGAAATTTTCAATGATCCGGCCCTGAATCAACTCATTGCTGTCGCCAGACAGGAGAATCTGCAATTGCGTATTGCCGGGTTACGGGTTTTTGAAAGTATGGCTTTGGTGGGAATCGCCGGCAGTAACCTATATCCACAAGTGCAACAAGTCGGTGGTGCTGTTAGCTATGTGAATAACGGGTTTCATGGTGGAGGAGCATCGGGAAGCAGGCAGAGTTTCGGTAGTTATAACGTCGCTTTCAATGTGGGCTGGGAGCTGGATTTCTGGGGACGATTCCAACGAGGAATCGAGTCTGCAGACGCCACTTTTTTTACCTCTATTGCCAATCAGCGGGATATGCAGGTACTAATTAGCGCGCAGGTAGCTAACCTGTATTTTGGCTATCGTACCACTGAGGCACGAATTGCGATTGCGCACAAAAATGCTGAAATTCAAAAACGAAGTTACGAAATTACCAGCTCTTTGTATAGGAATGGTCAAGAATCAGAGCTAGATCTGCAACAGGCAAAAACACAATACCTGTCAACATTGTCAGGCATTCCAGAGCTTGAGATTTCCTTGATTAGAATTCGTAATTCACTGGCTGTGCTACTAGGTCGTGCTCCTGGAGATTTAGCCGAATTTGATACGCCCGATTACAAACTGCCTGTTATCTCACCGAGCAGCGTCCACAATATTCCCACAAACTTACTGAATCGACGCCCCGATATACGTGCCGCTGCGTGGAAAATTGCCGCTCAATCGGCACAAATTGGTATTTCTGAGGCGGATTACTATCCCGCAATTGCCTTGCTAGGAAGCATAGGTTGGTCTGCCAGTAACTTAAGTGGAACTTCAGATACAGGTAGTTTGCTGGTCGGCCCTGGTTTGAGATGGAATATCTTTGATTATGGTCGTATTGAAAATAATGTACGTGTGCAGGACACCAGACTTCAACAGTTAATTGAATCATACCAAAATTCAGTGCTGCTGGCGGCGAAGGAAGTTGACGATGCAGCGTATGGAATACATAAAACGGCGGAACAAGAAGTGTTAATTGGTAGGGCTGTTGAGGCATCGGAACGTGCGCTGGAAATTGCTAACACCAGATACCGGGAAGGTTATGCCGACTTTCAGCGGGTACTCGATGCACAGCAAGCAATGTTCATACAGGCTGAGCGTCAGCTGCTGACTCGTGGCGTTTATCTTGCCTCGATTATCACCCTGTACAAGGGGCTGGGAGGGGGGTGGGTAGAAACAGCTGCTGATCAACTCATTCCTGACGAGGTGAGAAAAACCATGCAAGATCGTACTGACTGGGGTGATTTACTGAACACGCCTAAACCTGATCCTCAGGTTAATCCAGAATCAACTCAAGAGAGTTCGCAACATGAGTGAAGAAGAACTAAAACAAAATGGTAACAAGAAGCTGAATGACGGAGACAATCCAGAAGAGAATGGGGCAGCTAATTCCGTCAAGAAAGGGTCTGCTGGTATTCTGCTGGTAATTTTCATTAGCCTGGTCTGGTACCTAGCATCAGATAGATATACTCCGTACACGCAACAGGCGCGAGTGCAAGGTTTTGTGATTGGTGTAGCCCCTAAGGTCGCTGGGATAGTCACCAGAGTTTTGGTCAAAAACAATGAAATAGTCGTAAAGGGACAAACTTTATTTGAGATTGATCGCGCTCAGTATGAAATTGCCCTGAAACGAGGTCAGTCTGATCTGGAAAACACTAAAAAGCAGATTGCTGCAAGCACAGCTGGAGTAGAGTCTGCAGAAGCAAACTTGCTTGCTGCAGAAGCAAATGCAACTAAAGCTGAACAGGATGCTACACGTCAGGAACGATTGTATAAGGAGGATAAAGGGACTATTTCAGTACGCCGTCTGGAAATGACGCGAGCATCGATGGAGCAGGCGAAGGCAAAAGTCTCAGTAGCCAAAGCAGAAATCCAGCGCGCCATTGAGCTAAAAGGGGGCGAGGGTGAGGACAATGCCCAGCTAAAATCCGCTCTTGGTGCTGTGGCGAAAGCTGCACTTGATCTTGAAAACACGCTAGTTAAAGCATCCTCTCGCGGTATCATTACCGATCTGCGTGCAGACGTAGGGCAGTATGCGGGTACCGGTAGTCCAGTCATGACATTGGTAGCCACCCAGGATATCTGGATCAATGCAGATTTTACTGAAAACAACCTGGGGCATATGCGTGTTGGAACACCAGTGGATCTCGTAATTGATGCAATTCCAGGTAGGGTTTTTAGCGGCAAAGTTCGCAGTATCGGCTTAGGGGTCTCTGTCGGGCAACCTCCAGCTGCGGGAAACCTGCCAACGATCGACAATAACCGAGATTGGTTGCGTCAGTCGCAGCGTTACCCCGTAATAATTGAAATTGATGTCGCCCATCGCGAGCAAATCAAAAGCCACGTGCGCATTGGAGGTCAGGTGGAAGTCATGGCCTATAGCGATGAAGCATGGCTGCTGAAGCTGATAGGAAAAGCTTATATTCATGTGATGAGTTTATTCTCCTATGCCTATTGAAATGATCGACAAAATTCCAGACGCCATTGATATGTCAGATTTCCAGAAGGCAAGTTAAAAGTGCATATCCAGGCGAGACGCATATTTCGTTTAAGTGCTATTCCAGCACTGACCCTTGCTGTCGCTTATGGTTTAAAGCTGCCAATGCCTTTTATTGCACCACTATTTGCATTCATGTTTGCTGCACTTCCTGGGCCTCCCATGGGATTAAAGAACCTATTGGGATTGTTGCTAGTGGTGTGTATAACTTGCGCTGTGGGATTAGTGCTAATTCCAGCCCTTCTGCATTATCAGTTCACTACACTATTACTGGTTGCAGTGGGTCTATACTTTAGTACCTATCTGACTGTCTATCTGGGTAGAGCACTGTTTGGCACATTTCTTACCATCGGATTCACCTTAATTTCTGCGGCTGGCACCATTAGTTTCGATCTCGCAGTTATGGTTATCCATGGCCTGGCCGTTGGGATAGCGGTTGCTGTTTTGTGCCAGTGGATAGTTTACCCATGGTTTCCTGAAGAGCCGGCAGCTGTTGGGAAAAAGCCGGTTCCTCCCCCTTCGGTAAACCGCTCAAACTGGATTGCCCTGCGCAGTACTGCAATCGTATTGCCGGTATATTGGCTAGTATTGACCAGCCCGGCCGCGTACATGGCTATTATTATGAAAGCCGTTTTACTAGGGCAACAGACTTCAACTGTCGATGCAAAAAGTGCCGGAAGGGAACTATTAGGTTCGACCTTTCTTGGTGGTGTTTTTGCTGTTTTATTTTGGAGTTTGCTAGGTATTTCCACCAATTTGTGGATGTT
>Ga0164315_10002714_pt1 | contig 13617 bp, 17 predicted proteins | sample GuaBasSedimGuay6_FD_113737 | JGI IMG/M metagenome (GOLD analysis project Ga0164315, IMG submission 113737) | Subseafloor sediment microbial communities from Guaymas Basin, Gulf of California, Mexico - Guay6, Core 4569-2, 0-3 cm | ecosystem: Environmental > Aquatic > Marine > Hydrothermal vents... | reverse complement strand
TTCCTCACAGGTTAACTGGATATATTGTTTCATATAATCACTCCTTAATTTTGATAGGTTAAAAAGTGATTTATTATATCCTTTTAACCTATTGGAGTGTTGCACTTATGATGGGGATCCGCCCATGTTAAATCTCCTGTAAAAATAATAAAATAAATAAAAAAGCGTATTATCAACTATTATTTTTCAGAAAGGTGAGATGACAAGCTTGTCATTTTTTTGACAAGTTAAAATTGTTACCAAAAATTGATAGACACACAAGTTAGGACAAATTTAAATTAACAACTTATATTTGTCCTTTCTCTGCAAGAATTGTTTTGATGAATATCTAATAGTCGCTTATAAAATCATTGGGGTGTTATATAATTTTGTGCTATAATATGTTATTTTTTCAAAACAAACTCAAAAAATAAATTTATGAGCAAAAATACAAGTATAAAATTATTTGAACAAAGTCAGGTTCGCACCCATTGGGACGAAGAACAAGAGCAGTGGTATTTTTCAATAGTGGATGTAGTAGGTGTTTTAACGAAAAGTGTTAATCCTAATAATTATTGGAAAGTTTTAAAAAGCAGACTGAAAAAAGAAGGTAGTCAGTTGGTTACAAATTGTAACCAACTGAAAATGAGATCGTCAGATGGTAAATATTATAAAACAGATGTTGCTAATACCGAACAGGTGTTGCGTCTAATTCAATCTATTCCATCACCAAAAGCAGAGCCGTTCAAATTGTGGTTAGCAAAAGTTGGCAATGAGCGAATAGAAGAAACAGAGAATCCAGAATTGGCATTTGAGAGAGCGATGGATACTTATCTTAAAAAAGGATACAGCAAAGAGTGGATAAACCAACGATTAAAAAGCATAGAGGTCCGCAAAGAATTAACGGACGAATGGGATAATCGTGGTGTTAAAAAAGGGTTGGAGTATGCTATCTTAACTAACGAGATTACAAAAGCTTGGAGCGGATTTGATATAAAGAATTACAAAAAACTAAAAAACTTAAAGAAAGAAAATCTAAGAGACAATATGAGCAACTTAGAGCTGGTGCTTAATATGCTCGCAGAGGCTACAACTACCGAAATTAGCAAAGAAAAAAACCCAAAAACTTTTGAGCAAAATAAAACAATAGCAAATCAAGGTGGCACAATTGCAGGCAATACACGCCAAGAAATTGAAGAAAAAACAGGCAAAAAAATAGTAAATAAATTATCGGTTAAAAAGTCTTTAAAAGAAAAGGGGTAAGAATAATTAGTCGCTGATAAATCTTGGTATGTTTTTAATTGCCTTTATTTTTATTGCCAAACAACTCTTTCAATTTGCAATTTTCACCGAACAATAAATTTAATCTGTAATCAATCCGCAGGATATAGTATCAGCACTCAAATCTGCCCCACTCTCCCACAAAATACCAGACAAAAAAGGACGAACTTTTTTAAAATTATCGTAATCATGCAAGGCAACAAAAACCCCTTTATTGACAAACGGCTTCATATCAAATGCACCAACTCGCCCATCAGACAATTCAATATTTAAAGTTAAATTTCTATTTGATTGGACTTTTTTTACTTTTAACATAATTATTTTAATGGTTCAATTTTATGAGGAGCAAGCCCATCGGTCGCTAATTTCCAATCTGCCATCAAATCTTCTTGATGAATTTCCACCCAAGCCTTAATAAGTTTTAATTTATTTTTTGGCATATCGCCTTCTATAACTACACCATCAGGAATAGAAATCACAACATCATATTCCCCATAATTTGCATGAATGTGTGGAGTGTTGTGTTTTTTATCATCATAATAATACATATAAATGATAATTCCATAAAACATTGATAAAGTTGGCATTGTATATTTCTCCTATTTAAAACTATGCGGATAAATGGTGGAGGTAAAATCATCCAAAAAATTCCCCTGTTGTGGTTTGTCTTTTGGGTAGTTTATTTTCTCTATTTTATTAACATAAAACCAAAAGAAGTTATACAAGTGGTCTTTTGATATATCTTTGCTAAATTCATTTTCATTTTTTGGATTTTGAATATATTTAACAATTCTATCATAAAAATACGGAGGAAGAAAAGATTCACCTTTTTTTGAAAATATGGTTTTATGTTCTTTTTTCATTAATTTTTTTACATCGTTCGCAGATATTGACTCTGTTTTTCTATCTATTGACTGAATCAAATTAAGCAATATTTTTTCATGTTCTTGGGTGGAATTAGATAAAACAAACATTGCCCTCATGGCAGAAACAAAAATAAAACCGACATCTTTTTCTGCAATGTCATCAAAAATTTTACTATGAGCTATCCAATTTCTAGTTGTTTTTATGATATTATTGAACCCAAAAATTTCTCTTTTTGCTTTGATTGGTTCATAATTTAAGTCTGTTTGCCATTCGTGCGAAACATTTCTTAGTAAAATTTTTAAAATACTTAGCTTGTCTTTGTTGTTTGGCTCTGTGGCTGGTAAAAATAATTTAAGTGCTTTTAAAAAATCTTTAACACTCTCAATATTAAGCCTGTCTTCATCTTTTTCAATAATAGCATTTAAATAGAAAAAATTCTCACTCGGTATTTTATCTAAACCAAACTGCGACTTTAAGTCGTTTGTTTTGTTGGCGGGATCTGTTTGATTCTCTTCTTTTTCTAATTCATTTAAAAAATAATCACAAGCCATAATTATGCCTCGTCTTAGTGAGGTGTATGGGTCGTCATACATTTTGCAGACTTTTTTGCCTTCGCTATCTTTGAACTTTTCTTTTGTTATGTTTTTTGGTGGGATAAGTTTTGCATCTTCAAATGCTTTTTTATAAATTCCTAAATTATCAAAATGATCGGAACAAATTATAATTTTTTCTTTGGGGAATTGTTTTTCAAATATTAAATCTGTATAGATGTGATAACCTGCTTTTTGTTTTAATTTTTTTTCATCGCCATCATAAAAGTTGTTTAAAATTTGCACCACTTGTTCTGATTCTTTTTGTCTTGTTTCTTTTATTTTTAAATCAATGTCAAGGATTATTAAATCAACCTTATCCAAATTGTTGTTTATGTAGTCAAAAGCACTTGTCAAATTGGTTTTTAAAACAATATGATGTTTTTCCAATCTATTCTTTAACTCGTTTTCGTTTATTTCATCGTCAATTTGAATGTTATGTTTTTTTGTCAACACACCTAATACATTGTTTGTTACTGAACTATATGTATTTGCACCTTTGCTGTCTCCAAAATCCTCTACCCATAAAATATTATTCATTGTCCTTTAAAAGTTTATTCAAAAAAACATATTCTACAATATATTCATCAGGGTTTTTTATTTTTTTAAATAAACATTGGGTTCTTTTTGAAATCCTATCTAACATTATCAAACCCTTTCCGCCACTTCCAGACTGAATTTCATCGCTTGGATTTTGGCTTATAAAGTGTTGATGTTTTTTGTCGTCTTGCCATTTTAATATAGCTTTTTCATTAGATGATGAGTAATAATATTTAAAAATATTTGTAATAATCTCTGTCATTATTATTGCAAGCCATGATGATGTAACTCCATATTCGTCAAATTTAATTCGGTTATCAAAGCCTTGCAAATCAATTTTAAAAAAATTCTTTTGACAAAATTTTAAAATATCATCTAATGTTATATTTTTTTTTAACAAGTTGTTATATTCGCTTTCCCACTCCGACCTGATTTCTTGCTCTAAATCTCTGAATTTACCATCATCATCCCACACAGAAATATCAATATTTTTTTCAATTTTTTTGGTTTTTTTTGCATAAAAATAATAGTGGTGGCTGATAGTTTTTGTATGGCTGTTAAGTAGTAATTTTTGAATTAACATGTTTAAAACATTTTTTAAAAGTAGTTTTAAATTAGACTTGCCGTTATTATCTGCCTGCAACATAGAAATTAAATCACTTTTTTCAACCGATAGAAATTTAAAAACATCAAGAATACCAAACATAGTTTGAACATATTGCATATGGTGAATGGGGTTATTAGCATGCTCTGCATTGCTTTGAATTGAACCAACTTGTGATCTAAACATATGCTGAAAAGACCCCATTAAATCTTGAATCTCTTCGTTCTTTTTTTCTAACTCTTTGTTTTTTTGTTCTAATTCCTTTTCTTTTTTTTCTAAATTAAGAAACATTGTGGCATAAAAATTGAGTGTTATAATTGTCTCATAACTTATTATGTCTATAGATTTTGATATAGCTTTATGCTCTCCTGGAAAATAATCTTTTATAGGCTCTGCATATTCGTTTATAATACTAAATGAGTTTTTTACATTGTTGCTAAAAAACTTTATCATCTCTTTATGATGGTTGTCACTTTTATATTTTTTAAATTCTTCATAAAATTTGTTGAAGGTTTTTTGTTGTGAAAAAACCTCTAAAAGTTTCTTTTCATTTTTTTTTGTAGGTGGAAAACTTAGGCCCTCATCAAGAGAGGTTAAAGAAAGTATTGAACTTGATATATTTCTATCAACACGATGATCTTGAATGTCCGTAGCATTAAATTTACTTTCGTATTTTTCTAATCCAATGTATTTGAGGTGTTCTAATTTATTATTTTGTGTTTTATGTAGTTTTGCTAATTCTTTATAAATTGCAAGTTTATTGTAATCATAAATATAACAAGGAATATAGGAATTTGAATCATCTATACATTCTACTCGAAATTTAACAAAATCAAAATATTCGTCCGAATTTCTTTTGGGGTATTTTGTGAAATATTTTTGCAACAACTCTAAAAAATCTTTATCTTTAATTTTATTAGAAAAATTTGTTTTAAGATAAAAATAACTAATCAGACAGCCCAATAAAACCGCCTCTTTTAATAGTTTTATCGCTTTTGCATTATCTTTTTTTACTAAATTGCCCTCATGGTAAATTATGCCTAAGAAAAATTTTGCATCTGGATTGTTTTCTTTTGCAAGTGCTTGAATATTTTTTAACATCTGTCCGTATTTATCAGTTAAAAAATCTAAGTTATGTGTTAAACCTAATGATGGGAAGTTAAAAGGAGTGGTAAAATTATCTAAACCCAAGTCAATGAATTTTCTTAATAGGTTTTTTGGTATTAAATTGTATTTGGCATTTTTATAAATCCATTTATTTTTTTCTTGTAATTTGTTAATTTCTTTAAATCTAATTTTATTTTTTGGTGCTTTATCTTGGTTTGTTTTTTCTGGTATTTCTTTTCCTTTATATGTTTCATATTTACCCATTGTAATTATTTTATAAATATGAGTTATAAAAACATTCAAATAAGTTAATTTTTTGTTATTGCTGGAATGGTTATTGTCTTTTGGTGTGTCAAGTTTAGCGACAGAACGGATTCTGACACTTTCCCCAAAAGATAAGACTCTTTTGCCTTCAATTTTCTTTACAACATCAAGAGAAAAATATTCTTTATAAATTTGTTTATCGGTTATGTTGTTGTCAATAACATTTTTTGCATAATCAAAAAGTACCTCATATCTTTCTTTTTTGTCTATTGATAAATCATTAGTAAGAGCAATTTTTAAAAATTCGATTCTTTTGTTGTTTTTCATGTTTTTTTGTCCTATAAGTTTTTTTTAAAAAGTTTTAAAACTGCATATTATACACTATCTTTTAAATTGTGTGTTGTGTGACAAGTTTGTCATTTTAAAATGGTATTTTGTCATTAAGATTATTGTGATTTGTATTGTTGTCTTGTGGTTGTTGTGAGTTTGTGTTTTGACGGTTTTGTTGTTCTTGGTTGCTCTCTTGTTGTGTTTGTCCGCCTACATTGTGATTATTATTGTTTTGGTTGCTATATCCTCCATAACTATTATTATGTGCTTTTGGCAACATTTGCATTGTGTCCGCTATAATATCTGTTGAATATCGCACAATTTGATCTTTGTCTGTGTATTTGCTGGTTTTTAAATAACCTTCAATATAAACACCATCGCCTTTTTTGAGATATTGCATGGCAACATCTACTTTCCCGTTGAATAGTGATATTCTATGCCATTGGGTTTCTTCTCTTTTTTGTTGAGTATTTTTGTCTATCCAAGTTCTGTTTGTGGCAACTGATAATGTGGCTACATTATATGTTGTTTTATTGTTTTTCATAGGATCGGCTCCTAAATTTCCTATTATTATAACTTTATTTACTCCTCTCATTGTTTTGTCCTTTAAAATTAAAAAATCAATATTATAAATGTTATTTTTTCAAAAAACCCACTTGACAAGCTTGTCATTTTTTTAAATTCAAAATGGAATTTCTTTTTCTTGTAGAGTCTCCTCTTGATCGGTTTCTTCTTGAATAACATCTTGACTAAGTAATGCTTCAATCTCTGCTATACTCATGTTATCTAAATTTAGTTCTTCAGGTTCAGTCTGATATTCAAATTGCCCGATCTTTTCATCATTTTTTTTGTCTTGTGGTTTTATGTCTTTTGGCAGATTTGGTTTTATGCGTGGCACAATAGGAGGATTTGAGTCATTATAATTTACATCTTTTGTTCGCATGTTTTTGCTTGTATCCTTATCATCAAAGTCTATAAAGCTATAATCATCTTTGTATTCTGGTTCAAAATTTCGCATTGACATTTTTTTGGTTTCATCTGCAAACACCATCGCTAACTCTTTTTTTGAAAGAGTTTTAAAGTCACCAACCAAATCAACAAAAAAATATTCATGTCTGCCTACTACATCAATAAGGTCTGATTTTTTATCTTTTTTATAAGCAATTTTCTCTGATTGACGATAATATGCTGTGGCATTTTTTATGTTATTTGTTATGGCATACATTGCCATAATTTGGAGCAAATTTACCTTAACTTCTTGTGATTTTTTGCCATATAAAAGTTGATTTATTTTTAAACATTCTTTGAGATAAAAAATTGCTGATTTAAAATTATGCAAGTTTATTTGTGAATAAGCCAGATGAAATAAATTCTCTTCATATTCTTTTGATATCAACCAGAACTCTTTAACAATAAAATTCATAGCTTTTTTTAAATACATTTGAGTTTGAATAAATTTTAATTTTTGCTTTTCTTTATCATAATGTGGCAACTTTTTTTCAACAAGATACAGAATATGTTCAAATCTTGCATCACCTAATAATTTGCTACCAACTGATGTATTATTTTTTTTACACTCATCTATTGCTTTGTCTATTTGTTGGTTTACATATTTTATAAAGCCATTGGATTTTTCTTTTTGCATGATATATTTTATTAAAATAAAAAGTTATAACTTGCTAATATTCTATCTATTTCTTTGATTTTATGTGAGGTTTGAAAATAACTACTGGTATTAGTCCTCTCTTTGTCATCTGATTTTATATTTATGTAATCTAATTCAATATTAAGAAAAGCTCCTTTTTTAAATGTTATATCAATCCCAAAAGGCACTGATAATAAATTTTGATTAAGTGAGTAATGAGTAGATTTAGCAATAACTTTTGATAAGTTTGCACCTATATAAAATTTAGTTCTATGATTAATTTTAACATCTCTCAAATAATAATTATATGCCAAATCCAATGAATTGACTCTTAAACAAGAATCGTCCCCAGAACACAATTCACTAAAATAATTTGTCAATCTTGCTAACAACTTATGGCTGTTGTTTAAAATAGTTCCACCTTGAATATGGTAACCACTAACAGCAAATAAATCATTTGTTCCTAAATCGCCTGACAAACTAAAACTCATACCTGATCCTGTAATTTCTGAATCAAGTCTAAATGACATAGCGTTAAGTGCTCCAACACCAAAAAAGTTTTGTTGTTTTTTTGCCTTGGCAGAAATTGCATTGTTTGAAAATAAAATAACTGATAAAGCCACTATTGAAATAATTGTTTTGGGTTGCATGGTAAATCTCCTGTAAAAATAAAATTAAAAAAAGCGTATTATCAACTATTATTTTTCAGAAAGCTGGAATGACAAGCTTGTCATTTTTTGACAAGTTTTGTTTTGTGGTGGTGTTTTAGGTTGTTTTGTGTGGTTTGGTTAAATTATTGAAGCCACGAATTGTGACTTCAATAATTATTTTGGTTTAATTTGTGGAGTTATTATTTGTAAATTTCGCCTCTGAAACCAATTTTATGCACTCTTATTGTAAGCTCGGATGATTTATAGAAAATAATTCTAATTTTTCCAATTCGTAGCCTGTGATAGCCGTGCCAGTTGCCTCGCATTTGTTTGATATCTAAGTTTATGTTTTTAATTTGAAAGAATTTAAGTTACTTTAATTTTTCTAATATTGCATTTGCGTTTGGCTGGGTTTGAATGAGTTTTAATTGCTTTTTTGATATGTCAATATTAAACATTTACAACAATACCCTGTCACAACTTTCATCAAATTTTGGGCTTTTGCCAAATTCCGCTTCTAAGTCATTTTGTTCTTGCAAGGAGACATACGGATAGGATAATTTTTTAAACTCATCCGAAATAGTTTGGACGATAGTTTTTTTTATAAATTCCTTAAATTCATTTTTTTCAATTGTTATGGCATTCATAGTGATAAAATTTTCTTAAAAATTGTTATTTTACTTTATTTTTTGTTTTGTTGTTGATTTTTATATTTTTCATGCAAAGTTGTTTTAATTTTGTAGGTGGTTTTTATTTGTGTTAATTTAATGTATTGTTGGCAAATTCTTTTGAGCGGTTAATTTGCATTCAAATTTTTGATAAATTTATCTAACTCTTGATTGAATTCATTTTCATTCAACATAGGCATTGTGCCATCATCAATTTGTTGCCTGATTTTTTTTAAGTGTTTTTGTCTTTGATGAAAGTATGGGTCTAATTTTAGATTTTTGTCTTGCTCTATTGTTATTTTGTTGTTATTATTATTGACAAATTTTAAAAATTCATCAACAAAATTTTCTTTTATATTTACTGATAAGGTTTGCATGATTGTTATTTATTTTTTAAAAAATGATATTTTGAGACCTTTGCATAGATTTGATATTGTTTTTTATCTTACCCTAAGAAACTGCTTTTATCTTATTTGTTTTGATTTGTGAGAATCTTTTTTTTGATAGATTTAACCATATTTGCTCTGATTTTTCATCTTCATTATCTATTCCATCAATAATACAAGAGGCAAGAAAGGCTCGCTCTTGTAGCGGCATGGTTTTTATTGTTTTTAATATATTTTCTGTTTGTTGATTCATAATTTTTTAAACTCATCCGAGACCTTGATTGCAACTCTGCTTTTTAAAATAGCTGATAACATAGCTACACCTTGCTCGGTAAAAGCATATGGCATTTTTCTGATTCCCATTTTTTCTTTATTGGATATCACAATTTGTGACATCCAAATTTCAAGCTCATCTTTATTCAATTGAAACATAAATTCTGGTGGAAATCTGTCAATATTTCTTTTAACTGCTTGATTAAAAACTCTGGTTTCTACTCTATAAATTTCCGCTAAGTCTCTATCAAGCATTACCTGATTGTTGCGGATTGTATAAATTTTGGTGTTGATTTTTATATTTTTCACAAAGTTGTTTTTAATTTTTTAAACACAAATTTTTAAAAATATTATACTTTATTTTTTGTTTTGTTGTTGGTGAAATTAAAAAACCACCTATGACATTTTACTTTATTTTTTTAAAATATCGGACATTTGGCAAATCTTTAAAATCTACATCTTGGGTCCAGATTGTGGCTTTATATTGTTGTGCTGTGGTAAATATTATGCTGTCTGCCATAGGCAATTTATATTTTCGGCTATTTTTGGCTGCATCGGTGGCAATTTGTATGTTTAAATCTACAACATTAGCCCCATCTAATGCTGTGAAAATTTTTGTCAAACTGTTTTGGTTGCTTTCTCTTAAAATTACTTTTGAAATTTCATAGATGCATATAGTTGGAATTATTAACTTTTTAATTTGGGTTATTGGCTCTAAAAAATGTTCAACATTAGATTTGCCTGCAAAAAATTCAAGATATGCCGATGTATCAACCAGATTCATATTCTGTCTTTTTCTCTATTAAAATCCGTATTTATTCCTGTTAAAAAACCTTGCAAATCTTTGATTTTATTCAAAGCAGATATTTGTATTTTGTTTTTATTTTGGTAAATCTGGATTGTTTGTCCGGCTTTTAGGGACATTGATTTTATTATTTCTTGTGGTATTGTAATATTAAAATCTGGTTGAATTGTAGCAGTATTCATAATGATAAATTTTCTTAAAAATTGTTATTTTACTTTATTTTTTATTTTGTTGTTGAAAAATATTAAATTTTATAGTTTTTACCAACAGCAAACTTACCGTTTTTTATTGGAGGTTTATTCGATGATTATTTGATCGTTTGATAGAGGAACTTGATAATTGCAGGCATTGCGGATACCGATATTTTTTATCCAAATGTGGCGAGCTTTGATGCCGAATGTTTTCGTTAACTCCTTTTTTATCCGTGATTTTTTTTCCATAAAAAAGGCATTATCCATACCATCTACCAAACCGTTTTTGGTGGTATCTGTATCAAAATATTTACCTTTTACCTCTTGATAGATTTTTAAAAATTCTGCTGCATGTTTTTGGCTATATGTGTGATGTGGTGGGCAAATTGTTCCTGTTTTGTTATTTTTTTGATTAGTGATAATCCATAGATAAAAACTAAATAAAACCGGTGACAGTTTGCAGGTATAGTGTTTTAACCTGACTGTTCTTTGTTTTTTGTTGATGTGTAATAAATTGCCAAGAACTTTATTTTGGGCGTCTGTTACTGTTTCGGTGAAGTTGAGGTTTTTATTGATTATGGGGGCGGTTAGTATTTCTCGCAGCCTGATATAGGGTATTTGGCTGAGAGTTATTTTGGCATCTTGACAATTTATTTTTTTGCCGTTATTGTTTTTTAACCATTTTGCTTGTTTGGTAGGGTAGAAAAAATCTGCCACAAATTCATAGTCTTTATCAACCAAAACATGGGACAAAACATCTTGTTCTCTGCCAAACAGGGTCATAGCCATCCCCATATAGTATGAAAATGTTTTGCGTCCGCCTGACAGACAAACAAATAATTGATTGTTATCATCTTGACAAATAACTCGCATAAAGTTTGTTATCTGGTCGGCGGTTTGTTGATTATCGTCTTCGGTGCGAATATCCTCCATTGGCAGGTTATTGGCGTCTTTAATCGTTATGATATTTTTATTCGTAAATTTAATTTTTGGTAGATTATATTCATCGCATAGTTTGGCAACCTCACCTGTTTTTGACATAAGTTTTTGCCGGCTTTTTTTGGCACCATCTTTGGTGGTTAAAACATAAATTTCATCTGGCACAGCTAATTTTTTATCGATTGCCATAACATATAGAGTTTCGGTCAAAACTTGCGGTGATTTGCCAATAGTGATGATTAAAATTTTGTGTTTTTGTTTTTTCATAATTGCGTATTTTACACAATACGAAAGTTAAATGTTAAATGACAAGCTTGTCATTTTTTGACAAGTTAAATTTTATGATAAAAATTATTATACATAACAGCATCCGACCAGTTTGGAGTAGATTCGGCTTTGTTATATATCTTATACCTTCTTCAAAAATAAACTAATCAAATTTATTGGGAAAAGAAGGGCAGCCCCCAAAGTAGATAAAATTTTAAATTAGATTTAGAATTTTACTTCAAGTTTGGCTCCCATGGCACTATTTGTTTGTGATTTTGTAGTGTCTGTTTCTGCTTCGGGAGATTTGCTTGTTATGCCGTAGAATAATTTTGCTGTTGCATTTTTGCTAAGATGACCATGAAATTGGAGCTCAAATGCACGGATATCTCCTTGCAGAGTTTTATCAGATGAATCATTGTCGTTGTTATCGTATGTTCCTATGGCTGCATTGATATTGATGCTGTTAATATCTCCTATTGGTAGGTCTAACCCCAATAAAAAACTTGTTGTTTTATCGGCAACAGAGTTTTTTTTGCCCACTTTTCCAGCAGGTGCAGCACCCCAAGTTTGATAAATATTCGCATCACCGCCAAACATTGAAAACATTGATGAAAGAATAAAATCATCATCAGTGGCAAAACGGTTGGTGGTAAGGATTCCTGCCATAAGTGATGATTTATTATTACCCAAAGGAATGGTAGCTGATAAAAATTCTGCTGATGGAGAATCTATTTTAGTTGCCCCTGTTTCAAATGCATCTCCTGTTTTTCTGATGAGTTCTGATGATAGCTGGATATTGCCTATTGTATCGTTATAAAACAAATCAATAATATTTCCTGATTCTTGTTTGTCTGCTGCTGTTTCAACTGTTGCTGTATCCACTGCACCATTTACAGGGGTTACAGAGTTAGTGCTGGTATAAGTAGCACCATTATTTTTTTGTGACATGTAGATAATGCCAATTTTATTTTTTTCACCTATGGGAAGTATTATAGATGTTCCTATTAGGTCTGAATCTTGATTATCTGTGCTGCGAACATTATAGTTATCTAATTTGTCGCCATCGTTGTTATAATCTTTGTTATCTCCTGCTTCATCATAACCTGTGGTGCCAGATAATTCGATTAACTTGTCGGTAAAAAAAGATAATTTTATATCTTTTGCGATAACAATGGCAAGATCTATTCTATCAACTGGTTCTTCGCAAGTAAAAAGGCAATTTCCCCATTGAGTATATTGTCTGCCGGCAATTATATAAGAATCCGTTATTGAAAGCAATGGAGCTGTGATGTAGGCATAATCAACTCTGAATGGCTCATTATTATCATTATCATTAACAATCATGGAGGTTTTTTCTTGGCCATTTAATCTGCCATCTCGCAGTGAAAAACGAGCATTTATTTGACTGTTTTTGTCGGCTTTACCATTAATATCAAAATATAATAGTTGCTGATAGTATTTATCATTATTGCTTGTAGTATCGCTATTGCCATCATCGGTTGTTTTGTTGATAGCGCTGACAGACCCTGTGGCAGCAATAGATACATCCGCTGCAATTGCTGACTGCAAGATGATAAGGCTCATCATCATAATAACAGATAAAATTACTGAATGCATTGTGTTCATAGTGATTAAGTTTCAAAAAAATTTTGCAATTATAGCCTTATTTAATCTAATTGTCAAGCATCTTAATTTTTTGATTTATTGTGGTAAATTATAGGTTATGAGAGCCTACATATATTAACTAAAAAAAATCTAACCACCTTGCAGTGATCAGGTTTGTCAAAAGTAAATTATCTAAATTAAATTTAGAAGTTTACTTAAAAGTTTTACGCCCATAACTTTATATATGTGCTTTAACTTAAAAATATCTTAACAACTGCTACGATAGCGAGAGTAAGGCTTGCTCCCACGACAAGTGGGTAATATCTAATTTCTGATGAAAGCTTAAGGGTTTCATTGGAAATTTTAAGAGTCTCTTTGTTGAGTTTCATCATTTCAGCATTCATCTTACGCATCTCTATTTTAAGTTTTTCTCTTTGAATGCCATCCATATTTTATCTCCTGTTGCGTTATGTTATAAAATTAGCATTCTATCATAAAAATAGTTTTAAATGTTAGGGTTTTTCTGTATGGCATAAAAACCCTGCGAGCGAGCGTGGCGAAATGTGGCAGTCTCTTGGTTTGTTGTTGTGTCCCAGAGAGATTGCTTCGTTCCTCGCAATGACGGT
>Ga0164315_10002713_pt1 | contig 13625 bp, 6 predicted proteins | sample GuaBasSedimGuay6_FD_113737 | JGI IMG/M metagenome (GOLD analysis project Ga0164315, IMG submission 113737) | Subseafloor sediment microbial communities from Guaymas Basin, Gulf of California, Mexico - Guay6, Core 4569-2, 0-3 cm | ecosystem: Environmental > Aquatic > Marine > Hydrothermal vents >... | reverse complement strand
GTCGACCCGGAACATCTGACCGAGCAGGTCACCGATTTCCTCGTTCTGGCAACCGGAGGCCAGGGCGAATATGACGGCCGAAACATGGTCGACGCCCATGCCCATATGAATATGACCAACGCTCAGTTCCTGGCCGCAGGCAGCGATCTCGGCGCGGGAATGGAATTTGCCGGCTGGGGGGAGAATGAGAAGCAGGAGTTGCTCTGCGCCTTCGTCGGCCTGAGGTCACAGGTTGTCACTTCAGAAAGCTAGTTCTTTAACGACTTTATGATGTCCGGACGGGTTTAGACCCTTCCACAAATATACTTCTTGCGAGGGAGGGGGCGATCCCCTCCCTTTTTTTCAACCACCCTCACTCCGCCGGTCGGGCTAGAATCAGACATGCGGGTTCGACTCGAAGTGGTTGAGGGGCCGGAAGCCGGTCGCTTCTTTGAATTCAATCAGGCGGATTCTTTCCTGGTCGGACGATCGCCCAAGGCACATTTCGTTCTGGAGCCCAAGGCCGACCGGCAAATTTCCCGACACCATTTCCTGCTGGATATCCGCCCCCCCCGTTGCCTGCTGCAAGACCTCAACAGCAAGAACGGAACCTACGTCAACCACCGGAGGATTCAGCGCCATCAACTCGAGGATTTGGACGAGATCAGAGCCGGGCAGACAGTTCTTCGTATCCGAATATTGGAGGGCGATGGAGAGCCGGCTCCTGCCCCTGACCTTCCTGTTCAGATCGTTGGGTCATTGACATCATCCGAACGAGATCCGGCCTCCCCGCAGGGTCAACTGCCGATTCCCCCACCCGCGTCGGATGTTTCTTTCCTCTGCTTCGGCTGTGACAGGGACCTCAGTCGTTGGGCCCAGGCCGATGGATGGGCCGAAGAGTTGCCTGACTCCCGCTACCTTTGCCCAACCTGCACAGCGGCCCAAAGGTCTCACAATGTCGGCCGGAAGACTATAGGTAACTACAGAATCATCAGAGAACTGGGGCGGGGCGGCATGGGCGTTGTCTACAAGGCCGTGCATGAGCCCACACGGCGGCTCTGTGCGGTCAAGGAAATCCTCCCCGACGCCGCAGCGGACCAGAAGACCCTTAAGCTTTTCGACCGGGAGATCGGCGTTCAATCAATGGTGATCCACCGCAATCTCGCCCGAATCTTGGAACGAGGCCGGGAAGGCGATCATCTGTTCTTCTCGGTTGAGTACCTCGAAGGGGGCGACGCCTACCGACTTGCGGCCGAAGTCTTTCGCGGCCCCCTCAATCCACCTCTTGCATGCAGGATCATCTGTGACATCCTCCGGGGACTGCAGGCCCTCCACGACAACGGTTTCGTGCATCGTGACCTCAAACCCAGGAATCTTCTCCTCAGTCGGGCCTATGACGACCCAGGGATGTCAGCGAAAATCACTGATTATGGGCTGGCAAAGTCTTTCGAAGATGCCGGAAACTCGATGTTCGACTTCACACGGGTTGGTGACGTTGCCGGCTCCATGATGTTCATGGCCCCCGAGCAAATCCTGGACTACCGATTTGTCAAACCCCCGTCTGACGTCTACTCGGTCGGAGTCAGTCTCTATTTCCTCCTGACAAAGAAATTCACCATCGATTTTCCAAAGCCACCTTCACCGGGAGGTGGAGGTCGGAACCAGGCGCCACCCCAGCACCCAATTCACGCGATGATCGAGGACCCACCGATTCCCATTCTGGAGCGACGTCCGAACCTGGCGCCTGATCTTGCCGAGGTTGTGGATACCGCCGTTCTCAAGGATGTTGACCGCCGATATGGCACCGCTACCCAGTTTTTGGCGGCCCTCGAGAGCATTCTCGCCACCGAGGAGCCGGTTTGAACACCGTGGGCAAACGCCTCGACCAGGCCCTGGCCGCCAAGGACTGGCCTTCGGCCCTTAAACTCCTGAGGACCTGGGCGACCGAGCGCCCCGATGACGCCAGTGGCTGGTTCTGGACTGCCTACTGTCTCGAACAGCTCGGCCGATTCGATAGTGCGATTGACGCTGCCCGCAAGGCCTGCTCACTGGATCCGAGCAATCAACGGGCCCGCAACCTGCTTGCGCGGCTCGAGGTTTCGGGTTCTGGCCCCTCTCCTGGTGACAGGCAGGTTGGCAGCGATGTGGTCCCGGCCACCGAAGCCTCACCCTCCAATGACCCACCGCCGACCGAAACAGGCCGTGGGAGCGCCGTTGCCGGAGCAAAAAAGCCCGGAACAACTCTCTGGAGACCCGGCGAGGTCATCGAGGGGCGCTACGAGATCCGCGACCTTCGACGCGGTGGCATGGGCGAGGTCTATTTTGTATTCGACCGGGCCCTTGCCTTGGATTTGGCAGTCAAGACTCCCCTCCCAAAGACCTTGGCGACTACCAGTGGCCGCCTCCGCTTCTTGAGAGAGGCCGAAGCCTGGATCGGCCTGGGGCTTCACGTCAATATTTGCACCGCATACTACGTGCAGCAGTTGGGCGGCATAGCCCGGCTGTTCATCGAACTGATCGACGGTGATGGTCTTGACCTTTGGATGAAGAGCAAACACGCCCATTCCTTGGCCGGACGCCTGGACATGGCTCTTCAAATAGCCTCCGGCCTCCACCATGCCCATACGTTCGAATGGGTTGACGAGGCAGGCCTTCGTCATCATGGCCTGGCTCACCGCGACCTCAAGCCCGCCAATATTCTCATCGGTTCGGACGGAATCGCCAAAGTGACTGATTTCGGGTTGGTAGGGCGCGGACTGGTCTCTGAAGAGGGCACAGGCGAGGGTGCCGAAGTGATCCAGACCGTTACAGCACCGATCGACGGCATTTGGAAAACGGTGACTCTCAGCGGCGGGTTGATGGGCACGCCCCCCTACATGCCACCGGAACAATGGGATGGCGGACACAGTGCGGGTAAACCGGCCGACATCTACGCTTTCGGCTGCATCCTCTTCGAACTGTTCTCCGGGCAGCGTCCCTTCGTGCTTTCCGAACAGGATCGCAGGGCGCGCGTCGAGGTTCAACTGGCCGGCATGGAGGACCTACACCGGCACAGCCCACCGCCCTTGCCCAAGTCACTCAACCCCAAAATTGACAATGGTCTCGCCGATTTGATGCTGCAATGCCTCAGCAAAGACCCCACGATGCGACCACCCTCATTCGAGGAAATCCGTGGCCGACTGGTCGAGATTTTCGCCCGGGTGACAGCCCACCCCTACCCCAGACGCAACCCCAAGGCTCGCCGACTCCTCGGTGATGCCTTGAATAACCAGGGCGTGTCATATGCCACGCTCGGGCAGGATTCGAGGGCCCAACGCGCGTGGGAAGAGGCACTGGCCAATGACCCTCGACACATCGAAGCAACATTCAATCTGGCGATCTTCCGGTGGCAATACCGGGGCTGGGGCAATGCCGAGACTCTGGCTCGAATGGAAGAGATCCTCAGGGGTGACGCACCACCATGGAAGGCCCGCCACCTCGCGGGCAAACTGTGCCTGGCGATCGGGGAATGGCCGAAAGCACTCGAACACTTGAGGAGTGCTCATGGAGGTTCCGAGGGAATGCCAGAGGTCGCCCGAGACTTCGCGGTCGCATTGTGCACCCAGAGGGATCCAGGGAATCAGGTCGCCAACTTCCGGGAGGCCGTCGAGATCTTGGCCAAGTGCGGCGGCCCCCTGAGGTTCGATCCCATTTTGTTGACCACCTATGCCCTTGCACTGCAGGATCTCGGTCAGGAAGGTAAAGCGGCCGGTCTGTACAACGAGGCCCGGCGCCACGACCCCAACCTGCCGGATGACCTCGCCCACGGCGCCCGCTGCCTGATCCCTGGATTCAGCCTTGTCAGACGCCTCGAGGGCTTTTCCGGACGAGCCCTGCAGGTCGCCTTCGATAACAAAGGCCGGAGGGCAGCCTCCGTCCTCCAAGACGGCGGCATCTGCATTTGGGATGTTATAGATGGTGAAATCGAACGCATGGTACGACCCCGGGGCGGCAGGCCCCGGTGCATAGCACTCTCCCCATGTGGAGCCCATATTTTGTCAACCGCCGAAGGCGATCCGATCACCCTCTGGGATGCCGACACCGGGATTGCCCTCCACCGTCTGCAGGCCCATTCAGGATTTCTCAACGCACTGGAAATCACCGCTGACGGTCGACGAGCAGTTGGTGTTGGCACGACCGGGAAACTCAACGTCTGGGACCTCGCCACACGTTCGCTGACCTCCACCTTTGAGATACACAGTGGATTCCTGACCGATCTCGCCCTTTCTGCGGACTGCAAGACTGCTGTCACCGGCGGCAGGGGTGGAAGAGTCCTGGTGGTTGACCTTGACGACGGCGAAATCATCAGTAGACCCCAGAGGCATCAAACCGTTGTCACGTCGGTTGCCGTCTCCCGTGGTGGACGGATAGCGGTCTCAGGTGCTGAAGATGGCGACATCTGTGTTTGGGACCTCCCCGGTGGGGATCCGCGCCATATCCTTCAAGGGCACCGTGACAAAATTCGCAGCCTCACCGTCGACGAAACCGCCTCCACGTGCCTTTCCGCAGACAAAGCTGGAGTCATTCGCCTTTGGGACCTGAACACGGGTCGCCTGCTGACCTCCATCACCGTCGATGGTGAGATGCACTGCGGAGCGGCAAGCTTGGACTGGACCACTTTTCTCGTGGGCCATGGCCCCTCCGGCCTGACACAATTTGATTTTTCCGCTGTGCCGCGGCCGATACTGAACTGGGCTGTGGCCTCACCGGTTACGGTTCGGGAGACGGAGAGGCGGGCCAAGGGTTTTGCATCTCACCTGGCCAGCGCCCGGACCCTGCTGAGCGAAGGAAACCCGGCCGGCGCAATCGCCGAAATCGACATGGCACGGTCCATCCCAGGCTACAGTCGAATCGACGAAGCTTTGAGTTTGGCAGCCGAGGCCGGGGCAGCCTTCCCCAGGGATGGACTCAAGGGCGCCTGGGCAGAAGAAGTTCTTACGTTCCATCAGACACGGGTCAACTGCATCTGCACAACCTCATCCAACGATACCGTCGTCAGCGTCGGCGCCGATCGCCAGATCCTGCTCTGGCGTTTGGTTGACGGAACGATCCTCCGCTCTTTCGACCCTGTAGAGACTCCGGAGTTGTCAACGACCTTTCTCCAAGAGGGTCATCAGTTTGTTACCGGGGGATTGGACAACGTCATCCGGCTTTGGGATGTCGAAGACAATCAAAACGTTCGGACCTTCGAGGGGCACGAGGCTCAGATCAATGATCTCGCTGCCTCCGGCAGCCTGATCCTCAGCGGTTCCTCCGATCAGACTGCCCGGGTATGGGATGCCCACACGGGTGTCTGCCTCCAGGTCTTTGACGGGCACTCCGGAGAGATCCTGGCCGTGGCAGTCTCCCCTGGAGCACGGATGTGTGCATCGAGCGCCAAGGACCAACTCCTGCTATGGGAACCGATGACAGGGAGAGATATCCTTGCCCTTACCGGACACAACGAGCCACCCTCCGCCATGGCCTGGTCGGATGACGGCAGGAACCTGCTTTCCGGCGCACAGGACGGGCAACTCCGCTTGTGGGATGTCACCACCGGGCACTGCCTCCGGACCGTCGAGGTTGAACAAGGCGTTGCATCGGTGGCCCTTTCACCTGATGATCGATTTGCGCTCACCGGAGGCCTCAAAGGGGCCGTTCAACTCTGGGATGTCCGGGCACGACAGTGTTTAAGAATCTTTGACGGACACGTCGGCCCAGTGTCTTCGGTAGCCTTCTCCATCGACGGACAACGTTGCCTCTCCGCAGGCGAGGACGGCACGATCCGTCTCTGGTACCTCGACTGGCACACCGCCACCGAGGAGGGGACCGGCTGGAACGAACAGGCCCGGCCCTACCTTGAGATCTTTCTCGATCAACAGTCCCGGGGCTCGGTTGAACCGAAATGGGGAGACGAAGAATTCCGTCAACTGCTGGATGATCTCGCCCGACGACGCCTCGGTCACCTGAGTCCTGATGATGTACGCATCAACCTCGAGCACATGGCGGCCGACTGGAGCGATCGGGATCCCAGTGCCACTTCGGTGACTCGGATCAATCTCCCCCAACGTCCGGTCTCTGCAACCCGCCGAAAGAAGGCCCGAAAAAAACTGCTTCGAAGATCTATTTTCGGTCTCGCCCTCTTGGCATTGATTCTGGTCATCAACATCGTGATGTCATCAACTCGCCTCAGCATTGCGCCCGAGAGGAACGCCGCTGTTCGGCGATCGGCGCTCGAGACTCGCGTGCCCTACAGCATTCGTCTCGGGCCTGCAACACCGTGCGACAGGGGAAATTTCCGGCACTACCTGGAAACTTTTGTCGAAGGCACTGCGGAACCTGTCGAAATCGACAGGGCGGCCCGGTGTCTCGTGCAACTTGAAGACTCTCGCACCGTGGTACCCCTGCTCGATCTTCTGCATTCACCTGATTGGGCCGGCGGTTCTGGGTCCGAATTGGACCTCTATCGAGTGCCTGCTTCCCTTGAAGACGTTCTCTCCATCCTGGTCCCCATTGCAGACAACGGCCATCGTGAACTCCAGGAGGCCCTCGTTGACGCTGACGAAATCATACGCCTCACGGCAGCCAGAGCCTTGGCTGCCAACGGAAGCAAACGGGCTATCTTGACGCTGGTGGAGTCGTCCAAGGACCGGGAACCTGTTGTCCGGATCGCCGTCTCCCAGACGCTCGCCACCATCGCCACCACGGACGTGATCTCCAGGGAACAGTCCTTCAAGCTGTTCGAACAGATGGCCGGAGACACCTTCCCGGAAGTCCGAACCAATGTCGCACTCGGCCTCGGGATCTTCAGGGGTTCGCGACCACAACGATTGCTGGAGAGGCTTACCCAGGACTACGACCGTAATGTCCGCGAAGCCGCAGATGCGACCTTGGCGGAGTTCGATAAGGCCCGGTGAGGGACAAGGGATTAGGGTTTAGGGATTAGGGTTTAGGGATTAGGGTTTAGGGATTAGGGAGCATTTGAACCTCGAGGAATACGACGAGGTACTATTCCTTCTTTTTCGTGCCTTCTTGTGGCTTATTCTGGAATTCCAGACCCGATCTCTCTCGAACCCGGGTCGCCAACATCGTATTCCTTTGCCTGACGCTCTCAGTTCGCACGGCTCGACTGAGGGCCCTCCTGCTTCCAACCAGCACGACAAGCCGCCTTCCCCGAGTGACCGCGGTGTAGAGCAGATTCCGTTGCAGCATCAGATGATGTTGATCATGGAGGACCACGACCACCGCCGCGTATTCCGACCCTTGGGCCTTGTGAATGGTGCAGGCGTAGGCGACATTGAGGTCATCCAGATCATCCGACTGGTAAACGATCGCCCGCCCGGAAAAATCGACGGTCAGTTCCCGTTCTTCGACGTCGAGGCCTACGATTCGCCCAACATCCCCGTTGAAGACATCCAACTCGTAGTTGTTTCGCAGTTGCATGACCTTGTCGCCGTCCCTGAACACCTTGGACCCAACGGTGACTTCCGGCCCACCGGGCGGCGCCAGAATTTCCTGAAGTCGTTCATTGAGTCGGGCGACCCCGGCCTCCCCACGGTGCATCGGCGCCAACACCTGAATATCCGTCAGCGGGTCCAGGTCGAAACGCCTGGGAATTCTCTCCGCCGCCATCTCGACAGCGGTGACGGCCGCCTCCCCGACGTCGGACCGCACCGCAAAATAGAAATCCGCCAGGCGGTTTGGCGAACCGTAGACCGGCATCTGGCCCCGATTGATCCGGTGGGCATTCTCGGCAATCAGGCTGCCCTCTCCCTGACGAAAGATCCGCTGCAACCTGATGACCTCAACAGCACCTGATTTAATCAGATCGGCCAGCACATCACCTGGACCGACCGAGGGCAGCTGATCGGCATCCCCCACCAGAACCAGTCGACAGCCGGACGGCACGGCCTCAACCAGGCGGGCGCCCAACTCGACATCCAACATCGACACCTCATCAACGACGACGCAGTCCGCTTCGAGCTGGTTTTCGGCGTTACGGCCCCAAGCCCTCTCAACAGGATTGAATTCCAGCAAGCGGTGGAGGGTCTTGGCTTCTTTGCCCGAAGCCTCTTCCAACCTCTTTGCGGCCCGGCCTGTCGGAGCCGCAAGCAGGATTTTCAACCCACACCGCCCGAAGATCTTGACCAGGCCCTTGACCAGAGTGGTTTTTCCGGTGCCAGGACCACCCGTAACAATCGTGACCGGACACTCGATCGCTGTCACCAGGGATCGCTCCTGCTCCTTGGCGAGGTCAATATTGATGGCGTCGGAGAACCACTTGACCAGTCTCCCGGCATTGAGGGTCTCTCTGAAGTCCACCTCTGAGGCCAACAATCGAGTGATGCCGGCAGCCAAAGTATCTTCTGCCCGATCCAGACGGGTCGCAAACACCGCGTCACTCGCCTCTACCCTCGAACGAACCACCACATGGCCCGATCGTCGCAAGGCATCGATGATGCCCTCCAGATCCACCTCCGGTTCATGCAACAGGGTCTGAGCTTCTGAGAACAGGACTTCACGGGGCAGGAAAAGATTGCCGCCGATTGCCGCCTGCGACAGCGCGTGGAGACACCCTGCGGCCAACCTCTCGGGGGCATCGGAAGCCATGCCCAACTTTTGAGCGATCCGGTCAGCTGTCAGAAAACCGACGCCATAGACCTCTTCGGCCAGGCGATAGGGATTTTCTCGAACGACCGCCAGGGCGGACTCCCCATAGCGACGGTGAAGACGAACGGCAATCCCGGGTGGAATTCCGTGTCCCGCGAGAAAGACCATGATGCGCTGGATTCCACGGTTCTTCGCCCAGGATGCACTGATTTTTTCGACCGTAGCCGGCCCGATGCCACGGATCTCCAGCAACCGGTCCGGCTGGTGCTCGATGACATCCAGAACCTCCAGCCCGAAGGTATTGATCAACAGTTTGGCGGTGGCCGGTCCAACGCCCCTGACCCTGCCTGAACCCAAAAAAACCTGAAGACCATCCAGGGTCGAAGGCAGGATTTCGAGGAACGACTCAACCTTGAACTGCTCCCCGAACTTTGCATGTTCGGCCCAGCTTCCGCTGAGACGAAGTCGATCTCCAACGGCAATACCCAACATCGTCCCGACCGCGGTGAAGTCCCTTCCCTCAACCGAATGAAAGCGAATCACCGAATACCCGTTTTCCTCGTTGGAATAGGTGATCCGCTGGACGACAGCCTCGATCGATGAGAGCTTTGGGTCGGTGGAGCCCGTTTGCATAATGGGATTGTAGTTCAACCGCACCGAGCCGGAGGCTCGGTGCGTGAAACTAGAAACTAGAAACTAGAAACTCGAAACTGGAAAGTCAGATGCCGAGGTTGCTCTGAGCAAATCATCGCGGCGTCATACCTGGGGCACAGAAATTAAGCCGTCCGTGTCAATTAATGCTATTCCATTCCGAATACCGAAGACCTTTACCGAAGACGTCACATTTCCCAGGCAAGTTTCCAGTTTCTAGTTTCCAGTTTCCAATTTCTCAGGAAACCGCCCCGCGATATGCTCCGACAGGGCGGTGATCGTCAGGGACGGATTGACCCCAAGATTGGCGCCGATCAGCGAACCATCCATCACGTACAGTCCAGGATGACCGAAGACCTCTCCTGATGAGTTAACGACGCCCGAGTCGGCATCTGCCGCGATCGCACAACCGCCAAGAATATGAGCCGTCGTCGAAGTATCCAGAAGGACCTCATTGAGGCCACTCTGAGGCTCGGCCTTCAACTCCTTCGCCATTTCATACGCCACCTCGTTGGCAATCGGAATATAGGATGGAATTCCAGGCTGATTGGGGTCAGGATGCGAGGTGATTGCCTTGGTGAAGGGCCAGAGCAGCTGGCGCCGCCGAACCAGGCGTGTATGGTTGTCAACCGTTTGCATCACCAAGAGAATCGTCGACCGGGCGGCCTTGCCGAAGGGCCAGGTCACCCTCAGAAAACGAAGCGGATGCCGGAAAATCCGTGCGACCCACCTCACGGCACGAGGAATACTGCCTCCGCCCTTGGTCATGATCGTACCCAACAACAACATGACGTCCGAACCCGGTGGAAACCGCACCGGTTCCATGTGCGTCACATCATCCATCTCGGCCTTTGAGGTGATCGCCACCCCTTCCCACAGATCATTCCGGCTGTAGGACGTGATACCCAACATCACCTCGGAGTTGGTCCGCACCACGTTTCCAAGCTGATCTGAGACATTCTTGAGATTGCCGGCCTCCCGGCACTTCATCAACAACGAAACCGTTCCCAAGACCCCAGCCGAAAGCACGACTTTGGACGCCGTAAACTCCCCCTTCTGCCTGAAGAATTTCCGGGTCGACCGCTTCCACTGAATCCTGTAGCCGCCACCCTCCAACGGCTCGACACAGTGAACCAGGGTCTCCGGAATAACCGTTGCCCCCATCTTTTCTGCAAGATAGAGGTAATTCTTGTCCAGAGTGTTCTTGGCGCCTTTTCGACACCCCACCATGCAGGCGCCACAGAATGTGCAGCCTGTACGGGCGGGCCCTTCCCCATCGAAATAGGGATCAGGAACTTCAACATCGGGTTCGCCGAAAAAAACGCCGACATCGGTCGGTGTGAAGGAATCTCCCCGCCCTCGTCGGATCGCTGCATTCTTCAACGCTTCATCGGCCGGTCCGAACTGCGGATTGGGGTTCGTTCCCAGCATCCGCCGCGCTGTGGCGTAATGCTCCGGCATGATCGAACGCCAATCCTCGAGATCCTTCCATTGCGGGTCGTCCCAAACCGTCTCGGGCGGCGCGAAGTGCGTATTGGCATATAGAAGGCTGCCACCACCGACACCGACCCCATGAAGGATCAATACCTCTCGAAGCAGGTGAAGACTCCACGCCCCATAAAAGCCAGCCCAGGGAAACCAAAATGATTTTGGGAGGTTCCAGTTGCTTCGGGGATAGCTTTCTTCCGTCCAGCGTTTTCCCTTCTCGACAACGGCGACCCGATAGCCTTTCTCCGTTAGCCGCAGAGCGGCAACCGACCCGCCGAAACCCGAGCCAACAATGATGACGTCGTAGTCGAAATGCTGAGACTGATCCTGTGGGTGACTGTTCATCCTTTGAGTCTACCCCGATTGCCGTGCTGCGGCAAATGAGGGCGGCATCTCGGCGATTGTAAGTTCCGCATCTGACAGACTCAGTTGCCCTGGGCCTTCATGATGATCCACAATCGCTCAACGACCCAAAGAAGCCTGTTTTTGACTACTCCGACCGAAGAGCATGAACTGCGGCCTGGATTTTCAAAGTTGTACCCCAGTTCCGAGAAGTCACAGAGTCCCGAAGCAAACGCGAAAACTCATCGCAGAGCCCGCAAGCCATGACGCCTTCCGGACACCAGAGATACGCGGCCCCCGGTCCCAAGGCCAAAGCCGCCGGTGACCAATCCCGATTCAGGAGCGGCTCGACGAGCGCTCGGCTCTCGGCGTCAGCAAGAAAACCAACCAACAACCGCGACGGATTGTCGGCGATCGTAACCAAGGGGTTTGCTTCGATGACCGCCTCTAACTCCCTGGCGGTCACAACGGTAACTCGCGCAGTGACCCCAAAGCGTGCCTCAATTCCCCTCTCGATTCCGGCCGCGGCCAACGCCGGGCCGGCTCCGCCATCAGTGAAGACTACGTTTCCGCTGTTCAGTAGCGTCTTTACGTTTCCGTAACCGAGTTCAGCAACGATCTTCCGAAGTTCCGCCATCTGAACGCGTTTCGCTCGGCCCACATTGATGCCGCGGATCAACGCAACGAGTACCCCAGCGTCTCGGTCTTTCTTAGGTTTCACAGCCATATTCAATTCTTCACCGCCTGACGTTGAGCTCAGCGGCACTGGTAGTTGGCACAAGAGTTCGACAGTGTTCCCTTTAGATTCCGCCGCATTTCTTTGTCAGGCCTCTTTTTCCGCCTCAACAATACAGTAAAACGGTTCGATATCTAGTTTTTCACCGAATTGAATATAGTTTGTCATCATTAACCCACATTCTTCTAAAAATAATTCAACTGCTGCTTTAGGATCATCTGACATATCTATTCCGAATTTCGCAGGCTCTCCCATTTTTTCTATAATACTCATGTACCTTTTTGCAATTTTTGAATATTCACCTAATGCGAATGCTTTGCAATAAAAGTCTTGAGCGATGATACTTTCGTCTCCACATAAATCAGCGATTTCCCTCAGTGTTTCTTTGACAATATCAGCTTCTAAATATAGAGAAACGCTTTGCCAAAGGAACAAAGTCTTTTTTGTTTTGTCAAAACCAGCCTCTAATAGCTTTTCAACCCAAGATTCGTTTGAATAATCAACTGGGATATAGGTGATCCAATCATGCTCTATACCTGCATTCTTCAGTGTTTCAACTTTGACATTTAGAGTTCTTGCCTGGTCGAGTTCGAAAACCTTTACGTTTTTTCCTTGTGTGAAATGCAAAGCTATGAGGTCAAAGCCAACTCCCGGAATGACAATCTGCTCCATTTCATTAACATATTTCTCCATTATCCTGTCAAACATGAGCACTCTAATACCCGCAGTGGAATCTAAGGTCTCTTCACCTGGTTCAACCAGTTTTCCAAGCTTGGTGAAACCAAATAACCGTTGGGAAATGATAAGAGCGCCCATAATTGACCACATGCCAAAATGGGACTCACATGGAAATTTTTTCGTAAATGCAACAGAAAGGGGATCCGGTCTGGTATTAAAATAATGCATCATCCATCTATATTGAAGCGCCTTAATTGCCGAGAAGGAGACACCCAGTTTCTTGCTTTTTCCCATTTCCTTGTAGATTGCATCTATGAGCCCAATAATAGCAAAAGGAATGAAGACTATCTGAATCGGTATATAGAGGAGAATTTGAAAGAGTTTAATTAAGAAACGTAATATCCCAGGAAGCTGTTTTTTTGTGTTTTTATCTGTCATAAGATTCTCCTACATTTGCACTATCCAAGACTATGCATCGGTAATGATGGGTAACGTTGCAGCGGGATCTTATGCGTCATTTGGTCTTGGACCTCCAACTGCCATGGTACCACTGGGCTACGTCCGGTCCACGGCCACCAGGAGACATAACCGATGGTCGTCAACGCATCACCTGGTATCCGGCCGGGGTTTCCATCCCCGGCCTTCGGGGTCGCTTGAAGGTCACCGAAAATACGAGGCATGGCACACCCCGTTTGAGGTGTTTAGGCGCTCTCATGATTGAGCGCCGGCATCGAGCGTGTCGGAAAACAAGAGCGCCAAATACCTCGGACGGGACGTGCGGGGTGCGACTTTCTTCACCGGGCAGACAGCATTCCGACAATTGACAGAGCCAAAAGTGCTGCAACGAAAACGGTTGTGATGATTCTGGCGGCCTTCGCGTGCGAGTTATGCTGGCCCCTGAGCAGCACGAACTCGAGAACACCTTCGAGCAGAACCAAGAAAGTGAAGGGCAGAACGAAGAACAGGACGCCGAAGGCTGCCCAGTTCTCACTGTACGATCGGTCTTGCCATGCACCCAATGTCAGGTAGGCCGCGAGCACGAGGCCGGGGAGCCAAACGCACTTCAAGGCGTACAACGCGGCTGGCTTCCTGGCGACTGTTCCGAATGTGAGGACGGCCACCG
>Ga0164315_10002712_pt1 | contig 13626 bp, 4 predicted proteins | sample GuaBasSedimGuay6_FD_113737 | JGI IMG/M metagenome (GOLD analysis project Ga0164315, IMG submission 113737) | Subseafloor sediment microbial communities from Guaymas Basin, Gulf of California, Mexico - Guay6, Core 4569-2, 0-3 cm | ecosystem: Environmental > Aquatic > Marine > Hydrothermal vents >... | reverse complement strand
GGCCATCTGCCAGGCATCCGGTCCCGCCACCCAGGCCACACGGCCGTTGCCGCGGACCACAGTCGCCAACAGGGCAATGGTCGTGGAATCCGTGCCCGCCGTGTGACGCCCCTGCAGGACCAGATCGCTACCGGATCGTGGCGTACCGACCAGAAACCGCTCCCACGGCGGCAAGCGCCGCAGCCCAACCCCGATACCGGCCAGTAGCGGGTGCCCGGGCACGTCACCCCTCTCGGCAAACACCTGGGTCCGCTGCCACTGCCAACGACCGACGGTAACGGGTAGCATAGCGGCCAGGGCGGAGGGCAAAGGCTCCGCGACAACCTCATCGCTGGCCGGCATGATACAGAGCCCAAGTCCGTTTTCCACGGCTGCGGCCAAGGCTCCCCAGTCAGGCGCGGGATTCCAGCCCGACCAACCCGCCAGGACGACGCCGTCCCATTCCTGCCACCCCTGCGGATCCTGCGGCACGGTCCAGACCTGTTGGCTGTCCGCACGAACGATACCGGCGGGTGTGGGGTAGACCACAACCATTTCCAGTCGGGATTCGGCTGCGGCCGCCTGGGCCAGGAAGCGGACATTCCAGTCGGGGCGCATGCTCAACAACAGGACCCGGCGGCGATCCGGGCGGGCGTCCACCACCAGGGACACCCGGTTATTGGCGGGGAACCGTTCGTTGTCCAACAGTGAGACATCCAGTTCAAGCAGCACCAACCCCGACTGCCGGGGCGTATATTCCAGCCGCATTGGAACCGTCCGCGCGGCGATCACGGTCGTATCGGCTGCCACGCCCCGGGGGTCGGTCAGACGGATCCGCAGGGGTGGACCCGGATCCAGGGGGCCCCTGTGGTCCACCGTGAATTCGATCGCGACCGTCTCACCCACGTGGACCGTACGGGGATGACGCAGATCAGCGATCAACCGGTCTGCCGCACCGGCGGGATCCCCCACTCCCAGGACCAGTATCCGGGGGGCGTCGGGCACCGGGAGCACTTCATGACCAGTGCCGCGCGCCCTCCTGGTTTCGCCGCCATCAGCCACGACTACCACTGCCCGTACCGGTCGGCCCGAGCTGCGGCGCCGCGCCCGGGACACGAGACCGTCCAGGTCCGTTCCCACTCCGGTCGGTGAACGTTCCGGCTCCAGGGGGACCGGGGTGTCGAACCCGTTGCCCCGCAGACGGGTGATGGACACGTCCGGATAGTTGGCCTGGAAATGGTCCGCCAGGGCTGCGACGATGCCGGTGGCCTGTTGCCAACGCGTGGCGGCCCCGGCCTCCGTATCCGCCAGTCCCATGCTGGCCGAGTCGTCCACCATCACCACCAGTTCGGCGGGTTCACGGTCCCTGCCCAGGCGGTTGAGCACCGGACCGGCCGCCGCAAGCACGAGCAGGACCAGCGCCGTCCCTCGCAACAGGCTCAGGCGCCGGCGCCAGACAGGTGGTAACGCCGGCCGTGTGCGGGCATAGACAGACACCGTCCAAAGGGCGGCCCCTGCCGCCACGATGAGCAACAGGGGCCATAACCAGCCCGGGACCGACCAGTGTATCGCCACCGGCGGCTACTTCCCGGCCTCGAGTTTTTCCCTAACGACCACCTGGGCCGCGGCCAATCGCGCAATGGGGACACGGAATGGCGAACAACTCACGTAATCCAGTCCGACCTTGTGGCAGAAGGCCACACTCGACGGATCACCCCCGTGTTCACCACAGATGCCCAGATGGAGGTCGGGGTTGGTCTGCCGGCCCTTGACGCAGGCCATCTCCACCAGCTGTCCCACGCCCTCCTGGTCCAGTTGCTGGAAGGGATCGTTGGCCAGGATCCCCTTCTGCACATACTCGGGCAGGAAGGTCCCGGCATCGTCCCGGCTGTAGCCGAAGGCCATCTGCGTCAGGTCGTTGGTGCCGAAGCTGAAGAAGTCCGCCACCTCGGCCATCTGGTCCGCCAGCAGGGCGGCCCGCGGGATCTCGATCATGGTGCCCACCAGGTAGTCCACCTTGATGCCCGCCTCGTCCATGGTCTTCTCGGCCACGGCGATGGAGAGCTTGCGCAGGTCGGACAACTCGCGCTTGGCCCCCGTCAGCGGGATCATGATTTCCGGACGTACGTCCACGTCGTCCTTCTTTACGGCACAGGCTGCGCCGATTATGGCAGCCACCTGCATCTCGCAGATCTCGGGATAGGTCAGGCTCAGGCGGCAACCGCGATGCCCCAGCATGGGGTTCAACTCGTGCAGCGAGTCTATCTTGCGATCCAGCATCTCGCGTTCCACGCCCATCTCGACGGCCAGGGCGGCGATGTCCTTGTCCTCCTGGGGCAGGAACTCGTGCAGCGGCGGGTCCAGCAGCCGGATGGTCACCGGCAAACCGTCCATGGCCCGGAAGATGCCGTCGAAATCCTCCTGCTGCATGGGCAGGATCCGCGTCAGTGCCGCACGCCTGGCCTCTTCGTTCTCGGCCAGGATCATCTCGCGCATCTTCATGATGCGGTCCTCGCCGAAGAACATATGCTCGGTGCGGCACAGGCCGATGCCCTGGGCCCCGAACTCGCGGGCCTGGCGGGCGTCATGGGGCGAGTCGGCGTTGGTGCGCACCTTGAGGCGGCGCGTCTTGTCCGCCCAACCCATGATGGTTTCCAGGTTGGGGTCGTCCAGGGCGGGCGGCACCAGGGGCGGCGTGCCGTCGATGACCGCACCGCTGGTGCCGTTGATGGTCATGGCATCGCCGGCCTTGAAGGTCTTGCCGCCGATGGTGGCTTCGCCCTTCTCGGAGTCGACGAACAGATCGCCGCAGCCCGCCACGCAGGGCTTGCCCATGCCCCGGGCCACCACGGCCGCGTGGCTGGTCATGCCGCCGCGACTGGTGAGGATTCCCTCCGCCACGTTCATGCCGGCGATGTCCTCGGGGCTGGTCTCGCGCCGCACCAGGATGACCTTGTGACCCGCTTCGGCCTTGATCACGGCATCCTCGGCACTGAAGACAACCTCGCCCTGCGCCGCGCCCGGGCTGGCCGGAAGGCCTGTACCCAGCACGTCCAGTTGCGCATCGGGGTCGATCTGGTCGTGCAGCATCTGGTCCAGGTGGTCGGGCTCCACCAGTAGCAGGGCCAACTCGGAATCCACCAGGCCCTCGGCGTGCATCTCGGCCGCGATGCGGATGGCTGCCACGCCGGTGCGTTTGCCACCGCGCGTCTGCAGCATCCACAGGCGACCATCCTGGATGGTGAACTCGATGTCCTGCATGTCGCGGTAGTGGTTCTCCAGCCGCTCGCGGATCTCCTGCAGGGACTTGTAGGCCGCGGGCATGACTTCCTCAAGGGTGGGCAGGCCCTTGGCCTCGTTGCCGTCGGGCAGCCCCTCGCGACCGTAGATGTTCAGCTGCTGTGGCGTGCGCGTGCCGGCCACCACATCCTCGCCCTGCGCGTTGATGAGGAACTCGCCGTAGAAGTGCTTCTCGCCCGTGCTGGGATCGCGGGTGAAGGCCACGCCGGTGGCAGAGTTCTCACCCATGTTGCCGTAGACCATGGTTTGCACGTTGACGGCCGTACCCCAGCTTGAGGGGATGCCGTTGATGCGCCGGTAATCGATGGCGCGCTGCACGTTCCAACTCTTGAAGACCGCGCCGATGCCACCCCATACCTGTTCCCAGGGGTCGCTGGGGAAGTCCTCACCTGTGTCCTGCTTCACGATGCTCTTGAAAGTGGCAATGAGCGCCTGGAGGTCTTCCGACGCAAGCTCGGTGTCCTGGATCACGCCGGCCGTTTCCTTCAGCTTGTCGATGGCGTGCTCGAAGCGCTCGCCCTCCACGCCCATGACCACGTCGCCGTACATCTGGACCAGGCGCCGGTAGCTGTCGTAGGCGAAGCGTTCGTTGCCGCTCTTGGCGATGAGGCCCTGCACGGTATCGTCGTTGAGGCCGAGGTTCAGGACGGTGTCCATCATGCCCGGCATGGACACGCGGGCGCCGGAACGCACCGAGAACAGCAGTGGGTTGTCGGCGTCCGCGAACTTGGCGCCCATGATGCCCTCGATCTTGGCCATGGCCTTGCGCGCGTCGTCCTTCAGTCCGTCAGAAATGACCTGTGTATCCTGGAACTCGATACACTGCTCCGTGGTCACCGTGAAACCGGGAGGTACGGGGATACCAAGGTTGGTCATCTCGGCGAGGTTCGCGCCCTTGCCGCCGAGCAGGTTCTTCATACCGGCATCGCCATCGGCCTTGCCGTCACCAAAGAAATAGACCCTCTTGCCGCTCATGGAACCCTCCCTGGAACTAGAAAACGTGGTGCAGGCACGGTCGGGCTCGGCCCGGTCGGGCGCCCCTGGCGTGCTGTTCGCGCATGGTCCAATCTAACGCCCCGATGCCGGCCAAGAAAGCAGAATCAGCCCGTGGCCGCAAGCGGCGGAAAAAACGGGTACCACCCCTTGGCGGTACCCGTTTCCCATGATCCGGAATCAGGACTCAGCGAATGATTACCAGCCGCCCCCAGAGGTCGTCGCGGCCCTCGACCTCCACCTTGTACAGGTAAACGCCGGCCGCTACCGACTCACCGTTGCGGTTCTCCGACTTCCAGCGGATCTGCCCGCCGCTCATATTGTCCGATCCGAGGTTGATCACGTCGTCGCCCGCAGTGGTGAAGATCCGCACCCGCGCTCCGTCGGGCAGATTGGTGAAGACCACCGTACGGCCTTCCTCTCCCGGGATACCGGCGTCGTTGCGCAGGGGGTTGGGGAAGACATAGACACCTTCCCCGCCGGCGACGGGTTCCGTCGTCCTGTCAACGGCGTGCTTCGTGCGATTGCCGGCTCCGTTGTACGGAGCGCCGCTGAAAATGGAGCGCGTATCCCCGTTCCACCGCGGCGAGATAATCATGTCCCGGGGCAGATTCTGGGGCGTGATCTCCGCCGTGTTGGCATAGTCGAAAGCAGTCACTGCATAGTTGTAGCGGAAGGCGTTATAGACCTCGCTGTCGAAGAACCAGATCTTGCCGTCCTCGTCCTGCCCGAAACACGCCGCGCGCGTGGAATGATAGCACTGGGGCAGCGGCTGGAAGTTGAGGTCACCACAGAATCCCGCGATGCAGGCTTCCGGGTTGACCCGGTCGAACTTGCCCACCAGGATCATGTCGTCGGGGGCATCGTCAGTCGAGCGCCAGACAGCCCAGCCCTGGTAGGTCTGCCCCACCAGTTCGAAGGCGTCCGCCGGCAGGGCGGGATCATCCGCATGGTCGTCCATGGTGCCCGAGTTGAAGCGCAGGAAGAGGCCCAGATCGAGATCACGCAATTCCGGCGACGTCTCCGTGGAATAGGTCTCGCTGATCGCAATGGCGGAACCGGTTTCGTACAGACCGCCGTTCCAGGTTCCCACCACGAAGCTGCCCCCGTCCCCCCCGGGCCGCATCGCCATGGCCAGAGAGGTGTTGAGGGTGGGCTGGGGATCGAAATGTGTCCAGGTGGCGCCGGCATCGTCGGAGGAAATCAGCGACCAGCCGTCTTCCATGGCGTACATGCGCCCCGGTGTGGACGGATCCGCGAGAATTTCTATCCTGCGCAACTGGCCCACCGATTCGGGTTGTACTTCCTCAGCCACCAGATTCCAATTCAAGCCTCCGTTGGTGGTGCGATAGAGTCCCCATTGTTCCGCGGCCATGACCAGGGTCTGGCCGTCGGACGGATCGATGCCCACGGACAGGGCGCTGCGCACCCAGGCGCCGTTGTCCAGCGGGTCGGGAACCAGCAGATCACCGTAGAGATCATGCCAATTGACCCCACCGTCTATCGATTCGTAGCAGCCGTGGAAGCGCAGGGAAACCAGTATGTGATCAGAGTCGGCCGGGTCGGTCAACAACTGGTTGGCCTCGGGCAGGACCATGGTCGGACTCGTCTTGTCCAGGTCATCGGGGACACGCAGGCCCGTATCCACGAAGTCCACGCCGTTGTTATTCGAGATGAAGAGACCCACGGCACGGACAGCCACCAGGACACGTGACCCGGTCCAATCCACCGCTGTGACCCGGAAGGTTTCCGGCGGGTTTTCCATACCGGCACCGAGTTGGCTGGACCACTGGGTGAAGCTGGAGCCGCCGTCGGTACTGATGAAGAACCCATCACGCAGGGTGCCCACCACTATGCGATCGACGCTATCCGGTTCCGCTGCCACCACCGTCACCAGCCGGGTAGTCCCGAAAAGCGAGTCGGCCACCGCTGACCAGCCGGCCCCGCTGTTGCGGAACAGACCCTGCGGGGCGGTGTCGGCAGTCTGCCCGGCGGTCAACGAAGCCCACATGGTGCCGTCCCGGGTCATGGCCAGATCCATGAAGTTCGCCTGTCGCCAGGACATGGGCAGAGCGGTGTTCGCCCTGTTCCATTGCAGGCCCGCGGCATCCCAAACCGCGGCGCCGCCGTTGTTGGCCAGATTGATGAAACCAGCCATGTTGCCGTAGGTCGACGGGCCTTCGTTGCGCCAACCCAGTAGCAGCTGGCCAGGCTGATCCGCCCCTACCGTTCCCGAGCCGGAAATCGTAAACCGCAGCACCCGATCGACCTTGTCGCCGAAGCCGCCTTCAGCCTCCACCGCCACATCCAGGCTATCAACTCCCCGCAAAGCGAAACAGCTGGCGTCGTCGAGACCGGGATTGTCCCAACCGACGAGCAGGCCGAAACGCAGGGAGCCGTATTGCCCTTCGGACAACTGGAATTCCATATTGTCCGGTGAAACCAGGTACAGGGAGTCGCGCACGCACAGGGCGGTACGCAGCGAGTCCAGGTCGGCAGTCTGGCCCGAGACGGTCAAGGCCCCCAGCAACAGGCAAAAGAACAGAATCATCGCGGTCGATCGCATGCGTGTGCGCTCCCTGCGTTTGGCGACGGATCCGGCAGTGGCCGCTCCGTCCGGGGGCCAACCACCCCCGGGTGTCCTAGTTCAAGACTTCCAGTTCAAAGTTTCGGGACAGCACCCAGCGGATGACATCCTTCATCTGTTCGCTGTTGAAGCGGTACGGATCGAAGCCCCAGTACACGTCGGGGCGACCGCCCGGCTTGTCCTCGGTCATCTTGTACGAGAAGAAGCCGAAGATCCTGCCGTTGGTCCGGGCCGAGCCGCGAGCCATCTGCATACCGTCACCACGGGTATAGGCCGTCAGGGCCATGGCTCCACAAGTGTCGTCCATGGCTTTGGCTCCCGCCCCGGAAGGCCAAAAGTCGGGATCCCCTTCCGAAGGCCATTCCGGATCGCCGTGCGACCACCAGAATTCCCGCAACCAGTCGAATCGAGCCAGACCGCGGAACATGGGCTCGACGCACAACCCACCGGGAGCGGCCGGGTCGGAACACCTCTGGGGAGCCCAGTCCGTCGTGCGCGTACTTATGTTGCCATCGAAAAACTCGTCCTCGGCCCAGGGGAACTGGCTGGTGATGATCGACAGCTTGCCTGCGAAATACCGATCCTCGTCGTGCCAGTCAATTTCCGGATCGGTAAAGATAGTGTCCCGAAAATCGCTCGGGCCCACGCCATGGTAGTCCTTGAACGCCTGGTCCAGGACGAGCCCCTTCAAACCGACGCAATCACGCCGCCTCTGCAACGCGGCCGCGGTCTGGGGCCGGGCGTAGACGAATTTCGACCCTGCCGAGGTCCAATCGATCAGGGAAATGCCGGCCGTGGCGTACGGATACAACAACGGCCCGCGCAGGATCTCGGTACCATCCGGCAGATCCCGGGTCCCGAAGGAAACAGTGTAGGAGAGATTGCCACCCTGATAGGGGGGATCAGCGCTGTCGAAGACCAAGGGCGTCATGTACCGGAAATCGTCTTCCAGAAAAGAGGCCATCGAACGCTCGCCAACCAGGAAGAAATTCCCCCCCCGCTCCTGGTAGGGGGTAAGCCAGACATACTTGTCCTTCTTGATGACGTTTCCGTCGATATCCCTGCCGTTTTCCGAGCGGAAGTGCTGGAACATGGTCTGCGAAGCCGCGAAGGCCGCGTAGCACAGCACCGCCTTGTAGCGGACGAGATCGTCGTACTCGGGTACTTCCGTATGGTCCAGCCGGTCAATTTCCCAGTCCAGGCCGTCGACACCGCCGGGACCACTCTGCAGGAACTGCCACCAGGGATTGCGGAAGGTCTCGTCATTGCGGGGATTACCGCCGCGGTCGACCCAGTTCTGGAAGCCCTGGTCCACCAACTGGTCGATAACCAGCAGTTCCGCCTGGGACGTCCGGGGAATATAGGGGACTGCTTCGATGTTGATCTCCCAGGTCACCGTCGTCCTGGAGTCGTCCCTGATCTGCAGGAAGAAGGTATGGGGGCCGTCCTGGAAGGAGCGGACTTCCGAGAACTTGTTCTGCGCTGACAGTCCGGCCGGCACCATCCAGCCGCTGTCGTTGGGGTCTGTCAGGTTCTTGACGTCCCAACCGTGGCGCATGGATAGGACTTTGCCGTTGTAACTGGAAGGGTCGGCGCGCCAGACGAAGCTCATGGGCTGCCCGGCCGCGACTTTCCTGAACATGTTGTCCCTCATATCGCCCAGGAAAATCTCCTGCAACTGTATCGCCGGACCGGTACCTCTCGTGATTTGCAGATTGCCTACCTCAATGCCGTACTTGCGTCCCACACTCACCGCGCCCGCCGTATCCTCGAACTGTACCGCAAAGAGGAAATGTTCACCGATTTCCTGGTCTGGGAAAGACGTCAGACGCTTCTCCTCGTCGGGATCGTACCGCCGCCAGGGAAACCAGTAGGTGGGATCTTCGAAGTCCACCATTTCCTCGTAGTACTGGTTGTACAGGTAGGGAATGGTAATGACGGTCCCGTCGCTGGTCACCGCCGACCGCCACAAGTAACGCACACGGGTCGGTGTGCCCAAATCGAAATCCTCGTCCGTACCGGACCAGCCGATATTCACCGTGGGCGGTACCCGGGCGGCGCGGATACCGCCCATGCTTGGAAAGGACACATTGCCCTGGGGGGCGATGGTCGTGGAGGTGAAGGAAATGAAGGCCGGCGTCGGATCCACGGCGCCCTTCTCATCCACCGCACGCACAAACAACGAATGGGACCGGAAACTGCGGGGCCTGCCCTCGTCGTCACCAGGAAAATTGGGCAAGTCGGCCAGGACCACGAAGGTGCTGTCGGTCGCCACCGTGAAACGCCAGGGATTGATTTCGGCGCCGGTCAGCGGGTCCACAGTGAGGGTGTCCCGGGCACTGATTCCGTCGGTTCCGTTGTCGCTGATCTTCCACTCGAAACCCTTGATCCGGGAATCCGGATCCGAGGCGGTCCAGTGGAACTGCACCGCGAATCCCGCTTCGAGCAGGGTCGGTGGCTGACCGGTGATCCTGGTATCCGGACGGGCATTGGGAACCCTGACTCCACCCAGTTCCGTGTCCGTAGAACAGCCCGCCGCCGCCAGCAGCAGGGCCACCGCGATGAGCACGGTTGCACGCACCTTCATGCTGTAACTCCTCGTGGATCTGGTCGCATTCATGTTCTACTCCGGCACCGTGTTGCAATCGACCACGTGGGGTACCCCCAAGTATGAACCATGCAACTCGATGCGGAAATCCTGACGCACCGGCACGCCCAGCACCGGTGAATTATCGGCGTTGCGCCAGGGACTCCCGTCGGGGTCACGGCGCCAGTCATAATCGGGTTCGGGAGCACCGCTCTCCAGGGCCACCGGCCCCAGACTCAGGGGCAGGGCCAGTGCTCTGCGCGTCTCGGGCGAAACCTCGGCCCCCAGGGTACACGACCGCCAGTTGGATCCCGGAGGCAACGTCCCCACGGGACGCACCTGCTTGAAGTAGTTGTAGGCCGTCGGCCGTGTGCGGGGGTTGTCGGCGCAGGTCGCCTGGTCAACCGCCACCGCCTGCACGGAACCGTCTCCCAATTGCACGATGGAGCCCCAATAAAAAGCCTCCGCCAGTTCCAGGTCACCCTGGCAGACGAAGCTCAGGAACTGCAGGAAGCGCAGCGGCGACGAGTTGAACAACTCCTCCGGTACGGCAACTTCAACCGCCATCTTCCACAGTCCCTCGCTGGTGATGGACAGCAGGTCGTTTTCACTGGCAGTGATCCGGGTGATGTCATCGCTGCCACCGCCGTCCTTGATCTGGTTGTTGGGGTCGCATTCGTTGTTCACCTGGTAACGCCAGGCCATCATGCGGTCGCGGGGATTATCCCACCGCTCCCGCGGATCGTCCTGTCCGTGGAAGAGGATCGACATGCGGTAGACCCGCGCATTAATCCAGTAGTGGGTTCCTTCCAGACCTGAAACATCCTCGAGCAGGGTTACCAGCCGCGTGGAGCGCTCGATGGCGAAGAAGGCAGGCCGCAGGAACTGCAGATCCGTGGGCTCGGTGGGATTCTCGCGCACGGACAAGCCGGTGACCGAACCGTCCAGACACGGATGGGCAGGTCCGCCCTCCTCGTAACAGACCAGCTCCGGGTCGGGGAAATCCGAGACGTCCGAGTCACGGGGCATAACCTCGAGACATTGGACACAGGGTGGATAACCCACGTGGAATTTAATTTGGGCCGGTGTGCCGTCAAGCCGACCGTGTTCATCCGCCGCAGTCATGTTGAAGGTGTAGGTGGTGCGCGGTCCCACGATGAAGCCCAGGGTGTCGGCGTACCAGCCGTTGGCATCGGGCAGGCCCAGATCCGTGTTCAGGGGACTCGTGGCAGTCTCGAAACCGAAGCGGCCACCATCCACATGGGAGCGCCGTCCGGCCACGAAACCTTCCAGCCCGATGCCGAATCCCGCATCGAGGGGCACGTCGTCCGGATCATCGCGTCCCAGGGATTTCACCACCACATAGGTCCTGTCGGGTATGCGGGCGCCATTGGCAAAGGGATACTTGATCTGGGGGTGGTCGAGATACTCGTAGTAGGGGTAGATCTGGGGGTCACTGCCATGGGCAGCCGAATCCAGCACAGCGGTAAAGGGATCACGGTTCACGATAAAGGTGAACTCGCGGCTGAAATCAGCCACCTCCACTCCCGCCACATCGACGGAATTGACCACGAGATTTACCGGGCCGCTTTCCAGCAACGTGTTGAACGGGTCGGTGGTCAGGGGATTGTCGTTGGCAAACGCCAGACTCGTGACTTCGCCGAAGTAGGAAAAACTGTCGCCGGAGGCCTGGTCGAACTTGCGTGGGTGCCAGAAATCCTCCTGGGCCGGGATGCACACGCCGCGCAGTTGTCCCCGCAGGGACCACTTGTAACCGAAGAGACCGTCATCGAAAGGATACACCGTATCGATCCTGGCGAGGGCGTCCGGGTCGTAGTTCAGGACGTTGGGAGTACTGCCCATCCAGGTCACTTCGTATGGCCTGTTGAAGCCCACCGTATCAGTCTGGCCCACGGCAATGCGCACCGTGTCGCCATCATCCTGGTTGACCCGGTAGAAACGGATCAGCGGCGTGCCCAGGGTGTTGCTGAAGAAATGCAGTCGCGCCGGTGTCCGGTCGTAGTCGCCGAAGTCGTCGATGGCCACCATGTGCAGGGTCATATCGGTCGAGATCCGGGTACCCTGTTCGATCTTGAAGTCGAATACCGAGTCGGTCTTGGTGGTCCAGTGCGCGATTTCCAGGGTCGAGGCATCCAGCGCGGGATTGAAACGCTCATCCTCCTCGTCATCCGAGGTCAGGGGGTCCTGTACCGTGGTGTCGGTGAGGGCCCACACGAGGCGTTCCACGCTGCCGTCGGCGTCCGCGCCGTACCAGAAGACGTGGTAGTGGTAATAGCCTCCACCATGCTCCACCGGCGCCCCGACGATGAAGGTCTCCGGCGCCTTGTTCACGATCACCACTTCGGGCACGAAGGCGCGGCAGCCTGTCAGCACCAGCAGCACTATGGCCAGGGACGCCAGCAGCCCCCATACGTTGTTTCGCCGGTTTCTCATACTGGTATGCGCCCCCTCGGAAGCGATATGGCTTCACAGGTGTCTGGCCGCCGCATTGGTGGGACTGGCGGCGGAATACCGTGCCAGCCTCAAGTGGTTTCGGCCAGCGGGATTGGTCAGGTTTCAGCCCCTGAAATATAGGGAGCGGGTCCGCGCGGTGTCAACCAAAGCTTGTTTAGAAGACGGAGTTTTCGGCCTTGGGCGGCGCTAAACCGGGTTAGACTTGTGGATCCACCGGTTCAACCGGCCCGCGGCATGAAAAATGGGGAGCGGCCCCGCAGGACCGCTCCCCGACAGCTTGCGCTGAAGCAGCGAACTACTTCACCAGAGCCATCTTGTTGACCATGACATCGTTGCCCATGCGCACTTCGTAGAAGTACACACCGCTGGCAACGCGGCTGCCTCGGTCGTCCTTGCCGTTCCAGTCGATGCTGTCCTCGCCCTGGGCAACGGTACCGTTGATCAGGGTGCGAACCAGCTCGCCCCGAACGTTGTAGACCTTCAGTGACATCTCGCCGTTGCGCGGCGCGACGTACTTGATGGTCGTCGTCGGGTTGAACGGGTTGGGGTAGTTGGTGATGCTCATGACAACCGCAGGAGCAGCAGCGGAGACCTCAATCGGGTCACCAACGATACCGAACCGTGCCAGGATGTCCTTCAGCACACGAACCCGAGCGGCGAGCGTGGCGTTGGCCTTGCTGCCCTCGTTGGGATCGGTGTAGATGAACATGAAGTCGTACGGCATGGTAATCACTTCGGACGTGGCAGCAGTACCGACACCCGAAGCGATGGTACAGGCACTGTACACGTAACCACCGTCAACACCCGAGTCGTCAGCGAAGGTGGCGATACGCACGCCATCGTTCACTGCCGTCACGGCGTCGAAGGTGTTGATGCCAGCACAGCCACCATAGGCGACCCAGCTGTCAATCGACGTGAACACCGGGTTTGAAGCAGTGATCAGCACGCGCGGAGCGGTCTGGCCACCGATCAAGGGCCGGAGGTTGTAGCTGTTGAACGTTACGTTCATGTAGTCGGACAGGAACGTACCCGTGGTGACGCCGGAGGCGGACATGTCGCCAGCCAACTCGTCGCCAGTCATATAGGCGTTCTTGTTGCCCTGATCCAGCCAACCGGTGATGAGGCCGACATCGTCACCGGAGTCGTTCAGCTGATCGCCGTTGGACAGGGTGAACGAAGCCAGGTTACCCGCAGTGTACAGCAGGGTCTCATAACCAGCGATCTGACTGGCGGTCGCGTGGGCACCGAGGCCGTTGCCGACACCGGAGCTGGGACCGTGGGTGTAGAAGTGGTCGAAGTGCGTACCGGCAACCAGGCCGAGCTGGTTGAAGGACGTGTACCACTCGTTCTGGCCGCCACGGTTGGCGAAATCGTTCCAGAACAGGATCGCCGGCTGGGTGCCGAACTCGTCTATGATCGTCGGCAGGCAACGCATGGTCCACGATGAGCTGTAACCCAGCACGTTGTCGAAGTCCGCGAAGTCAGCCAGATCACCAGGCATGGTGGCAACTTCAAGCACCCCACCGAGATCGTCCTCGGCGGTGATGTAGTAGTGCACCTGGTCGCCCGGGAACAGCAGGCCCACATCGGGCAGGTCGGCGTAGTAGCGGTCGGGCAAGGGGGCACCGGCACCGACAAACACCTGCTGGCAGAAAACGCCACCCTGGGTGACGGTACTACCGGCTTCCAGAGTCATGTTGAAATC
>Ga0164315_10002711_pt1 | contig 13627 bp, 9 predicted proteins | sample GuaBasSedimGuay6_FD_113737 | JGI IMG/M metagenome (GOLD analysis project Ga0164315, IMG submission 113737) | Subseafloor sediment microbial communities from Guaymas Basin, Gulf of California, Mexico - Guay6, Core 4569-2, 0-3 cm | ecosystem: Environmental > Aquatic > Marine > Hydrothermal vents >... | reverse complement strand
TCCTCTCACCCATGATTGGCGGATGGGCCACGACCGCCCTCAACGTGACGGTTATCCTGGGCTGTCTCGGTATCGTCGCAAATGACCGGCGCGGTCTGAAAATCGGCCTGTGGCTCACCGTACCGGCGATCCTGTTCATCATCGCCGGTGAAGTGACGGGCGACCGGAGAGTGAACCTGGCTGCCTATCCGTTTACGCTGCTACTCTATCTCCACATCATCCGCCTGATGTTCAAGACGATCTTCAGAACCAAGGTCGTAACCCTGGACACCATTGGCCTGGCGCTGTGTACGTATGTGCTGTTGGGAGTCCTGTGGGTACTGTTCTACATACCCGTGCTGCTGTATGACCAGAATGCGTTCGTTTTTGCCAACCTGCCGCCGGATGGCGACGTCATGAAAGAAATGACCTACTTCAGTTACGTCACCCTGACGACCCTGGGCTACGGCGACGTGGCCCCGGTTTCGCCACTGGCCCGGGGCCTGGCGGTTACCGAGGCCCTGACCGGCGTACTGTTCCTGGCGGTGTTGATATCACGGCTGGTGGGATCTTTTGCGCGTCGCTGACTGGTGCTCTGTCAGTCGCCGATCCGGGCCGCACGACGGCCCAGCGGTTTACTCAACTCGATCTCGTCGCGGATGGGAATGCCGTGATACCCGACGCGCGGCACACTGGGCTTGAGCAGCCGGATCTTGGACATGCTGCCCAGACGGACGGCGCTGATCACGAAACCACGCTTCTGGAAGAACCGCTGCGCATCCAGGTTGTCGTTGGTGGTGATGGCCCACAGGTGATCGCAGCCGGCGGCCAGGGCTATCGATTCCACCTTCTCCAGCAACTCGGTACCGATCCCCATGAATTGGCAGAGGGAGTCGATGGTGACGATCTCGCAGGCCTCGTCGTCGATGGCGTAGGTCACGAGGCCCACGCGTTCCGGGCCCTCGGTGGCGATATAGCCGGGCAGAAGATGGGGATCGTGGACTTCGTCCCGCGAAACCACGAAATCACCGCCGAAAAGCAGCTCGGTGCGCTCCTGCACCCACTTCCGATCATCATCCGACAGTTCGTTGATCTGCATGCCTTGTTTCCCGCAGATAGCCGCGGCGAAATTCCGCAGACGAGTTTGTTGCAGCTGGGCTTCCATGCCCCAAAGGTGGAACACGGCCGCGGCGGGCGCAAGGCGGGGTCGCTACCGGCTACCACGCCGCAGGATATCGCTGTCCAGGCCACCGGGCCAAGCCACAGCGTCCCCGAGTGCGGCTGCACATTGGCATCATACATGCTATCTTGCCCCTGCCGCCCTTCCCTGATCCCCGCACGAGAGGTCCTGCCCGTGATGTACCCTGTCCTGCGTCCCCTTGTCGTGCTTGCCCTGCTGTTCACCCTGGTTACCGTGGCCCACGGCCAGGATGAATCGCACCGCTCGTATTACGACAACCACCGGGTCTTCGGCGCCGCTCTCCAGGCCTCGACGCCCTACGCCGACTACGCCGAGGACTACGACGCGGGCTTCGGAGTACACGGCATCATGGACTATCCCCTGGCCACACTGTTCTCCCTCGTGGGCGACATGGGCTGGAACCGGTTCCGTGGCGCCGATGGCCGGGACGATATCGATGTCTGGGAATTCTCCGCGGGTGGCAAGTTCAACATACCGCCGTTCTACATGGGAGGCGAAGTCGCCTACTACACGAAGGTCGACAACGTGAACTGGCTGCCGAGCATGGGCCTGCGTTTCGAGCGGTGGGAATTCGCGGTACGCTGGAAGGCTGCTGAGCGCGTGGGTTGGGTGAGCTACCGCGTCGGCTACTATTTCTGATGTCTACCCCGGCTACCGATCTGACCACCGCACCGGTGGGGCAACTGGTGCGGCGATTGGCCATACCCGCCTCGGTCGGCTTCTTCTTCAACACCATGTACAATGTGGTGGATACGTTCTGGGCTGGACGCCTGTCCACCGACGCCCTGGCGGCCCTCTCCCTGTCTTTCCCGGTGTTCTTCGTACTGATCTCCCTGGGTTCGGGGTTTTCCACCGGTGCGACAGCGCTCATCGGCGATGCGCTGGGACGGGACGACCGCCGCGCCGCAGCCTGTATCGCCAGTCAGGGTTTGATCCTGGGCGTTCTGGTGGCCCTGTTCGTGATGGGCGTGGGATATGCCACGGTGCCCTGGCTCTTCCGCCTGTTGGGGGCCAATGACACCTACCTGGCCATCTGCCTGGAGTACATGTACGTCATCCTGGCGGGCAGCGGACTGGTGCTGACGTTCTACATGCTCAACGGCATCCTCAACTCCCAGGGGGACACGCGCACCTTTCGCGACTACCTGATCGGCGCCACCCTCTTGAACCTGGCCCTCGATCCCTGGTTCATGTTCGGTGGTTTCGGATTGCCGGCCATGGGCGTCAGGGGCATCGCCCTGGCGACGCTGATAGCCCAGGGCGGCGGCATCTTCTTCCTGGGCTGGCGGGCCCGCCGCACTGGCTTGCTGTTCCGTTCGGAAGGCGCGCGATGGTATCCGCAGCCTCAGGTGTTGCGCGACATCGTGGGCCAAGGGGTGCCGGCCAGCGGCAACATGATGTCCGTGGCCCTGGGCATCTTCATCATCACCTGGTTCCTGAGCGATTTCGGACAGGCGGCCGTGGCGGCCTACGGTGTAGCCACGCGCATCGAGCAGATCGTCCTGCTGCCCACCATCGGACTGAACGTGGCCGCCCTGACCCTGGCCGCCCAGAACGGCGGTGCCGGTCGCTTTGACCGGGTGCGGGCCACGGTACGCACCTGTCTTGCCTACGGCGCCGTGGCCATGGCCCTGGGTTCGACCCTGCTCTTCCTGGGAGCCGAACCGCTGATGCGCGCCTTCAGCGACGACCCGGTGGTGGTGGGCATCGGGGCGCCCTATCTGCGGATTGCGGCCTTCATCGAATTCGCCTACGTGATCCTGTTCGTCAACACGGCGGCCCTGCAGGGCTTGAAGAAGCCGTCCTTCGCCCTGTGGATCGGACTGTACCGGCAGATCCTGGCGCCGTTCGCGGTGTTCTGGCTGGCGGCCCGGGTTTTCGACCTGGGGTTGTTCGGCATCTGGTGGGGCGTCCTGGGCATCAACTGGACCGCCGCCCTGGTGGCGGTGTGGTGGGCACGGCGGATGACGGGGCAGGTGGAGAGTGCCTATGTGGCGTGGGTACCCTCATCCCCGGATGACGGTATCAGCTCCGCGCGAACATGATCCCGTAGCGATTCAGATAGTCCTTAAGGGCCAGGGCCAATTCATCCAGATCGCCGCCACAGGCATGGTCCGACCATGAGAACCAGGCGTTCCCTGCGACCTCCAGTTCCCGCCTTGCCTCGGCGGAAATCGAACCCAGGACTACCTGAAGCCGGCCGGGAGCCGCCGCACCGACGGGCAGTTCCTGGTGAAGATGGACCTCGCGAGCCCGCCCCTCGTCATCAAGGTGCAGGACATCGCCCTCCATACGACCGGGCGCACCGGCGAAGTGCTCCGCGTAGATACGGAACTCCTCCAGGATACCCCGCAGGATATCCAGGCGCTCCTCGTCCGTGTGCCGGGCGACAAACTCTTCCCTGGTCTTGATCAACTTGGCGGGCTCGCCCAGCACGAACGACCCGGCGGGGAAGGACTTGGTCACCACCGAACCGCTGCCCACCACCACGTCGTCCCCCAGCTCGACACCGGGCATGATGAAGATGCGGCAGGGCAACCAGACACCCTTGCCGATGGTTACTTCACCGTGGACCACCGGGTAACCAGCCAGCTTGTCCTTGTAGGCGCCGTGGGTGAAGATGTAGGAGCCGAAGCCCACCGCGGTCTCCGCACCGATAGTCAGCGGGCGGGAGGGATCCATGATGGTATAGGGAAAGATGTGTGACCGGTCGCCCAGGATGATCCGCGAGTCGGGAAATGGTTGCTGGGCCCGGATCACGGCCGACTCGCTGACGATCACGTCGTCGCCCATCTCTATGTGGGGCACCAGTACGATAGCCGTGGTCCGTACCTGCACCCGCTTGCCGAAGCGCGCGGTTTCCCCCACCACCACGGCGCCGGCGCTGAAACGCGTGCCGTCGCCGATCTCGCAACTGCCGGAAATCTCCACCACACTGCCTGGACCGAAAGAGACATCCTTGCCGATCCGATAACCCTTCAGCCGATACCACATCTTCTTGAGGGGCGACGGCAGAATGCCCACGGTCAGGATCCTGCCCAGGGGCAGGCGTGCCTCGTTGAAAATCACGCGTCATCCTCCGGCGTCGCCAGACCGGCCCGGGTCAACACCAGGGCCAGGAGGCGATCCATGGTTGCGGCGGACTCGCTGGTGGTTCCCGCCGATGTCTTCTTCTCGAACCTGAACCTGTCGAATTCATCCGTCCCGCCGATCAGCACGAGCTGGCCCCGCTCCTCGAGGTCCTTGTCCACCTCGCCGATGGCACTCTGGAAGATACTGTAGGACGGCACACCCAGAAAGGCCGCCTCACGCAGCATGGTGCCCCCGGAGGAGATCACGAGGTCCGAGCCCTTGAGCAGCGGTACCGGGGGGATGGGATTTTCCGGCACGTGAAGCGGGCACTGCCAGTCCCAGCGGCCCAGTTCCTCTGTCTGCCACGGATACCGTGGCAGGAAGACCACGTGGATGTCGTCGCGTGCGGCCAGGAAATCGAGCAGTGCCTCGTAGACCGCCTTGGATTTCGGGGAATAGTAGTGGGTTTCGGCGGCCGGAGGACGGAAGGAAACAACCGCGTGGGACGGATCCAGGCCCGGTGGCAGAAATGTATCTTCCGCCGCCACGTTCCGCCCATGGAAGGTCAGGTGTTCCTTGAGACCGGGAAACGGCAACAGTCGGTCGGCGGCGAAACCCCGGGACCGGAAGATCTCCGGTGCGATGGCGTCAGGGAACGCCACGTATGTGCCGAGTTTCGTGTAGGACCCCAGTTCGGCGTGTTCGTAGTCGCAAATAATGAAGCCGGGGATACCCAGTAGCCGTGCCGCCAGGGCACCGGAACGACTGGCGCAGAGCAGCATACTCGGCGACGATCCACGCACGGCCAACACCAGGCTCAGGGCCCTGCCCAGAACACCGGTGATCTTGCGCCATTTCTGTTTGCCGAAAGCATGGCCCACCGGCAGAAAAACCGTCCCCCTGTCTTGCAGCAAGCGATGGGTTATGGAGTTGTCCCGCGCCGTGACCACGACCCGGAAACCGCGTTGCTCCAGTTCGGTCGCCACCGGCGCCAGGTACTGGACCTGGGGCGGGTTGTCGATGTCGATCCAGATCGTGCGGGTACCCGAACTCATTCCTGCACCTCGTATCGTATGCCTGCTCCGTCGCGTACCGCCCAGGCGACCCGCGCCCGTCGGGCGCCTTCACCGCGGATGGTCCATCCCCCCGCTTCCTCGACAAGCTCCAGTCGATTGCGCTGGCGCCACCAGTCGTTCACTTCCCCGGGCAAGGCGGTCCAGGCCCGCCCGGCGTCACGCAGTTGCGCAAGTCTTTCCAGCAGCGACCGGTACAGTTGCTGGCCACGCTCTTCACGCATGTAGTCCGGGTGCACGATGAACGAGGCCAGCCCGCCTCGCGCCTCGATGACTTCGAGCTGGCTCCACCAGATATCCGGCGTCGCGTCGTTCAGCACCGCCAGCAGCGTGTAGTCCTGGATTGTCGTCAAGGGCAGCTCGAGAATATCACCCACGAAATATGGTCGTATCGTGCAGCATCCCCCGCGTTGGGGATCAAGACGGGCGCTGTTGGGGACGGACATGTCGTAGGCGATCGCCAAGTGCGACAACCACTCCTGGCGGCGATACATCACGGGGGACCTGAACCCGCGGGCATCCCATGCCCGCAGATAACCGTTGATCCGTTCCGCCCGCTCACGGAAACCGGATTCGGTGTCAAAGAGATGGCCGTCGTGGTTGAGGCCGTGCAGGGCCACCTCGCAGCCACCGTCGCGCAGCGACTGCAGGAAAGCCCCCGGTACTTCGTAACGTTCCTCCGGCACCACCTCGAAGGCGGAAACCAGATCGTGTTGCGCCTCCATTTCCATCAGCCGGCCGCAGAAGTCGCGGCCCGCTGCCGTCTCCACGTCGTGGGTCAGGATGGCTGCCATTCCGCGACCCTCGGGCCAGTACCAGATGAACGGCAATCGCTCGGAGCCCGTGATCCGCAACAGTTCGGTCCAGACCGCGTCCTCCAGATCCTCTATCGCCGTTTCCACCGGCCAGCGTGGAAAAGGCACGTCCTGCCAGCCGCGCAGGGCAAAACGTTGCATGTGCTTGCGCAGGGCCACCGGCAGGAAGGGTCGCAGCAGGTAGTAGGCGCGGCGCACCATCGAACCGGATCCCGGGACCGCCGTAGCACCGCCGGCCTGCTCCTGGTATCTCTCCAGGCGCAGGTAATCCACCGCCTCCGCCACATCGTCCGGCAGCACCGCACCGAGGGCTGCCAACTCGGCGTGTGGCATGGCTGCCAGCACCGACGACGCCGACACCTCGGCCAGGGCCGCGGTCACTTCGGCGGAACAACGGGTACGCTTGGCGAATTCGGCCAGCATGATGATCGCTTTCCCAGTCTTGACGGAACGCTAGTGCAATTCCGCCAAATCCACCCTCTCGGCCTTCCCGCTCCGCAGACTCTCCAACGCCTTGAACGTGGCCAGGGTCGTGGCCAGCTGTGACTGCAGGGGAATGGGCTGTCGCCCCTCGCGGATGCCCTCCAGGAATGCGGCTACTTCCTGCTCCTGCCCCTTGCCGGGGCAGCGCTTGCGCGAGCGTCCGCCTTCGCCGTGCAGGATGACGGCGTTGTAGTTGTCGATGACCGCGGTGCGTCCGCCCGCCGACGCTTCGAACCACTCCTTGGGCAGGCCCTTGGCGCCGTGGGCGAAGTAGCCCACCGTGCCGATGGAGCCGTCGGCGAAGCGCAGGGTGATCAGCACCGTGTCATGGGGACTCTGCCCGGGATCATCGGCACCCACGCAGGTCGCGTGTACCGACACGGGGTCGGCGCCGCACACGAACTGCATCAGGTCGATGAAGTGGCAGACCTCGCCGATGATGCGGCCACCGCCGGCGGCAGGGACCTGGATCCAGTGGTCACGCGGGATGACCCCCGCGCTCACGCGGTACATCATGGCCAACGGACCGGGATCGCGGCCCAGGTGCTTGCGGACCTCGACCGCCGCCGGTGAGAAGCGCCGGTTGAAGCCGGTCTGCACCACCGGCAGTTTTTCGTCGGCCTCGAGGGCAGCCGCCTGGCGGGCGATTTCACCAAGTTCGGTCTCGTTCAGACAAAGCGGCTTCTCCACGAACACGTGTTTGCCCCGCGCCAGGGCCGCCAGCACACCCGGCCCGTGCTGGTCGTGGCGAGTGGCCAACACCACGGCGTCGGTTTCGGCATCGCCCAGGACGGCGTCCTCGTTGTCCACAGCCTGGGCAAAACCCAGACGCTGTCCCGCGTCCACCGCGCTCAAACCGGTGCGGGTAAAAATGGAACGCAACGCCACGCCGGACGCCCCGGCGAAATGGGGCAACAGGAAAGCCTGGGCGTAGGAACCGGCCCCGATGCAGCCCACGCCGATATCCCCGGCGCCCTTGGCCGCGGCACCATCCAGTCTGATGACCGGTGACGATGCCGGACGATCCGGATAATCCAGCAGGATGCCCGCGAAAGACTCGTTCCGGTTGGCCAGCAATTCGTAGGCGGCCGGCGCCTGGTCGAAGGTGTAGCGATGGGTGACCAGCGCCACGGGGTCGAAACGTCCCGCGGCCACCAGGTCCAACACCGCTTCCATGTTGCGGCCCTCGGTCCAGCGCACGAAACCGTGGGGATAGTCCGTGCCGCCTTCCTCATAGGTGGGATCGTAGCGGCCCGGCCCGTAGGAGCACGAGACCTGGAAGTTGATCTCCTTGCGGTAGTAGTCCTCCCGCGGCAGATCCATGCCCACGGCGCCGACAACCACCACGCGCCCGCGTTGGCGAGTCACGCGTCCGGCCATGGTGACCGGATCGTCGCTGGCGGTAGCGGCGCAGATCAGAACCAGGTCCACGCCACGACCGCGGCTGAAGGTGTCCAGCTGGGCCTCGACGCTGTCGCCTCCCAGCAGTCCCACTTCGTCGGCGCTGCCGGTGCCTGTCGCCAGCTCGAGGGCGGCCGGTGCGATGTCGGTACCGAAGACCCGGCAACCGTTGGCCTTGAGCAGCTGTCCGGCCATGAGTCCCACCACGCCCAGACCGATGACCAGGGCATTCTCGCCCAGGGTCGGTTCGGCCAGGCGCACGCCCTGCATGGCGATGGAAGCCAGGGTGGTCATGGCAGCGGCATCGACGCCCACACCGGCGGGCACCTTGGCCGTCAGGTTCACCGGCACCACGATCTCGTCGGCATGGTTGGCGTAGCCCCCGGCACAAGCCACCATGTCGCCCACCTGCAGGGTTTCCACGCCCTCGCCCACCTCGATGACTTCGCCGGCGGATGAATACCCCAGTCCCTGGGCACCCTCCAGCTTGGAGCGCACCTTCTGCAGGGTGGCCTTGACGCCCACGGTACGGGCCATGTCCAGCACCATGCGCACCTGATCCGGGCGGGCCTTGGCCTTGCCCAGCAGGGACTTCTTGCCGGTGACGATCTTGTTGCCCTCGGTACCCGGACTCACCGCCGAGCAGAGGGTGCGCACCCGCACACATCCGGGAGCCAGCAGGGGCGCCGGCGTATCCACCAGCGTCACTGAACCGTCACTGAACTTCAGGGCCAGGATTTTCACAGGGGGTCCTTTCTTCGCGGATCCGGTCGTGGACGGCAACCACCATAGGGGACAGATGGTAACGGTTCAACTTGGGATACGAAAGGTCGGGAGATGCACTTCGCGGCCGACCCGGATGTGGCCAGCTACAATAATATCCGGCGGCGGACACTCTATCAATGATTAATCAAAATATCTGCCGTAACGAGAAATAGTCACACTAACTGGTACCGCTACCCGGAACGGAGATCCGCCTCGAAATCCCGCATCCAACCAGCGAGATCTTCGCCGTAGACCTCACGGGCATGGGCCAGGCTCTGGTCCGTGAAAAACTCCAGGAACAGCTCCCGCCCTCCCTTGGCAATTAGTCGGGCGATCCAGGCGCCGGCCACGGGATATGAGACGTCGGTGGGCAGCAGGGACCAATCCTCCCACAGGGCCGCCAGGGATACCGCGGGAATGCCAGCCGCCTCTGCCAGGGCCTTACGTGCGGTTTCCATGCGGTCCCGATCCGTCTGGTCGAAACGTACGGCCGTGCCCTCGTTGACCAGACCGTTACGCACCGCCGGATTCAGGGCGTGGTTGCTGATGATGTGCGTCATCTCGTGCCCCACCGTTTGCTGTACGCGGCAGTGAACCAGATTCAACTCCGGCCTGGCAAAACCCAGGGTCGGCATGCCCGCTTCGTCGGCCTCGGTCTGGTCGGCCCAGACCACGAACAGGATGGGCTCGTCCGGGCCGCCGCCGAACCAGGTACTGATGATGTCGTAGGCTTCCTCTCGCCGTCGCGCGAAATCGGGACGGTCCAGATTCGTCAGCCGGTCAGAAAACAGGAAGCTGAAGTGCTCGGTGCGAAAGCGCTGCCAACTGTCGAAACGCTCGGCCAGACCGAAGGCATTGAGATTACCCACGGCACTGCGGGTGGCATTGCGCGTGGCAGCCACGTCACGGGCGATGATCCAGGCACGGCGGGCACGCTGGTTGTCCCCTAGTTGCCAATGGCACGAACCCAGGTACACCTGGGCCCAGGCATAGACCCAGGTGTGATCGCGGTCCCCGCTGGCGGCGCCTTCCAGAAAGATGATGGCCTCGGCGTAGTGGCCCGAATCGGTCAGGGCCCGGCCCACCGCCAACTGCACCTGGGCGCTGCCCTGGCCGGTGTTGATGAGGGCCTTGCCCTGGGTTACGACTTCGTCGAAGCGGCCCTGTTTGTAGAGATTCCAGAGGGAGTCGGCGGGGCCTTGTTGGGCTACGGCGATGGTAGCGAGCGCAAGGATCAGCCCTGCGATCAGGATGCGCACCATGCTATTCCTCCTGCTTCCCATGCCCAACGCCGCGGCGATCCTGAAAGCCGGAAATGCCGACGGCACGTACTTCCCCTTCTCCACCGCGAGAATGGTCCGGCGGCGCACACCCACGCGATCGGTCAGGTTCAGGCGAGGTACGGTGCTGATTGAGGTGCTCAAGCGGCTTCATGGGACCAATGTGCGTTATTCCGAACATTATGTCATGCATATATGGCTCTTGTTTGTGTGACGCTCGTTAGCCTCTCTCCGGCCCTGTCCGGACAGGGGTTCCAGAAGTGGAATCCTGCGCATCCTCCCCACCGCTCCTCCACCCTGCTCCACTCCCATCCTGAACACACTCCATCACCGGGTATACAAAGACTTTACGGGAAATGACGAGGAACCATCCGCCATGGCACACACCTTGCGGTCCGCCGTCCTGGACAGACCCGAATGATCCGTATCCTGCCCCGCCGCGGCTATGCATCCGCAATACCCGTGGCAGGTTGCACGATCGGATCCGGGAATATGGGCAAAAACCATCGACAAGGCAGTGACAGGTGATGTTGCGTACCAAGCTGAATTTCCTGCCGATCCTGGCCGCCGTATTGCTTGTGAGCGGTGCTGTAGCCACGGACGCGCTGGCCTTCGACCACCTGGAAATCACAGTGGTCAATCCACACGTGGTGGCCGGACGGCCCGCCGTGACGGTGGAAACGGATTTCAGTGTCAATGTGCGGGCGGTCAATGCCGACGGCACCACCGACGTCAACGCCAACTTCATCCACGCCCAGCTCCAATCCCCCGACGTAGCGGCCACTCTGCCCGGCTCCAGTTACCTGTCCGGTGGCGAATTCCAGTTCGACAACATCCGCTTCGTGGCCGACGGCCAGCCCGTGCGCCTGCGGGTGGTCGACGCCGATGACGGTTCGGTGCCCGCGGCCGAAGTCGAGATCAACTGCTACAACTACGTCCACCACTTCGACCTGGGTATTCCCGGCGGCGACAAGTTCGTGAACCAGGCCGTGAATGTAACCATCACCGCCCGTGACCTGAACGGCGTGGCGGTACTCAACTTCCGCGACGACCTGACCCTGGACGCCCTGGTGGGAGACTTCCCCAGCGGGCCCACCCAACTCGTGGGCGGCGGCAGCTTCAATCTGGGCGCGGCCACCGTGCCGGTCACTTTCTGGGGCACGGACCCGGTGACCCGCGAGAACGTCCTGTACGCCACCAACAGCGTCGTCTATCCGGGCCAGGCCTCTGCGGCCACCGGCAACGCCACCGTCACACCCCTGCGACCGGGCGCCCTGTCCACGATCATGCTGTTGCTGCCCGGCGAGACCCTGACCCCGGGCGAGAGCCCCGGCAAGAGCGGCCTGCCCAGCAGCCAGACCTCGGGCCAGAACTTCAACGGCATCGCCGTCTACGCCACGGACCAGCACTGGAATCCCATCGAGGGTGCCGGTTTGCCCAATTTGACCTGGACCAGCGACGACCCCAGTGGCGGCGTCATACTGCCGGGCGGTGGGCCCATGGGCGGGAACCCCGAGTCGGCCCTGTCCTCCACCCTGATTCGCTCCGGCACCACCCGGGTCACGGTCAACGCCAGCGGCGCGGTCACCGCGAGCAGCCGCAGCGACCTGATCATCAATCCCCAGGGTCTGGACCACTTCGAGTTCGATACCGGCGTGTGGAACCCCGCCGACCCCCAGGTGACCACCATTCCCTTCAACATCCGCATCATCGCCCGGGATGCGGCCAACAACGTCTTCCCCCTCAACGGCGCGGTAAGCCTGCGAGCCAGGATCGGCGCCGCGGACGAGAGTGCCGACTACATCATCACCAACAACTCCACTTTCGTGAACGGCCGCCTCGACGCCCTGGTGCAGGTCACCAAGCGCGGTTTCAGCGCCTACATCATCGTGGATTCCGGTGTGGTGGGGAACTCGCCGGCCTTCCAGGTCAACGCGGGCCCCTGCGAGAAGATCCTCATGTCCTTCCCGGGGCAAAACTGGGTCAACGGCCTGAACGACGAGAACTTCAGCGGCAACCAGGGCACACCCAACGCCGTGACCGCCGGCGACATCATCGCCAGCATGGAGATCCGGCCCGTCGACCGTTACAACAACCTGGCTCCCGGTGCGCGCAACGTGACCTTCAGTTGCCCCAGCGGCTGGTTCGAGATGCCGGACTACGCGGGCAACGTCATGACCATCAACAACGCCACCAGTGCCCGGGTGACCCTGCGGTCGGCGGACCAGTTGCAGTACCTGCGGGCCGAGTCGAGCGGCATCCGGGCCAACGCCTCCAGTCCCGTGCAGGTGTCACCGGCGGCGTACGCCCGCCTGGTGGTCGAAGCGCCGGGCGAGACCCTGGACCCCGGCATATTCGACACCATCGAGGACGACGGCAAGGTGGGCGACCCTGGTGACCAGGATGCCGGCGTACCCTTCGACGTGCGGATCTTCGCCACGGATTCCTACTGGAACCCGGTCAGCGACCAGAGCCCGGCCCTGCCCGTCTCCATGGACTTCAGCAGCAGCGACCCGGCGGCGGTGCTGCCGGCCAACCCCCAGTCCATCAGCGACAACCAGGGCGACTTCCAGGTAACCCTGGTTACCCTGGCGGATCCCAACCACCAGACGGTGCAGGTGGATGACAACGGCAGCGGTGTCACCGCCTTTGCCGCCATTCCGGTGCGGGCCGGCGTCATCGACCACTTCGATATCGGCATCAACAGCCGTACCAGCCCCACACCGGCGGACGTGCTGTCGCTCATCCCGGACCACCGGGCCGGCTCCCTGCTGCCCAACGTGACCGTGGTGGCGCGGGACGTGTTCGGCAACCACGTCAGCGACTACACCGAGAACGTGACCCTGTACGTGAGCCACGGCACGGGCATCCTGACCCCCACCTCCATCGACATGGGCGCCGGACTGGGCAGCGGCGGTTATCAGGGTTCCTGGCGGGGCAATATCCAGATCACCCGCGCCGGCACCGACGTACGCCTCTTCGCGCGCGAGGACACCTACGCCAACACCGACAGCAGCAACACCTTCGTGGTCTTCGCGGGTGCCCAGGACTACGCCGACATGATCATCCTGCTACCCGGCGAGACCCATACCCCGGGTATCGCGCCGGGCAAGGTGGGATCACCCCTGCCCGTGATGGCCGGAGACCCGGTAGTGGCCACGGTCATCGCCACGGACGCCTGGTGGAACCAGGTGCCGGTGCAGCCCCAGATCCACTTTACCAGCGACAACTTCTTCCAGATGATCACGGCCAACAACACGCCCCTCGATCCGGACGGCTCGGGCCTGTTCGATTTGTTCCTCAAGACCGCCACCGGCCACCAGTTGACGGCGGCCGACCTGATCACCCCCGCCATCACCGACCAGAGCGACATCGTCGCCACGCCGGGCCTGTTCGACCGGCTGATGGTGCTGCTGCCCGGCGAGGCGGCCCAGCCCGGCGGACCCGAGCCTGACGGCAAGACCGGTACGCCCCTGCCCCAGACTGCGAGTCTCGAATTCGACGTGCGGGTACGGGCGATGGACCAGTTCTGGAACCAGGTGAACGAGAGCAGTGAGC
>Ga0164315_10002710_pt1 | contig 13628 bp, 14 predicted proteins | sample GuaBasSedimGuay6_FD_113737 | JGI IMG/M metagenome (GOLD analysis project Ga0164315, IMG submission 113737) | Subseafloor sediment microbial communities from Guaymas Basin, Gulf of California, Mexico - Guay6, Core 4569-2, 0-3 cm | ecosystem: Environmental > Aquatic > Marine > Hydrothermal vents... | reverse complement strand
TGAGGGTCGAACCGCATCTGTCGCGATTGATGCGGTTCGTGCCTCACCACACATCCTACAACTAACTTGTTAGCGGTCTGGCAAGATCCTTCGGCTGCGCTCAGGATGACAGCAGAAGCGCACGCTCAGGATGCCATGTTCCTACTGCAAACTAATAACTGCCTACTGCCTACTTCTCTTTTTAAAGTCCGCATAATGTATATTATGTTAAATAGAGTATTGATTTGATTATCACCTCTCTCTCATGCTCGCATAGATGAAGACTTAATGTCTTCAGACATTCGATTATTAAGTGTCATCAAAACATTGAAAAACGATTGGCCTAATATGGCGGGTGCTGGTGATGAAACCTTTGCCTTTAGCTTTTCCAGCGAGTGCAATTTGCTCGCCGTGATTAGGCGCATGCGCCTCTTCGCTGCTCATGCCAGATTGATTCTGTGCTGATTTTTGGTGCTCTCCTGCCGGTTTTGGTCAGATTTATGCTTTACGTGAGTTACCGCAATGTCATCCTGGTGGTGTTCTGAGAAGTTGAGACAGAAATGTGGCATCAATTTTCGGTTAAACAAACTCAAACCGTATAGACAATGGATACACGTTATCGTATAGTTAATGCATATACGTCTTGTATCAACAAACTGAAGGCATAAAATGTCCACTTCACAAAATAAAGTCGCACCAATTAATATCCGTGCCCAGGAAAGCCAGCGAGCCTTAATTGATAAAGCTGCATCCACTCTGAACAAGACACGTTCAGACTTTATGCTTGAAGTTGCCTGCCAGGCAGCAGTAAATATATTACTGGATCAACGTCTTTTTCTGATAGATGATGCCACTTTTAGTGCCTTTCAGACTCAATTAGATGCCCCCGTTGCAGATAATGAAAAGTTGCATTATTTACTGAGTCAAAGTTCGCCCTGGGAAAATTAATCCAATGGCACAGCTCTCTGCACCAACACCATTGTTGGTGACGCATGTGACAGATGGATTTGATTGTGGTGAACCATTACTCAATGATTGGCTAAAAAAACGCGCATTGAAAAACGAAAATTCTGGTGCTTCACGCACCTTTGTTGTTTGCCAGGATAACCATGTTATGGGCTATTATGTACTAGCTACTGGCAGCGTCATGCATAAACAGGCCCCCAGAAAAGTCCGTCGCAATATGCCTGAACCTGTTCCAGTGATGATACTGGGGCGATTGGCAGTGAGCAAACACATGCAATCGACCGGCATCGGTCGAGGCTTACTTAGAGATGCGATTCTACGTACATTGGGGGTTTCTAAACAGGCCGGCATTAAAGCCTTATTGGTTCACGCTCTTTCTGATGCTGCCCATAAATTCTATTTACAATGTGGTTTTATAGAATCACCACTGGATACGATGGTTTTAATGATTACCCTCAATGATGCAGAACGCCATCTTTGAAATAACACTGTTCTCAGATTTGCGGCATACAGCTTGATACTCAGTTTTTTCTTCCATTCCTTTTTTCGATTGTGTCTACGCTGATTTTCTGTAAGAACTACTGAAGACTACTGAATATGGGTATGCTTACTCATAATCATCGTGTAATTATTAATATGTGTATTTTAAGCTGTTTCTGCACCTGCCAATGTGACACTGCGGTCAATTATCTTGCATAAGTATATGATTATATATTTATTCTTCTAGCGCTTTCTGAAATAAGTGCGTGAAATGACGCATTTATTGCCTATCTACTCTTGTATAAAGACACTATTAAAAGTAGGATACGCGCGGTTAATGACATGACCTAAGTCAAGAAAAGTTTATATTTTCATTTTCGCATTGTCAGTCTTAACAAAGAATTCTAAAAAACTATTATAAATTTTGTCAGGAGAAAACATGAACGCAGCAATCCGTGTTGCCAGCTTTATCGGTCTGATGCTAGTTAGCATGCAGTCCTGGGCTGAGTACCAGCTGGACCTTCGTCCAGGAGTCACTACAGTTAGTCAGGGTGCGTATGAAATACATACTTTGGTTATGTGGATCTGTGTCGTTATCGGTATTATCGTCTTTGGTGCGATGATTTATTCAATCATCGTGCATCGTAAATCACGTGGCCATAAAGCGGCTAAATTTGACGATAATTTAACCGTTGAAATTGTATGGACGGTTGTTCCCTTCATCATTCTGGGTTTTATGGCGGTGCCTGCAACCAAGGTATTGCTTGCCATGGAAGATGTATCAAATTCTGATATGTCGATTAAAGTAACCGGTTATCAGTGGAAATGGAAGTATGATTATCTTGGTGAAGATATCAGCTTTTTTAGCAATCTGTCTACGCCAATGGAAGAAATTCAAAACAAAGCCACTAAAAATAAAAATTACCTGTTAGAAGTTGATAATCGTGTTGTTGTTCCTGTCAATAAAAAGGTTCGTTTATTGTTCACCTCTAACGACGTTATTCACTCCTGGTGGATTCCTGCATTTGCGGTGAAAAAAGACGCTATTCCAGGTTATATAAATGAAAGCTGGTTCAAAACAGACAAAATCGGCACTTACCGTGGCCAGTGTGCTGAATTATGTGGTACCAATCATGGTTTCATGCCGATAGTCGTTGATGTTGTATCAGCAGATGACTACACAGCATGGGTTGTCAGTCAAAAAGAAGATGCCGCTGCGGCCGTTGCAAGTTCGAACAAAACATGGACCATGGCTGAGTTAATGGAACATGGTAAAACGGTGTATACAACAAGTTGTCTCGCATGCCATCAGGGTGGTGGTGAAGGCCTTCCACCCATGTTCCCTGCGCTTAAAGGCAGCGCCATGGTTACTGGCGATATTGCTGCACATATTGATATTGTGGTAAACGGTAAGCCGGGTACAGCCATGCAGGCATTTGGTCCGCAGCTAAATGATGCTGATCTCGCTGCACTGATTACTTATGAGCGAAATGCCTGGGGTAATGATACCGGTGATATGGTACAACCAGCTGCCATCAAGGCAGCAAGGTAAAGCGGCGCGATAGTCACTTTATAATAAACATTAATAGTTAAATTCAACTACTTGAATAATAAGAGATAAACGAGGCATTTATGAGCGCTGTTATCGAAGAACATGATGATCATCATGACCACAAACCCACCGGTATAGGCCGCTGGTTATTTAGTACAAACCATAAAGACATCGGTACCATGTATTTGTGGTTCAGTTTCACCATGTTATTTATCGGTGGTTCACTGGCACTGGTTATCCGTGCTGAATTGTTTCAACCGGGTCTGCAGTTTGTTGAGCCTGAAATGTTCAACCAGTTGACTACCCTGCACGGCCTTATTATGGTATTCGGCGTGATTATGCCGGCATTCGTTGGCCTGGCTAACTGGATGGTGCCAATGATGATCGGTGCACCGGATATGGCACTGCCGCGGATGAACAACTGGAGTTTCTGGTTGCTACCGGGCGCATTTGGCCTGTTGATCGCAAGTTTGATCATGAGCATTATGGGTATGGGTTCTGCGCCTAACTTCGGCTGGACATTCTACGCCCCGCTTTCGACGACTTACGGACCTGACAGTACGGACTTCTTCATCTTCTCAGTCCATATGATGGGTATTTCGTCAATCATGGGCGCAATTAACATTATCGCGACTATCATCAATATGCGTGCACCAGGCATGACCTACATGAAGATGCCCATCTTCGTTTGGACATGGTTCATCACAGCTTACCTGCTGATTGCGGTTATGCCTGTACTGGCTGGCGTGGTAACCATGATGTTGACTGATCGTAACTTCGGCACCAGTTTCTTCAGTGCTGCCGGTGGCGGTGACCCGGTATTGTTCCAGCACGTATTCTGGTTCTTTGGTCATCCTGAAGTGTATATTATGATTCTGCCTTCATTCGGCATTATCTCTCAGATCGTTCCGGCCTTTTCACGTAAGAAGATTTTTGGTTACTCTTCAATGGTATACGCAACCTCTTCTATCGCCTTCCTGTCATTCATCGTATGGGCACATCACATGTTTACCACAGGCATGCCAGTAGCAACTGAGCTGTTCTTTATGTATGCAACCATGTTGATTGCGGTACCAACCGGGGTGAAAGTATTTAACTGGGTCAGCACCATGTGGCAGGGTTCGTTAACCTTTGAAACACCGATGTTGTTTGCGATTGCTTTCATCTTCCTGTTCACTATCGGTGGCTTCACCGGTTTGATGCTGGCGATGGTTCCAGCTGATTTCCAGTATCATGATACTTATTTTGTAGTAGCGCATTTCCATTACGTATTAGTGACCGGTGCCCTGTATGGTATTTTTGCCGCGGTATATTTCTGGATTCCTAAGTGGACCGGTAATATGTATGACGAGACTCTGGGTAAATGGCATTTCTGGGTTTCAACCATCTCAGTAAACGTCCTGTTCTTCCCGATGCACTTTGTTGGCCTGGCGGGTATGCCTCGTCGTATTCCTGACTACAATATGCAGTTTGCTGAATTTAATGCAGTAGCATCAGTCGGCGCCTTTGTCTTCGGCTTTGCTCAGTTAATATTACTGTATAACGTTATTAAGACCATCCGTGGTAAGAATACAGTAAAAGCAACTGACCAGGTTTGGGAAGGCGCAGAAGGTCTGGAGTGGACATTACCATCACCTGCTCCATTCCATAGTTTTACTACTCCACCAACGGTTAAGTAGTAGATTGCAGGAGCGGAATGCTTAAATAGTAGAGCACCATTCCGCGATTGATCCAGGTTAAACACCTCAATCGCGGAATGACAAAAATCCGCTCCTACAAGAAGGTAATGACGAATGACAGAAGATACAAACAACAACGGCAATAAAAAGATCGTACAAAATTTATTGTTTGTTGTGCTTGGTATGTTTTGTTTTGGATTTGCCTTAGTTCCTTTGTATGATGTTTTTTGTGAGTACACAGGACTAAACGGTAAGACAGGTGTGCAATATGTATCCGAAGAACAGATGCAGGTAGACACTACGAGAGAAATAAAGGTCGAATTTCTGGCAAATACAAACGACGGTATGCCCTGGGAATTTAAAGCCTTAACTTATGCGGTTACGGTGCATCCCGGCGAAGCCACCCGGGTTGAATTTGTCGCCAGGAACAAAACCGATAGAGATATTATCGGCCGAGCAACGCCCAGCGTTGCGCCGGGACAGGCTGCTGCTTATTTTCAGAAAACAGAGTGTTTCTGTTTTACTGAACAGTTGCTAAAAGCCGGCGAAGAAAAGATAATGCCAGTGGTGTTTATTATTGATCCTGCTATTGATGAGGATGTTCATGAGATAACACTGTCGTATACATTTTTTATAAAACCAGGATCAGAGAAAGTCATTACAAGACAAGATAATAAATCCATACTTGTATTTAACTAAGCTCTGACACAACATTAAAAATAACCAGGAAATAAAAACGATGTCATCAAGTACAAATCATGATGTATATTTCATACCAGAACCAAGCAAATGGCCGGTTGTTGGTACGATTGCACTTACTACAACGATTATTGGTGCAGTTACCTCCATTCATGCAGGCGAAATTAATTTAATTTTGCCCGTTGGCTTTTTAATGATTGCTTATCTGTTCTTTGGCTGGTTTGGTGCAGTCATAAAGGAATCATTATCTGACTGCTATAATGCACAGGTGGACAAATCTTTCCGCATTGGCATGTTATGGTTTATTTTCTCAGAGGTGATGTTCTTTGCCGCTTTCTTTGGCGCCCTCTTCTATGCACGCACCATCGCCGTTCCATGGTTAGGCGGTGCAGGCAACAATGCAATGACACATGAGTTGTTATGGCCTGCGTTTGAAGCCGTTTGGCCCGTCATGACTAACCCGGATAATGCTAAATTTGCGGGTCCTAGTGAAATCATTCCTGCTACTGGCCTACCCGCATGGAACACTGCAATACTGTTGACGTCTTCGGTAACGGTTACCATCGCGCACCACGCATTACGTGCTGGACATAGAAAACCATTAATCATGTGGCTGGCTGCAACGGTATTGTTAGGTTGTATTTTCCTGGTTTTACAGGCTGAAGAATATATCCATGCCTATACTGAATTAGGCCTGACCATGGGCTCAGGCATTTATGGCAGTACCTTCTTCATGCTCACAGGCTTCCACGGATTCCATGTAACCATGGGTACCATCATGTTGTTTGTAATGTTGATTCGTGCAATTAAAGGACACTTTACTCCAGATAAACATTTCGCATTTGAGGCAGTTGCCTGGTACTGGCACTTTGTAGATGTTGTCTGGCTGGGATTATTTATATTCGTATACTGGCTATAAAAGCCAGGTTGCAAATAAAATTCGTACCGTCATTGCGAGGTACGAAGCAATCTCCTTTAGCCGAGTACCTGCCATATAGAGATTGCTTCGTGCCTCGCAATGACGTTATACGTTCTATGACAGGCCATGGGGTGTAATAAACCCCATGGCCTGTCCTATTAAGAGCAGAATAAAAATACATGCAGACAAGCCAATACGCCAGGTTAAAGCCTTTAGCATTTTGTCAGACTTATCGCCCCTGGTCATAGCGACAAGCGCAGAGCCAAGGCTGATAAGAACCACAAGCAATAAGCTCAAAATAACGATTTTAAATATCATGTGTAAACCTGTTTAATAAGTTAATTGGATATGCCGAATGAACTATACATCGTGCAAAGTTCTCTAATAGTAAATAAAATAAGCAAGTGAGTATCATAGACGACATAAGACAGTATCGATTAGTTTCGTTTCACATTGCCTGTTATCATTTTAACCCAGCTGTGTTCAGTAGTCTTATAACCGCTGGTTTTTTATATGCAATGCTATCGCTGGGATACTGGCAATTAGATCGCGCTGAATTTAAGGTTACTTTACAGCAAAAAATTTTTGACCGTAAAAATTTATCACCTGTAGCTATTGCTGAATTGCCCGCATCGAGTGAAAGTCGTCGCTATTATCCTGTTAAATTTATTGGTGAATTCGATGATCAGCACAGCTTTTTATTAGATAACATTACATTTAACGGGCATGTTGGCTACCATGTGTTCACGCCGGTTAAAGTTAACGATGCTACAACCATTCTGGTCAACAGGGGCTTCGTCTCACAGGGAAAAACACGTGACCAGTTACCTGAAGTTGCTGCCCCCGGTGGTAAAATAGAAATTTCCGGCTTGCTGGATTTGCCACCATCACGGACCTTGCTTCTGGCAGAAAATGTACAGGAAACGTCCCGCTGGCCAGTTGTATTGCAGTATGTCGATTTGAAGGAAGTCAGTCAGCTATCAGCTTATGAGCTGTATGATATGGTGTTATGGCTTAACCCGGGTGAAGCCGGCAGTTTTGAATATGATCTCCCCGTATTAAATTTGAATGCTGCAAAAAATAGTGGTTATGCCTTTCAGTGGTTTGCTATGTCACTGGCGCTATTTATTATTTATATTGTGGTAAATACGAAAAAAATACTAAATAATCATTAAAATACTGTCATCCTGAGCGAAGCCGAAGGATCTTGCTAGCCTCATTCAAGGTCCTTCGGCTTCGCTCAGGATGACAGATGAATTCAAAAGATCTAAAAGTGAATACAAGATGAGTAATATAGAAACAAGACCGGCTAACAACCCGATAGCCGCTAAAAAAAGAAACCCCTACACTGTCTGGTTTGTAGTTCTGGCTTTTATAGCGCCCGTCGCTTTAGCCTATATTATGTTCTTTTTTGTTGATGTTAAATCGTTTGTGAATCATGGTGAGATTTTGAATCCCATCGTTAATATAAGCAGTTTTGAATTAACCAACGAAAGTGGTGAGATTATTCCGGAAAATGAACTGACTTTTAAATGGCGATTGATTTCTTTTGTAGCTAAAGATTGTGATCAACAGTGTGAAACACGTCTATTTGATACTCGACAAATTCATACTTCTTTAGGAAAAGACCAGCATCGTCTGAGTCGTATGTTTGTCCACCTTGAGCCAGCAGGTGACTCTCTTGCAAAACTAATCGCAGAAACGCATCTAGATGTTATACATGTTAATGGTAATGTGGATATTATTATTAAAGCTCTTGGTGATAATATACGTGAAAACGTCAGCATTACAAATAACGAAATCTACATAATGGATCCGATGGGTAATGTGATGATGCGATTTACTCAAGATCAGCCAAACAAAGATTTTCTACATGACTTAAAAAAATTACTTAAGGCTTCTCAAATTGGCTAATTCAACTTCTCAAAATTCAAACAACGATACTGGTGTAAGCAAAACCACGACCTGGAGGGATTACTTTGATTTATGTAAACCAAAAGTCGTCGCTTTATTATTGTTGACCTCGGTTGTTGGTGTTGTTTTAGCCAGCCCTCCGGGAGATATATCAATCTTCATATTACTTATGTCAACCCTGGGTATTGGTTTGGGTTCTGCTGCAGGCGCGGCCATTAACCAGATTGTAGAAAGAGAAAGCGATGCCCGCATGGCGAGGACAGAAAACAGGCCTTTGCCTCAGGGGCGTGTAAGCCAGCAAAATGCTTTCATCTTTGCTGTCTTAATGGCGGTTGCTTCTGTTTTTGTTTTGACTGCGTGGATAAATACCTTAACAGCGGTTTTAACTTTTGCCAGTATGATTGGTTATGCCGTTGTTTATACTATGTACCTTAAAAAAGCCACACCGCAGAATATTGTCATTGGTGGTCTGGCGGGTGCGACACCACCCTTACTGGGCTGGACCTCAGTGACAGGGTCAATCGATCCGCATGGTCTGTTACTTGTATTAATTATCTATACCTGGACGCCGCCACACTTCTGGGCGCTGGCGATACACCGTCGCGATGACTATGCCAAAGTTAATCTACCTATGCTGCCGGTAACGCATGGCATTGAATTTACCAAATATTCAATTTTAGGTTATACCATCTTGATGTTTATGGTTACTTTACTGCCCTACCTTGCTTACATGCGTGGTGAGCTGTATTTAGTTTCTGCGGTATTGCTGGGTTTGTATTTCTTTTATAAAGTGTTCATGCTGATGTTTAGCGATAGAAAGAATGCTGCCATTTCGACATTTGTGTATTCCATAAATTATTTGATGTTATTGTTCATTGCCATGGTGATTGATCACTACTTTGCAGATTCTGTGAGTCAGTACCTGTGCCAGAGCTTTCAGTATAAATGTTTTTATATTCAATCATGACACTACTGTCAATATGTCAATGAGAACAGGTATTATAGTTATAGCGGCTGTGGCAGCGATGTCGGCCGGTTTCTGGTTGTCTTTATTACAGCAAGGCAGTAACGAACAAATTTATCAGGATACTTTAGAAAAGGCCCATGAAAAAGAAGTAGCTGAAGCCAGGAAAAACTTTTCACCGATTCAGGGCACGATCCTTTCCGCCGCACGTAAGATTACTGTTCCAGCCCTGGTTAAAGACAATGGACATGCTTTTACACTCGACGATTTAACCGGACACTGGAGTTTACTGTTCTTTGGTTATACACACTGCCCTGATATCTGCCCGACAACGATGGGGGCAGTCGCACAGGCCGGGAAAATAGCCAGGACGAATAATCACCTGTTTCCCCGGGTGTTTTTTGTTTCTGTTGACCCGGAGCGCGATAAAGTGGAAATGCTGACTGAATATGTTCAGTATTTTGACAAAGATTTTATTGCTGTTACTGGAGACGAAAAATTAATAAAAGCATTTACCTTGCAGATGAGTGTGGTGTACATGAAGATGCCTGCTGAAGGTGACACTGGCGATTACATTATTGACCACAGCGCTGCGCTTTTATTGATCAATCCACAAGGAAAACTCGTTGCTTTCTTTAATCCACCACATGATCCGAAAACTATTCTCAAGGATTTTCAAACGGTAGTTAATTTATTCAAGTAGAGACAAGGCATGCCTTGTCTCTACGGCGCATCATCTACCAGTACTTCCTTGGCTTCTACCAGAAAATCCTGTTTATGAATCTTCATCATCATCAGTGCGCTGCTTGCAATATAAATAGAAGAGTAAGTACCAACAACTACACCAATGATTAATGCCAGTGCAAAACCGTGAATAATCTCACCGCCAAAAAAGAACAGGGCGAACAACACTAATAAAGTGGTTAGCGAGGTAACTAATGTGCGTGCCAGTGTCTGGTTGATCGAAATATTTAAAATATCTTCAGCAGAGGTCTTGCGCACATTGCGGAAGGTTTCACGGATACGGTCGAGGACCACAACGGTGTCATTTAGTGAATAACCAATCACTGCCAGGATGGATGCCAGCACAGTAAGATCAAACTCTATTTGTAATATTGCAAAAATGCCGACAGTAATAAGGACATCATGAACCAGTGCCAGGATTGCGCCAACAGCCGACTTTAACTGAAAACGCAGGCTAATATAAACAAGAATGCAACCCAGGGCGACTAATAATGCAATGCCGCCATCATCGCGTAATTCATCACCTATCTGCGGGCCGACAAATTCAACACGGCGCATGTTTACTTCCTGATCTGAGGTTGTTTTCAGCACCGTTAAAATATTGTCGCCAATAGCGGCTTTATTGATATCTGTGCGCGGGGCGATGCGCACAATAATTTCTTTTGATGAGCCAAAGTGTTGCACCTGGGCATCTTTAAACTTTGCATCGCTTAAAGCGCTTCTTACCTCTTCAAGATTTACATCATTCTGGTAACTGGCTTCAATTAAATAACCGCCGGTAAAATCGATGCCCAGGTTTAGCCCGTTTACGACTATACCTGCCAGCGCAGCAATCATTAATACTATTGAAAAAACCATTGCCGGTTTTCTTTTGTTCATGAAGTTAATCAAAACTTTATTGCCTGTTTGTGTTTGTGACATGTTACTTACCTGAAGCTTTTAAATTATTTTTACAAATGGTTTTATTGCTGGGCTATTAATTCTGGATGTTCATTGATGAATTAATAGCCCTGCTCTTATATCGATAGTTTTTTAATATCGCGATTACCGTACAACACATTAACCACTGCACGGGTGCCAACAATAGCAGTAAACATCGAGGTCAAAATGCCGATGCTTAAGGTGATGGCAAAACCTTTAACTGGCCCTGCACCAAGCATAAACAATGCAATGGCAGCGATCAAGGTGGTGACGTTGGCATCGGTAATTGTACTGAAGGCTTTTTCATAACCGGCATGAATACTTGCCTGCGGTGAATTTCCGTTTTTAATTTCTTCTTTTATACGCTCAAAAATAAGTACATTAGCATCCACCGCCATACCGACGGTTAAGACAATTCCGGCAATGCCCGGCAAGGTCAATGTAGCCTGCAGTAAAGAAAGTACAGCAATGATGATGACCAGGTTTGCGGTTAATGCAATATTGGCGATGAGACCAAAACCTTTGTAATAAACCGTCATAAATACCAGTACCAGGCAGAAGCCAATAACAACTGACATGAAACCTTTATTTATATTGTCTTTACCCAGGCTTGGACCGACTGTGCGTTCCTCAATGATTTCAACCGGTGCACGTAACGAGCCTGCACGAAGCAATAAAGCCAGGTCGCGTGCTTCCATTGATTCCAGGCCGGTAATCTGGAAGCGGTTGCTGAATTGACCGCGGATGGTTGCAACGTTGATAACTTCTTTTGTTGTTGTGCGATGTTTGGTTATGGTGTCGCCGACTTTTTTGGTTTCAACTTTGTTTTCGATAAACACCACACCCATAGGATTACCAATATTGTCACGCGTGGTATCGCCCATCTTGCTGGCACCTTTGCTGTTCAAGCGGATAGATACTGCAGGCGATCCACTTTGACTATCAATGGTTGAAGCGGCATCAACAATCTGGTCACCGGTGATAATGACGCGGCGATTTAACAATACCGGGTTGCCATCACGTTCATGGTAGAGAATGGCGTTGAGCGGTGTGCGCCCGCTTTTTTCGGCTTCAAGCCAGTCGCCACGTGTGCCTTCAGCCATCCTGAACTCAAGTGTTGCGGTTGCACCAAGAGTCTTTTTCGCACCGGCTGTATCCTGTATGCCCGGCAGTTGTACAACGATGCGTGAATTGCCCTGCTGCTGTATTACCGGCTCGGCAACACCCAGTTCATTAACACGATTACGCAGGGTAATAATGTTTTGCTGCAAGGCTGATTTCTTTTCATTTCTTATTGCGGCCTCAGCCAGTTTTGCATTAATGGTTAAGCTTGATTCATTTTCAGTAAATTCCAGATCACGAAATTGTCGCGGTAATTCTTCAGCAGCTTGCTGAAGGTTTGCCAGTTCACGAAAGGTAATGTGTAAACCGGTATCATCACGACGCACACCTCGGTAGCGAATTTTTTCTTCACGCAGATAGCTGCGGATATCCGATAACAGGCTTTCTTCCACACGCTTAATGGCGGCCACCATGTCCACTTCCATAAGAAAATGTACACCACCGCGTAAATCCAGGCCCAAATACATAGGGTCAGCATCTAAGGCGCGTAGCCAGTCAGGCGTTGCCGGTGCCAGGTTAAGTGCTATTAAATATTGTTTGCCCAGTGCCTGTTTTAATGCCTCAGCAGCAACCAGCTGTGTTTCCGTATCATTGAAACGGACAAGGATACGACCCTGCTCGATTTCGCTAGATTTAAAGGCTATCTGTTTTTCACTGAGTGACTGTTCTGCTGCCAGTTTATCTTCTTCAGATAAAGACTTTGAACGATGGCTGATTTGAACCGCAGGGTCTTCACCGTAGAGGTTAGGCAAGGCATAGATACTGGCAAAAAATATTACAACAACAAGTAAGATGTATTTCCACAGTGGATATTGATTCAGCATGGCTGAGTGTTCCCGATTATTTTTTTATAATGAATGATTAATGACTGGCGTTTTCGTTTTGAAAAGACTCACGGTCTTTTTAATTAATTAACTTAAATCTTTAATAGTGCCTTTGGGCATAATGGTTTGCACTGCACTTTTCTGTATATGCAATGAAACATCTTTGGCGATTTCCAGTGTGATAAAGTCGTCTTTGATCTTGGTGATTTTACCCAGGACACCACCAGAGGTTAGCACTTCTTCGCCTTTTTGCAGCTCATTAACCATTTGTTTATGTTCTTTCTGGCGTTTACTTTGCGGACGAATCAGGAAAAAATAAAATAATATCACCAGACCTATTGGTAAAATTAATGACATTAATGGATCAGCTGTTTGTGTAGCGGCTGCGCCGGCATCAGCCATTGCGTCAGAAATGAAAAAACTCATGTTTAACCTCTGTAATTGAAACTAGTATTCTTAAAAATAAGGCGTTTAATTGTGCCTTTTAATGGCGCGGTATTATGCCACAAATGGGCGTGTACCTGTGGTTTTTATTGGTAATTATAAATAAGGTCTCCATGAAAAACATATAGCCAGCATATGCTGCACCGACCAGTTGAACCCGCAACACATTTCGGACTGCTAGAAATTTTAAAAGCATTTAGTCCACAGATGAACGCAAATACACGCAAATAAAAACCCAAAAAAAATATTTATATTAAACAACTGTATCTTATGTAGGGTGGGTATTACCCACCATCATGGCATGTCAAAAGGCTGTATGCTGTCGGGCGATGCCCGACCTACGTTGTTACAAACTTATAATTGTTTTTATTTGCGTTCATTTACTTCGCGCAGTCCTGCGCTACGCCCTGCGGGCCGCACT
>Ga0164315_10002709_pt1 | contig 13628 bp, 20 predicted proteins | sample GuaBasSedimGuay6_FD_113737 | JGI IMG/M metagenome (GOLD analysis project Ga0164315, IMG submission 113737) | Subseafloor sediment microbial communities from Guaymas Basin, Gulf of California, Mexico - Guay6, Core 4569-2, 0-3 cm | ecosystem: Environmental > Aquatic > Marine > Hydrothermal vents... | reverse complement strand
TAGTACCCATTCGTATGGAAGTGCCTTAGCACCTGCAAATCGCCTAGCTAAAGGCATAAATGTTTTACCCACTTTAATGAACTCCTCTCCATCTTTAGAGCATTTTATTATGTATACAACAAATGCTTCAAATTGTGTTGAAGTAGAGCCTGCCTTTTCCCATCCACGGTAGCTCCAAATGTCGGGGTTATTCTGGTTCTTTTTACCTGCCTGTGCATGCCCACACTTATTACAGTTATGCCCTGCTAGGTGTACGTAAGGCTTCTGCGTGAACTCGCCATGCTCTTCACATATAAGTGTGATAGGGGTATGCGCGTCCACATACATAACTTTTGAGTAATCATAGCGACATCCATGCACGTTTATGGCCTTATCTACAAAAGTAGTAGTTGTAAGTTGTACATTTCCTGCACATTTTGCACATCCTTGTTTAGAGGCTGTGTGACTGTTAGGCCTTATACTGAATTCCCCGTGCTCTTTACATACCACTGTGAGAGGTGTATGTGCGTTGGTGTACACAGAGTGTGTATAGTCGTACACGTCCCCGTGGACTTTTACAGCATCTATTCTAAATTCTTCTAATGTCTTTCTTCTAGGCATGCTACACTCCTTATAACAAATGTTATTATACGCTAGGTATACTTAACATACACTTAAACATACTAATAGTAGAGCCTCTTAAAGAGACTCTGTATTGGTATACCTAACGGTACTTCTTGAGATTTAACTTATCAAATAAGAAATCTACATATAGGCCTTTTAGGGCAACTTCGTTAGCTTTAGCTTGTCTTTGCATAATTGAATGAGAGATTAATTGAATCCCTCTGTTAGACTCTGCTAGTGATGGAGGCTCAACCTCGTCTGCAATTGATGTGATGTGTTCTTTAGTATCCACTAAATGTCCTTACGATCATCTAAGATCTTTTGTAACTTATCTTCAGGGCCAGTCCAGCCTTCTGGTTTAAGTTGTTTACCTAACTCGTCCTTAGGACCTGTTAGTTTAGCCATGTTACAGGCTGATACAGCTGCAAAGCCTTCAGCTACTTGTTCCACTGTTAACCCCATCTTAGCAAACTTGCCAATGTGGAAGACTACAGCATCGATAGATTTATCGAACTCTTGTACTTCTGTTAGTTGTGGTAGGTCGTGGATGTCTAGACCGTCTTTCAGGGAATTAGCTAAGCTAACCCCTAGTTGACGAGCAGTAGGGTACTGCATGTCACCAGGTTTGAAAGGATTACCGTCTAGATCAGCTGTGTTGTAGATACCCTCGAAGCCCTCGAAGGACTCTTCTAGTACGTATGCTAACTCTTTGAAAGAGTCCATGCCGTCGTTTAGGAGGCCAGCTTCTTTGTTAAAGGTAAAGATATCCTGTACTATACTATGCACCATCTTTTGCTAGTGCTACACGTAGTTGCTCACGAAGTGTTACTGCTTGAGTAGTTGCTAAAAGTTCAGCACCATCTTCAATTACTAAGCGACCAACAATGATGTCATTTAAAGTGCTGTGAAGTACTTCGCCTAACTTGTCTACTAGTGAAAGTGTACTTAAGTCTACAACCTCAGCTTCTTCTTCGATAGCTTCGAATTCTTCAGCTTCTTCCTCAGCAGCTTGCACAGCTTCTTGATGGTCAGCCCATGATTGTAGAAAGTCATCAGCATCAATGCTAATAATTCTTGATAGTTGTTCTAGTGCGTCGATAGTGTTTTGGTTGTTAGTTTCTTTAAATCCCATGTGTGTGAGTTCCTTGTTTTAGTTGAATAAGCTATCAAACCTGTCTGTCATAGACGAGAAGGATTGTGGCTTTGCTGCTGTAGATGCTTGGCGTACAGTAGGTTTAGGGACTTCCATTAAGTCCCGGAAGAATGTGATTGGATACCATATTAGGTAAAGGCTGATAAGTGTTGAGCCAGCTGTAGCACTTATTACCCCTAATATAGATCCTCCAAACACACTGTTTAGTAGTGCTAACATAACTATGTCAACACCTACATCGGCGTAGTTACCGGCGTTCCATTTGATCCGGAGTATTATGAATTGAAATAATACAGCAAATCCTAGCGCTAATACCATTACACCCATTAGAAAGCTCTCCTATATAAGAAGTACCTGTAAGGAAGCTGTAAAGTTATATACAACTTATTATGTCCTTGCATGTAGGAGTAACTAGTTTTTATAAACCAGATAAGATCTTTCATTAAGTGTCTTTAGTAAACAGGTTTTCCGCGTATTCTGCAAAGTCTGATCTAACTACACGTTGTAGAGGTACTACATGCTTGTTAATGATCCCTGTAGTTGTTGCACAGTCGTTTAGGACTACACTTAAACCGTTGGTGAACTTAGTCATATTAGGGTTATCTATTTGGTTATTAGAGCCTATAAGTATAACTTTACAGTTCTTACCAACACGAGTAAGCATCTTTTGGAGGGAAGGTTTAGAAGCATTACCTATTTCATCAAAGATGATAATAGTATCGTTGAACGTACGTCCACGCATTCCAAGTCCAGTAGAGGCTGTGATGTTACAGTCATCAATCATCTTTTCAATCTGCTCTTCAACTTTCTCATCGATGTCTTTACCTTTACCCTTACCACCTTTAAAGCGGCTACGGATTATATGGTCTAGAGAGTCATAGAGAGGGTGGAAGTACACTGCGTTCTTCTCGTCTGCAGTACCTGGTAAGAATCCTACTTCTTCAACTTCTTCCACGTCGTTTACTGATACTCTTACATACATGATAGAGTTGTAAGGTGTGTTAGATTTGACTAAGCGTATAGCGTTAGACAGGCTTACTAGAGTCTTCCCAGAACCAGCTAAGGCTTCACATACAATCATATCCATAGTTGGATCTTGGATGGCACGTGAGAGTAGTAGTTGGTCAGCATTGGAAGGGTTGACGTCTTGACGGCGTAGCTCTTGTTCAGAGTCTTTACCTAGTATGTTGATAGAGCCATTATTAATAGAAGCAAGTTTTACTTGACTGGAGGCAGGAGTCGTGAACTTGTAATTGTAATGCTCTATTAAGTGCTCAGGGTCAACTTCTAAGATACTTCTGTTGTGAAGTGTTTTAAAGGCTCCTTCACTTACTTCTAGTAGTTTGGTAAACTCGTAGTCTACCTTGTCTACTACTTTGAAGTCAGTTACTGCTAAGCCTAGAGACTCGGCACGTATACGACACATAACATCGTTAGAGATAAACGTAACAGGCTTATGCCCATACTTTTCTAGATGTAGTGCTACTTCAATGATCTTACGGTCATTTAAGATGTTAGGTGCTACGTCTGATAAGTCGGGGTATGTAGGTATAGATACGATCCATACCTCAGTGCCCTCTACGTTGAACTTAGTGATGGTCAAGTTGTCTTCAGTTATACGGCCTAGAGGAGTCGCAGCAGCTATCAGACGGCCAAAGTGTCTAGCTTGGTAAGCTAGCTCATTACGACCTGTCTTCTTGGCGTCAAGCTCATCTATGACAGTCTCAGCTATACATACGATGCTACCATCCTGCCCTAAGGCAATTATATGGTTAGCATCTAGTAGTGGTATGTTAGTGTCAATGCAGAGGTACTTAGGGAACTTCTTTGAGGTCTTTAAAGTATTAACCTCGTGAGGTAGTAACGTATCGTACATAGACATTAGCTAGCCTTCCTAGCTGCAGCAATTTCCTCTAGTTTATCAAGGTCATTTGCTTTACGAGCTGCTAGACGTGCTTCTATTTCTACACTGTTTAACCAGATGTCATCATCATTTATGATAGATGTCATTTCGTCTTCAGTGAAGAAGCCGGCATGGATCATACGGAATGAAGCGGCAAGCTCTTTAGACATGAACTCCATTTGAGCTTTCATCTCACCACCTTTACCTTGTACACCACCAGAGTAGTTATGTGATAACCATGATAAGTGAGGACCTACAACTACTTTGTGGCATGCTAGTGCCATGATTGTAGTGATTGATGCTACAGTACCTGTTAACTTAGCAGTTACTACTGCTTTAGTTTTAGTAAGGGCATCTACTATCATGAAGCCAGTGTCTACGTAACCTCCACCATTGTTGAGGTGTAGAGTAAATGTATCACCCTTGTCAGCATCTAGTAGCTGAGCGTATAGTTTACCATACTCGTCAGGAGCTTCTATTTGGTTTAAAAGGTACACATCAGTGTGACGTCCTTTAGTTATTTGAGGAACGTAATCGTCCCATACAGAATAAGGCTTGTTGTGGCCTTGTGCGTTTAAAAGTAGTTCTTCCATTATTTTCCTTTATTAAGTAGTAGTTTCTGAAACCATAGTGGTTTAATGAGTATGTTGTATTTAGCAGGTCCGACAGGTAAGGCTTTAAGCATATGGCCAAATACGAAGTCACGTACCCTAGCCACCTCTTCTGCAGTTAACTCTCCTTCGTAACCGTTGTAGACAACAGTCAGGTAGGGAGGGCGATACCCTTTAGAGTCTCTTATACCACAAGGAGGGTTGCTAGGTGTGAAAGTAGTTATCCTGCCTTCACGGTCTTCTAGGTAGCCTAGTACTTTACAGAGGTTACTCAATTTCTTTTCCACCAGCATGAAGTTGGCTTTAGTTTAATGTGTACATATTCCAAGTTTATTGCTACATCAAATACATCTGAGTAGTGTTGCTCTAGAAAGTGCTCTAGACCTCGAGAGAAGTCTCTGTAGGTGTGGTGAGTGGTTACATCAGGGTCGTAGTCTTTAGCAATGCTTCTAGTGACTGTGAGGCCACGTTCCAAAGCATCCTCCGCTATTTTAACATAGGCTAGGTACGTACGGCCATAAGCCCTTCCACCCATTAGGAGTTCATTCACTTGCCAAGGGTTTAAATCTATGCCTCTAGCACATAGGCTGTTAAGCTTATCTAGGTATGGAGGGTGCTGATGGATATGTTCTGATAACCAATCTTGGTCTACACCACATGTTAAGTTACTCAACTGCCTCACCATTAGCGTCAACAGCTCTAAACATAATACCTACAGGCTTCTGAGGTACACCATCTTTAGACAGCATCTCATACTCAACTTTAAGCCATTGGCCTATGTAGTCTTTTGCGTGTGATGTCATTTCTAGGCGTTCTTCGTTAGTGCCTTTAAGTTTTACTTTAAATGTACACTTGTCACCCACATGGATGTTTGATACGTAGCAGCTAAATACTGTATGGCCATTCTTATCAATGTCGAAAGATCTAACTTCAAACTCAGCGTCTTGTGCTACTTTATATTTAAAGACATCAAGACTACGGGTATTATAATTATAAGTCCCTTTAGAGTTGCGTATAATAATGCCCTCATATCCAGCTTCAACAGCAATCTTGTGGCTATCATCTAGTTCCTTGTGTGAGTTAGATACACCTACGTTAATGAAAGGCATTGATGGAGCTACAATGGCTCCATTTGCAACCTTGCCGTATGCATAAGTACATCTAGTGTTGTAGTCTCCTTCTAACTCTGGGAAGTCAAATACCCAGAATTTAAGTTGAGGAGTTAGTTCGTTATGCTTTTTAGTAGCAGCCATTATGTCTTGTAAGAACTCACCATGTATGTACATCTCGCCGTTTAGGCTTGTTGTACCTAAGTGTTTCATTAGGTTAGTAGCATCTGCACGTTGGTGTTCAGGGATTGGATACTCTTCTCCACCACGTGACAGTAATTTAAGGACACCATCTACTAGCCTATACTCAGCGTTTACACCGTTAAGTTTAACGGATACGAATGCTGGGAAGATAACTTTCTTAGTATGTTTGTGGTAATCGTTAACTTTCATAGGAAGGTTAACTGTTACAGGAGCTTCTTGAGATGTAGAGTAGTTAGTTTTTTGCTTCTTCACCCATACAGCCTCAGCTTCAAGTAGTGCTTGTTGTTCAGGAGTAGTTTCATTAGATCTGCCAATGTTCTTACCCTTAGCAGTTGTGGCCTTAGTTTGCATCTTACCGTCCAGTTGTCCCCACGATCTAGTGTAGGTATCACCTTCAATTAACATGTCAATTACTTGTGTAGCACCTTTTACAGATGTTTTATATAGTCTTGGTAGTTGTTTCATTTGTTTCCTTTAATGAAGTCAGCAGGCAGTGAGCCTACTGATTGTGTGGGGTAGTCTTCTGACGGCATTGGAGCACGATATACTGCTTTTTGAGCATTGTGATCTTTAAACCATGGACGTTGTATCCAGAATGCATTATATAGAGACCCTACTGCAGCACCTAGTGCGAGCAGTAGTGTGATTATTTGAAGTATTAAGGTTAGTGTCATGATGTAAACTTTGCAAGGTCATTCTTTAAAACGCCCTTTTGGTATTGGTTAGATTTTTGCTCTTGTTGAGCAACTACTTGGTTACCTATATCACGGTAGTGGTTAAACCAAGTGATAGTATCGTTAGGTTTAACAGCATCTATTTTGATACCTACATCACGTAAAGCCTTGTTAGCTTGGTACTCAATGAAGGCTTCACCAATTGCTTGGTTGTAGCCTGGGATTGAGCCTTCTTGTAGTAGGTAGTTATTCCAAGTGAATTCTTCCGCAGTTATGCGTTTAACTTCAGCTTGTATAAACTCTTTAGCCCATGTAGGGTCTACCATCTTCTCTGCAATCATTACTTTGATAACATTAGCGTTAGCTGGGTAGTGTACATCCATTTCGTCTTCTGCTATCTTCTTAAGTAACATAGAGAAACCGTTGATTGCATTGCCATAGGCATTGTTGATACGGAATGTTACGAAGAAGCTGAATGGGAACTTGATGTGTTCTAGGAGGTAAGCTGATACTACTACTTTGAAGATAGACTGCATATTATTGCGGTCTAGCTGTTCAGCGAAGTCTATTTCAGATGTTAAGCGAGTTTTGATTACTGGGTCTGTGTAGACAATGTCTATGACCTCAGTGGCCTTGTCGCCAAACATCTCTACTAGTCCTGTTGAATAACTTAATGCGTGGATTGACTCATTTTGAGCGATGTATTGGTAGAGCATTGCAAGCTCGGGATTAGTACAGCACATAGTTAGATCATTGTAGATGTTAACTACACCTGAGTCCATTAGTGACTGGTATCCATTGTTTAGCCTGAACATGCGTTGAGCTACCTCTGGAAGAGTTTTAAAGCCTAAGGCATCTCCTGAGAAGTCTATCATCTTATCTGTCCAGAACTTTCCAAAGCCAGCTTCGTATAGGGCCTTAAAGATAGGGTATTGCACCTTATCGCTGCGAAGGAATACTCCTCCACTTAGCCCACCAAAGAGCGGGTTGTTGGTTGGTTTTTCTGATATGTTTAATATGTTACTCATTTGAGTCCTTTTAGCTGGAGCATGATTCACATACTTCCACTTCTGTGTTTTTACTTTGTAGGTAGTAAAGGGATTTAAGTCCCACCTTCTCAGCGTATATAATGTCGCTGAGGATTTCATAAGCACTTTCAGTGTTAGTGATGTACGTATTAACTGATTGTCCTTGATCTAGGTAACGTTGTCTAACAGCAGCTAAGTCGTAGAGAGCCTTAGTAGGGATATCGAACGCTAGTTCGTACTTACCTCGAAGGTTCGCTAGGTCTGGTGCTAGTTGTTTGTTAGAGTAGGTACCAGTTTTCTCGCTTACCATGTTAACTACTGGCTCAATACCTTCAGTTGCTCCAATAATTATACTGGATGTTGCTGTAGGAGCTATTGAGAATAGAGTTGAGAAACGAGAAGGTCTTGTTAGGTTGGTCTTATGGAAGAACGGGAAGTTACCACGTTCTTGTGCTAGCTTTTCAGATGCTGCAGTGTACACTTCGTGCATTGAGCGACTGATGATCTCCATTTCAAGGAGAGCTTCAGGGCTAGAGAACTTAATGTCTTTAGATGCGAAGTGGTAGGCTAAGTTGTTTTGGCCTATACCGATTGCTCGGTAGTTACGGTTAAACATCTCACCGTCTTTTACAGGGTAGTATTGCCAATCAATTAGATTGTCACTAGCTCTTAGTAGGCAGTAAGCTGATGCGAACTGTTCATTAGGAGTCATAGACATCCATTTAGAGACGTTGTTACTAGAGAGGTTACACAGAGCCAGTAGGCCTGCCTTAGAGACCGTTTGAGTCTCATAGGACTGGTTGCTTAGGTTAAGTGTTAAAGTCTCGTCTAGGTACTCTGCTGCCTCTGTAGGGAGGTGTATTTCCTGGCAGAGGTTTGACTGATGGATCTTAGCGTTGAAAGGTGATTGCTCGTTAGAGTTTTCGTCGAAGAACACATAGAGGTTACCAGTTTCAGCTCGTATCTTAGCTATTATGTAGCCTAGGTCTGAAGAGGAGATAACATTTGAGCTACAACCTGTACGTTCAAGTCGTTCGTACTCTTCATCAAATTCCGTACCATACAAGGTAAGTAGTTTGGCAGCTACTTTAGGATCGAATAGGGAGATGTCTTTACCCTGCTCTAATCTTCTTAGAAAGATACGGTTTAGTTTGATGGAGTATTGTAACTTACGTGCACGTTTTGACTCGTTACCACCTTCGTCTTTTAACTCTAGTAGTTCTAGTACGTCTGCATGCCACCATTGGAAGGTAACAACACAGGCGCCAGGTCTAGCACCTAGTTGGTTGTAAAGAGTGATAGCACCCTCTACATGTTGGATAGTAGGTGTAGGGCCTGATGATTTACCAGCTCTACCTATTGCAGATCCTCTCATACGGAGGGAAGATACATCAACTGCATTGCCTCCTCCGTGACGAGAGTACTGACCGATGTCAGATACTACTTTGTTTATAGACTCAGAATTATCAGCCATTTGGTGTAGGCAGCATGATGCCATTTGGGCGTCTGCAGTTAAACTGTTTAGCCACTTAGGTGTTGCTTCAGTGTACACGAATGTTGATAGGTCGTTGTAACGTTGGATTATGAAGTCCGTTCTAACGTCTTCATCTTCGTATAGGAAACCTTGAATTGCTAAACGCATGAAACCATGCTGTAGTAACTCAGCGGGACTGCCGTTGATTTTGAAGCTGTACTTGTCGAAGAATAGGTTTAACCCTAGGTATGTAGAGTCTAAGTCTCTAGATGGTGTGATTGCAGCACCTAGTTTATAGATTTCCTCTTCTGTTAGTACACTGAATATATCTATGATTCTGTCAGCATCTACTAGTGATTTTAATACATCAGAGTAGTTAGGGTACTGGCTACGACGCATATCGTAAGTGTCTTTATACATCTTTTGGAGGTACAGACGCTTAGCTACGTTGTCGTAGACAGGTGTTATTTGTGATGTCAGGTTAGATACAGTATCTATTAGCTCATCTACTAGCACTGATATAGGCATACGATCGTATATCTTTATATTCAGTGCAGCTGTTAAAGAGTCCGCAAGGGTAGTGTCATCCTCGCAAGCCCAGAGAAGTACGTTGTACATCTTCATGTAATCGTATTTCTCTAAAGTTCCATCCCTCTTTATTATGAGATGTGATTTATTGTCTACGAGTTCTACCATTGGTTTCCTTTATTTGTTTTGTATGAGCCAGTCTTCACTTAGTACGTCTGACTGAGATGCTAGCCAAGGGACAAAGTCGCCTTGAGCTGTTCTCATGTAGATGTATGGAAGAGTCATTTTACTGTTGGTATCTGGTACTTGGAGTTCCAGGTACATGTTCTTACCGTTCCAGCCAGTGCGTGTTACTGTATGGCCGATTTTTAGGGCAGCGATTGCTTCCCCGAAGTTATCTGTTGTTTGCATTGCGTTCCTTTATATCTTGCATGTTACTATCTACCACATTTGAGATGAGGTATACAGCGATGCCTGCTATAGCAATGTTTATACTACCGGCTGCAGCAGCTGACGCTGATGCTAGGAGTAGTAAGGTATCTATAGCTCTACGTATTTGCAGGAATGATACCGTCGCGTTAGGCATTATGCTTTGTCTGCTGCTACTAGTGCAGCTCTTACGCCAGTTACATCTTTCTTGATTTGACCAAGTACCTTACGGATACGTGCTGATTCAGCTTTAGTAGGCTTAGTTGTGTAAGCTTCGATTGAAGCTAATGCTGTTGTTAATTGTTCTTTAATGTTATTTAATTCAGTCATTTGAATTCCTTATTTATTTTAAATTATGAGAGCGTCACTGGATGTTGCAATAACTTATCTAAGTCACGATGACTACAGGAGAGGCTTATGGTTTAACTAGTACTGAGGCTGTTAACCATGATGATACTAGAGTTCGAGATGCTATCTCTACTGTCCTACAGCTCGGCAGCTACACGTTGTTTTAAGACACTCGGTGGCTACTACGCGGTTCGTCTGTACTAGACCAAAAACTAGTACTTGTTACGGTTGTTGCTTAATGCCGGGATTAGCGTTAGTATTACTAGCTAATCGCCTCGCCTTTAGCTTACGTCCTAAACGAACTCCGATGGTTTTATACCATATAGTTTTAAGTCTTTAAGTAGACCTGTAAGTGCTCTACCAGCTGAGCTACTAAAAGCGTGGGTTCGAACCACGGACATCTTACTACCTCTACCTGTCCCACTGGGTTAGAGAATTTGATACGGGACTGCCATAAAGGGTTTACACCTTCAGCAATTTTATAGACTTCAGTGGATTGGTCTTACTGGGCTTAATAAGAGGTATAGTTCTCTAGGCCAGTTGTTAGTAACCTTTTATAGAATCAAAGTAGTAGTCTTTGATTATTTTAACTACAGTACCTTGAGCCATCTTAAATTCTATCCCAGATGCTGCAATTACTTCGGACTCTTCCTTAGCAATATCAGTCATCACCCATTTTATAACTTCACCTATGTGCTTAGTTTCCGTAGCGTTAGCTTCAGTTATGGCTTGAGTTAGGCGCCATACAGGTGTGACGGCAGTGGCTAGTGCATCGATAGCAATTAGTTCACTATCAGTTAGAGGGGTTTTAGGTTGGCGAGGAACCTTCGGTTTCCCACCATGCTTCTCGCCCTTAGTCTTTAAGCGTAACATAGTACCGTTGTACTCGCTCCATAGGTAGGCACCTTCGCCAACGTTAGCTGGCTTGTCGAAGTGCTTAGCTATTGGAGAGTTGTCCTCTATTTGCTCTGCTAGTACTTTTAGTTGTTCTTCACATTCAACAGGATTGTTGAAGTCAAGCTCTATTACGTACTGAGTGAACGAGGCCATATTGTAGATACCTATAGAGGGGTTACCTACATCTTGTGTTGGTAAGTACTCTATTGAGTCATCTTCGTTACTTACAACTTTAAAGTAATCAAATAGGTAGGCTGCTTTATCAGTACCTGAGCAAGCTGCATTACCTTTTTGGATGTTACCACCTGCCCACTCACAGTCTAGGACTATGGTGTGGGTGTCTGTGTTGACGTTGTAGGTGTGCTGTAAGGTAGATATAATACTTAACCAAGCAGACTTAGTAGTTTCTACGAAGTGTGCCATGCCGTTTTGGTCTCCTAGGAGAGTACGAACGTGGTTACGACCTTGGACCCATAGTTCACCGTTGGAGTAGGCTACTGCCATATTTTCACCGTGAAGCTTCTCAGAGCCTTTAAAAGTTAGAGTAGGTAATGGTGTTACGTACTCTTCTAGTTTAGCTTTTTGAATGTCCGTAGGAGGTACTCCTAGGCTTGGGTCGTACTCAGCGTACGCTAGGCGATCTGCATTATCTGTTAGACCTTTTACTTCTTTACGAAGCTGTGAGAATCTAGGTGTTGAGCCGAAGCCCAGGTGTCTTCTTACTGACATGTTGTTCCTTTAAAAGTGTTAAGATAGAGCTATTGCTCCGAAAACTTTCCATAACTCGTTCTTAGCATTAGTTAATGCTACTGAGTTACCGATAGCTTCCACGTCGTTAGATGCATCTAGTACTTGTGCTACACCAATTACTTCATGGCCAGACTTAAGTCTAATAACACACACACGCATGTTTGGCGTTAAGTGTGTATAGGTTGTTGTACCATTGGCTACTTCTTCTTCAATAAATTGAGGAGGTAGCTTTCCGTTGTAACCGGCTACTGCGCCGTGGACTCTAGTGAACAGACTCACAGGTTACCCTGGGAAAGGGCTGTTACCTGGTGTTGGGAAACCACCTGTAGCCGCTTTAGCTGGTGCAGCTGCAGGAGCTCCGCCAGCTTGTTTAGCTTTCTTCCAAGCAGCTACTGCTTCTTCAGTTACACCATCTTCGTATTTGATCTCAGATGCTGCTGCTGTGTCTTTCTCTAGGCGTGTACCGATGTCAGTTCCTGAAAGTACTTCAGACCCTGCAGCACCGTCAGCTACTCTGTAGAAACGTTTAACTGATACGTCTTCTTGGATCTCACCTTTGTACATACGGTATCCGATTTGGATCCATGCTTTAACAGCTACGTCGTTTAACTCAGGGATACAAGGTAACTCTTTAGCACCTTTCTTGAATGTTACTGTAGTCATTTCAGGATCTGATAGAGAGTCCTCACCTAGTGTAGCAGTTAATGCTTCTAAGATGTTGTATCCGAATGTTGGTTGACCTGATGTACCTAGGATAGTGTTACCGTATGACATTGCTTTGTCAAATAAGTAGTTTACCTGTACTGCACCGTTCTGTGTGTTTTTTACTTCACAATGTTTTAATGTTAAGTCGTAGATACCACTTTTAGTGATGTACCCGCTACCGCCTTCTTTTGCTACTGATTCTTGTTTTACTGTTAAGAAACTCATGTCTCTCCTTTTTAGTTGTTAAATTTATATTGGTGCTTAAAGCACGAACTCTTGCGCTTCTACCTTAGAGGCTGTAAGCTTTGCTATGTGGTCGTTGATGTCGTACTTAGTACTGTCCACTGAGTCTTCAAGCTCTGGGAGTGTTGTACGGCATGGGTGCTTCATTGAACGTTGGTGTATAATGAATTTACCTGACTTCTTTTCGATGAAGACAGCTTCATTTACTACTGACATCCAGCTACCTGTTTTACCAAATTGGCCTGTTGCAGGGATGATGTGTCTGGCAGTGTCTGAGTCGAATGTTGTGTGAGCAACAATTACAACGTTTACACCATTAGCTATTAAAACATCTTCAATGTATGCGTTTAGGTTTAGAGTGTCTCTATTGTTGTTAGAGTGGATATCGAAACCTTTGAAGTGGTTGTTGTTGAATGCCTGCATTGAGCTGTAGAACTGTGTTACAGTATCTATAACTAAAGTCTCAGGTAATTTACCCATCTTCTCTTTGTACACACCTAGCTTTGTATTAATAGTATCGATATAGTTGTCAATACCACTATACGTCGTCATGTTAATGTGAGGCACAGCGAAGCCGTACTCTTTTCTATCGTTGTTAATAACCATAGCATTATCTATTTTAGCTGCTAACGTTGACTTACCAGTGTTTTCAAAACCACTGATTAATAATTTAATTGCCATGTAGGCTCCTTATGTGGTAACTAGCCACGTTATTGATTTGATGAGTTTTAAGACTTCTTAGGTCATTTAGTGCATTAGCTGTTCAGTAAGGTAGTTAAGTATAGCTTCCTTACCGTTGTCTATATAGGCTGTTGGTGTACCAGATTTTCTGATACGTTCAAACTCTGCTATCATAGCGTCAGCATATTTGTATATGTCTTTCACTACTGAGGCCTTGGGATATCGTTCTTTTTAAGACGGTAGTCAGCTGCTAGTAGGTACTGCATGTCTGGCCAGTCTTTAAAGCAT
>Ga0164315_10002708_pt1 | contig 13629 bp, 19 predicted proteins | sample GuaBasSedimGuay6_FD_113737 | JGI IMG/M metagenome (GOLD analysis project Ga0164315, IMG submission 113737) | Subseafloor sediment microbial communities from Guaymas Basin, Gulf of California, Mexico - Guay6, Core 4569-2, 0-3 cm | ecosystem: Environmental > Aquatic > Marine > Hydrothermal vents... | reverse complement strand
GGTTCGTTCGGTTCGTTTGGCTCGTTCGGTTCGTTTGGTTCGTTCGGTTCGTTTGGTTCGTTTGGCTCGTTTGGTTCGTTTGGTTCGTTTGGTTCGTTTGGTTCGTTTGGTTCGTTCGGGTCGTTTGGCTCATTCGGTTCGTTTGGCTCGTTCGGTTCGTTTGGTTCGTTTGGTTCGTTCGGTTCGTTTGGTTCGTTTGGTTCGTTTGGCTCGTTTGGTTCATTCGAATCATCCGGCTCATCCTCAAATTCGAGCCCACCATCCAGAGCACCCTCGAACTCGAACTCCACCTCGTCCGCAACACCATCGGGTGTCTGCTCATCCTTAATCTTTACCAACGTACCGACCTGTACGGCACCGTAGAACTGCTCTGAAGTCAGGGGCATATCGTCCTGGTTTTCGAATTCGGCTCCCTGCGTGGTGTAGGTAATACCCAGCAGCGTGATGCTGTTCCCCACCGCGAAGCGCTCTACCGGCGCCTGCAGCACATCGTTACCTATATCGTCGCGATCGATGCGTGTGGCAAGCAGTGAATCATCCACCATGATGGCCTCCACCTCCAGAAAATCACCTGTGCGAAGATCATCGATGGTCATCGGTTCAGCCATCCCGGTGTTGTCTTCCAGCAATGTGCGACTGTCCAGTTGCACCAGTACGGTTCCGCCCACCAATTGCAGGGTCACGGTGTTGCCTGCGGCATTCACAGCGGTGACGGTCGCTTCAACTTCTATACGACCACGGCGCGCCTCCACCTCCCTGGCTCGCAGAGCACTGCCATCCCAACTACCCTCGGCCTCTACGATCTCACCATTGCCCAGGACCAGGTCAGTCGGCCGCAGGGTGGCATTGCGGGCATCTACAGTCACGCCGTTGACCTCGAAGTTACCGCTTGTGACGAAACGCGTGATAGTGCCCGATATGCTTACCTGTTCATCGACCTCGAAGGCGTCCTCAACACTGTCTTCCTGTTCCACCCGGAAGGCTGCGATAAGCCCGTTGTCCAGGGTCCCGTGGACCTCCACCAGCATGCCCTCTTCCAGAGTTCCACCGGGCACACCGCTCAGGTCCGCATTGGAGTAATCGACAAGTATCTCGCCCAGGGTAAACCCGGTTTCGGTCAAGCCAGTGACGACACCCTCAACCTCGACCTCACTGACCCCGGGAACAAAGTCCGCTTTCTTTTCTATTCGCGTGGCGCGCAACTGCCCCTCGCCATTGGGGAAGCCCGAAACTTCGACCGCATCACCGGGCACCAGGGTGTCAAAGCTCGTATCCTCAAACACGGTACCGGTGCGTTCAGCGATGACGCTCATACCGAGCACGGTGATCAGCATACTGTCGCCATCCTGATCGCGTTCGATAGTCTCTACAGGGCCCTCTACTTCCTGGTCGAATACCACCCGAGTGGCGGTGCCGGTGACACCGTCCTCATGCACCGTGCCCGTAACCAGTACCACCATACCCAGGCCCAGTTCGTCTTCACTGGCACTGTTCCCGTCAATCTCAATTTCCGCCTCATCGGTGTCGAACTCAACACCGTTGACAAAAATACTGCCGAAACCGTCGATGGTGCCCGATGACGTGGCGCCGCTACCCCCTATGCCACCGCCACTACCCTGGGTGGAAGCTGAGGCGATGCCACCACCGGAACCGCCCGCACCACAGCCCGGCAGTGAAGCGGCGAGAGCCAGCATTATAATTCGACAAAAGTGCGCTTTGGTCATGATCATTCCTCCCCGACGCCGGGGTAATCAGAGTAGTAAATTCCCACTGCCACATAGCAGGGCTGAACGGACGACTCATCTTCTGGGCCGACCTCGTGACTGGCTAACCAGCTGTGGTATTCCTCCAGCAGCAGCTGCGACTTGCGAGTGGATAACTCACGGAAGGCAGGAACTGCGTCCGGGTGCAACAGAACGTTGGAAACCTTGCGTTGAAAATGCCGCGCCGGGGGTGCTGCGCCCAGATTGTGGCCGATAGTATCTATCAGTTCGGCGACATCAGTGCCGAGAATATTGAGCTTTTCCAAAGGTGTTGCCGAGGGAATGTAGGCCTTTTCCTGCAGTGCTATACCCTGCTCGACGGCCACAACCGTCCCGCTGCTTTGAAGAACGGACAACATGGCCGCCGGCGGAATATCGCCACTGAATTCCTTGACCAGCACACTGAAACTCGCCCCTGTACCGTCCATCGGCAAAACAGCGGGCTCCCCCGCGACAGTCTGGAAACGGGGATCGCTGGTCCAACCGCTGATCACTCGAATGGCGCGACTGTAACGTTGTGACGAGGCCTCATCGTCCACCAGCGTCAGCTCTCGCAAACGCTTGGTCTCCTTGCGTGTCAGTCCGGTCAATGCCGATACACTGGATACGGTTGCGCGCTTGCCGGACTCGCCGGAAAGGGCGAACCCCTCCTCCACATACGCCTTGCGGGCCAATTCGGCAAAGCTTCCATAAGCCATACCGTGGCGCAGCAGCACCCTCACCAGCGGGCGCAATAATTTCAGTACAGCGGCGCTAAGTGCCTGATTTAACTTCTTTTCCATTTATGGGAAGATATTCCCATTGATGACTTTTGTCAAAGCCAATCACCCACCAACGGGCTACTTGAATGTGTCCGCGAACAGGTTTTCTGACCAGGCGAACATGTCCTTGTAATTCTCCGAGTTCCAGTTGTCAGATTCACCCAGTGAGCCGGGTACCAAGCCCATCTTCCTGGTACTGCGGTTGTACTTGAATACCGCTGTCAACCAGGAGGCCTCATCGGAAGTGATCGGGCTGAAACAGGCGGAATTGGTCGTGATATTTTTCAGCCTATCGTCTGTTTCCACCGAGAGACCATTCGCTATACGAACAATCGCATCCGCACATACCTTGGCCTGGGCGTTGGCCATATGCCCGGATTTCGGCTGCCCGGTACCCTGCGAATCGCCAATAACATAAACGCCGGGAAAGTCCTGCGTTTGCACAGCATAGGTTATTGGATTTACCGGCGCCCAGCGCGAATCACCGGTAATTTCGCTGTCAACCAGGAGCTGCGGGGCGCCGTGTCTGGGAATCACATTGAGCACGTCACCGCTCCAGGTTCCCACGGTCGTATCGACCACACGGTCCTTAGAGTCCACCGAATTAACATGCGCATTGGGTATGTACTGCACAATATCACCGTACAAGTCGTAAAAGGCCCGCTCGAACGTGTGTTTTTCCGCCTGAATACCATCATTTGCGTCCAACACCACGACACGGGGAGGGCCACCCGGGCTCGCAGTTCCTTTCAGTACACCACTACGATGCCCCAGAATATCTGCCACCAGGCACGCTCGTTCATAGGGTCCCGGTGGGCAGCGGTAAGGTTTTTCAGGGATCGTCATAACAAACGTGCCATTGTCCGGCATGGCCCGAATCTGGTCCCGCAGAAGGTTTGTTTGTTGTCCGGCAATCCAGGCATGGGGCGTCAACTGGGAATCGAGGCCGGAAATGGGGTCAAACTTGATTCCCGTGGCGACAACCAGGCTGTCATAGCTGATCTCTTTTTTACTTGCCAGCAGCAGAGTCTGGTTCTCACCGTCAATGAACTGCGCCCTGTCTTGCACAATTTTAACGCCGTATTTGTTCTGCAGCGCAGTGTAATCAAAAGAAAGATCCGGAAGTTTCAGCTGTCCATTGAGCACCAGATTACTCATGATGCAGGAAATATGTGCGCTGTTGGGTTCGACCAGCGTGACTGTGATGCCGCCATTGCTCCACATCCGCAGGTATTTCGCCACCGTGCTACCGGCGAACCCTCCGCCCACCACCACCACATGATGACTGTCAGCAGCAAGCCCCCTCGGTGTTAAAGACATCGCCGCAGCTGCGGGAACCATTTGTAGGATATTGCGTCGTGTAAAAGACATAGTTATATTCCTTTCGCCTTACTGTCGTGTCGCCACATGAACCATTGGTGTTCGCTTACTACCAGGGACTAGTCATCTTCCTCATCCTCATCTTCCTCATCCTCATCTTCCTCATCCTCTTCGTCCTCTTTGTCTTCCTCGTCCTCACGACCTTCCTCTTCACCAGGCTCGATGTCAGCCTCAGGGGAGCTTTCCGGTGGCACAGCATTCTCCTTGCCTTCGCTGTGTTGCTCTTCAGGCAGGCTTGCATAATATTGGGCGATACGCCGGATCTGGTCATCGGTATAACCAAGAGCCTGGTGATCCATAATGCCCTCAGGCTTATCCTCGCCTTTCATATCGGTGAGGTCCTCAAACATGTCCTTGGCCTCCTCCCCCGCGATGCCTTCAATTTCGTTGTCAGAGTAGCCGTTGGTGCCATGGCATTGGGCACACTGGGATGCCAGCAGCCGGTTGACCGTGGGATCATCCGCCAGCGTCACACCCGGCATAATGAGCAGGCAGCAAGACAGTACAAGGGAAGCCGGGAACAGCCGGCACGACAGGTTTTTCATAGCATCCACCACACTCTTGTTGTTGATCAGGAATTTGTATCCATTTTTGTTATTTGGGAATTTAATCCCATTTTAATTGACTGTCAACAATAAATGTTCGGAATATATTCAAAAGCTCTCACCCTGCACTCCGCCACGAGTATGTTTGCATGGGGGTGCTGGACACGCCGTGAGGCCATGGATGGCCGAGCCCGAGCGCACATAGATATGCTTGTAGCGTCCCCTGGAAGGGGAACTACCACAGTTGCGGCTCGGCTAGCGACCCAAAAAATCAGCGCACAAAAAAACCGGGACAATGCCCGGTTTTTTTGTGGTGCTGTGTGAACTAGAGGCTGTTAATCCTCATCGTCCTCAAAGGCTTCGACCTGGGGACGATCCACCAGCTCGACGTAGGCCATAGGAGCCTTGTCACCGGTGCGGTAGCCGCACTTGAGGATGCGGATATAACCTCCGGGGCGCTCCTGGTAGCGCGGGCCCAGCTCGGTGAAGAGCTTGCCAACGGCATCCTTGCTGCGCGTCCGGTCGAAAGCCAGGCGGCGGTTAGCCACACTGTCTTTCTTGGCCAGGGTAATCAACGGTTCCGCATAGCTGCGCAGTTCCTTGGCCTTGGGCAGGGTTGTTTTAATCAGCTCATGCTCCACCAGCGATACAGTCATGTTGCGAAACATGGCCTTGCGGTGAGAACTGTTGCGGTTTAACTGACGTCCACTATGGCGATGACGCATTTTTCCAATCCTATTTTCTGTGCTATCTCAGCACTTGCAAGCAGTGATTCGGGTGCCCGGTTCAGGCGGTCAGCACCCGATCGTCGTTTTTCAGGCTGGTTGGCGGCCAGTTATCCAGGCGCATACCCAGAGACAATCCGCGTGACGCCAGCACGTCCTTAATTTCGGTCAGTGACTTCTTACCCAGGTTCGGGGTTTTCAGCAACTCGACCTCAGTGCGCTGCACAAGATCACCGATGTAGTAGATGTTCTCAGCTTTCAGGCAGTTAGCGGAGCGTACAGTGAGTTCCAGGTCATCGACCGGGCGCAGCAGAATGGGATCTACTTCATCCTCTTCTTCGACAAACTCCGACTCGCTTTCGCTTTCCAGGTCAACAAACACGGCCAATTGCTGCTGCAGGATAGTCGCGGCTCGACGGATAGCCTCTTCCGGGTCGATAGTGCCGTTGGTCTCCAGATCCAGTACCAGTTTGTCCAGGTCGGTACGCTGCTCTACACGGGCGGCTTCAACTACATAAGCCACGCGGTGCACCGGTGAGAAAGTCGCGTCCAACTGCAGACGGCCAATGGAACGGGTCTCTTCTTCCGGATTCTCTCGCGAGTCAGCCGGTGAGTAGCCGCGGCCCATGAGCACAGTCAGCTTCATATTGATCTCGGAATCGCCATTCAGGTGGCAAATTACGTGTTCCGGGTTGCGTATTTCGATATCGTGATCGACCTGGATATCACCAGCGGTCACCGCACCCGGGCCTTTTTTGCTCAGGTTCAGCTCGGCTTCTTCTTTGCCGTTCATCACCAGGGCGACGCCTTTCAGGTTCAGCAGAATTTCGATGACATCTTCCTGCACTCCTTCGATTGCACTGTACTCGTGCAATACACCGTCCATTTCCACCTCGGTAATAGCACAACCGGGCATGGATGACAGCAGGATACGACGCAAGGCATTACCCAAGGTGTGGCCAAAACCACGCTCCAGGGGTTCCAGAGTTACCTGGGCACGTGTGCTGTTTTTCTCGTCGACATTGATCACACGCGGGGTCAAAAATTCGTTTACTGCACTCTGCATTGGGGCACCTGTATTGTAGGTTAGTCCTTCAGTGGATTACTTGGAATAAAGTTCGACGATCAGGTTTTCATTGATCTCGGAAGACAGGTCCTGACGATCAGGGACTGCCTTGAATACTCCTTCCAGCTTTTCACTGTTTACATCGATCCACTCGGGCTCGCCACGCTGAGCGGCCAGGGCCAGTGCGGACTGTACACGCAATTGCTTCTTGGCCTTTTCTCGCAGGGAAACCACATCACCCGCCTTCACCTGACATGAGGCAATGTTCACCACAGTACCATTCACCAGAATCGCTTTATGAGCGACCAACTGCCGCGATTCGGCGCGGGTGGAGCCGAAACCCATGCGATAAACCACGTTGTCCAGGCGGCTTTCCAGCAGCTGCAGCAGATTTTCACCTGTCGCACCTTTCAGTCTTGCCGCCTCTTTGTAGTAGTTGCGGAACTGCTTTTCCAGCACACCGTAGATACGACGCACTTTCTGTTTTTCACGCAGTTGCACGCCGTAATCAGACAGACGACCGCGACGAGCGCCGTGCTGTCCGGGGATTGCTTCTGCTTTACACTTGCTTTCCAACGAGCGCACTCCGCTTTTCAGGAACAGGTCTGTTCCCTCACGACGGGAGAGCTTGCACTTGGGTCCAATATATCGAGCCATGTCAATTCTTCCTGTGTGCGCTACACGCGACGTTTCTTGGGAGGACGGCAGCCGTTGTGTGGAATCGGCGTGACGTCGGTAATGTTGCTGATTTTGTAACCGCAGGAATTCAGCGCGCGAACGGCAGATTCACGGCCCGGTCCGGGACCCTTGACCTGCACGTCGAGATTTTTGAGGCCGTATTCCTTGGCTGCTTCACCCGCGCGCTCTGCGGCGACCTGTGCTGCGAACGGAGTGCTCTTACGCGAGCCACGAAAGCCTGAACCACCGGCAGTAGCCCAACTCAGGGTGTTGCCCTGGCGATCAGTGATGGTAATGATAGTGTTGTTGAAGGATGCGTGAACATGCGCTATTCCGTCCACAACGGTCTTGGTAATTTTCTTACGAGTGCTTTTCGCACCTGGCTTAGCCATAGATTGTTTCCTGCTTTAATATCAACACTGCACTCGGGTGCAGCTACACTAAAAAGGATTCGCTGTGAAACTAACTTACTTGCGAATCGGTTTGCGCGGCCCCTTGCGGGTACGGGCGTTGGTCTTGGTACGTTGGCCCCGCAGCGGCAGGCCCCGACGGTGACGCATGCCGCGGTTACAGCCCAGGTCCATCAAGCGTTTGATGTTCATGGAAACTTCCCTGCGCAAATCACCCTCAACCATCATGTCGCCCACCTTCGTACGAAGGGCGTCCATTTCCTGTTCGGTCAATTCACCCATCTTGGCGTCTTCCGCCACGCCAGTGTCAGCGCAGAGGCGCCGGGCCTGGCTGCGACCCACACCGAAGATGTATGTCAAAGAGATAACAGTATGTTTGTTATCCGGTATGTTGACGCCGGCAATACGAGCCATTCAACTTTCTCCAATCATTTGTCGTCGCTTTATGCTGCAAAAACTGCTCAAGTCCCTGAATTATTTACCTAGGGTAGCGCAAAAGGCGCAGCATTCTAGCGATATCGTTACTAAAAATCAACTGCAGCTGGATGCTAACCCTGCCGCTGCTTGTGGCGTGGATCTGACTCGCAGACCACACGTACCACACCCTTACGGCGAACTACCTTGCAGTTCCTGCACATTTTCTTTACTGATGCACGTACTTTCATAACACCTACTCCGTCAGCCTACCGGGCGCGCCCGGCTCCACCATAATTCTTCAAATTGGCCTTCTTCATCACCGAGTCATACTGGTGCGACATCAGGTGACTTTGCACCTGGGCCATAAAATCCATTACTACAACAACCACAATCAACAATGAGGTGCCACCCAGGTAAAAGGGGACGTTCCACATCACCACCAAAAACTGCGGCATTAAACAGACCAGCGCGATATACGCCGAACCGAACACCGTCAACCGGGTGAGCACGCCATCGATATAGTTGGCGGTCTGCTGGCCCGGGCGAATACCCGGCACAAAGGCACCGGAACGCTTCAGGTTGTCGGCCACTTCCACCGGGTTGAACATCAACGCCGTGTAAAAGAAGCAGAAAAACACTACAAACACCGTAAACAACAAAATGTTCAACGGTTGGCCAGGCCCGATAGCCACGGCCAGATCCTGCAGCCAATCGGCTGAACCACTGGCGCCGACCCACTGGGCGATGGATGCAGGGAACAGCAAAATACTGCTGGCGAAAATCGCCGGTATAACACCCGCCATATTCACCTTCAGGGGCAGGTGCGAGCTCTGCGCCTGGTACATCTTGCGCCCCTGCTGACGCTTGGCGTAGTTCACCGTAATACGGCGTTGGCCGCGCTCGATGAATACGATCAGATAAATGACCACAATCGCCAGGATCAGAACAAACAGCAGGATCAGGATATTCAGTTCACCCTGCCGCGCCTGTTCCAACGACTGGCCTATCGCCGATGGCAACCCGGCCACGATACCCGCAAAGATCAACAGCGATATACCGTTGCCCACACCTTTTTCTGTGATTTGCTCACCCAGCCACATCATAAATACGGCACCGGTCACCAGGGAGGTAATGGCAATCACGTAAAACAGCAGTGATGCGTCATAAGACATCCCCTGGTTGGCCATACCCACGGTCATTCCTGTGGCCTGTACTATGGCCAGCACCACCGTCAGGTAGCGCGTGTACTGGCTGATCTTACGGCGGCCGGATTCGCCTTCTTTCTTCAATGCCTCCAACTGCGGCGTCACGGCCGACATCAGCTGCATAATAATCGATGCAGAGATGTAGGGCATGATACCCAGCGCCAGGATACTCATGCGCTCCAGTGCGCCACCGGAGAACATATTGGCCAGGCCCAGGATTGTCCCCTGGTTCTGGTTAAACAGCGCCGCCAGTTGATTGGGGTCTATCCCCGGTACCGGTATATGTGTACCGATCCGATAGACGATAATTGCCAGTAAAACAAAGCGAAGGCGAGAAAAAAGTTCGCCGAGTCCCGCCTTATTTACCGAGGGCAGCTGTCCTGTTGCCATTTATTCCTCTACTTTCCCGCCGGCTTTCTCAATAGCCTCGCGGGCACCTTTGGTAAGGGCAAGACCTTTGACAGTCACCGCTTTGCTGAGTTCACCCGACAGAAAAACACGCGCCCGGGTGACATTGTCTCTCACCAGATCGGCATTTTTCAGCGCAGCCAGATCCACCACATCACCCTGCACTGAATTCAACTCACTGAGGCGAATCTGGGCAGTGGTGCGCGCGATACGCGAGGTAAATCCGTACTTGGGCAGACGCTTCTGTAAAGGCATCTGGCCGCCTTCAAATCCAGGCCTGATCGAGCCACCGGAACGGGCCTTCTGGCCCTTATGGCCGCGACCGGCAGTCTTGCCGTTGCCGCTGCCGATACCGCGTCCTACACGCTTGGCATCCGTTTTCGCGCCCGGCGCGGGGCTCAGGCTGTTCAGTCGCATAACTTCTGACATGATTTACTCCTCAACCTTAAGCAGGTAGTGCGCTTTGTTTATCATGCCACGCACCGAGGGTGTATCCTCCACCTCGACCGTGTGACCGATACGACGCAGGCCCAAACCGGCCACGCACGCCTTGTGATTTTTTTGGCGACCGTGGACACTTTTGACCTGGGTTACCTTGATAGATGCTTTAGCCATGACTAGCCGACCCAATAATTAGTTCAGAATTTCTTCAACAGTTTTGCCACGCTTGGCAGCAACATTCTCCGGTGTCGTCATGTCGCGCAGGCCATTGAAGGTTGCGCGCACCACATTAACCGGATTGGTTGACCCATAGCACTTGGCCAGTACGTTATGTACCCCGGCTATTTCCAGAACAGCTCGCATCGCACCACCGGCGATAACGCCCGTTCCTTCGGATGCCGGCTGCATGTAGACCTTGGAGGCGCCGTGAGCCGCCTTCACCGGGTACTGGATTGTGCCGTTATTCAGTTCGACCTGGATCATATTGCGGCGTGCCGCTTCCATGGCCTTTTGTATAGCAACAGGCACTTCGCGGGCCTTGCCGCGACCAAAACCGACCTTGCCATTGCCGTCACCGACCACGGTCAGTGCGGTAAAACCGAAAATTCGGCCGCCCTTGACCACTTTGGCCACACGATTAACCTGAACCAGCTTCTCCTGGAGATCGCCGTCCTGCTGCTGCTTTTTCTGATCATTAAAAGCCATGTCTAACCCCTAGAATTCCAATCCAGTTTCACGAGCGGCATCGGCCAGGGCCTTCACGCGTCCGTGGTACTTGTATCCACCGCGGTCAAAAGCGACCTTTTCAATGCCAGCTTGTTTCGCACGCTCGGCTACCAGCTTGCCCACCGCCGCCGCCGCGTCGATGTTGCCAGTCTTGCCCTTGCGCAGGTCAGTGTCCAGGGTTGAAGCACTGGCCAGCACCTTGTCTCCGGCAGGCGCAATCACCTGGGCATAAATATGCCGGGGAGTACGGTGCACACTGAGGCGATTAATACCCAGATCACGCATACGGGCGCGGGCACGACGTGCGCGGCGCAGCCTTGAATCATTCTTTGCACTCATCTCTAGTACCTACTTCTTCTTGGCTTCTTTACGACGGACATACTCGTCAGCGTAACGAATACCTTTACCTTTATACGGTTCCGGCGGACGGAAGCTGCGAATCTCGGCAGCAGCCTGGCCGACGGCCTGCTTGTCTATACCCTTTACCACCACTTCGGTTTGACTGAGACTTTCAGCAGTAACACCCTCCGGCAACTTGTAGTCCACCGGGTGAGAAAGGCCCACGGTAAGGTTGACTGACTTGCCGGTAACCTTGGCACGATAACCAACACCGTTCAGTACCAGTTTTTTCTCCCAACCCTCGCTGACGCCTTTGACCATATTGTTTACCAGCGCACGAGTTGTTCCGGCCATGGCCTTCAACTTATCGTTGTCGTAAACAAAGGTCAGAACGTTGTCATCCTGGTTAAGTTGGATACCTTCAAGCAGTGAAAGCTCCAGCGTACCCTTACCGCCCTTGACGGTCAGGTCTCTGCCACTAAGCTTGACCTCTACACCGCTGGGCAGTTGTACCGGATTATTTGCGACTCTAGACATTTTGGAATGCTCTTTAAATCAATAACAATTAGAAAACAGTGCAGAGCACTTCGCCACCGACACCGGCAGCACGTGCGGCGCGATCAGTCATCACACCCTTCGAGGTGGAGATAATCGCTACACCCAGGCCTTCACGTACAGAGGGCAGTTCGCCCTTGCCTTTGTAACGGCGCAACCCGGGGCGGCTGATACGGTCGATCTCGGCGATCACCGGCTTGCCCTCGTAGTACTTCAGCTCGATGGCCAGGCGTGGCTTGCCCTCTTCGTTGGAAGCGGTAAAGCCCGTGATGTAACCTTCGTCCTGCAGCACCTGGGCAACAGCCGCCTTCAACTTGGAACCGGGCATTTCCACACCGGTCTTGCCTGCCATTTGTGCGTTGCGAATGCGTGTCAGCATATCTGACATCGGATCTTGCATACTCATAATCTATTACTCTCCGTAAACCATCCGGTCAGTTACCAGCTGGCTTTAACCAGACCGGGTACGTCGCCGCGCATAGCCGCTTCACGCAGCTTGTTACGGCACAGGCCAAACTTACGATATACACCGTGAGGGCGACCAGTTATCTGGCAGCGACGTCTCTGGCGTACCGGACTGGCATCGCGAGGCATCTTCTGCAGGCTGATTTGCGCATCCCACTTCTCTTCATCGGACGCGTTCACATCAGTCAGGATCGCCTTGATGGTCGCGCGCTTCGCTGCGTACCTGGCGACCGTTCGCGTGCGCTTATGCTCACGCGCTATCATAGATTTTTTAGCCATGTATAAAGTCTCTCAAGCTTTCAAGGGGAAGTTGAAAGCACGCAGCAGTGCGCGTCCTTCATCATCGGTGCGAGCGGAGGTGGTAATCACGATATCCATACCACGCAGGGCATCCACCTTATCGTAATCGATCTCCGGAAAAATAATCTGCTCGGTGATACCCATCGCGAAATTGCCGCGCCCGTCAAAAGACTTGGCGCTCAAACCACGGAAATCGCGGATACGCGGGATAGCGATGCTGATCAGCCGCTCCAGGAATTCGTACATGTGCTCGGAGCGCAGCGTCACCTTACAGCCAATCGGCCAACCGTCACGCACCTTAAAGCCCGCGATGGATTTGCGCGCCTTGGTGACCACGACTTTCTGGCCGGAAATTTTTTCCATGTCTGCGACAGCGCTTTCCAGCACCTTTTTATCACCCAGCGCCTCACCCACACCCATATTCAGGGTGATCTTGGTAATGCGGGGAACTTCCATCACATTTTTCAGACCCAGCTCTTTTACCAGTTGGGGAGCCAATTCGCTCTTGTACTTGTCTTTCAACGTTGCCATGTCTTTTACCTGTTAACCCGATCAGCACTCTGCATACGAGGCTTAAGAGTCAATCACCTCGCCACTGGATTTGAAGATACGGACCTTGCTATCTCCGTCCACCTTGAAGCCCACACGATCAGCTTTGCTACTGCTGGGATTGAAAATCGCCACGTTAGAAACCTGTATTGGTGCTTCATTTTCGACAATTCCGCCAGCCACACCCGCTTGGGGGTCGGGCTTGGTGTGCTTCTTAATCATATTGACACCAGAAACAATAAGCTTATTGTTATCCAGCACCCTGCGAACCTTACCGCGCTTACCCTTGTCCTTGCCGGCCAGGATAATCACTTCATCATCGCTCTTTATCTTCAACATGTCCTTTCCTCTCCCTGCTGGCCGTACTAGATAACTTCCGGGGCCAGAGAAACAATCTTCATGAACTTCTCGCCGCGCAATTCACGCGTTACCGGTCCGAAAATACGAGTGCCTATTGGGGCGTTCTGCGCATTAAGCAAAACAGCCGCATTATCATCGAACTTGATCAGGGAGCCATCGGGACGACGCACACCTTTGCGGGTGCGTACAACAACAGCAGTCATGACCTGGCCTTTCTTAACCTTACCGCGGGGAATTGCTTCCTTGACGGTTACCTTTATAAGGTCGCCGACGCGCGCGTAACGACGCTTGGATCCGCCCAACACTTTGATGCACATCACACGACGGGCACCGCTGTTATCGGCGACTTCCAAATACGACTGTGTCTGAATCACCTTTTACTCCTATCTGCGGCTGCGGCCGCTAACTCTGCGCTACAAAAACCCGGATCAGGCTTCGGCTGCCTCGCTCTCCACTACTTCCAACAACTTCCATGTCTTGCTCTTGGAAATTGGACGGGTCTGGCCAACAGTAACGGTATCGCCGATGCCACACTG
>Ga0164315_10002707_pt1 | contig 13632 bp, 21 predicted proteins | sample GuaBasSedimGuay6_FD_113737 | JGI IMG/M metagenome (GOLD analysis project Ga0164315, IMG submission 113737) | Subseafloor sediment microbial communities from Guaymas Basin, Gulf of California, Mexico - Guay6, Core 4569-2, 0-3 cm | ecosystem: Environmental > Aquatic > Marine > Hydrothermal vents... | reverse complement strand
TCTGAACTACTATCACACCCACTAGCTTCTATTGCTGGTTGTGACCCTGACTTTAATGCTTGGAGTCTTAGTGTTAATCCTACTGCTAATTATCAAACGACCAACGTTAGAGCTGCTGGAGGTCATTTACACATCGGTTCAAATATCTTTAAGACACCTATGGATAGAATTGGGTTTTGTAAGGCATTAGACCTTGAGTTAGGTGTACCTAGTGTTATTCAAGACCCTGATGCTAGAAGGAGAGAGTTATATGGTAAAGCAGGTGCTCATAGACCTAAGTTCTTATCTCAAGATGGATTTGATGGATTAGAGTATAGAGTCCTTTCCAATTTTTGGATGAAGAGTGATGAGTTATTACGTTTTATCTACAGTAAGGTGGAATTAATAGTTAATAACTTTGAGGAAGAGGTTGAAAAGGCTGAGTCACTCCAGTCTCACATTGTATCTATTATTAATAAGGGCAGTGTTGAAGATGCAATTAGCTTCTGTAATAGAGAAGGGGTGGCGTATGCCTAGTAACCCAAGTGAGGTATTACCACCACCCTTTAATGGCTATAATTGGCTACCAACAGATGAAGTAGCACCAATTACAGAACCATTTACAGCCCTGTCTGATGCACCAACTATAGAACCATCAGTACAAGAACACATGGATAGTTGTAATGATTATCATGTTAAATATGGTCAATGTTATGGACTATTAAATAATAACATTATTAAATCATCAGACTTCTACCTAGATAGTGATGATGAAGAGATAATAATGCACTATAATACCTTAAAGAATGACTCATGGATTGGAAGAGAAGGTGGTGTAGATGTTATTGAGAGTATAGATTGGACATTACCCCTCCTCGGTGCCATTAACTTTGAAGATACTGTAGTATTTATAGGGAGGAAACATAAACAAAGTAGTCCAACTAGATATCGTAAAGGCTTTAGAACAGACTTACTAGATACTTACGAACCAAGTAGAAAAGAATATAGGATGTTAGGTTTCTCCTCTATCGGAGACTCTTTAACCCTTGATAACACATTATTAAAATCAATATTCTTTCCTAAGAAGTATGAAGTGGATGAAGCATTAGACTCTCTCCTATCATTAGATAGACTAGGAGCATCGTTCTCTAATGACTACTACTTCACACTATCAGCATCTACAAATGGTTTATTATTATGGAGAGGATGTAATATTATAGGAGTCTATAAGAAAGGATCAGGGAGGTTCAAACTTTTCAATCCTTTATTTACTAATGATTTAGACAAGCTTGGGGTTAAATATGAAGTTGAGTAAACTACTATCATCACACGAAGACAAGGCTATGTATGCCACTAGTGATGAATTAGTTAATAACGATTGTTTTATAGGTATTGAATTAGAATTAGAAAAAGTATCAGCACTATTTGGAAATCCTGTGGCTAACTCTTTCGATCCTTACTTTTGGACATTGATTGAAGATGGTTCTTTGAGAGATGGTGTAGAGTTTAAGTTCGCTAGACCTTTAAAAGGTGCTACTATTATCAAAGCTTTAGACGTCTTTGATTCTGCAATGAATGAAGCTAGGAAGCTTGGTATTAATCCTGTTCTTAGTAACAGAACTAGTATGCACGCTCATGTTGATATGAGAGATTTAAGCACTGATGAGATTAATCAATTCATCCTTGTTTATATGCTACTTGAATCAATACTTTTTAATTACGTAGGATATTATAGAGTTAAGAATAACTATTGTAGACCATTAATAGGGTCTGACTTTAGTAAAACAATTAATAAGTTAATGCTAGAAGAGAATCTAGACTTTAGATATATGTTGTTTATTAATGATAATACAGATAAATATTCAGCCCTTAATTCTAACTCATTAACCACTTTTGGAACACTTGAGTTTAGACAACATCCTGGTAGTTTTACTAAATCAGAGATTGTTGAATGGTTAAATATTATATTATCAATCAAATCTTTTATCCAAAGTGGTGCTACAATTTATAACATAATTGATAAGGACTATGAAGATGTGATGAATGATATATTTGGTTATGAACTATTTCAGGTGTTAAACAAATCTGGTTCTAGAATGTTATTTGAATCTAATAGGAGTGCGGTTAATGAGGTTATCAATTTACCAATCTTATCAGACCAGACTAAATCTATTCTAAAGAAGAACAGTAAGGTTAGTGCTGAGAATAGTTTAATTTTAAAATATGCAAATAAGAAAGAGAAAGAGGAGGGGTTATGTGCGGCCTTGTAGGAATTATTAATAGAGAACAGTTTAAATTTACATCTGATAAATTAATCAAATATTTTAATCAAGCATTATTTGCTGATACATTGAGGGGTAAACATGGTACAGGTATTAGTGCAGTATCACCAATAGGAGATGTAAAGCATTATAAAAAAGCTATGACGGCACCTGATTTCTTAGACCTTAAGTTTTCTCAAGATATCATATCTACTGAAACTAATATATTTTTAAGTGGTCACAATAGATGGGCTACACAAGGAGAACATACTGATGAAAATAGCCACCCTTTCAAACATAATCATATTACCATGTTTCATAATGGCACTCTGGATAACCATAACAATCTTCCTGATGGTGATAAGTTTGATGTTGATTCTGATGCTATTGCACACAATCTATGTAAACACGGTACGCTCAAGACTCTGGAATCACTTGAAGGGGCTTATGCCTTAGTCTGGTACGACTCGGTGAAGAAGTGTATTAACTTTGCAAGGAATGATGAACGACCTCTCTTCTTTGGTTATCTTGAGAAAAGTAATAGTATTATTTATGCCTCTGAAAAACGTATGTTAGACTGGTTAGCCTTCCGAAACGGTATTGATCTTGAGAAGATTGAAGAGCTGCCAGCGGGTAAGTGGGTACAGTTACCTCTGGATGAAGGTGAGAAGAGTACTATAACACCTTTTAAACCTAGTCTTAGCTATTGGAATAACTACTATCACGACCACCCCTATTACAGCAAGGGAGTTAAGATTGTTAAGGCCAAAACAACTAGTAACTATAACACTCTTGTTGGTAATGATATTGAATTATTAGTTATATCATTTAAGAAATATAATCATAGCGCAAAGAATGAACATGGTTCTCTTACTTGTATTTATAACGATGGTAAGAGTACTAAAAATGCTGTGTTTAACGGTATTACTGAAACTGAGAGTAAGCAGTATATAGGTAAGATGGTAAGCGGAATAGTTACTAGTGATTCTACTAAACTTATTCACTGTAGGAGTATTAAGGCGGTAGAAGTTAAGAAAGAGTTAACAGTGGTAGGGAATGATGCTAGAGTCGGACCAAAGAGCGAGTTAATATCTCAATCTAAATTTGACAGTTTGACTAAACATGGGTGTGTTGTATGTTCTTGTAATATTTTAGACGAAGAAGATTCGTTAGTTCATTGGGATTCTCAAGATAATCCTTATTGTGAAGACTGTGCCTTGGAGTTATACGCATGAAAGAAGTAAGATTAATAAATAATGATGATGTAAATGATTACAATCAAATCTATCAAGAAATGAATGTAAAGTATTCCCTCTTAAAGAGAGTAGAGGGTGAGAGTGATGTATTTCGTGAATTGTTTCCAAAAGTAATATGTCGAGATTATATGACTGATTGTGTGGCAGCGGCAATGCTTGACGAATCAATTATCTGTGGTATTTATGGTTTTAGATTAAATGAAAAGATAGAAATGTCTGAACTATTGATGAGTGTGAAGGTCATAGATGAAAAGATGTTCAAACAAGGCATTAAAATCATTCGTAACTTAGAGCGAGAGTTTAGAGATTTAAAAACACCATTACAAGTCTATCCCGTTATTGGTTCTAATAATAATTGGGTAATAGTTGCTGATAAGGCTTGGCTTAAAACTCCTTTATTAATGTCACTATTCTCCTTTCTAATCAGATGTATTAATTATAAACATCCTAATTGTGTAGGATATGAAAAATTGTTTAAACACATATCTAATAATAATGTTGGAAATGATACTAACTATATAAAAAGTCTAAAAGGTATTAACTTAAGAACATTGATTAGATATATTGATGAGATTGTGGCAACTGATCCAGCGCTTGGTTTTAGTCTTGGAATGTTAGAAGGATCAATGTTTGATGTTGAAGGAGATGATTCTCCTTTGGCAGAAGTTTATCATAACAATGGTGGCGTAATAGGGTTTGTTAATAATGTTATGTCTATAATGGATGGTAAAGGTTATAGTAGTTTTATAGGTCGTACTTGGGCTAGAGCATATTGTAATATTATTAACGACAGTGTTCCATTAGAAACGGTTGGGGAAGGGTTTAGAATTGGAGATGTGGTAAGTATTAAAGGTGATTATGATGCAGTTAAAAAAGTAATAGTGCTTAATATAAATCAACATTATATCAGCTATACCTTTAACTATGAGGAAGTACTATGTTGTAATCCTGTTGATTTTGTTAATAATTTAGTAAACTAATATGGATACCTACATTAAGAACGAATCCTGCCCAGAATGCGGTAGTGATAAGGGTGTAGGTGTTTATCAACGCGAAGGAGGAGAGTATTATGGTAATTGTTTTAGTTGCCAAAGTTATATATCAGATCCATTTGGAGAAGGGGAGGATGTAGGAATGAGTGAGAATGAATTTGAAGAAGTAAAGTTAGATGTTAAAAAAGGAGAGGGGTTTAAGAAGGAGCTAGAAAGATCTAAAGTGACTAAACTACTATCACGAGGTATCAGTAAAGAAGCATGTGAGAAGTATAGTGTTAGAAGTGTTATAAAAGATGGTAAAGATATTATTCATCTATATCCTCGTACCAAGGGTGGAATAATTGTAGGACACATGAGAAGGAGTGTAGGAGATAAGAGTTTTATAAGTACTGGAGATACTAAAAACTTAGAATTCTTCGGTCAATCAGTATGTGGTAGCGGTGGTAAGATGATCATTGTGACTGAAGGGGAATGTGATGCGTTAGCCTCCTTCGACCTATTACAAAGGATGGGTAAGAACTATAGAGTAGTAAGTATAAATAATGGTTCTAGTTCCGCTGTAAAGTGTTTCAAGGAAAACTATCAATGGATTAATACCTTCGATTCAATCTTTCTAGCATTAGATCAAGATGAACCAGGCCAGAAGATGGTTGAGAAAATTAGCAACCTCTTCCCTCCTAACAAGGTTAAGAATCTTACATTCTCTGAGAAAGACGCTAATGACATGTTGAGGGGGGATAAGGAACAAGAGTTCTTATCAGCTATTTTTACAGCTAAGGAGTCTAGACCTGATGGTATTGTTAGTGTAGATGATATCTTTGAAGAAGCTATTAAACCTCCTGAGATGGGTCGTAGCTTTCCCTGGCCCACATTGACAGATGTTACGTATGGTTATAGGACTAAGGAGATATATGGTGTTGGTGGCGCTAGTGGAGGGGGCAAATGTCTGGCTAAAGGAACGGGTGTTAGAATGGTTGATGGTTCTGTCAAGAAGGTTGAGGACATTATAATAGGAAATCAACTACTATCATCATCATTTACACTCTTTGGTAGCACGGTATCTAATGTTTCTAAGGGAGTCGATGAGATGTTTAAAATATCTCAATCGGACAACACTTCATATACTGTAAATTCTAAACACATTCTCACTGTTAGATTAAATAATAAAATAGTAGACATTCCTGTTAAAGAAGCCATATCTAAAATTGTCTATGGTTTTAATGCTGATGTATATTATCCACGTAGAGATGTTAATATTCCTCCTTATATTCTAGGAATCTGGTTAGGTGACGGTCATAATGGAAATACAAGTGTTACGTGTGGCGATAAAGAAGTAACTAATGCTTGGATTGAATATGGTTTAGAAAATAACTTAGTACCAACCGAATACTCTGGAGAACAAAATTGTAGGAGGATTAATCTTTCTAGAAGAAAAGAGACATCTCAATGTAACCCCTTATATGATAAACTTAAAGAATTTAACCTACCTTTTAACAAACATATTCCACAAGAATATCTTATAAATTCTAAAGAAAATAGATTAGAACTCTTAGCAGGATTAATAGATACCGATGGTTGTTTACATCAGCATAAAACTTACTATGAGTTTATAACGAAATATAAGCAATTAGGTATTGACTATGAAATGCTTACGAGATCATTAGGGTTTAGGGTTAGGTCAACTATAAAGACTGTTAATAATAAAGACTATTACAGAGTGTGTTTATTTGGTGATTTATCTAAGATCCCTTTAAGAGTTGTAAGAAAAAGAAGTGGTAGAATTAGTTCTAGATTTTCTAGATTGAATATAGAAAATATAGGACAAGGTGAATATTATGGGTTTACATTAGGGGATGATAAAAGATTCTGTCTTGAAAACTATACAGTAACTCATAATACAGAATTCTTTAAAGAGATGATTAATCATACTATCTATCATCACAAAGAACCAGCAGGTGTTATATTTCTAGAAGAACCAGCACATAAGACTTTAAAAGTATTAGCAGGTAAGAGAGTTAACAAACGCTTTCATATCCCTGCTGATAAAGGGGGTGATTGGACTATTGATGAATTGACTGAAGGGATTAATGATCTGAGAGGTAAGGTTTATCTCTATAACCACTTCGGGAGCAAGGACTGGGAGAGTATTGAAGCTAAGATTAGGTACATGGTAGTCGCATTAGGTATCAAAGATATTTATTTAGACCATTTAACAGCTCTAGTAGCACAAGAGGATAATGAATATAAAGCACTCAATCGGATTATGGAGGAGATGGCAAGTCTTGTACAGGATCTTGATTGTACTATATTTTATATCTCTCATTTACGTAAGGCTGTGGGTACTCCGCATGAGGAAGGAGGTCATGTCTCAGCAGATCAGTTTAAAGGGTCAGGAGCGATTGTATACTGGTCTAACTTCTTATTTGGTATCGAAAGAAATCAACAAGCTGATGATGTAGACGAAAGAAATACTACAATCTTTAGAGTTCTAAAAGACCGTAATACAGGTTTAGCTACAGGTACACATTTTAAACTACGATATGATCATAATACTGGTAGATGGGATGAGTGGAGTGATGAGAATGAATTTGATGAAGAGGATTTTGAATGATGTTAGAATACAATATTGTAAATGCTAGAACTAAAAAGTCTTTTGTTGCTAAAGTTGATGATGTTCTTAAAGATGGGTGGGTGTTACAAGGAGGAGTTAGTTGTTCAATGGTTGGCATAGGATATGATGTAGAATTATTCTATTCTCAAGCAGTTGTAAGGGAGAGACAATGAGTCATCTAGGAAGAAGGATCAAAGAAACTAGAGAGGGTGGTAACGGTGAGATAACTGTTACTTTTAAGAATGATATTAAGGTAGTGATTTGGAAAGGTGACTACTATCACACTAGGGAGGGGAAGAAGTTTAGGTTATATCTAGATGGGTTTAAATATTCTGCCCAATCAGAAGGAGGAAATCTCATTGATTTTGAGATTGATAATTTTGTAACGTATGATGTTATGTTAAACATCTTAAACACTTTAAGTAGGAGAAGGTAGAATGATGAAAGAGCATAAAGTTGTAGAGAGGGATGAAAGAAGTATTGAAGAGGTGTTTCTAGCAAGAGTTGGTAAAGTAGATAGGACTGAGACTTATAGCAATAGTACTGAGTTTCTAATCCTCTTTCCCAATGACTATAGTGTTATTGTAAAGGAGAAGACTAGGAAACATGCTAGTGTTAGTATCTATTATGGCATTGGAGAAGTTACTCATAAGTATTTTAAAAGTGCTAGAAGTGCTAGGAAGGTTAAGGCTAAGATTGTACAGAATCTTATTGATAGATTAGAGAGTGAAGGAGGAGATAGTGATGGTTAATATTACAGAAATAACTGCTATATCTATATTAGAAGATATAGTAAACAAATATCTAGAAGTAGATCATGGTTATCTAACTTCTAGTGATATTAATACTATTAGGCAAACGTTCGACTCCATGTCAGATAATTATATAGAGCATATAACTAGTCATAAAGGTTGTTCGTTTGGTCCGAGTGATATATAACATACTATAATAAGGTTTAAAATAATGAGTCGTAAAGAAGAGTTAATAAAAGATCTTAAAGGTCTTATGGATAAACATGATGTGTTTATTTGTTTTAGTTGTAGCGATTGTAGCGATACTTACGGTTTACACGATGAGAGGATTGAAATATTATCAAATAAAGACCCTGAAACTTCAATATTAAGAGTGGACGGATGGTGTATATGTAGGTCAGATTTATGAAAACATATACAATACCAGAGGATGAGTTATTTAGACTGATAGAGGCTTGTCACAACGAAAACAATTGTATCCAGGGTGATACAGAGTGTAAGTGTCAAAACGCTCTTAAAGTGAGCGAGGAGGTCTCTCTGTGGTTCCCTGAGAATGTTAAGAGGGTGTTAGAATGAATATAGAGGATATGAAGGCTTTACATCTAAAGTCATTGTTGAGAGGTTTATTAAAGAGGTGTTGTAAGAGATTTATATGGTAAGAAAGCTAGAAGGGCTTTACATATGTATCTCAAATGGGTTGACTCACGTTTAAATGGTGTATGGAGGACTGATCAAAAAGAACAATTAGAGCGTTTAAAAGATAATGTGAGAGTGCATAGGGAAGAAGTTCTTGATTATATCCAACGTACTAGAACTAAAGACTTATATATAGGAATGATATGATTAAACTATTAATAGTAATAGTATTAAGCTCTTCAATAGTAACAGTAGGAGTTGATTACACAATGGCTTATAAAGCTAGGACTAAATCATTGGGAAAGAATATCTATTACTTTGAAAGAGATTGTAATCCTTATGATGGGAGTATGAAATGATATTTAGAAAATATCCAAGTTTAACAAATGCTTATAAAGAGTCATTTATATCTGACGCAATGGAAGTGGTACCACAAGAGGTACAGTGGTATGTAACCGAAAAGGTTCATGGTGCTAACTTTCAGATTATGATGTATGGTGATGAAGTTGCAGTTGCTAATAGAAATAGCATTACTGATTTATCATTCTTTGGTCTTGAGAACTCTGAAGAATTTATGATTGAATATGAGAAATGTATTAACCTTCTACATCGTATTAAAGAAGAGTATGGTAAGGTTAATCTTTCAATATGTGGTGAAGTATATGGTGGTAATATTCAGAAAGGTATCTATTATAGCTCTCTTAAAAGATTTAGAGCATTTGATATAACTATAGATGGTATGTTTTTAGGTAGGAACAAGTGTGTAACGTACTTTGATGACTTTGAGATTGAATACTGTACTACTATCATGCAAGGTACGTTACAAGAGTGTCTAGGACATTCAAACTCTTTTGACTCTTTAATTGATTCTGAACTAACAATGAAGGATGTGAGAGAGGACAATGTGTGTGAAGGAATTGTTATTAGACCTGTTACCTCGTACTATACTGATAGAGGAGAGTTTATAGCTATTAAGAATAAGAATGAAAAGTGGTTGGAGAAGAGTATGTTGCCTAAAAGTGGTAAACAACTAGCAGCATTACCATCAGCTTTCTTAGAAGTCTATAATAAGATGGATGGATATATAACAGCTAATACAGTTAGTTCGGCAATCTCAAAGATAGGAAGAGAGTTAAAGTTTATTCCTGAGTTGATGAAAGAGTTAAACTCTGATATTATAGAATCAGTAATGAATGATAATAAAGAGTTTAAGTTGAAGGATTGTAAATTAGTATTTAAACGGTTTAACTCTCGACTTATAAGAATGATTAAAGATGAGATTAAAAACTATCAGGTCTAATAGATCTTAATTATAACATATTTTAGAGAGAATGTCAAGTAAATTATGAAATATAAAACAATTAGTTTAAGGAGTGCTTATAAGGATGAGTTGTATATTTTAATTAGAATGAAAGTGAGGGAAGGATGGACACAAGATAGTGGCATAACTTTTTCAAATGGATATTATAGAACAGTAATGGTGAAGAAATGAACATGCTTGAATCATTTATAGTAATTATAGTATTTTTAGTAACATATATGTTAGGTTATAATAATGCTAGAACAGATATGTTAAAGACTGCATGTGGGAGTAAAAAAGAGATGGTTGATTGGGTTAGAATATGAATAAGTCATTATGTGAAAACTTATACGATGGTAATGATTTAGATTGTGAAAACTTATACGATGGTAATGATTTAGATTGTGAAGAAATGTACGATTGTTGTGACTGTGGAGGAGTTGACTGTGGATGTGCGTATTGCTGGTCATGTAATGCTTGTGAGGCATGTTTAAATGAATAAATATAAAGATGATAGAGGTAAGGTGGGAGTTCTAGTATCACCAAAATACGGAGCAGGATGGTCAACATGGGGTGTTGATAAATCTTTTTTAGCTATGGATGAGAATTTAGTTAAAATGAAATTAGAAAATACGAGTGAAGAGGAGGTTCAAGAATACTGTAAGAAGGAAATGGGGGAGGATGTTTATATGGGAGGGTGGAAGACTGTACGCGTCTACTGGTTAGAAGAAAATGCTGCCTTTACAATAACCGAATATGATGGTTATGAAGAGTTAAACACAGGTTCAGATTTGTATATGATTGCATAATGAGTGATTATATATACGATATAGAAACATATCCCAATGTGTTTACAGTCTATCTAGGCGGTGTTGAAAGCAGGAAGAGTACAAGCATTGAGATGTCAGATAGAAAGGATGAGAGGAAGAAGCTCTTTAGAATCCTAAATAATCTGAGAAGAGAGGGAGATAGGATGGTGGGTTTTAATAACATACACTTTGACTATCCCGTCATTCATTACCTCCTCAATCATAAGAAAGCAACTGCATTAGAACTCTACAACTTTGCAATGAAGATAATCGAATCAGAAGATAGATTTGAGCATACTGTGTGGGAGGGTAAGCATTATGTCACACAAGTAGATCTATTCAAGATACATCACTTTGACAACATAGCTAGAGCTACAAGTTTAAAGATGTTAGAGTTCAACCTTCGATCTGACAATATTGAAGACCTTCCTTTTCCAGTAGGAAAGATTCTAACAGATGATGAGATTGATACATTGTTAATCTATAATAAACATGATGTAGTTCAAACCCTAAAGTTCTATAGAGCGTCTAAAGATTATCTAGACTTTAGAGAGAAGTTGACAAAGCAGTATAAAAGGAACTTTATGAATCATAATGATACTAAGATAGGAAAGGATTACTTCATCATGAGACTGGAAGAGGAGATGCCTGGAAGTTGTTATAAAGGGAGAAAGCTACAACAGACTAGAAGAGATAGCATCAATATTGGAGATTGTATATTTGACTATGTTTCTTTTGAGAGACCTGAGTTTCAAGCAGTGCTAGAGTGGCTAAAGAAACAAGAGATAAGAGAGACCAAAGGGGTGTTTACAGACATTCTTGAAAGTGACTTGGGAGATGTGGCTAAACATGCTGTAATGAGGACTAAGAGACAAAAGTTCTTCCGCCCTCCTAGTAGTACGGTTATGGCTAAATATAGGAGTGAGAAGCCTCTGTGTTGGTTTACTGAAGAAAAGCTCAAGAGTGGTAAGACTAGCTATTGGGTCAACTGGAATGTAGTAGATACTCTTAACACTGTGGTAGATGGTTTTAAATATGACTTTGGTACAGGTGGGATACATGGAAGTTTAGAATCTACAATCCTTAGATCGGATGATGAGTATGTGATACATGATGAGGATGTAGCAAGTTATTATCCAAACCTAGCCATTAAGAATAAACTATATCCTGAACATTTAAGCTCTAAGTTCTGTGATATCTATGAAGATGTATATAACCAACGTAAGAGTTATAAGAAAGGTACTACTGAAAATGCTATGCTTAAACTAGCATTGAATGGTGTATATGGAGATTCTAACTCACAATACTCACCCTTCTACGACTCTAAATATACAATGTCTATCACTATCAATGGTCAACTCCTCCTTTGTATGTTAGCGGAGAGGTTATCTAAAATCAGTAGTCTAACAATGATTCAAATCAATACTGATGGGTTGACCTATCATCTTCACAGAGACGATTATGATATAGCTAAGAGAGTGTGTAAGGAGTGGGAAGAACTAACACAGTTAGAACTAGAAGGTGTAGATTATGAGTCTATGTTTATTAGAGATGTTAACAACTATATATCTAAGAGTAGTTATGGTTTAAAGAATAAAGGAGCTTATCAATGGAAAGAGCTAGAGCATAATAAAAATCATTCTTCTCTCATCATTCCAATGGCTGTTGAGAGATACCTGATACATGGAGAAGATATCGCTACTACTATCACCAACCATACTGATATCTTTGACTTTATGATGAGGACTAAGGTTCCAAGGAAGAGTAGATTAGTATTAGAAACAGATAGCGGTGATAAACCACTTCAGAATATCTGTAGGTACTATGCCTCTCTCGAAGGTGGTAATTTGGTTAAGATCATGCCACCTGTTAAGGAGTTTAAGACTGCTAGAGTTTACGAGGGTGAAATAGATCCTCCTCAATTATTCTATGGATATACAAAAGGAGAGATTACTAAGTTTGATAAGAAATACACCTATCTTTATGATGAAGAGGTTAAACAAGGAGTTAGAAGAATTGGAGTAACTACAAATCAATTGGTAACATGTTGTAATGATATAAATGACTTTGCAGGAGGTATTGATTATGAATACTATATTCGTGAAGCTAAGAAGTTGATAGAGTTGAAGGAGTATAATGAAACATAATAGATTTGAAAAGGTTAATAGTCAATTAAAATATTGGTTTCCTGATAGGAATGATAAATATAAAATACATTGTGATAAACGACTCCATTCTGTTAGGCTTCTAAAACAGGATAATAGTAACTATGATACTAGAGAACCTAAGATAAGGAGGAAGAGTGTAGAAGATATATTAGAACTATTATCCAGTTGGGATGTGCCAACTAGATACTATTCCAGATCATGGAAGTATAGAAGTAGATTTTCAAAACAATATATGAAAAATAGAGAGAGATAAAGAGTATGAGTTTAATGTTAAGAAAAAGATGTCAAGAAAGTTTAAACAAGATTGGATTAACGTCCTTCCATGTTGAAATTAACAACTCTAAAGAGTTGTGTATTAAAGATAAGTGTAGTAAACAACTTATGGCTATATCAGGTATCAAGTTTACTCGTAAAGACCCTACTAAGGCTGAAATTGAATATGCTTTAGAACTGTTTAATGAGTTTCTAACATGTCATGAAGGTCAGATAGAAGATTACTTATCTTTATTCTTAGATGTGAATAGTATGCAAGAGTTAGAGATTAGAGGGGATGGTTATTATATTTTTAAACTATATGGTAAGAACGCTTGGGGGTGTACATACTCAGACTACCCATATACTATTAATATTTCTACTACTGGAGTTAAGGAGATCTCTTTTATGTCCAATAAACATATCCTTGCCGATATAGAAGAATACTCATTTAATAAGGAGTTATATCAACAAAGGGTAAATTATCTTAATTCTTATGTAGACCGAGAATTATTACTTATTAAATTAAGTAATATGGCTGCTAAACTAAATAGTTGTAATATTTAAAACTATGAGTTATTGTTTAGACAACTCTAGTAGAACATCAAGAGTA
>Ga0164315_10002705_pt1 | contig 13636 bp, 5 predicted proteins | sample GuaBasSedimGuay6_FD_113737 | JGI IMG/M metagenome (GOLD analysis project Ga0164315, IMG submission 113737) | Subseafloor sediment microbial communities from Guaymas Basin, Gulf of California, Mexico - Guay6, Core 4569-2, 0-3 cm | ecosystem: Environmental > Aquatic > Marine > Hydrothermal vents >... | reverse complement strand
CAGCTCTCCCAGGGTGTGAATCACATCCACAGATTCCTCCCCGACGCCGATCTTGGTTACGCCACCCGTTTCGGAATCGTGCGTCACCAGGATATACTCTGAATTGGGATGTCCCGCAATGGCATAAGGTTGGTCGTCCACCTCAACGGTAGCGAGATGAATCAGTCCCATAGGATTGTTCAGTGAAGCTCCATACCCAGGTACAATACTGTAATCCAGCTGGTAAACCGATACTGTATTGTCGTCTGGATTAGTGATGTATACATACATGGCATCCGCACTGATGGTAACGTTCCTTGCCTTTGAGCCCGTCTTTACACTGGCAATCACATTGCCAAATTCCGTACCTGCTGGCTGGAATATGTCAATGATCAGGATCACCCCATCATCTGTTGTTGCCAGCGCAAGAGCGGCATCCGGAGTATAAGTCACATCCCTTGTTCTTGAGCCTTTACTTGCCCTTGCAACTACATCATTAAATGTGGGACTGCTAGGATCCCTGTCAATGATGGCAACACCGTTATCTCCAGTTACCAGGATGAGTGCGGCATCTGGTGTGGCCACAACACTGCGGTTTTTACTACCTGTCTTCACATTGGCAATCACGTGATCGAAACCACCACTGCTGGGATCCACATCAATTACAGAGACATATTCCGATTCGTTGTTGGCCACATACACCTTTTTATCGGAGGATACTGCTACTCCATAGGGATGATATCCTACAGGGATATCTTTAATTACCTTATGGTAAGTAGCCTCCCCGAATTTAGTTCCAATCACCGAAACCGTATTGGACAGGAAGTTGGTCACATAAGCCAGGCTTCCACCTGGATTGAGATCAATGTCCATGGGTTCTACGCCCACCGGGATATCGGTTCCGGGTATGGGGATATCACCGCTGATATCAATGGGTGTTACCGTATTATCTCCCCAGTTGGTAACATAGGCATATCCTGCATCCGGATCGATCACAACCGCCCTGGTCCTTGAACCGGATGAGGCACTTGCAAGCACATTATAACTTGGATCGGTATTGGCAGGAACCACATCAAATTCAAATGAATTATCTGCTGCTACTCCATTTACACTGACCGTGACCGGTCCGCTGTAGGCTGTATTTGGAACATGAACAGTCAGTAGCTCCAGGGTCGCCTTACTTACAGTAGCAGGCGTTCCGTTGAACATTACGGTGTTGTTAAGTGGTACCGGGTCGAAGCCACTGCCTCCAATGGTTGTCTGGGCTCCGACAGTGCCATAGGAAGGTTCCATATACAGGATATGAGGAACCAAAACATCCGGAGCAGTCTGGAAGCTGGCTGTGGTATGCGGCAGGTACTGCCTCGGGTTCGATAAATCAGAAATGTCGCTGGTAAGTGTTATTGTGTATGATTGATCGAAGTTAAGGGCCTGGTCGGGCCTGAAAATGATCGTCCGGTTGTCATCCAGGTACTCATAGCTACCAGCAACCTGACCTGCCGTTCCAGTCAAGTAGAAGGATGTAGAGCTGATGGTGTTTTCATCCATTGGTTCACTCATCTTGACTACCACAGGAGTTTCAACCGTAATCCCGTCACTTAAATCTGCTGGTCCCAGGTACAGGATTTCCGGAATGGCTACTTCCACCGTGGAGAAGGTAAAGGTAGCGTCATCTTCCAGGGCATTATCTGCCAGATCTGTTACCTCGGTAGACAAGCTGATTATGTAGTCTGTCCCTTCTTCAAGACTGTAATCAGGAACAAAGCTTACCTCTTTATTTGCCAGATCCCAATTATACTCCCCTGCCACAATATCACTGTCAATTGTCATCAGTATCAATCCTGATTCCACAGAGCTTTTGTTCATAGCTTCATTGAAGAAGACCTTGATCGGTTTTGTGACATCCACCTGGCTTGCTTCATGTGCCGGAATCACATCATAAACCTCTGGAGCTTCCTCATCGGGTAGAAGGGTGGTAAAGCTACTGGTATATGCTGTCACCAGGGCATTGTCCTTCAAATCAGTGATTCCATCGATGTGCAGGGTATATGCAGTGTTGTAATACAGCGATTCCAAGGGTTTCATCAGTACAATATGTGTACTGTCTGCCAGCAGGGTGTATTCTCCTTCCAGCATAGTACCTGAGCTATCCAGGTAACAGGTAGTTTCGTCAAAAGAGTATATATCGACAGGTTCGGAGAATTTAATCACGATGGTGGGACTAACGGCTACATCCACTGATTCCTCATCAAGAGAGGTTCCAATTACCGTTGGAGGAGTCATATCACGATTGGTGATCAGATCGATTCCAGTGACTTCACCTCCAGCCGTTACCAGAATCGACTCAGCTTGGTCCCATATGTCATCTGCACTCTCCTCGTCATCATAAAACTCATTTGGAAAGTCAGTAAACATGGTGTGGGAATATATATAAGGACTGATGTTTGCCGGTTTCAAGGGAGTTCCATATACATCCCCGTCCAATGGCTGGATATAAATCCAATACTCTTCCGATGCTATGCCCTCCATGGGAATGGGAACTGTATAATTGCCATCCGCATCGGTGTAGGCATGAAACATCTTTTGATTGAGGATTTCGGTAGTAACAGCCAGTACCATGGCCCCTGCCACCGGAGGGTGGGAGGATGGAACTTCCACATTTCCTAAATCACCGTAAGTGACTCTACCTGAAATCAACGCATGGTTTGCCTGGAAGCCTTCGTCGGGATAGCGGTAGCCGGCCCAGGCCATATCATCAGCACCCAGTTCTCTCCCTGCAGTCCCGTAATTTAGCATGAAGAACATGGTGGAGCTGAACACTCCCGAATGGATCATTCCAAACACATGTCCTATCTCATGGGTAGCAATGCTCTGAATATCAAATGCATTGGATTCAGAATCTCCATCAGCCAGAACTTCAAAGGGGGTGTTTGGATGATGGATATAAGCTGGATTGAATATAATATCAGCATCCACTACCTCTGCTTCAGTGCCTCCTGCACTTATTTGCAGTGTTTTTGTAGTAACTGCCAGGACCCCTGTTGCAAACGGGAACCTGTCGTCCTGAAAGGAGACCAGGTTCAGTCCGTCCGTGGCCGAGGCATATTTTTCATCGCTGGTTCCTGCATCAAACATCTCGATTTCTGCATAGGGAATGTCATCCCAGGTCTGGAATGCACTCCGGATGGCATTTTGATATGCCGCTGTTGGAATGGTAGACAACCCTTCGCTGTTCAGTGTAAATCTGAATGGCATGTCGGTATACACCTGGTTTATAACACCACCTATAGTCTGGGAAAACTCAGAAGTATTTCCATCCGGGTCAGTGGCAGTGGCTGTAATAACCTGTGCTCCGTACCCCTTGGTATCCAGGGTGGTTTCAAACGTTTCATACCCATTAATATCGGTCTCCAACGTAATTTCACCCAGGAAGAACTCGCCCTCCCCATAGCCAGTATTATCAGCCACATTGGAGGCAAAGAACTCAATGATGTAAGTGCTGGGACTCTCATTACTCTCGGTACTCAGGCTCCCTGTTACTGTGACTTTCCCTTCTGCAAAGCTGACAGATACCAGTAGAGGGAAGTTCTGAAGGTTATTGGGTCCGATATCGATATCGATTTCATCCGGTGTAAGATCATTCTCAGTTACCCCATCGTTATTCAGATCAATGCCAAGTAGTCCGTTATTATAGATAAGGTTCTGACTGATTTGGTTGTAGAGTGAAGAGGGATCTGTTATTACAATACCATTTCCAGTATTCCCTGAAATCTCATTTCTTAGTATCAGGTTGTCCGTGGAACTTCTGATGGAGATTCCGTTTCCATTGGGGATGAAATTCTCCCCGCTGAGACTTAGACCAATGGTATTCTCCTCTATCCTGTTCCTTTGTGTGATAGGGCTATCACCACTAGGGCGAATGATTTGAAGAGCGTTTTCACTAAACCCTGAGATCAGATTGCTTTTAATTACATTGTCACTGCCTAATATAGAAATGCCAACCTCAGCATCTGTTTTGTCCTCTCGGCCCTCAGCATCAGTACCGAGGATATTACCTTCAATGAGGTTATGATTGCCATCTGACGCTACTAATATTGCAAGTATATCATTTCCCCAAATGATATTGCGTTCTGCGATATCCATACCTCCAATGGTATTATTATCACTATCTATCGAAATACCAGCAGCATTCTCGTAAATCACATTCCCAAGTACATGATTGTTATCACCACGCAATGCAATTGCTTGATCGTCATTGAATGCAAAAAGGTTTCCCCTACCATTGATTCCAGTTCCAATGAGATTTTCTGTTGCTCCTTCCAATACAGTAATGCCTTGATTCATATTTGGAACGGCTAGCTTGCCAGAAATATCTGTCCCAAAATAGTTACCCAAAATCTGGTTGTGAGTGGCTCCGTCATTTAGAATTATTCCAGCAGTACGACTACCACTAATGATATTTCGGTCAGATTCTGCTATTCCTCCTATGGTATTATTTTCGCCAGCATAAATTTCAATTCCGTAGGTGTTTTGAATAGCAGCTGATCCATCTGCATTAGTTCCAATCAGGTTACCTATGACCTTGTTGCCAAAGGTCCCCTCGGGTTCACCAAAACCTGGGCCTATCATTATACCTCTAAATTGGGCGCCAATCACATTTCCTGGGCCAATGGTATTGTTGGATGCACCCTGTATGTTAATACCTGGCAGTTGATTTGCCTGAATAAGCGGTGTGTCTCCGGATGCTCTAACTCCTATATAGTTGCCCGACACAGTGTTATTTACTGCTCCTGGGTTAAGTATTTCAAGACTACTAAATACATTCCTTGAACCAGGTTCTGTCCCTCCTATTATATTGCCAGGAGAATCATTTATTCTTATATCAGTATTCCTATTTGTAATAGTGTCCAGCCCGGTAGCTGTAGTTCCTAAGAAATTCCCAACAACACTATTTCCCGAGGTTGAAGTACCAGTGATATATACGCCATAGAAGTTTCCTGAGATCAAGTTTCCAGGTCCGATCACATTCCCGGATGCACCATTACTTAACGAAATACCATGATTTCTGTTGGGGCGATTAATGCCTCCAGAAGCATTAGTGCCAATAAAGCATTCATATATGCTGTTATTGTCCCCATAGACCACAACGCCCTGATTTTCAAAGCGATTTATGATAAGGCCAGATATCTCGCAACCGTCAGAGTTGATAGTCAGACCATTTACTAAGTCTCCTGCGCTGTTTCCTTCTATTTCTATCAGTAAAACCGTATTGAACCCAGTTCCAGCCGGAGATGTGTTTTGTGATGCTCCGGGTTGGGTTAAGCCATTGATAACAAGGGGATCGGTAATGGCAGGCAGCGCGGTTTCAGGCAGGATGGTATGCACACCGGCTCCAGGTATATCAAATTGGATATAATCCTTTCCCGTGTTGGCATTTGCATCCATAATAGCATTGCGCAGACTGCCGGAACCACTGTCATCGGTATTGGTAACAAGCAGTGGACTGCTTCCTGTGTTCATCCAAATATTAATGGTTTGATTGTTTCCTTCGCATGATTCATAATAGTTAACTGTTGACGTAACATATCCGGTCAAGCTTGCTAGAACCGTCAACATCTGGTCACAGTAAGGGTCTCCTATACCCATTAGAACATAGGACCCGTTTCCAAGAGTTTGGGTACTTAAACCAGCTTCAACCAGGGTGACTGTTACCCCGGTTAGGGGATTCCAGTTTTCATCGTATACAACGCCAGAAATCATATCAATTCTGCTGGCCACTGTAATGGTAAAGTCCTGGTTCACAGTTTCGGTCCCATCGAATACACTAAGGGTCACGCTATGGTCACCCACATCGTCATTCGTGGGTATTCCGCTGAGCTCCTGTGTCCCGGTATTGAAGGATAACCAGGTGGGAATTACAGGAGCACTGTAGGTGAGGTCATCCCCATCAATATCAATGGCCACGACTGTATATGTGTAGGGGGAATCCTCCGTTGCATCTGTTATGGCTGTTGTGGTAAAAACGGGATCATCATTTACGTTGGCCACTGTAATTGTAAAGAATTGATCCACATCTGCCGTTCCATCATTGATCCTCAGGGTTACGTCGTTCATACCCACATCTGCGTTGCCAGGGATTCCGCTCAGCTCATGCGTAATTTCATCGAAACTTACCCAGGAGGGAAGCACCATGGCAGTGAAGACCAGGGGATCCTCATCCAGGTCCTCTGCGGTGGCGGTATATGAATAGGGTAATCCCTGTGTTGCAACAGTGATCGGTGTTGAAGTAAAGGTCGGGGCATTCTGCCCGTAAGACATTGTTGATAGAAATAATATTCCGGCCAAAACTCCTATGATATATTTTTGTATTGTTTTCATGACTTTAGGTTTAAGAGTTTAGCGTTCAATTAAATATCCTTCTACCTCTTTGGTAAAGTCATCCAGCGAAACCCGGCTGGGCTTCGTTTTGGGGAGGGTGGTCGGCTGTAGATTCTTGGTAGCTTCTTTGCTGATCGGAGCTGGCTCCAGAATGGTCTGTGCAGGAACATCTTTGCCCAGTGCTTTTCCTTGTACAGATTTCTTACCTGTCTGAGGATCCGTACTGATCCTCATTTTTCCCTGGGAGCCGCCTGTGATCAGATTCTTCCCGGAGGGGTGCTTCCAGATAAATGCGAATACCTCTTCTCCTGTTCGGAAAGCAGGCATCTCAGAGACTTCATATATGATATCATCAACCTGTCCGCCGGGGACAGTGATGTTTACTTCGCTCCCCAAATTCCCCTTCAAATAATACTCTGGGGCAAGGGTGACTGTGGTAAGGATCATTCTCCTGTGCTCGGTCCATGCACTCTTCATTTTGGTGCATTTTCCGTAGAGTATGGAAGTGGATTCTTTGGTCAGCTCCTGTGCTGACATCTTTTTCACCTGTGCTTCACATCTTGAGGGAAGCAACAAAAGTGTGGCGGTAAAGAGCAGTAAGCTCATTCCGATGACTCTGATTTGCGCTTTCATATCATTAATTTTAGTTGGTGTGCAGTTTGCTTCCCGCATAACTGGCTGCCTATTGCCAGTCACCGGTAAGAATAAAGGGTGCCCAGTAGAAAGGATGCGCATATGTTTCATCCTTGATCATGGATATCCGGGCCTGCTGTAGTGCTACAGCTTTAGATTGATTATTGACGATGAGGTAAGCATAAAACTTACTCATAAGTATGCTGGTTGATTGATCGGAAACACTCCACAGACTTACTACCACGGAAGGGACTCCGGCGTACATAAAAGAACGTGACAGTCCGATCATCCCTTCACCCCTGATCATCTTCCCAATTCCAGTCTGGCAGGCGGACAGGACTGCCAGTTCGGCCTTCAGTTCCATAGCTGAGATTTCATTTGCCCTTAAGATTCCATCTTCCGGACTGCTTTTATCTTGTGACAGGACGAGACCGCTCCTTGCAGGAATCTTTTCATCTACGATGCCGTGGGTGGCAAAATGGATATGCCTGTAATTCGAAAGCATGTGTTCCTTCTTCGCATTCTCTTCACTCGCATCCTCCCTGAGAAATGTCTTTACCGAAGCCTCTGAAAAATGAGTGGTAATACTTTCCACCTCTTCTCCGCTGAATTCAAGGCGCTTGTATTTTCCCTGATACACAGGGTCCCCAAATGCAACCAGTGCTTTCATCGTTTCCCCATGGCCGACAGATGCAGGACGATTCTCTACCATGCTTTTATATACACTGGCCGACTGCCCATAGCTGAGAGGATATTTCTTCCCCAGGTAGGAGAGTTTGCTATAGGGTATCTCACTGCCCGGTGCCGCTTCTTTGGTGATCAGCACTTCGAAGGGAATATAATTCAGGATCCCATCAGGAAGGATCACCAGACGGCTCTTTTTCTTTAGAAAAGATTCGGCTGCTTGAACCAGATTCTTGTATAGAAAATAACCCGATTGTTGCAGGAATGCTTTGTTATCCTGGTCCGGATTCAATAGGGCAAACCTGAAGGTCTCCACCTGGTCTTCCAGAGCTTTGCGTCCAGGGAGCCGGATCATCTCATAATTATCCTGACTGATAATCCACATGTAGGAGCTACTATCTCCCAGCGAATATTCGAGAATTACACTGTTTTTATCCAAGCCGGCATTTTGAACTTCCTCCATTGTAGCCGGTTCTGAGCCTTCAATCTCTTCCAGGAAGGAACGGGATTTGCAGCGCTGTGCATATTCAAAGGCCAGCAGGTCATATCCTTTGTCAGGGTTTGTTTCATTTTGTTCACCAAGCATATTAATCACATCTTCAAAGGCATAGCGTTCTCTGGCCAGATAGGTGGACTTATACTCCTGACTGTGCAGAGTGCTCCGTAGTTCTTCGATGATGGACAGGCCCTTTTCATTGTATTCGATGGCTTTGGGAAAGTCCGCTCTTATCTTGTAGTTCTCGGCAATGCCCACCATGATTCTCCATTCATAATCGGGACTTTCAAGGGCCTTGCACAATTCCAGGGCAAGCTGGTAATTGTCCATGGCTTTATCCAGTTGATTCAGCCTGTTTTGTGTATTTGCCAGATTGATCAGGCAGGGAAGTTCGCCAGCTTTGAATTCTATATTTCTGCTGATTTTAAGACCACGTTGCTGATATGACTCGGCAACAAGGAAATCATCCAGTTCAAAGGTGACCGCTCCCAGGTTGTTTAGAAGAATGACCACATTTTCCTGGTCATCCGTTTCTTCGTATATGTGGAGTGATTTCAGATAGAACTCAGATGCCTTCTCTTTTCGTCCCGCACTATTCAGTACCATACCTGTGGCGTTGTAAACACCTGCCAGGCCCCAGATTTCATCTATCTGCGTGTACAGATCAGAAGCAGTATTGAGGTAAGTGATGGCTTTGTCATAGTTCCCCAGGTTCTCATAGACCACTGCAATTTGCGTATATGCGTCTCCCATGTACAGTGTGTCGTTTAGCTGGGAGAAAATTATCAGAGCGGTATCAAGATCGCTAATCGCTTCAGGGAACCTCCCGGTTTGCTGTAGGATGGTGCCGGAATGCAGTTTTGATTCTGCACTCTTCATACTGTTACCGGCCCTCTGGTTGATAATAAATGCTTGCTTGTAGTAGACGAGGGCCAACTCAAGTTCACCATTGTTCTCATAAACCTGTGCCAGGTAGGCCAGGGATTTTCCCAGTTCGGCCGGGTCTCCGATCTCACTGCGAACCTTTACAGCCTGGAGCAAATATTCAATGGCCTGGTCCAGGTCATTGTAATAAAAGAAATAGACCAGTCCGATGCTGTTGAGACTGTTCCCAAGCAGGGGCCTGTCATCCACCTCGTTTCTTGCTTCCAGAGCTTTCTTATAATAGAAGAGGCAGGTGTCGGAATCAATGGACCAGTAGATTGCTCCCAGTCCCCCAAAAATTTCCCCTTTGCCACGGACATCCCCGATTTCGGAATATAGTGCAAGCGCCTGGTGGTACCTTTCCAGGGCAACCGGAATCTGTCTGCTTTTGCGCAGATCGGTCGCAATGCCGTAGATCCTGTCGGCCTGTGCTTTTTTGCCCAGCTGCTCCATCCCCCAGGTATCCAGGTAAGCGGTGGCTATGGAGAGGCTCTTTTCACCATAGGTCTCTTCAAAGGTTCGTGAGATCAGGGTAGCCGCATTTTTTAGAGAAGCGGCCCTGCCACTGCTTCCGGTCATGGTTCGATGGATGTAGTCGCTAATACGCTGGTTGACTACCGGTTTTACCCATAAGCGGTGTTCGAGGATGAGACTCTTGACTTTTGGATTATTCTTTTCCTGGCCGGCTGCAATAAGATCTGTTGCAAACGCATCCTGAGTTTCCTGTGCTGCTGCCGGCTGTATGAAGGTAGAAAGAGCAGCAAGGATACAAATAATAGTTATCCTGTAAGAGCCCATTTCTATGGGTCATGCATGTAGACAGTAGATTTGCGCATCAATATATTGGGTTAGAGGGTTATTTTCCTTTCTCAATCATTAGGGCCTTCTGCAACTCTGCAATGGCTAGGTCCTTTTTCCCTACATCGCTGTAAAGGCCCCCTAAAATTTCGTGGGGAAGCGTTGCATCCGGATTGGCATCCCTGACCAGTTCAAATTCTCTGATGGCCTCTTCCAACAAACCTGCTGAAGCATAATAGGCCCCAAGTAGTGAATGAAGGCTGGAGCTGTTGGGATCTTCAGTGAAAAGTCGCTCAAGCTTCTCCTTTTCAAGTTTGATCTCGCTGATCTTCTCTTCCGGGAGTACTGTAAACTTCCGATTCAATGACCTAAACGACTGGATCAGATCTTCACCTTCCACGTTCCAGAAGTAGGCGGTGCCGAATTCCAGTCCGGCTTCGTCTTCGGGAAACTCCAGGTGGGTCGCCGTAGTACGTTTCTCCCAGACCAGGCCTTCGCCGTTATAGAGCCGTACGACAAATTCATCTGCCGGTTTTCTTGATTCCCATTTCAGTCCGGGCTTGTTGGTCGGGATCATAGTATTGCATGGACTCAGAGGAATGATCTGCTGCGAGGTCTCATCGGAGCGAAGATCCATCAGGACCCCCATCTCGCCTTTGTTGTCCTGCCGCATGGCCAGGTCTGAGAAGTTTCCTGCCATGCCGGCACCTATATTCTTGGATGGATTGCCCGATTGATTCCCTGAAATGGTAATGTTGCTGTTGGCCCCCAGGCTGATCAGGTTCCCGTTGGAGAACAGCATGGTCACACTGGCCTTTCTTCCTGTCTCTATCTGGTCGCCCTGAACCAGTTGCGTTCCAAAAACCGCTTTCATGGGCTCATCATTCCCTGCAATGTTTACGAGTACGGTTCCCCGCACATCGGAGATGGTCGCCAGGGGGGCGCCACTGCTTTGTGCTATAAGATATCCAGGGTATAAAAGGAGTAGGGCCAGTACAATACTGAAATTGATTCTATGTCTCCGCATACTTTCCTTTAATTGGAAGTAATATAAATAAGCATGAAAACGGGTCTCCCGAATAGCTTCATTTGGGAGCCTTGGGATTGAGGAGGGTATTCCTGATGTACAGGATTAAGCCACATAATATAAGGAATAAACCATCTTAAGTCAAGTACTTTTTGATTAAAACCTATTTATTATGAAGGAGTTAGCATATTTGATATAAATTATATATTTGTGAGGCGTTCCTGATTAAAACTTAAGCAGATAAAAATGAAATCATTTAGAAATAGGATTCCAATTTCCAGCACGGCTGTATTTATACTTGCCCTGGTGCTGACTTCATGTTCCGACACATCAAAATGGCCTCAACTCAGGGGACCTGATGCAAACATGATTGTATCCGGTGAAAACTTGCCTACTGAGTGGAGTGAGGAGCTGAATGTGGCCTGGACCTTTGATGTGGAGGGCGAAGGTTGGGCTTCACCTGTTGTTTGGGGAAATCAAGTATTTGTGGTATCCACAGTAGCCGTAAAGATTAATAAACCGGGAGAAGGGGAAGAAGAACAGGAGAACCAGGATCTCTACCTGCAGGATGTGTACAGGTGGGAACTTAGTTGTGTGGACATTGAATCGGGCAAAGAATTATGGAAGCGGGTGGCCCATGAAGGGAGTCCCAGGAATAAAAAGCATGCAAGGACCAATTATGCTTCTGAAACCCCTGTTACAGATGGGAAGAGGATATATGTCTATTTTGGCATGACGGGCTTGTATTGTTATGACATGGATGGAGCCCTTCTCTGGGAGAAGGACCTGGGTGCTTTCGAGACCCAGCGTGGATGGGGAACAGGATCATCGCCTGTTCTATATAAGGACAAATTATATGTCGTTGTGGACAATGAACAACAGTCCTTTCTGGTGGCTCTGGATGCAGCAAACGGCGAGGAGATCTGGAAAGTGGACCGCGACGAGAAGACCAATTACGGAACTCCTTTTATCTGGAAGAACAGTGTACGAACCGAATTGGTAATCGGTGGGCAAAAGGCACGGGCATATGATCCTTCTTCCGGAGAGCTTATCTGGGAGCTACAGATGGACGGACATTACAACATCCCTTCACCCACAGCCGATCGGAATCTCCTCTTTATGGGCAATGCTGGTTACAGAGATGTGCCGGGTACCTTCTTTGCCATAAAGGCAGGTGCGGAAGGGGATATCACACCGGATTCAGTGAGCCTTTCCAGTGACGGTGTGGCCTGGTTCAACCAGGATGCAGCATTCCTGGCGAATCCTTCACCGCTTCTGTATAATGGATTGATTTACATGGTCGCCAGCAGGGGAGGACAGATTACCTGTTTGGAAGCTGAAACAGGAGAGCTGATTTATCAGGAGAAAGTCGAGAATGTTGCGGCCTGTTGGGCAAGCCCATGGCTTAATGAAGACAGGATTTTTTTTATGGACGAAAAAGGGGTGACCCAGGTGATAAAAGCGGGTAGGGAATTTGAACATCTGCATGAAAATAGTCTCGATGACCACTTCTGGGCATCAGTGGCTGTGGCCGGGGATGCCTATCTGTTTAAAGGGGACAAAAAACTATATTGTATTAAAAATTAGTGACTATGACTTTGAAGAATATATTACTGTTGCTTGGCCTGGTGCTGATTGTGAATGGGGTTGCAGGACAGAACTGGAAACTGGTATGGGCCGATGAGTTTGACGGGGATACTCTGAATACGGGGAAATGGGAGTATATGACCGGAACAGGATCGGAATACGGATTGGATGGCTGGGGAAATAATGAACTTCAGTACTATCAGGAAGAGAATGTTAAGGTTGCCGATGGAGTGATGACCATCTCAGCTAAAAGGGAAAACGTGGAGAGTAGCCAGTTTACTTCGGGCAGAATCCGGACCATTAATATGGGCGACTGGACCTATGGACGATTTGAGTTCCGGGCAAAAATGCCCGTGGGTCAAGGACTCTGGGCAGCCATCTGGATGTTGCCTACGGACTCTGACTACGGGGGGTGGGCCTCCAGTGGGGAGATTGATATTATGGAGTACCTTGGGCATGATACCACTACAGTGCACGGGACGATCCACTATGGTGGACAATGGCCAGATAACCAGTACAGGGGAAAAGACTATGAGACTGCTGATACAGCCTTCCACAGGGACTTTCACACCTTTGCCCTGGAGTGGGAAGAGGGAAAGCTGCGCTGGTATGTGGATGGAGAACTTTTCCAGAGTCTGGGGACAGGGATGTGGTACAGCAGTTCGGCCCCTTATCCAGCCCCTTTTAACAAGAGGTTTCACCTGCTGATCAACCTGGCTGTGGGTGGAAACTGGCCCGGAAATCCGGATGGAAGCACTGTTTTTCCGCAGGATTTGGTGGTAGATTATGTGAGGGTTTATCAGGATGGTGTCTCTGGTTTGAATCAGGAGAGTTCAGATGCCTTACTGGAACAAAATCACCCCAATCCTTTTGATGATTATTCAACCATCACTTTTTCGCTTAGGGACGAGCAGCATGTGCTGCTGGAGGTGTATGATGCACTGGGCAGGAAGGTACAGACCCTTGCGGATAAACTTTACGGGCCTGGTTCACATGCAGTGGGAGTAGAAGCTAAACAACTTGAGCCCGGACTTTATTCTTACCGTTTGCAGGCAGGAGACAGTACTGCCATCCGGCAAATGCTTATTCTTTGATGGCTTCCCTTACAAGGTACATCACCGATTTGTAAT
>Ga0164315_10002704_pt1 | contig 13638 bp, 13 predicted proteins | sample GuaBasSedimGuay6_FD_113737 | JGI IMG/M metagenome (GOLD analysis project Ga0164315, IMG submission 113737) | Subseafloor sediment microbial communities from Guaymas Basin, Gulf of California, Mexico - Guay6, Core 4569-2, 0-3 cm | ecosystem: Environmental > Aquatic > Marine > Hydrothermal vents... | reverse complement strand
GATAAATAAGAACCATGGCAAGCGTCGCCGGGGGCATATCAAAGCCATGGGGGATCCTTGTATCCAGGACTGCTGTCAGGACAACGAATGTTGCCGAAACTCGGTCGGCGTCTTGCCGTACCAGCGTTTGAACGCGCGCGAGAAATTTGCCGGCTCGGTAAACCCGAGCAGGAAAGCGATTTCGTTGAACGAATGCTGCGGGTCACGTACGTACTGCATTCCCAGTTCGCGCCGCGTGTTTTCCACCAGTTGGGTGAACGACATGCCCTGATCCTTGAGTTTGCGCTGCAGGCTACGTTGACTGACGTTGATGGATGATGCGATATCGGCCTCGTTGGCATGTCCGCCGGGCAGGTGCTCGATCAGTTTGGAACGCACCTGCATGCCAATATCCGCGCGATCGAGCTGCGCCAGATAGTCGGTGACGATGCGATTGTTGACGCGCACCAACTCTGGATTGGCCGTCGCCAGCGGTTCCAGCATAACTTCGGGGGCTATCCACATCGAGTTCTCGTATTGGGAAAATTCGACCGGGGCTTCGAACAACTCCTCAAAGCCCTCGCTGCCGGGAGGCCGGTCGTGCTCGATCGACACTCGCCGTAAGCGGAAATCTGGCCCGTAAGTGGATCGGCACATGATCAACAACATCGCCAGAACGGCGTCTACCGAAGCATCGATCGGCTGTACGATAAACCCGCGGGTCTGGATAACGACCCTGTAGTTATCGGGTGATTTCTCGACCTTGATGACACCCTGCGCCGCGGTATTAACGATGCGGGTGTAACGCACCGTGCAGTCGAACGCTTCCGCCAGGTTGTCACTCGCCAACCAGGAGTAGCCGAGTGCGTACATGGTGGTCGGGTGCCAGAAACTGGCCACGGTCAATCCGAAGCAGGGATCTTTTATGGTGGCGCCGGCAATATTCCACAGTTTGTGTAACGAAAGGGACGAGAAACGCGCCAGCGGATCACGCAACCGGGCATGATCCAGGCCCGCCTCGGCGAACAGTTCGCTGCTGTCATAGCCGTAAGAATCAATGGCTTTGGCAATACATAAAACCCAGGAAGACAGGGCTGAATAATGTGTACTAAGCGGCATATTTAACGGTTCCTGGCAGCGGGATAAGCGATTGGCGCGCGTAGATTAGCGCCATTAAAGCAATGAATTACATAGTAACGCAACAACGAATTTTAATAGCGAGGAAAGTTACTATGGTTTTTTTAAATCCGACTAACAGTACATCGCAGTGCACTATCAACAATATCATCCACTACGTTGGTATCGGCCTGCACAGCGGGCGCAGCGTTGCGATGAATCTCTATCCCGCCCCGCCCAACAGCGGCATCGTTTTCGTGCGCAAGGACGTTGCTCCGGCGGATGCCGTTATCCAGGCTTCGTGGAAAAACGTCGTCGACACGCGTCTGTGCACGGTCCTTGGTAACGAGCACGGTGTCACCATCGGCACCGTCGAGCACCTGCTCGCGGCAATACGCAGTTGCGGGGTCGATAACATGATGATCGAAATCAGCGCTGACGAAGTGCCGATACTCGACGGCAGCTGTGCGCCGATCGTCGAAATCATCAAACAGGCCGGGGTTGTCACCCAGCGCGTACCCCGTTTCGGCATCTGGATCGAGCGCCGCATCGAGGTTCGACAGGGTGAACGCTTCGCCATCCTGGAACCCAGCAGCGTGCCCAGGATTTCCGTGGAAATCGAGTTTGACAGCGCCGCGATCGGTACGCAGTGCCTGTCGGTCGACCTGATCGACAACGTGTTTGAAAATGAGATTGCGCCGGCGCGCACCTTCGGCTTTGTCGACGAACTCGAGCAACTTCGCGCCCAGGGACTGGCGCTCGGCGGTTCGATGCGCAACGCGGTGCTGGTGGATAAGCACAGGGTGGTCAATGAAGACGGCCTGCGTTTCGATGACGAATTTGCGCGTCACAAGATCCTCGACTGCATCGGTGACCTGGCCCTTGCGGAGGCGCCGATTTTTGGTCACCTGCACACGCACAAGCCGGGCCATCGACTCAACCATGCACTGCTGCGGGAGATGTTCGCGCACCAGAACGCCTGGCGTAAATTGCCTTACGCGGAAATCATGGAGCGCATCGATTTCGAAGAACCCCGGCAGGTTTCCGAGGCTTAATCGCGAAGTCACAAAGCTAACAGGAAATGGAGCAACAGGTCCGGGCACACGCCCGGGCCTTTTTTACTGGCGTTTATAGCGTTCAGCACCACGCGCCCTGCCCGGCGCGTTGCTATCCTGCAGCGCCTGCAGGCTGCGCGCGGTTTCCTGCATGTGCCGCGCCATGTTTTCAAAATGCTCGGGCGCGCCCACCAGCTCATCCAGTTTGCGGGTCAGTGGTTGCAGGTATTGGCGATAGATGAACCACATGATCCCGATCAACGCCAGCGCAACGATGGCAACCAGCAGGATGGTATAAAGCGTCAGCCGCTGCAGCGCCGCGTCGAGTGCCGAATTCACCAGCTGTTTCGTGTTTTCGGTCGCCTGCGGCAGGGATTCGGTAATCATGGCGATGCTGTCGCGTACTGATTGCAGGCCGCTGGATAGTTCCGCAAGCGGCGCACGCGCATCGCTAATGACCTGCGGCAAGCCCTCGCTCAAGTCCTGCAAAGTTTGCGGTAACTGCTGCGCCAGTTCGGTAAGCGCGACACTCGCCTGCTGCGCGCTGCGCACCGCTTCGAGCAGGATCAGTTTTTCCTCGTCGCTGAGGGGTGCGCCATCCGTGGACGGCTGATCCATGGCGAGCGCCAGCCGGTCAATGGAAGCCGTCAGTGCCGTCGAGGCCGAGGCCAGTCCAGCGATATCCACATCCACACGGTCGACGCTTACGCTCAGGTACTGCGGATTAGTGGCGCCGTCGCCAGGAGTCTCGGCCGTGGCCGCCGACGCGACGTACGGATACAGTAAAGGCGGCAAAATACACAGTAAAAAAAACCTCTTCATTTTTGGATTCACCCTTGACGATAGCGTTGAGGAGTCAGGTTATCGAAAAGCCGAATCACGAACATCTATTATTTTCGATATAACGAAAGCTTGCTCGCCCTTTTTAGTTGCCAAGGTAGGTCGTTTCGAACTTGAATGGCACTTCGTAAACGCGCTCTCCAATCTGCAGCTTAACCAGTACAAGCCACTGCATAACGCCAATTGAACAGACAAAAACACCCCCTGTACCCGAGAAGGAAACGGAACCATCGTGCGTAGAATCTGGTGAGAGTTTATGCACGAAATACTCCAGCTGCCCCATGTTCATATTGACTCCTTTGAATCTGACCCCTACCACCTGGGGTTCGACTCCGTGGAAGTCAGCGCTCAGCTGGAGCGTCCTGTCGGGGGCGGGCTGCTTTGGAGTTATTTCAAAAACCATACTTGCGCCCATCGGAAGCGGCGACGAACAGGGTTGCAGATGCAGCGCACAGCCCTCCACTAGCGGCAGGCGGATAACGTTCGAACCACGCCAGGCAAACTGGTAAGCCAGCAAACCGGTAATGGTCAGCAAAAGCAAACCAGCGCCAATCACCCGGCGTTTATTCTGCAGCTTCAACGCCATGCGCCCTGGATGACGGCAAGGTCCCGAATCATCCTGTTGGGATCATGCGGAGGCGCGAAGATGGCGTGCAAATCGCCCGCGGGATTGAGCAGAAATATCGACGCCGAATGGTTGATCAGGTACGAGTCTTTCAGTTCTTCGGGAACATCCTCCTCTGAATCCAGGGTCACCACATCGCCGTTACGGTGATAAACCCGCTCGTAAAATACACCCATCTCCTTCGAGAGCTGGTCAACAGTCGACTGCGGGCCGGTAATCCCGATGAAGGACGCGTGGTAGAAGGCGGCATATTGCTGCAATGATTCCGGGGTATCCCGCTGCGGGTCCAGAGACACAAAAACTACCTGTGGCGGCTGGACAACGACGGAAGGGTTCTTCTCGATGGCACGCATCATTTCCGCCATCATGAAGAGCTCCGTCGGACAAACATCCGGGCAGTGGGTGTAGCCGAAAAAGAAGAGCGACCACTTACCCCTCGTGTTTTCGATACCATACTCCCCCAGCCGGGGATGAGTCAGCTTGAAGTCAGCGAGCGTTACTACCTCCGGGAGCACGAAGGCGGCTTCAGTCTCGGGTATCTCGTCAGCTTGCTGACATCCGCCTAGCGCAAAAAGCATCACGCCGAGCAGCAGGGTAAATTTATTCATCGTGAGCATGCTCACCCATCATCTTTTCCCCCTGTCGAACCGTGGCGGCGACTACCTGTTTCGTGCCGTTATCAAGAACCAGTGTCAGCTGCACGACCTGGCCCATGACAGGAACCTTTTTGGGGCCGATAAGCATGACGTGCCAGCTTCCGGGCTTCAGCACCGTGGAAGAATGCGGGGCCACCGGGATAGACTTCTGCGGCACCATATTCATGACACCATCAGCCATCATGGTGCGGTGCAGTTCGACCCTGTCCACGGCCAGTGAACTGTACGCGGCAACCACGGAAATTTCCGCGCCCGAATGGTTTTCAAGCACCATGAATGCGCCCAGCGCGGGCGCATTGGGTGGCGCCGACCTTATCCAGGGATCGGTCACTACCAGTTCTCCAGCGTTGACTGTAAACAGGCACAAGGCCAGCAAAAATGTGCCCAGGGCACGAACAATATTCAGTTTCATTTCGTAATCTCTCTAATTTCATAGACGGAGGAATTCAGCCCCGAGGGGTAGAATTATTCCTTTTATTTTCAGGGTACTAGCATCGACACACGAACCGGGTTGACGGCTCGGATCGATACGATGAGGAGAGACTACGCGGGGGGCGCGCGGCTTAAAAAACGCGCGAAAAAGAGAGGACCGGGATCCGGGTAAAGCAATTCGGCAAGTTGCCCGGCATCTTCGACGAAACGAACCTCAAGCAGTGATATGGGGGGTTGTGGCTGACCGTTCAGGTTGGCCTGAATAATGCAGACTGTACATTCCTGGCATTCAGGCTTGTTCTGCTCCTGCTTGTCATCCAGTGTAACGAAAATGGTTTTCGACCCGTACATGGTACAGACCGTATCCATATAACCGTCTACGCTGCGGGCCATTACGCCCAGAAACGCGGGCGCGATTGATTGCAAAAGGAAAATCAGCGCACTGGCAAACAGGACTTTGCGCTTTCGCCGATTCAAGGTGAAACTCATTCTCATAGGCCTGAAAGCATAGCAACGCGGCCCTGTAGCAGTACTTGACTTAAATCAGTTAATCGCGATGAACATCACAATTTCAAGGCTCAATCAACGCATCTAAGCCCTGCAAACTGCGCCAAATCCAACTATGCTTTGAACCTTGTACAGGTTCACCGATTGTGCCGACGTCAATTGGCACATGAATTGGTACGCCTGGTTGCGGTTAACCAGATCGAAGCTCGGAAAAACAAAGATGAAAGTTACGCCCTATTTGAAGATTCTTGCCGAAAAGGAAGGCTCTGACCTCTATTTCTCGACCGGCGCAAGACCGAGCGCGAAGTTCAACGGCGAAATGAAGCCGCTGGGCAAAGATTCGGCGCCGCCGGGATGGGTGGATTCCCTGGCCCAGGAAATCATGAGCGACAAGCAAAAAGCCGAGTTCCGCGAAGTACCGGAAATGAACCTGGCAATTTCGCTGCCGGAAATCGGTCGTTTTCGCGTCAACATCTTCAAGCAGCGTAGCGAAACATCCATGGTCATCCGCAACATCGTTACTGAAATCCCCAACAAGGATGACCTGGGTTTGCCCGAGGTGCTGTCCAAAATGATCATGGCCAAACGCGGCCTGATCCTGTTCGTCGGTGGCACCGGTTCGGGTAAGTCGACTTCGCTCGCTGCCCTGATCGATTATCGCAACATCAATTCCAGGGGGCACATCGTCACCATCGAAGACCCGGTCGAATACGTCCATCAGCACAAGGGATGCATCGTCAATCAGCGCGAAGTGGGAATGGATACCCTTTCCTTTGAGGACGCCTTGAAAAACACGCTGCGACAGGCGCCCGACGTGATCCTCATCGGCGAGATTCGTGACCGCCAAACCATGGAGCACGCGCTCGCCTTTGCCGAAACCGGGCATCTCGCGATATCGACCCTGCACGCCAACAACGCCAACCAGGCGCTCGATCGCATCATCAACTTCTTTCCCGAGGAAAGACACAAGCAATTGCTCAGCGATTTATCCACTAACCTGCAGGCATTCGTATCGCAACGCCTGATTCCCACGGTCGACGGCAAACGTTGCGCCGCTATCGAAATCCTGCTCAATTCCGGACGGGTTGCCGACCTGATCAACCAGGGCGCCGTAACCGAGATCAAGGAAGTCATGGAAAAGTCGGAAGGCATGGGAATGCGTACTTTCGATTCGGCGCTTTACTACCTTTACCAGGACGGCAAGATCAGCCTCGAGGAAGCCTTGAAGAATGCTGACGCAATGAACAATTTGCGCCTGCGTATCGAACTCGGCCAGAAAGGCGACAACGCGGCTGGCGGCAGCACTGATTCGTTTCCAGGACTGAGCCTTATCGAAGAGCCGGAGGCAGAAGACGAGGAAGAAACTGAAGACCCGGGTCTTATTAGTCACACTGTGAAAAAGAAGGTTCCTGAATCCGGCTGATATCGAAGATAAGCGGGTGATCAAACGCAGAGTCGTCGAGCAAACGGTGCCACGAAAATACGTTTAGCGCCTGAGAGGATCTTCTTAACTCTTTTTCGATCTTGTTTTAGCGGCTTGTCTTTGGAACCCCTGCCCGGCTGATTTTTTACTGTAGTAATGCAGATTAAAAGAATCTTGCGGAATTTCATTTACCTCGATGGATTGAAAACCGGTCGCCTCCAGCATTTCCACGGCCTTCTCCCGTCCCCACATCATTCCCAGTCCAGTGCCGCCGCTTACCAGCCCCACGGGCATGCAGTGCATCAGGCTTACCGTGTACAAAAACGGCGCCATGGGGAAGGCCCTGGCCATGAGGTTGATTGCCATGCCCTCTCCGCAGCCCATGTCACACACGTGAATGCCCTCTGTCATAGAGGAAACGATGTCACCATCGGCCACGGACGGCAAAAACACGTCCACGAGTACCTCCCGGTGCCTGGCATCGGCCAATTCTCCCATGACATTTTCAATGCCGGACTAACCCGGGCTAAACGTGTATTCCAGCCAGCAAGGAATTCATGTAACCTTTTTCCACAAGCAGGCTTATAGCCTGGTGCACTGAAGAATGGAATGCACCTGGCGGGGCCTTCTTCGCTTCTAACCAGAAATTTAACCGAGATTGAATCCATGGCCTGGCAAAACAACATACTGCGCGTCAACCTGACAACCGGCAGCTGTAACAGCGAAGCGCTGAATCGAGCCTGGGCGCAGGCCTATCTCGGCCAGCGCGGCCTCGGCAGCAAGTACCTGGTCGAGGAAGTCGATCCCACGATCGACCCGCTGTCGCCCGAGAACAAGCTCATCATCGCGACCGGGCCGCTGACCGCGACCACGGCTCCCACCGGCGGGCGTTCATCGGCGATCACCAAGGGCGCGTTGACCGGCGCCATCGCGGCGTCCAATACCGGTGGCATGTTCGGCGCCGAGTTGAAAATGGCGGGTTACGACCTGCTGATTATCGAAGGCCGTGCCGAACAGCCGGTTTACCTGTGGATTCGTGATGACCAGGTCGAAATCAGGCCCGCGGACGAACTGTGGGGCCAATCGGTATGGGAGACCGAACCCTGGTTGCGCCGCGAGCTACAGGAACCGCAGGCAAAGATCGCCAGCATCGGACGCGCCGGCGAAGTGGGCGTCAAGTTCGCCTGTATCGTCAACGACATGGATCGCGCCTACGGTCGTTCCGGCGTCGGTGCGGTGATGGGCTCCAAGCACCTGAAAGCGATCGCGGTGCGCGGTACCCGTGGCGTCAAGGTCGCCGACCCGCAGGCGTTTCGCGAAGCCGTGACCAGCACCATGGCAATCCTGCAGCCGAGCCCGGTACGCCAACGCTTCAGCAGTCGCGGCACGCACAACATGCTGGACGTGACCAACCAGTTCGGATCGCTACCCACGCGCAATTGCCGCGACGTACAGTTCGAAGGGGTCGAACCGATAAACGCCGATGCGGTCCGGGTGCCACGCCGCAGCGATGGCAAACCCAGCCTGCAGGGCAACAAGGCCTGCTTCGCCTGTCCCATCGGCTGCGGTCGCGTTGCGACCATCGATCCAACCTCGCCGCTGGTCAATGGCGCAGACCCGCAGGGCGGCGACCGTGAACGCTATAAACTCCCCTCGGGCGGGCTCGAATACGAGACCGCCTTCGCCTTCGGCCCGATGTGCGGCATCGACGATCTCGACGCCATCAACTACGTCAATTTCCTGTGCAACGAACAAAGCATGGATCCGATTTCACTCGGTGTCACCATCGCCGCAGCCATGGAACTGTTCGAAGAAGGCGTGATTACACTGGCCGATACCGATGGACTGGATTTAACTTTCGGCAACGCCGAGGCGCTCGTCCGCGTTGCCGAACTGACCGCGTTCGGTGAAGGTATCGGCGCCGATATCGGACTCGGTGCGGCACGCCTGTGCGCGAAGTACGGCCGCCCCGAATTGTCGATGACCGTCAAGGGACAGGAATTTCCGGGCTACGATCCCCGCGCCCTCAAGGGCATGGCGCTGGCCTACGCGACCTCGAACCGCGGTTGCTGCCACATGCGCGCGCGTCCGTTACTGCACGATTTCGCCAACGTCACGACCGAGGGTAAGGCCGGGCTGGTGAAATCCACACAGGATCTGGCCGGCGCGATCGACAGTACCGGCACCTGCATGTTTACCAACGTCATGTTCCCGCCGGAGCACCTGGCGCAAATGCTCGACGCTGCCTGCGAGGGCGACTGGGATCTCGAACGCATGCAGGACGTCGGTGAGCGCATCTGGAACCTCGAGCGCCAGTTCAACCTGGCCGCGGGTTTTACGCGCGCGGACGATTGCCTGCCCGAGCGCACCACGCGCGAACCGGCGCGTGGCGGCGCTGCCGACGGCCAGGTAGCCGATATCACGCAAATGCTGGCGGAGTACTATTCGCTGCGCGGCTGGGATGAAGAAGGCGTACCGCTCGAAGAAACGCTGGCGCGCCTCGAGCTATAGGTTAGCGCATGGCGATCGAGATCAAGCTGATCGGATTCGGGGACGACCAACCCGCCCGATTCAACGATAAAAACCGGTTGCAAATCGAACTTGAAACACCGACTTCGGCGCGAGTATTGTTGCAGTCGGCCGGCATCGAGGATGCGACCGGGCTGATCTTGATGGATACCGACACGGTTATTCCGCCAGCACAATGGGACGAGCCTCGATTTGATGATCAAACGACCCTTATTGTTTTATCTGCCTTTGAAGGCGGCTGATTTTCATGGCTATTAACCGATAGTGACAGTCTCTCAACGCGTGCAGGGGTCGGTGCCAATTGATTGTTGTTCATATTTCGCCGTCGCATTACCTTCACGATCCCTAAACCGATCCAGAATATCCAGATAGCCCGAACAATTATGCTTTTCGGTAATCTGCGCCCGCATGTTCTCCTTCGACTGCTCCGACAAAATCCAGCCGAGCGGCGGCGGCTGTTCCGAATTAGACGCCAGATAAAAATGCATCATGTCTACTGCAACATCAGAATCCCCCGAAGCGCCGGCATTATTTTCAGCGCCAACTAAAACAGATTTCAGCTGTTCGGAATATTGCGCTAACTGCTTATACGCCAACATCCCATGACCAGCACGAGTATTTGCCAATCCTGAAATTGGCGCTAACACCTCGTTCAAAAACGCCTGGGGTTTGGCACTGGCCGGCACAGCCAAAATATCATACTGCTGCAATGGAATAGTCGAATCATTACTAATCGCGATCACAATCAAACCACCCGAAAACGGATTCTCATTTGGTGGATTACTCGAATGCTGCTTCAGCCAGTCAATCAGGTTGGATAAGGTGTTCGCGCCATAATTTTCAAAGTAGCCACCATCGATCACATGCCCCACTGGAACAAAATCATCATTGATTTCCTTGCCAAAAGTCCCCGCCGGACTCACATATGAGAAGCGCGCTGAATTAAGCGCCGCAGTACTCGCGCGAAGTGCAGATTGATCATTCAATTCATAAAAATCATGGGTATCTAAAAAGGTCGTCGGCTCTACCTTAAATGACGTGGTTAACAATCTACGACCACTTTCTTCATAAGTACCATTAATCAATAATCGCGGTAGCCACTGTTGTTTGCCGCAAGCATCCGCTACGAAAAAGCTGGTAAAACTATTTTCCAGTCCACAATCCGCGTTCGGATAAATACGCGCAAAACCCGCTTCCCAGGATTCCTCCAGCGCCGCTGCCCTGTCACTAAAAACAGGTACCGGCAAAAACCGCTGAATAAGATCTCCATACAGCATCGATGTCACCGTGGCCGCCAGATAATCCTGTCCAATCGAATCGAGTAATTTACTTTCAAAACAGGGTTTCTCGGACGCGCTGTCGACGCATTCTTCATCATTTGCTAACGCGGCGTTATAAAACACCGCTCCTACGCTGCCGCCAGAAACGCCTGAAACCGCAAACACCTGTTTGTTAAAACCTGGAATCTGATCCTGAAATCGACCCATGATCACAGCCGTCCAGTAGGATGCACGTAATCCGCCGCCGGCAGTGGCCACCAGTACCATAGGTTTAGTCGGGTCTCTTTGTGTAAGCCAGGCATCCAGACTCTCCTGTAATGTCAGCGAATCCGTATGACTTTTTTCACCCTCAATAACACGCACCCGATGATTGTCATTAGTCCAGCTAAAAACTATTGCGAGCACCAGCATAAAACCAACAACCGGAAATCCATTTTCTCGCGCGGCACTCACCAATAAGGTACCCGCCGGAATAATGCTACCCAGCCCCAGAAAAACCACAGCGCCCGCACCCAACAGACCACCAAAGCTGACAGGCGACCAGATTGCGTACACAGTAGAAACCGCCATTACCGCCAGGGTGAAATAGAGCATCGAATTGCCAGAAACTTTTCCTAGAACTGCGGCAAATTTCTCAGCGATATCACGACGATAAACAAGGAAGATCAAAACCAGTGCGCCAACGGCGATGATTCCATACGCGATGTTATCGATTTGCGCGTGAATGGCCGCTCTGTAAGCTGCAACGAAAGCCGCTATCGCATAAGCTCGCGGTAACCAGTCGATTAGAAACCTTTGATAACCGGGCTCGCCCCGTTTGCCGCCATCGACAGCCTGGGTGCGATTATAAATGTAACGCGCCCAACCCCAACTCTGAAACGCCAGCCAGTTGACCGCCAACACAAAGAATACTACCTGCATCCTTGATTCGGGATAGTTGAGGCCGACCAGGATATCTTTTATTTGCCCGACAAATTCTAACGAAAAAACCGTTAGCAGAACGATGATTAAACTAAACCGGGATTGCGTGAGAATTTTCGCAACGGTTGTTATGACAACCCATATTTTATGCAGTAATTCCATCATCCTGAACTTCCTCTTATTGATCTCCAGCCCTATTTAAACGATCCAACAAATTTTTCGATTCGATCACAGCCCTTCATCAGCACCTCCTGGGGTTGTACCAATGAAAGCCGGACATGCCCGGTGGTGCCCTTGCCGAAGGCGCTGCCGGGTAATACCGATACCGCTTCGGAATCGAGTAGTTTTTGTGCAAATTCCTTGTCATCATCAAAAAGTTCACTGACATCCACCATGATAAACATGCCCGACTCTGGCCGCAGAAATGTCAAATGCGGCATCGTCGCAAGCCGATCGCAGACCAGGTCCCTGCGCTTTCGATACTTTTCGCACATTTCCCTGACATAGTATTCATCGTTATTGAGAGCGAATGCAGCCGCATCCTGGATAAACTGCGGGCTGCCGAAAAACGACATCGCGGTGAAATTTCCCAGGTGCCGGGTCAGTTCAGCGGGCGCCACCACCCACCCTACGCGCCAACCACTCATAGCGTGAGACTTGGACAAGCCGTCGATGACGACGACATTATCGAGTTTTTCCGTTGCGGTGCGTAGTGATATATGTGGTCTCTCATAGGTGAACATTGAGTAAACCTCGTCGCACACCACCCAGATGTCTCTTTCGTTGCAGTAACTGGCCAGCTCCTTCAGCGTCTGTGCGGCAATAATGGCGCCGGTAGGATTGCCAGGGGTGTTTATAAACATCACCCGGGTGTCGGCACTGATAGCGGCAATGAGGTCATCAAGTTGCGGTTCAAATCCAAATTCGGGTAAAGCTCGCACTGTTTTTACCTTTACATCCAGCGCCTGCAAAACCGGTTCATAGCCAACATAGAGTGGATCCACAGTAATTATTTCATCGCCCTTATCAAGCAGGCAGCTCATCACGGAAAAAATTGCCGCGGTAACTCCGGGATAGATTGAAACCTCGTTTTCCGAACAGGGGTGTGTTGAAGTTCTGGATTCATAGTCAGCAACCGCCCGACGCAAATTCATTTCCCCCAGCGCCGGTGAGTAATGGGTGCGTCCCACGCGCATGTGGCTTACCGCATTATCCACAATCGGGTCAGGTGTTCTGAAATCCGGATCGCCGATGGAAAGGATGACGACATCCTCGCCCCGTTGCTTCATTAACATGGCCTGCTCATGTACACGCCAGGCATCACTGGAGTCGGAATCCAGGCGCCGCGTGATTTCGCTAAATTGATTTGCTTTCATATGACCCTGATTCTAAATTAAATAATCTCGCCCGGGAAATGCAAAAAATATATTTGACGTTACCCTTCATCTGATTCAACACGAGTAGAACATAGGGGGGGACTGGATTATTTTTGGGTTTCCCGTTATTTTGCAGGGATCCCGAAAAGGTGGCATCACGGAGTTACTCGGTGTCGCAGGATTGTGCATGGAGGGAGAGTGCGCCGAAAATGTGAGAGGTTCAGTATATTGGACGGTGAAAACAAAAAATTCGAGAACGGGCTGTACGACCCCCGTCACGAGCACGACTCTTGCGGCATCGGCTTTATCGCCGATATCAAAAATCGCAAGAGTCACAAGATTGTACGCGATGGACTCACCATTTTGTCCAACCTCACCCACCGTGGTGCGGTAGGCGCCGATCCACTTGCCGGGGACGGCGCCGGTATCCTGATACAGGTTCCCGACCGTCTGATGCGCGCGGAGGCCAAAAGGCTCGGTTTCGAATTGCCCGCGCCAGGGGAGTACGCGGTCGGCATGGTGTTCATGCCGCGTAACGACTCGACCCAGAAAGAATGTGAATTCGCCCTTGAGCTGATGGCCTACGAAGAAGGCCAAACGGTACTGGGTTGGCGGGACGTACCAACAGACGACACCTGCCTCGGATTCAGCGTCAAGCCGAAAGAACCGGTGATACGCCAGTTTTTCATCAGTCGTGGGGGGAACTGCGCCGATACCGCCGCTTTCGAACGTAAATTGTTCGTTATCAGAAAGCGCGCACACTTCAGAATTCGAAAACTGAAACCCGAAGCCCACGATGAGTTTTACGTGGCTTCCATGTCTACCAGTACCCTGCTGTACAAGGGAATGGTGCTGGCGGCGAACCTGCCGAATTACTTTCTCGATCTCAACGATGAACG
>Ga0164315_10002702_pt1 | contig 13642 bp, 10 predicted proteins | sample GuaBasSedimGuay6_FD_113737 | JGI IMG/M metagenome (GOLD analysis project Ga0164315, IMG submission 113737) | Subseafloor sediment microbial communities from Guaymas Basin, Gulf of California, Mexico - Guay6, Core 4569-2, 0-3 cm | ecosystem: Environmental > Aquatic > Marine > Hydrothermal vents... | reverse complement strand
GCAGCGCCTCAAGGACATCGGGGTTTACGAAGATTCCATCATGATCGTGACTGCTGATCACGGTGTGAGCTTCAGACCGGGCGACAATCGCCGGGCAATCAGCGAGACCAATGCCCAGGACATCGCACCGGTACCGGTTCTCATCAAGCTGCCACATTCGAAAAAAGGCGGCGAGGTCGACGATAGGTTGGTTGAATCCGTCGACATTCTCCCCACAATTGCGGAGGTTCTCGAGGTTGACCTTAATTGGGTGATGGACGGAAAATCGCTGGTCTCAAGCGAGCCCTGGGTGAATGAGAGCCAGTGCTTTTTTGACGGGGAAGACAATAAGCAATTATTCGATCTTGAGCTTCATGAGCGAAAGGTCGAAGCTGCGAACGAGCGCATTATGGTCTTTGGGACGGGAGCTGATCCCCAGGCCATTTTCGGAATATCGCCTTTCGAAGGCGGCGAGCGTTTGCTCGGGCATCAGATATCAGAGGTTGGACTCGGACCTCGCTCTGGTCGTGCCTGCGAGGTTGTTCTCCCGGTGGACGTTCATAGACTGGACACCTCCGATTCGTTCATCCCCGCTCAGATTTCCGGGAAGATTACTTCGGGATGGAAAAATGAGCCTGAACTCTCACTTGCCGTTGCCGTCAACGGTGTAATTCAGGCGGTGACCAGGACCTGGGGTGGCGCCAAGGCGACACAGCCTGATGATTGGTCGGCAATGGTTCCGGCGGTTGCATTTCGCGACGGGGAGAACATGATCGAGATTTTCGAGGTAGTTCTTGCTCCCGATGCACTCGAACTCATGGCGTTGGATGTTCATGTGGTTTCATTGGGTGATGACGAGAATTCACTGGGTGTTGTTACCGTACCTGGAGTCGAAGAAAGCGGCTTCCACATCACCGAGAGTAATATGTCTGGGTCGTGGCGCTGGACCGACGGCCACGGCAGGCTGGTCGTTCCAATCAAGGATCCACAGAAAGCTCGATATCTCGAACTGAAGATCTCCTCAGGTGATCTGGAGGAGACAGAGCTTTTGGTCCGCGTCAACACAATAACCCTCATGAGGGAAAAGCTGAAATCAGGTGTGTGGTTTTTGAGCGAAAGGCTGGACCGGGTTCAGTTCGATGACACTCTCGAGATCGAGCTGATCAGTGACACCTACATTCCGGCGGAGGTGTATGAGGACAACTATGACACCAGAACGCTTGGAGTGTGTGTGCACGGAATCCATATCACGCAAGATCCAAGCCCGACTCCCACCCCCGCACCCAAGGGACACCAGGGGAAGCGGGGTCCGAAGAACCTGAAGTGGCCTTTTGGTCCTCGACAGGTGGGAGACATCGTCGAAATGGGACCGGATGCCGATGGGGACGGACTCGAAGACAGTGACGAGGACCTGGATCAGGACGGAGTCGTCGATCCGGAAGAAACCGACCCGAACAATTCGGACACGGACGACGACTCCTTCACGGACGGTCTCGAGGTCAGGTGCGGTTCGAACCCCCTGGACCCCCTATCCCTGCCCGATTGTACAATTTTCCGGGGTGGCTTCGAGTCGGGTGATCTCGATGGTTGGATTCCCAAGCATCATGTTGGGAAAACTCCTTCATCGGATCGCACGGGAGGGCGCCATTTACCACAACGGTAACCTTCGCTCACACCCGAATCTCACAGTGACCGCCCTTGGCCTGATCTCCATTCTGATCGGTGGAGTTAATGGGTGGGGGCAGACGAACGGCCAGGTTGAACCCGCCAATGAAACTGTCTCCCACCAGAGATCCCCGCAACCAGCAGAGATGGCGGTTGAGGTGGTGCGAACCCGGACCTATGAGATTCACCTCTCGCCGGTGGGGGGTCTTCCGGTTCGCTGGCAATTGATCGATCCGACGGTGGTTGATACCCAAGCAACCCCGTTCGGCGAGGTGCCAACCATCGATCTCGTGCGCAGGTTGCCAGGGATTGGCGAGGTGGCCAGACCTCTCGAGCTGGTGCCGGCGATGGCCGCTGACGACACTTTCGACTGGCTCAGTGATGCCGTCAATGAGCTGGACCGAGAAGACGACGACGGCGGAACCCTGGTCCGCTGGGTGTCCCCTGATCATCCGTCCGGACTGGTGGTGACAAGGACCTACCGTATTCCCCACGAGGGATTTGAGTCGGAACTTCACCTCTCCCTGTTCAACGCCGGAGATGAGCGGCTGGTGTTTGACCACGATTGTCGTGGCCCTGCCGTGGTGCTCGGGCCAGGACTGGGAAGTCCGCCGCTTCCGGCAGTCGGCGTAGGAGGTGGTCTGTACTCATATGTGCGTCCCGTGCTCAGAACGAGTGGGGGAGTCGAGGACGTCAAGCTCGACCTCCAGGAAGCCGTATTCGAGACCGATCAGGTCATTACCTGGGGCGGGATTCATCGCCGCTACTTCCTTGCGGCTCTCTACAGCTTGGCGCCGGCAAGCAAGGGTCAGAATCTGGTCGCCTCCAGGTCGTGGTTGCCGCCGCAGCGCGAGGCGAAAGTGGAAGATCCGGTGGATGAGCTGGACCATTATCCGATGGTTGCGCTCCACGTCCCACCCGTCATCCTCGAACCAGGTGAGGAATTCGAAATCAACCTCGGGTTGTATTTTGGGCCCAAGGACAGACGTGTGCTTGCCCACAACACCCAGAGGCTGGACGACGTTCTTTTTCCTGGGTTATGGAACTGGATGCGGTGGCTTTGCTTTGGGATCATGTGGGTGCTCGACGTCCTGCATTCGGTCATTCCGAGCTGGGGTTTGTCGATCATTGCACTCGCAGTCCTGATCAGGTTGGTGATGCTCCCGGTGGCTCAGGTGGGACTCAGACACCAAGCAAAGACGTCCGCACAACAGGCGGTTTTCAACCGTCGAATGGCCGAGATCAAGGAGAAATACAAGGATGACCCACAGAGGAAGAGCCAGGAATCGTGGAAAGTGTTCAAGGAAGACGGTGTCGGCCCGATTTCGACACTCAAGGGTTGTCTGTGGCTGTTTATCCAGATTCCAATTTTCATAGCTCTCTTTAACCTATTGGGGCAGTCATTTGCCCTTCGAGGTGCGAGATTTTTGTGGATCGCCGACCTTGCCGAGCCTGACCGGCTGTTCGCTCTGGGGTTCAGCATTCCTTTGCTGGGCAGTTACCTCAACATCCTTCCAATCTTGATGGCCGCAAGCCAGGTCTTTGTCTCGAATCTCTCCTCGAATCCCCAGGCTGACGCCGCAGAGAGAACCCGCCAAAAGTGGTTCATGCTGGTGATGGCAATCGTGTTCTTGGTGCTCTTCTATTCTTTCCCGGCCGGGCTTGTCCTGTATTGGATGACCTCGAATTTGGGTCAGCTGCTCCAGCAACGGTTGGTCGGCCGGACTACAACCCTCTGAATGTGCGGATGATCGGTATTGCCCCGTCGACAAGGTCGCGGAACCCGATCCTTCGAAGTGGAAAAGGCCCGGGAAGGGACATGGACGAACATATCTCGCCGTGATGCTGCAGGAATTCGGCCCCGATGTCCTCAAAGTCCGACACGTCGTGCCACAGGGTGTTGTAATGAGCGTAGGCCCGCTTGCCTTTCCATGTGACTACCGAAACATCGTCTTTGACGAGTTGCTTCGGAAGAGGTTGGTGGATCCGGAATTCAGACAGGTGCCACGCGGTCGTCGCTGTCCAGGGTGCGCCGATGAAGAGCACTGTGGCATCCAGCTCGTAGAGTCGCCCGAGGACTCCTTCCTCTCCGAGAGGGAAATCGTAATTGTATTCGTCCGGCCTGCACAGGTCGGTTGCCCTTGGGCCTATGGCAAGGAAGGAGTGTTGGGGGTGGGTGCTTCGGACCGCTCCCTCCCAGGATGCTGCAAGCCGAGGTACGGCGCCAACGTTGGACCATGGCAGTGAGTGCCTCGTATGGTGGGGCGGAGTGTTGGCAAGGATTTTCCTCCTGACTGCTTCGGTTGCAACTGGTGGACGCCTCCAGTGGATTGGATCAGTGTTGTTTCCTGTGAAGGCCGGAAACACAATGGTTCCCCCGGGTCCGACGGCATTGAGAAGGGAATCGATGACGGTTTGTGCCCCACCACAGACCCACCCGAGGCTTCTCAGTGATGTGTGAACGAGGAGAGTCATCCCTTCGTGGACGCCGACCGATTCGAACCGGTCACCAAGGGACTCGAGGGTCTCCATTTCCTCGATGGAGGCGATTGTTTTGATGGCTTTGTCTTGGGGGAGAGATGTGTCAAAGACAAGAGTCTGGGTGATCTTCATACGTCCTCCAATGGGTTTTGGGAGACTTGCGGCGGCACCAAAATCCTCAAGGTCCGGCACTGAGCGACGCCAGTATATTAACGAGGCGCATATTGTCACGTTGATCTCTGACTGCGAAACGAAGGTGAGTGTCCGAGCTTCCCATGGCCTCAGTCACGTCCTTGACGTAGGTGGCATGTTGAATCAGCAGGTCATCGACGATCTTCGGCGAGGGGAACAGGGCCGGGTCCACTCGAACCAGAATGAAGTGTCCTCCTCCGTTCACAACGTCTTTGACACCCTCAAGGGTTCTGAGTGCCTCGGCGAACTCTTTGCGGTCATCCTTCGATTTTTGGAACGATGCTTCGAGCTGGGGCCTGTTCTTGAAGAGGAGTTCGAGGAAGTACTCGGCCATGGAGTTAATGTTCCATATCGGGATCTCCTCCTTGATTGTTGTGATCAACTCCCGATTTGTGGAGTAGACGTATCCCAATCGGATCCCGGGGACACCGAGCGATTTACTCAGGCTCTTGATGATCAGAACATTATCCAGGTGTTTGTCGACGAGCAGATCCTGGACCGGGGTTTCGTCGCAGAAGTCCACGAAGGATTCATCGATGAGAAATACAGTCTTCGGGTGCCTCGAGGCCATGTCGAAGAGATCCTCGGTGGGGAGGACCGTGCCGGTTGGGTTGTTCGGGTTGACGAACACGACCAGGTCGGTGGTCGAAAGGGATTCCTCGATCCGGTTCATGTCGATGCCCGGCTCGTCCGGGTAGGTCCGTGCATTTGGAAAAATGCGCCGATATTCTCCAAAGGTCGGTTTGGGAACGAGCACCCTTGTATCGCGGAACTTCTGTCGGAGGAAAGGATAGGCTTGCGAGGCGCCGTTGAGCAGGACAATCTGGTCGGCGTCGCACTCGAGAAACTGGGAAATCTTCCGGTCCAGCACCTGCTGGCTTGAGCCGTAGTTGGCCAACAGGGGCTTTACGTTGCGGCGCAGGTCGGAGATCATGCTGCCGGTGGGGAAGTGGAAGTTTCGGATGTAGCAGAAGTCGGTGAAACGGTACTTCCAATAACCACCGTGGGTGCCCTCGAGGATCGAGGACCTCTCCTCCGGCGTGAACATGAAGTTTGCTACCTCGAGGTCGTTGGGGTCGTCGATCTCGGTCCATAAATTGTTATCGACCACCTCTGCGAAAATCTTGCACCTCCTCATGTAGATCAGAATCCCGAGGATGGACTCGTAGTAACAGTTGGAGTCGATGGTCTGTGAATAGAAGTCAACGGTCGGCCGGAAGACGGTGTCACAGAACTGTGCCGAGAACTTGTAGATGTTGAGGGTCTTGAATGCATCGGTGAAGTCGAATGTCTCCGGCTGCAGGTGAGGTGGGATGAACTGAGTGATGACGTTATCCGCCACCGTTACCACCGTACCGTCCATTCCCAGCTCGTGAGGTCCGACCATGGCCACATCCGGGTAGGGACTGTTGACGAGTGCCTTGATGACTTCGGGGTCGACTACAAGGTCGGACTCGATGATCAAAACCTCCTCGTTCTTGATCTCCTTGAATGCGAGGGCGAGTGAGTGGATGTTGTTGGTGGTGTCAAAGTCAGGGTTATGGACCCAGGTGACATCGAGGTCGCCGTATTCTTCGGCCATATAGCCTCGCAATTGGTCGTCCCTGTACCCGGTGACAATCACCAGCTCGCGAACGTCATTTGTGAGGAGCGAGTCAACGATACGTCCAAGGACGGTCTGACCGCCTGCGAGGAGCAGCGTCTTGTGGCACTCTCGGCTCAGTGGTCTCATCCTCTTGGCGTAGCCGGCGGCTAAGATGATCGCTTTCATCGAGGTCCCCCATCGGTACACATTCCGTGTCAACCGTTTGGGAAATATAGCAAACCGGGTCGTCTTTCAGGAGTTGCATCCTATTGCCCAGAGAACGCGCCATTGTGGGCGAGAAGGAAGACTGAAAATGCCGTTGAATCCTACCTCTCAAGCGAGCTTCCCGTTGACTCCACCGAGTAGCCTTGACAAGATTCAGGGTCTAGATCGAGGAAAGGTGGGCGTCCTGGTGGGTCTGCAACTCATTCGTGAACTTGGCAGTTTCCGTCGATGCATGAGAGCAGTTCGGCAGGACCCGCGATCGTTGGTCTTCTACTCCGAGGGCGCCACCTATAGCCGTTACGTCGAGGACGTCATCGATCAGGTGCTCCATCGATCGGATCTCAAGATCTACTACCTCACCTCGCAGCGGGACGACCCGGTGTTCGCGGGTGCTGACGAGAGATTCATTGTCTTTCACATCGATGCCTGGCTGACCTGGGTGATGCCCTTTATTCGGGCCAGGGCCATCGTCATGACCATGCCTGACCTGGGGAACCTCCACATCAAGAAATCAACGGTCGGAGCACACCACTTTTACCTTTTTCACGGAATCGGCAGCATGCAGATGGTTTTACGGAAGGGCGCCCTGGATTCTTTTGACTCGATTTTTTGCGTTGGTGAGCATCAGATTCAAGAGATCCGCAAGACCGAGGAAGTGTACGGGCTCGCAAAGAAAACACTGATTGAAGGTGGATATCCTCTTCTGGATCGGATGTACGCTCACTTTCTCTCCAGACCTGAAGTCGAGGGAGACGTTGTCGGCCCGCCGATGTGCCTGATTGCGCCGTCGTGGAATCCGAAGAATATCCTCGAGTGCGGCGTTGTCGGCATGATTGAAGGACTGGTCAAGGAAGGCTGGCGGGTCGTCGTACGACCTCATCCTGAGTGGATTCGCCACAGCCCGGACAAGGCACGAGGTCTGGCCGACCAGGTTGAGTCCGTTGACGCGGCAGAGATGGAGATAGACGCCGTCTCGAACGACTCGCTTTACGAGGCAGATCTGCTGATGACCGACTGGTCGAGCATTGCCTTCGAGTATGCCTTCGCTACCGAGCGGCCGGTCCTCTACATTGACACACCGCCGAAGATCAACAACCCAGAGTACGAGAAGCTGGGTATCCCGCCTACAGAGATAGCGCTCCGGGTGGAACTCGGCTTGATCGTAGGGCTCGACGGGCTCGAGCGGGTGCCAGAGATCGCCTCAAATTTGCTCGAATGCCGTGCACAATTCCAGGAAAGAATTCGAACGTGCCGGGACCGACACGTCTTCAACCTCGGCAGATCGGCAGAGGCGATTGCCGATCACCTGATTGAGTTCTGTTCGGCCGCCGGTGGCGGACGGACAGTGTGATACCGATGAACCGGGAGAAGAAGATGACCACCGAACCGATGAGGCGGCTGGTGCTCTTCGGAGGAACACCGCCCCTCCTCCATGCTGCGATTCATGCTCAGAAGCACGGGATCGAAGTGAGAGTTGTGAGTGAGGAAATGCATCTCGAAGAAGACGTCAACCAAGGACGTAGTCTGAGGTGTTGCCTCGATGGCGAGGGAGTCGGTTATCAGGATGTGGAAGAGCTTGATCCAGAGATCCTCAGACCGTGGGTAGACGGCCGAACTGTCGGGTTGTCAATTCACCCGGTGTGGATTTTCAGGCGTGAGGTGATCGATCTCTTCGGCGGGCGGCTGTTCAATTTCCATGCGGCCCGCCTCCCTCTGGACCGCGGCGCCGGCGCCTACAGTTGGCGGATCTTGATGGGAGAAAGGCGCGGTGGAATCTCCATTCATGTTCTTGACGAGGGCATAGACACTGGTGATCTGGTGATGCAGAAGTGCATCGACTTCCCACAGAGCTGCCGGATCCCTGAGGACTACTTTCGTATCGACATCCCGCTGAGAAACCAACTGGTCGCTGAGTTCATAGACGCCATGATCTCGGGTGATCCGCTCGAACGCCGGGCCCAGGATTACACCCAGAGCACCTACTGGCCGCGCCTCAATACTCCACTGCAGGGGTTTATCGATTGGCGTTGGAGCAGCGAGGAAATCGAACGCTTCGTATGCGCCTTCGATTCGCCCTATGCGGGGGCCTCTACATACCGTCGCGGCAAAGTTGTTCACCTCCGTGGCGGTGAACGCCTTAACGGGAGTTTCCATCCCTTTCAGGCTGGTCTTGTGTTTCGGATTACCAATCGGCGGCTTTATGTGGCCACACGCGACGGCGTCCTGATAATTAACGACGTGGTCGATGAAGGTGGGTTGCCGATGACCGACAAGATGAGGCTCGGGGACCGGTTCTACACCCCGCAGTCTCAGCTTGATGATGCCCTCAGTGTCAGGCCGGTCTACACCGCAACAGGGGTCAAAGCTGGGTACTGAACGCAGGTGAGAAGTTTGGTCAGGGTTTGACCTCAGCCAACAAGCGTACGCTCCTGACGCATACGCCGAGTACGCGGGTGTCGTTGGAGGCATCACTGAGTTCGGCGGGAATGAACGTGTCACTGACGAGCTCGATGGTTATTGTGTCATCGATCTGTACGCCGGAGAGTGAGAGTGTTCGTGACCACTCTCCGCCTCGGATCCTTTCGTGCGTCAGCGTGGTCCCGTTGACGATGACGGTGAAGTCGGCGATTCGTGTGCCCCACGATACGAGTGATATCTCGATATAACTCGGTGGCTGTGCCGGGTCAATCGGAACGACCAGTTTGCCGTTTCCGTCCGTGAATCGAAGGACGCCGGATTTTGTTTTTTGTCTTCGGTAGAAGCCTGACTCCTCGATCCAGGCGCGCTTTCTCATTCCAAATGGAGTTTTCTGAATCTGCGGTGTCCAACGATCGACAAAGAGAGTATCGATGCTGAGGTCGGCAGTAGCTTCTCTTGCTTCTCTCATTTTGGCGACCCACGTGTCAATTGCTTCATCGGTTACGGTGACGGCGCCCCGATACTCCTCAGTGATGCTGTACGAACTCTTGTGATGGAAGAGCCAGCCGTCCTTCCCGACCAAAACCTCGTCTCTAACTGTCGAGCCGAGTTCCTGGAGGACAATGCCGTTGACGGCACCCAAGAACGATCGAAAGCCGAAGGAGTCATTGAAGAATGCGTCTGTGGTCGCGGGGAAATCCACACATTCCTTGGCGGTCGATGGCATTGATGGGGCGGGATTGGGGATCCGGTACTCGATCGCCCAAATTGCCTCTGCGCCTGAGAACCCGGCCAACTGACCTATGCCGGGTGCGGCGATCAATGCGAGGAACACGATGATGATGACCCACTCGAGCGACGATGTTTGGGGGGTCTTTTCTTCGTCAATCATCGGCTATCTTAGAATATTTTGACGCCAGTTAAGACCATCCCTGGCTCCGGAACGGTCTACCACCGCGGAGTACAGGGTGTCATCAACGTTCCGTCACTCTGACTGGGAGAACCAAGGTCTCTGCCCCTCGATCCTCAAACCAGGAGACTCCATCCTGAACAGCGTCGATCTGAAGTTTATATCTTCCAGCCTTCCTTGGAACTCTAATGTCAAATTGAAGAGAAACCACTGCCCCTGGAGCTACGTCACTCTCGAAATCAATGCGTCGCTCATTGTAGTCACTCAATCGATGGGCTGCTCCGAGCCATCTGTAGGAAAGTCGAACCTTGTAGGCGTCGCCGTTCTTACTGTCGTTATTCTCAAAAGTTGGCCATAGGTGGTTGCTTGAGTTGACGACGTCCAGTGTGGTCGGGACGACAGCTCCTGCTTTGACCCTTGTTGGAAACCCCAGGTTTTTCCAGTGAAGCTTGAATGCCGCCGAGGGAAGATCTTCAGGGCCGGGTGTCGGGGTGGGTGGGACCTGCTCTCGATAGTGTCCTTGATATTGGCCCGGGATGTCCGCAAACACTGCCAACCTGTATCGACGGAGAACCTTGACACCATGACGGACCATTTGCACATTGGCCTCGTGGGAGCGAATGATCTCACTATCGGTTGCCGTGCCGGAGCTTATCTTCCTCATGTCGTCGCGGCAGATTTTCGACCATCTTTTCTGGGTCGGGAAGTGATTTGAAAATACGAGCCATGGTTGTGCAGTGGCGGCAAGAATGAGTATGGCTGCGGCAATGAGATTTGCAGGCGACACATGAGGTCGTGGATCAGCCTCGCGGTGAGGTCCTATGAGAAGCAGCACCAGAAGAACCAAGACCGTCAGTACCACAGGGTACCCTGTCGTGATGTAGTGTGAAACGAGCGCCTGTTGAATGCCTGAGTAGGTTCGCCCGATCGCGATCATTCCGTCACCTGCCAAAGCCATCAGAGCAAACAGACCCCAGCGGCGCACCTCCTCAAACATGCCCTTTCGCAGACAAACCCCGACCACTGCTCCGAGAACCACCAGAAGAGTGACTCCCGCTGTTTGTGCAACCTTGAGATCCGGCGTCGCCACCACGCTCACCAGGTTGCCGACCATGGCGGTAAAGAAACTAAAAACTGCTCCAATGGAGGGTCTTCCCAAGCCGTCACCAACGTTGACAAATACCGACGTGAAAAGTGCGCAGGTGCCCACGAACCACGAGAACGTTATCCATTTTGGGAACCGGGCGCGAGAGACCAGGGCGAGGAAACAGACAATACCGGCAGTGAATCCAGTGCCCCAGGAATATGTTGCAACAATCGTTGCAATGGCGCCAACCATGATGTGGGGAGGTCGAATAGGTTTCGGACGAGTCAGCGCGAAAAGTGCGAGAGTTGCCGAGAATTGGGAAAGATGCTGCACAAACGGCCACCCCGACATGAAGTTCTCATACTGGCCGGCTGAAAAAACAACTGCCGCGAAGGGTGCAGCCAGAATCATCAGGCGACGGTCTGTATCGCGCAGCATCAGAAGCGTGATAACAAGTGTGCCGAGAGCCGTTACATACGAAAGAACAACCTCAATTCTGAGGTTCCAGTCTGTCAGTAAGCCCAGACCAAAGAATACGAATTTAGGAATGGTATTGATGTGCCCGTTGTAGGGCTTCAAAAGCAATGAAAGGTAGTCGCCTCCTTGGTAGTAGGCCTCCCACACTTCGATCATGATCCATTGGTCCCATATAGGCAGGTTTGTGACAAGGGGGAAAAAGTGCAGAAAGAGGATCAAGGGAGTAAAGGCTGCGATGGTCAGGGAGACCGTTGATGCGTACGTCCATGGGGACGTTGCGCCGTTGATGTCGGATGGAGTCGGATGAGCCGGCGATGTCTGCTGCGAGTCCTGTACCGTGCCGGCATCGGGGAGCGGACGCGGTGAAGTCATTGAAAGAGATCCTTTGAGCATCTGAGCCGCAGCAGGTTGAATGCGCCCCAATAGATCTCCTTCGATTGGAGCTTTGACACACCCAACTTTCTGTCAAAGAAGATGATGGGAGATTCGGCGATTGAGGCCTGCGATTTATGGGCTCGATAGAGCAGTTCAGCAAGGAACGAGTATCCGGTTGACTTCACCCGTTCCAATTGGAGGTTCCCGAGCACCTTTCTTCGGTAGAGCCTGAATCCGGACGTCAGGTCGTGAGCTGGAATACCGAGGAGTTTTGCGGCGTATTTGTTTGCAAGCCAACTCAAGAGAACTCGACGAATCTTCCAGTTGATCGTACCCCCGTCCCGGATATATCGAGATCCGATGACGATATCGTTGTCCTTGAGTACGGAAAACATGCGAGGTAGATGTGCAGGATCATGGCTCAAATCGGCGTCCATAGTTCCAATGATTTCGAAATTGTGTTCCAGTGCCCAGGCCATGCCGGCGAGGTATGCCGGACCAAGGCCACGCCGCCCTTCACGACGCAGAATATGAAGGTTCGGGTACTGCTGAATCAGCCCTTCACAAACAGAGGCTGTATCGTCGGGTGAGTTGTCGTCGACAACAAGAAGATGTGCTTCTTCCAACTGCAAAAAAAAGCGCCTGACAAGCTCGGGGATGTTCTCCCTCTCATTAAATGTCGGCACGATCATGACAGTCGTTTCTTGTGCCCTGCTATCCGGAATATCAAAGTTCATACGTGTCTAGGGTCCGGTACTTGTCGACCAGATCGTAGTGGTGCCGGTTTCAAAGCCGTCGAAAAAGAGCACATCCGCGCAGCTTGAGCTGATGAGCACAGTGCCGTCGATGATCTCGTTGATACCACCATTGGCCTCGGTGAAGGCCTCCGATCCGCAGATGTCGGCAAAGGACAGGGCGAAGGCATCTGTCTCGCGTCTCAAATGGAGTGAGGTGATGCCGGAGGCTGTCGGTTGGACTGTGAACTCGATCTCGAAGACCCAGGCTGCGCTGTCGAACAGTTGCATCGCACAGGGAGTGGCCAGAGTGCCCGAGGTAACGGCGTTCGGAGTCCAGTCCCCTGCCAGGGCCCAGCCGATACGTCCTTGAGTAGCATTGTCCTGTATCAGGCCGTCGACGGCAGCGTTACCGGCGTTGCTGATGGTTGTTGCGAGATTCAGTTTCTCATTGTCAAAGGAGATGTCGACAACTGCGGTGGCGATATGGGCGGCGCCTCCGTCAACGACGGTCCCGCACGAAGGGGTACATGAAGTCGGGTCGGTCCCGGGACGGATGAAGAGCCTGGCCGTCAGGCCACCGCCGGGGGCAACACAGAAGATATTGGTGCCGTCGGAGGGATTGATGATCTCAAGGTCGATCGCCGGGCCCTGTGTCGAGCTCTGCGCCCACCCGGTCGAGGCGAAAACGGCTAGCAGTAGGCCGAGCCCTATGACCCGGAAGGACTTGGTGTCGAACAGATTCGGTGAGCAGGACGAAGGCACTAACACGAACGGAGCCTAGCATTTCACAACGGAGACCGCCATGAGCCTGATCACATATCTGGTCAAAAGTCCTCTATCTCGTCGTCCTCCGGTTGCCGCTGCTCCTTGACGGCGCCGTAGATGAAGTAGGCGCCGATCAGGACCAGGATCGCCGGATACCAGGTCTGCAGGAATTCTCGGACAAGGTAGAAATCGATCCATTGCCGGCAGAGCAAGACACCGCCGAGCACAACCAGGAAGACGCCGGCTGCCAAGCCTCCCTGGAATGGACCGGCCGGCAGTTTACGGCCTTCGCCGGCTGCGAGATTGATCAGTTGGGCCTGACGAAATGCGTCAAAGATGGCGAAGAAGAAGAAGAAGATGCCCAGGAGTGGCAGGTCCAACAGTAAAATTGGCGCCCAGAAACCGACGAAGAAGGCGAGTGCCCGCGAGTACTGGCCCAGGTAGAGGTGGCCCAGGCCAAAGGGCACCAAGGACAGGAGGGCCGCTGCGACAGGTGACTTTGGGGGCGAGTCGTCGAACGGCTCATCGGTTTGAGGGATCCAGTCCTGCGAATCGAGGGACTCGGCCGGCTCGGGTTCCGGTGGTTTGGGCACTGGTGGTTTTGCAGGCTTTGGTGGTTCCGGAACGGCGGGCACGCCGATTTCTTCAGGTTTCTTTTCGTCGTTCATGATGTCGTCTCCTTGGAATCATCGACGTTGGCGGTGTCGCCTGAGTCGGGTTGGTCGGTCAGCCGGGACCAGGTTGAG